>Ga0070684_100001227_pt1 | contig 18410 bp, 15 predicted proteins | sample KBSC723LmetaG_FD_65653 | JGI IMG/M metagenome (GOLD analysis project Ga0070684, IMG submission 65653) | Corn rhizosphere microbial communities from Kellogg Biological Station, Michigan, USA - KBS C7.2-3L metaG | ecosystem: Host-associated > Plants > Roots > Rhizosphere ...
TAAAGCGCCAGCGCAGTTGGATTTATTGCTTGGCAACAGCCAGCGAGAACAGCTCGAGCGCGACGTTCTTCCCAATTATATCCAGAATTCCCGTTGGTTCGGTTCCAAGGCGCGTTCGTTTCGCGACCTGAGAGTGACCGAGCAACTTGCTTTTTCGCCAGATGCCGATGGCGCGCGACTTTGGTTCGTCAACGTAAATTATCTGGATGCTCCGACGGAAACGTACGCCATGCCGGTAAAGATCGCCTCGAGCGAAACCGCGCACTCCATCACGCAGAACGCGCCGCACTCGATCGTAGCGCGCTTTGGACGGAAAAACGGCGCCATTCTGTGTGATGCCATTTGGGACGAGGCGTTTCGTTCGCAGTTGTTCGAAGCCATTGTGCGGCGCCGCACACTCGAAGCTCAGGCAGGACAATTTGTCGGTCTCACAACTTCGGGCTTCGAGTCGCAAGGCGTTGATGTTTCCGCTAACTCGCACGTCCTGAGCGCGGAACAGAGCAATTCTTCAATGCTCTTTGACAATAAATTTTTCCTGAAACTCTATCGGAAACTCGAGGACGGCGTAAACCCTGACGTTGAAATCACACGATTCCTGACGGAAAAAACTGATTTTCCAAACGTGCCGGCGTTCGTGGGAGCACTCGAATATCGTCGAGCAAAGGCGGAGCCAACTGTTGTTTGTCTTCTCCAACGCGCAATCGCTAATGAGGGCAATGTCTGGACGCTGACTGTGGACGCGCTCGGGCGCTACTACGAGCGCGTGCTGGAGCGAAAAGCCGACTTTCAGAATGAAACCGCGCCGACCGGTGCTCTCATCGAGGAACTGGTAGGCGGCGTGTATCCCGAAAAGGTCAAACTACTGGGGCAGCGGACAGGCGAGTTGCACCTCGCACTGGCATCGAGGAGTGACGACCCTGCGTTCGCGCCGGAGCCATTCAACGCCATGACACAGCGCTCCGCTTACCAAAGCATGCGCACATCTTTGCGCCGCGCGTTTACGTCTTTGGATAAGAAATTGTCGGATGTTCCCGCGAAATTTCGAAGTGAAGCGCGGGAAGTGCTCGCTGCGGAAAAAGAGATATTGGCGTGCGAGAAACGATTGCTGGATCGTCGAACGAACGCCGCGAAAATCCGGATTCACGGTGATTACCACCTGGGGCAACTGGTTTATACCGGCAAAGATTTTGTAATTCTTGATTTTGAAGGAGAACCTGCGCGTCCTCTGAGTGACCGCAAAATGAAACGCTCCGCGGTGCGCGACGTCGCCGGCATGATGCGTTCCTTCCAATATGCCGCATACGCCGCTCTCTGGCAGCACACGATCCGCAAGGAAGACGAGCCATTTCTGGAGCGATGGGCTGATCTCTGGTATCGGCAGACGAGCAGCCTGTTTCTGCAAAGCTATCTGAAAACGACCACCGGCGCGGTGTTCATTCCCAAAAACAGCGACGATCTCCAGGTCATGCTGGAAGCGTATTTGCTCGACAAAGCCGTTTACGAGATCGGTTACGAATTGAACAATCGCCCAAGCTGGGTTCTCATCCCGATTCGGGGGATCAAACACATTTTGCAAACAACATGAAACTGATCCACAGATTCCGCGAATCATCGCAGCATCAAATCAGATTGGATAAATCTGTGTGACTCTGCGTAATCTGTGGAACAGCAAAAAGTCTATGAATCAAGATCTTGACCAAATCGATAATGACATTGAAGCGAAACATCTTTTGAAGCATCCGTTTTATCTCGCGTGGACGCGAGGGGAACTGAGCAGAGAGGCCCTCGCGGATTATGCACGGGAATATTACCAGCATGTTGCGGCGTTTCCGACGTATCTCTCGGCGATTCACGCAAAGTGCGACGATCAATCGACACGCAAGGAATTGCTTAGCAATCTAATCGACGAGGAGGCTGGCTCACCGAATCATCCCCAGCTTTGGCTCAACTTTGCCGAAGGTCTTGGCGTGTCTGCTCAAGATGCACAAGACGCAGAGAAATGGTCTGAAACAAAAAACCTGATCGACACATTCCGATCAGTTTGCCGCGATGGATCAACCGCAGAAGGTCTGGGGGCGCTTTACGCGTACGAAAGTCAGATCCCGGCGATTTGCGAGTCCAAAATTGACGGACTGAAAAAACATTACGGCTTCGTTGATCCCAAGCATTACGAATACTTCAGCGTGCACATCGAAGCCGACCGCGAACACTCTGCCGCTGAGCAAAGGTTGCTCGGCGGATACGTGGACAATCAGAATTTTGAATCCGTGAGAGCATCCGTGAATCGCGTTCTCGACGCGCTATGGGAGATGCTTTCCGGGGTGTGCCGTCGTCACGCGATTGCGTGCTGAAGCGTTGTAGCCACGGCCCTGTGGGCCGTCTGTTCTTGGAAGTGCCCTTGAGATGAACCGGCCACAGGCCGGTGGCTACAGCAATCGCAACGACAGCTTATCGCGGTCGCAAAACCAGGAACGACCGCGCCCGTTGGCGGCAAACAAATAAAACTTGCGGCTGCTTCGGGTCGAGCGACCCAGCAATCTTTTTGTAGTCGGAAACTGACGTGACAGGCTGTTGATTGATTTCTTCAATCACGTCGCCTTTCTGCAATTCTGCCATGCCGCTGTCGGGATCAACGTCGGTAACCAAGACGCCTTGCACATTCGAGGGCAGATCAAGCTGCCGCGCTCTTGCCGGAGTGAGTTCATCCACGTGAATTGACGCCAATGGACTGTCCACTGTTTCCTGGTCGTTAGGCGCTTGCGGGCCTTGTGGCTGCGGCTGGTTTCCGCGAGGAACAACGCGTGCGCTTTCGTAATCAACTGGTTGCTCTTTAATCTGCGTCTTTACCGTCAGCGGCTTTCCGTTGCGGACAATTTGAAGTTCCACCTGCTTATCTAACGGCGCCTGGGCGACGAGTGCGCGAAGCGCCCTAAGATTCTGCACGTCGTGTCCTTCGAACTTACGGATGACATCACCCGGTTGCAGGCCGGCCTGTTCCGCCGGCGACCCGGAGAGTACTTCCCCCACCGTTACGCCTTCAGTATCGGAGGCGCTGGCGCCACGCTGCAACGGTCCCGTCTGAATACCAAGATACCCGCGTATGATCCGTCCCTGCTTTAACAAGCTTTCTAGCGCCATGTGGACCGTATTCGACGGAATGGCGAAACCCAGTCCCTGCGAGCCGCCGGTGGTCGAGGCGATTGCCGTGTTAATCCCAATCACCTCACCCCTGATATTGATCAGCGGACCGCCACTGTTGCCCGGATTAATCGCCGCATTGGTCTGCAGCAGCTCAGCGAAAGCATCGCTGCGATTAGGCCGCCCTTTGGAACTGATGATCCCGTCGGTTACGGTTTCATCGAATCCAAGCGGATTACCAATCGCCAGAACAAAATCTCCGGGCTGCACCATGTCAGAATCGGCAAGCTTGAGCGGTTTGACACCTGGCTCATCGATTTTGAGCACGGCGAGATCCACCTGGTCATCAGCGCCCACCAGACGGGCCTTCGTGGTTCGACCATCGCTCAGTTGCACTTCAATTTGATCCACGGGACGGCCTTGTCTGTCGGTCACCACGTGATTGTTTGTGATGATGTGGCCCTCATTCGTAACGATGACGCCCGACCCAAGTGAATTCTGCACCAGCGCTTCGTCGCGTGGATTGCGAAATCTTCGCTGATTCGGAAAAAAGAATTCGAACGGATCAACTCCATATTCACGTCGAATAGCGACCTTGGTCGTTGTCTTTACCGCTACGACCGATGGCACGACGCTCTTCACCAGCGCGCGCCGTTCCTGATTCAATGATTCGAGCGACGCGACCTGTTTTGGATTGACCGCTGGCTCGGCCGCAAATGTGTACTTCTCCGGTGTGCGCCCGGACGGAACCTTTAAGCCGCCATGTTTGAGGCGGTAATCGTAAAGGAGCGAAATTCCGGCGCTCAACAGCAGCACAAAAACCAAAAATTTTGCTAGGTTTTTCATCAACTAACGTGAGAGAAACTTTGTCCCTGTTGTTCGACAATTAAGCGTCGGAAACGTTGATTCTCAGGCTGCTCCAGGCGCGGGTCCAATTCGAAGATCGACATGGCAGCCGCACGGGCGCGTCGCATCAATTCTGCGTCGCGTTTCAAATCGCCAATCTTCAGTGCGGGCAAGCCGCTTTGCGCTGTGCCAAGCAGATCACCCGGGCCGCGCAATTCCCAGTCCGCTTCGGCCACTTCAAACCCATTCGTCGTTCGTTCCAAAACGGCGAGCTTCATTGATGCCTCTTTCGCCTGGCTGGAACTCAGCAAAATGCAATACGATTTGTGTTCACCGCGACCGATCCGGCCCCGAAGCTGGTGCAGCTGTGCGAGACCGAATCGCTCGGCATTTTCAATCAGCATCATAGCTGCATTTGCGACATCGACGCCGACCTCGAGCACCGTCGTGCTGATCAACGCGTTCGTCTCTCCACGTCGAAACCGATCCATGATCTCTTGTTTCTCCTGCGCCGGGATCCTGCCATGCAGCAATTCGCAACGGAACGGATGCAGACGGTCATGCCATCGGTCGTATTCCGCCGCGGCGGCTTTGACATCCAGTTTGTCGCTTTCATCGATCAGAGGGTAGATCACATAAAGCTGGCGTCCTTTCTCCAATTGCGTTCGCAAGAAGGCGAGCACCTCGCCCAGCTTCGCCGTGTCACGCACAGCGGTGACAATCTTTCCACGGTTCTCCGGCATCTCGTTGATGGTCGAAACGTCGAGGTCGCCGTAAATGGTCATCGTTAGAGTGCGCGGGATGGGCGTCGCGGTCATCACCAGCACGTCCGGCGCGGGCTCGCGCCCAGTCAGCCGCGCGCGCTGCGCCACCCCGAACTTGTGCTGCTCATCAATCACTGCCAGCCCCAGATTCGAAAACGAAACACTTTCGTAAAGCAGCGCATGCGTCCCGACGATGATTTGCGGGTCGTCGCTAGGCGGCGTCTGGGGAGCGCAGGCTTGCAGCGTGCTGGTCGCCGCATTTTGCGGCGACGAACTTCTGGAGGCGCGCATTTCATCGGCCGCCGTCCAGACCCACGGGTAATCTTCATTTTGTCCGGCCACGCCCGCATCCCAAGGATTTCGCAGAATGTAATGAAACTTTTCGGCCAGATCCCGATCCGACCGGATGTAACGATCGAAAGTTTCTTTCTCCCAAACCGCTCCCTTTTTCGGTTCGGCGCGATTGATTTCGCGGGCCGTGAACGATTTCAGGGAACGCATCAACTCAGTCAATGACCAAAATGTCGTTTCCTCGTGCGACGCTTCGTTCTTTGGCCAAGGTTGAAAAAGCGCGTGCACATGATCGGGCATCACGCAGATGGCGAAAAGTTCATAGCGCGTGTTGTTGAAATGACGCCATGCGTTTAAGACACTGGTCCGAGCCTGCGGACTAAGGGGGCGCCGATGCGCGGTTGTTAGTGTCACGGCATAGATCGCCCACCGTTTTTCGAAATGTGGGAGGCATCGGCGGGAATACCGAGCGCCCGATGTTGATTCAGATTCCAGAAAAGTTCGCGACGGCAGAATGCCATCGCCAGCACGCTGCAAGCGTGCGCTCCCCGGAATTTGCGCATTCTGCGCGAAGAGCGGCAATGGCCCGCTTTCTTCCTGTCTTGCTGCTGTTCGTAATGCGATGTGGACGCCCAGCGGTTCGAGCCAACGCCGCATGACTTCGTAATGTTGCTCAGCCAGAATTTGCGTCGGCGCCATAAACGCGGCCTGATATCCCGCTTCAACCGCAAGAAGCATCGCCGCAATTGCGACGACGGTTTTTCCCGAGCCGACGTCCCCCTGTAACAAACGATTCATGGGATAATTCGCCGCTAGATCGCCCCGGATTTCGGAGATCACTTTTCCCTGCGCAGAAGTCAATTCGAAGGGAAGTCCCATTAAGAATTTCTCCAGCAGAGCGCCCGACCCGCAGTGTGCCTGGCCGGCTTGGGCGGATGACTTAAAACGCCGCGACGCAATCAGCATTTGCATGGCAAAAAATTCCGAGAGAACGAGATGCTCCCGCGCGGCGTCCCGCGCTTCCCAACTTCCGGGGAAATGTATTGTTCGAATCGCGCCGGATCGGTCGCCGCGCACCAGACTGGCCGGGGCGATCGGTTGCCATCCTGCGTCTGGAAACTCATCCAGAACCCGATAGATGATGCCGCGCAAGACGCGCTGCGAAAGACCTTCAGTCGCCGGATAGACCGGCGTGATGCGCCGAAAATGGATCGATATCTCTTCGTCGTTCTCGATCACTTCGAATTCCGGATGATCCATGCACATCCGTTTTCCACGCAGGCGCGGCCTGCCGAAAACAACAATGCGCTGACCCGTTGCGATCATTTTCTGCACGTAATGCAGGTTGAACCAGCGGCAGACGAGCGGCTCACTTAGCGCATTCGGCTGCGATTCCTCCAGCGTCGCTTCAAAGATTTTCTTCCAGCCGCCAAACCGCCGCAGCGACGTTTTGGTCACCTCCCCGCAGAGACAGATGGGAATGTCGCTTTCCTCTCGCGGAAATTGGGGAAACTCGGTCCGATCCTCATGACGCCGCGGGAAATGCGTTAGCAAATCTTCCGTCGTCTCGATCCCGAGTCGCCGCAGCGCAAGCAACCGCGGCCGTGGAATCCAGGTTAAGTCTTCAAGCTTTGTCGAAACGCTGGTCATGTCATTCGACTTAGTGCTCAAGCTTTTTCGGCTGCGCGCAAGCCCTCGATCCGCATGCCAACCAAAGTCTCGCCGCCATATTCGTCGGCCCCGATGCGGAATGCGACGTCCCAGGGCGGTGCAGGAATTTCATTGGTCGCGCCGTCGAAATAGACGGCACGACGATGCCTGGCGCCCTGACGCAACCTAAATACGAGATGCTTTTCGTTTGAGACTCGGAGTTCCCCGACGGGCTCGACCCCACGCGCAAAAAAAAGTGGCTGCGGATTTCCATTTCCGAACGGCTGTAAAAGTTCGTGCCAGCGAAGAAATTCGAGATCGATGTTTGTGAACGCCAGCTCGTGATCCAGTCGCAGCGAGCGTTGCAGCGCGTCTTCTGAAAGTAACTCACGCGCGATACTGCGAAACGCCTCGGCAAACTTCGGCAAATTTTCTTCGTGTAACTCCACACCGGCTGCCATTTCGTGGCCGCCGAATTTCTCGAGGGTTGGCGCGCATTGTGTCAGCGCGTTGACGAGATTTAGCCCTTCGATGCTCCGTCCGCTTCCTTTACCGACGCCGTTCTCGTCGAAACCGACGATGATAGCTGGCCGATGATATTTCCGAGCAATCCGCGACGCTACGATGCCCAGCACGCCGGGATGCCATCCGCGGGCCCCCACCACGATGGCCGCGTCACGCGCCGCATCGAATTGTTTTTCGATCGTAACAACGGCGGCAGCGAGAATTTCCTTCTCTACGTCCTGGCGTGCGCGGTTTTGTTGGTCCAGTTCTATCGCCAGTGCTGCTGCCTGGTCGTCATCGTTCGTGAGTAACAGCCGCAAGGATTTCTCAGCGGTGCTCAATCGGCCCGCGGCGTTCAGTCGGGGCCCCAGACGATAGCCAATATCTTCGGGCAGAATCGGCGGACGCACTCCGGCGACTTGCATTAATTTGTTAAGACCGACGCGCGACGTACGACCGATTTCGATTGCGCCGCGTTGCACCAGCAGGCGGTTCTCTTCCACGAGGGGCACGATGTCAGCCACGGTGCCGAGTGCGACAAGATCGAGTTTTGATTTCAAATCAAATTCAGGCTGCGGCCGAGTCTTCAACAGTGCATGGCAAATCTTGAATACGATCCCGACGCTGCAGAGATAATGAAATGGCGACGCTGAATCAGTCTTCGGATTCACGATTGCGACGCATTCCGGCAGCTGCGATTTCGGTTCGTGATGGTCGAGCACTATGACATCCACGCCGCGGTTCTTGAGTTCAGCGATTTCACCGGCCGACGCGGTGCCGCAATCAATGGCGATCAGCAATTGTGGTTCGTATTGCTCGAGGCAGCGTTCGACGCTCTCGCGGCTCAATCCGTAGCCTTCCTCCATCCGCAAGGGCAAAAAGAGTTCCGGCGCTGCCCCGTAACAGCATAGCGTTTCTGACAGCAAAGCGAGTGAGGTCACGCCATCGACGTCGTAATCTCCAAACAGCACGATGCGTTCCTGCGAATCCAGTGCAGCCAGAATCCGAACGACTGCTGCCTGCATTTGCGGGAGCAAAAATGGATCGCTCAGCGAGCTAAGACGTGGCCGCAGGAAATTCTGAACTTCGTCCGTGTTCCGAAATCCTTTCCGAGAAAGCAGTCGCGCGATGCATTCCGACTGGCAAATCTCGTTCCACTCAATCGCGCCGCGATTGAGGGTTTCGCACGGCGGTAAAATCCATCGGTCCTGCATCGGCTCAGTTTATTTACTGCGCGATGAGTGACAAGATGAGGACGCGAAGACCGCCGAAGAATTGGCTATTTTGATTCCGTTGCGCTCGCGGACTTTTCAGGAAATTCGAAACCGACTTTTCCGTCCTCGAGTTTCAGATATGCGGAGAAAGGTCGCCCACGTTTCGAGATGAAGCCCTCGAGAAGATCGGTTTTTCCTGAGGCGAGAAGTTTTTGCGCCTGTTCTTTCGGAATCTCGCGCCCAAGAATCGTTTTGCTGAGCTTGAATTTGCATGGCTTTCGATCCGCCTGTGAATGCTCGCAAACATAACTCGTTTCAGTTTCAAAAATTTTTCCGCTGGATATCGGGCATTCGCCGAGGGGCTCTTTTCCTGTGAAATCAATTTTCGCTGCCGGCTCTTTGGGTTTTCGTTCCTTTTTCGCTTTCGGCTCACGCTTCTCAAATTCGAAGCCGACATCTTTCTTGTCATTCAAAACGAGAAAGGCTTTGAACGGCCTGCCCTTGCGGGAAATGAACCGCTCAAGCAGATCCGTTTTGCCACTCGCGAGTAATTTGTTCATCTGTTCTCGCTCGATGGGTCGTTGCAGAATGACTTTTCCCGATCGGAAGTCACAGGTCTTGTTCGGGCCGACTGAATTTTCGCACACGTAGCTCATTCCCGATTCGAATACGCGTCCGCCGCACTTCGGACATTTTCCCAAGGCTTCTTGCTGTGAGAAATCCACCGTTTGCGCTGCGCCGTTCTCCTGCCCGTTAGGCCCGAAATCGAATTCTGCCTTAAAATCGTCGCTCAGTTTGAGCGCGGCATGGAACCGTTTGCCTTTCCTGCTGCGAAAGCCGCCCAACGGCCCGGTCTGTTTATCGCGGACGAGCGTCTCGAATTCATCGCGGCTCAGCAAGCGACCGGCGATGGTTTTCCAGATTGTAAAATCGCAGTCTTCATTTGTGCAGGTGAAACTCTTGAATCGCTCAACGATCGGCGAGCCGCACTTCGGGCACCGGCCAAAGGGCTCGGTGTCAGGCATGTGCTCGTCAGGATGAAAATGCTTGGCTTTGCCAACGATATCCTTTGTTAGATCGCGGATGTCGCGCATGAACGCATCGCGCGTGAGCTTCCGATGTTCGATTTCGCGCAGCCGAAATTCCCATTCGCCAGTGAGTTCAGGGCTGGTCAATTCCGGCACCGCGCTTTTGAGAAGTGTGATCGTCTGGATCGCCTTGGCGGTGGGTTGAAGTTCCTTTCCATGCCGGGTTAGATAATGAGCTGAGATCAGCGTTTCGATGATGGATGCGCGCGTGGCGGGCGTGCCGAGCCCTTTCTCTTTCATCGCGTCCCGCAGTTCTTCATCGTCCACGAGTTTTCCCGCAGATTCCATCGCGCTAAGGATTGTGCCTTCGTTATAACGGACGGGCGGGCGCGTCTGTTCTGTGTTGATTTCGACGCGCACGGTTTCGACGCGTTCGCTTTGCGATACGGCCGGCAGGTTTTCTTCGGGCTTGTCGCCGGCAGCTTCGCGTCCATAGACCTCCAGCCATCCGGGCGCGACCATGATTTTGCCTTCTGTTTTGAAAGGCTCGCCCTCCACTCGCGTGATTCGAGTCGTGTTCTCGTATTGTGCCGGTGGAAAGAATACGGCCACAAAACGCTTGGTCACCATGTCGAAAATTGCCTGCTCATTGTTATCGAGTGAACACGGGACCGTGTCGGTTGGAATGATTGCGAAATGGTCGCCGACCTTCGCGTTATTAAAAATCCGCTTGTTAGGCTTGACCCAATTGTTGTCGAGCACTTTGCGTGCAAACGGATTTTCGAGTTTGCCCAGCGTCGATTTTACCGTCGCGATGTAATCTTCAGGCAACGCGCGCGAATCCGTACGTGGATAGGTAATGGCCTTGTGCCTCTCGTACAGCGCCTGCGCGATCTGCAGGGTGCGCTTCGCGGAGAAACCGAAGCGATTGTTTGCTTCGCGTTGCAAGCTCGTGAGATCATACAACTGGGGCGCAATCTGGGTGCTCGGCTTTTTTTCCTCCAATTCAACGACGCCTTCTTTGCCAGTGCACCTCCGCTGAATGGCCTCGGCCATTTCGCGATGCCACAATCGGGGCGCAGCGCGGTGTTCGTCCCAAAGCGAGCCGTTCGCGGGATCAAGCCGTTGCTCAGCATCCGCCAAATTCAATTCGAGACGTGTGACCAGTCTTCTCGTTCTCTCGATCTCGCTCTCTTCTTTGTTAAAAACTTCGTCGAACCAACGCCCTGGATATTCGCCTCCCTTAGCGCGGAATGTGCCGATAATCTCATTCAGCTCGCGTGGCTTGAATTCCTTAATCTTGCTCTCGCGATCGACGATAATGGTCAGCGTAGGCGTCTGCACGCGCCCGAGCGAAGTGACAGTGCTACCGCGTCCGCCGCTGAGTCGTAGGGTAAATGCGCGCGTGGAGTTAATGCCTACCAGCCAATCCGCCTCGTTGCGGCTTCGCGCAGCGCTCGCCAGCGGTTGCATCTCGTCGTCGCTGCGCAGTCGCGCGAACCCGTTGCGGATGGCCTCCGACGTCATCGATTGCAGCCACAAACGCTTGATAGGTTTTTTTGTGCCGGCGTATTGGACGATGTAGCGGAAAATCAGTTCGCCCTCACGGCCGGCGTCGCACGCATTGATGATCTCGGAAACCTCTTTGCTTCTGATGAGTTTTCGCAAAGTGCTAACGCGACCGCCCATTTTGTCTGCCGGCTCAAGCTCGAATTCCGGCGGCATGATGGGAAGCTTTTTCATGTCCCATTTGTCCTGCTCTTTCATTGAGGCAGGCACAGCGAGCTCAAAAAGATGACCGACCGCCCACGAGATCAGGTATCTCTCGTTCTCGAAATAGTCCTTGCCTTTCTTGAAGCCGCCTAGGGCCTTGGCGATGTCGCCAGCAACCGACGGCTTCTCGGTAATGATCAGGGACTTAGACATAAGGGGCAGCAATCGAACTCAGTTGCGTGCTTTTTGCAACTGCGAGGCGGCTCGACTTAAGGTCGCCGCAGGGGTTTTACCTTTCTTTATATGCGACGTTGAGTTGTTCTGCCGCCTCTACCAAGGGTTCATCCAAGGACCATAGCATCGCATGCGAAAGCCGCGCTGCAACCAGCAGCTGGACATCAGTCCATCCTACACCTCGCCCGTAGAGGCGATGTGCTTCAATCGCCGCAAGGCATTCATGGGTGGTTCCGGTCTTAGCGTGCGGCAGGGAACCCAGCATTGCCAGCGTGCGCGCGCGCTCACGCAGGTTCCCCGTCGCCAGCTCCCCCAAAACCGCAGGATGCATAAGGATTCTCCTACTCCTGACTGACTCAGCGAACATTCTTGGTCCTCCCCTGCGGAATAGTTCGACCCAGAGGGAAGTATCCGCCAGGATCATCGTTCCTTTGCGCTCGATCGCCGGCGCGGCGGCACTTCCAAGTCAGGCATGGTCCCTCCAAGGGCCACCAGCCGCTTTGCGACTTCCCGTTGGATCAGCGCTTCCAATCCAAGGTGAAGCAGTTTCGTTTTCTCCTTCTCGCCGGTGTAGTCCCGCGCCTTGGCTAGGAGTTCGTCATCGATATTGACTGTCGTCCTCATGCATATGTTAATGCCTCCAACATATGCATCTGTCAAGCATACGTCGGCATCAACCCAGCTTAACGAAGTATTTTCCGGGCAACTGCTTGACCAGACGTTTCAGTTCTAGCTGGAGAAGTGTCGAGGAAACGGCTGCACTGGGCAACTCGCTCCTGGCCGCAATGTCGTCGATGGAGGTCTCGGTCGCCTCTATAGCTCCGAAGACTCGGCGTTCCTCCTCTGAAAGCGGCGGCAACGGCCGGGCCGCGCTTTCAGGCGACGGTTTTGCCTCTGGCAATAGGACCTCCAAGTCTTCCAGAACGTCGGATGCATCCATGACCAGCTTTGCGCCCTGCTGAATCAGGCGGTTCGATCCCATCGCGCTCGGCGCGTTAATGTGTCCAGGCACTGCATAAACCGCACGGCCTTGTTCCAGTGCCTGCGCCGCCGTGATAAGCGCACCACTGTTCAATCCTGCTTCCACGACCAGAATGCCGTGGCTCCACCCGGAAATAATACGGTTTCGCATCGGAAATGTTTGTCGATCTGGTTCGATATCCATCGAGAACTCGGAAACGATTGCGCCGTTTCCGTTGCGGATTTTTTCCGCCAGCGCCGCATTTTCCGGCGGATAAAGTTTGGCCAATCCAGAGCCGATAACCGCAATGGTGCGGCCCTTCGCCGCGAGCGCGCCCTGATGAGCAGCCGTGTCAATGCCGCGCGCCAATCCACTAATCACCGTTAGTCCCGCGTAAGCAAGTTGGTAGGCGAGCTTCTTGGCCGATTCCGTGCCGTAATGGGTGGTGCGTCGCGCACCGATAACGCCGATGGCGTGGTGATCGCGGTCCAGGAGTTCACCCCAGACGTAGAGCACAATCGGCGGCGCATGGATCTCGCGTAAAGGCCGCGGATACGACAAGGATTGCTGCGTGATAACAGCCGCGCCGAAATTGCGGATCCGCTGAAGCTCGGCCGGAAGATCAATTGTCGATTCCCAATTTGAGATTTGATCGGCAACTTCGTTTCCGATTCCTTCCACCTTGCGAAGCTCGCTGCGTTTCGCGGCCAGGATGTGTTGCGGTTCCTGAAAAACCTCAAGCAACTTGCGCAACCGCACCGGCCCGACCGTCGGCAGCATGTTGAGGGCGATACAAGCTTCAGTCGCATTCATCGGTAGATGCGGCGTCCTCGCCGCATTGCATCGGGATGAAACGCGACGAGGGCATCGCGTCTACAAGAAATACTAAAAGGGAATCTCGTCTTCGTCCGGTTCGGAAGGCGCAGACTTTTTAGGCGGTGCGCTGGTTTGCCGGCTTTCTCCAGTCGCGTCGGCCCCGCCAGGAGGCCGACCTCCGAGCAGTTGCATGTTCTCGGCGACCACGCGCAGGCGGGTTCGCTTCTGTCCGGTTTGCTTGTCGTCCCACGTATCCATTTGCAGCCGCCCCTCGATGAAAACCGGTCTGCCTTTTTTCAAGTACTCGCTGGCAACCTCGGCCGTTCGTCCCCAGAGCGTGACCTCGACAAACGTGACTTCCTCGCGCTTTTCACCACTGTCAGTCGTATAAGCCCGATTTACCGCGACGCCGAGATCGCAGACGGCGCTGCCTTTGGGCGTGTAACGCACTTCTGGATCACGTGTGACATTTCCAAGCAAAAGAACTTTGTTGAGATTCGCCATGTCGCGCTTATAGCGAAATCATTTCGATTTTGCCACTTTTTTTGGCGCCTTTTCCTTATTCTCCTCGAGCCGCTGGTAATGCTGGCGGTAAACGTCAGGATCGAGTTTGAATTTGGTCCGCAGCCGCACGATCGATCGAGGATCGGTGTTCAAGATGAAGTTGACGAAGTATCCGGAATCCAGCGACCCAGCCATGTATGAGAAGTGCCGCTTGTCCATCTTCTGGACCTGCTCGACCTTGGCGCCTTCCTTCTCAAACTCGGATTCCAAACGCTCGATCATTTCTTTTACATTTTCTTCTTTCGCCTGCGTGTTTAACACCAGCAGGGCTTCGTAACGACGATTCATATTTCTTTAGGTTTGTTCATCCCGAACATTTTCGGGGTTAAACGTGTTCATGGCTGAAACGAGACTATTGTCAATTGCGCATTTCAATGCTTCCACTGCGCGATCGATGGTCGAACGCACGATGGGTTTCTCCTCATCGAAGAAGCGACTTAGTACGTAATCAGCCGATCCTTCTTGTGGCGCGGCGCCAATCCCGACGCGTAAACGCGGGATCTCTTCCGTTCCAAATTGGGCTATGATTGAGTCGAGACCGTTGTGGCCGCCAGACCCGCCGCCTGCGCGCAACCGCAGACGACCCAGGGGAAGAGAAAAGTCGTCTAGCACGAGCAGGATTTCCTGCGGCTCAATTTTGTAGAACTGCGCAACTGCGAAAATTGGATACCCGCTGCGATTCATAAAGCTCAGAGGCTTGACCAGAAGCACAGCTCCACATCTGGCCAATAGCGCGTCCTCCCGCGCCTGCGGGACCGATTTTTCCCAAGCCGATCCGAACTGGGCGGCCAACTGATCGACGACCATAAACCCGATGTTATGCCGCGTTGCGGCGTACTCCGGTCCGGGATTTCCGAGACCGGCGATCAGCCGGATTGCTGTTTCGTCCACGGGTATCATGCGCCGTCATTCTGAGCGGAGTGAAGCGTAGCGAAACGAAGTCGAAGAATCCCGAGGAAATAGCTTCAAGTTTCGCTGCGGGATCGCTCGACTCCACTCGGGATGGATTACTTCTTTTCTCTCTCTTTTGGAGCCTTTTCTTTCCCAACCGGAGGCGGCGCAGCAGCAGCTTCGCCTTCTTCCTTTTTCTCGGTGATCACTTCCGGTTCTGTGGCAGCAACCTCAGCCTCCGCAGCAACTGGCTCTTCCTCAACCATAGGCGCCAGCACGGAGAAGGCCGTCAGATCGGGCTGCACCTTTGGCGTTACACCCTGTGGAAGTTGAATCTCGCGGACATGAATTGCATCGCCAATATTCAGCTCCGAAACGTCCACGGTGATTCGATCCGGCAAATCACCAGGCAGACATTCAATCGCTAATGTGCGCAAGCTCTGCTCGAGCAACCCGCCAAAAGTCTTCACGCCAACAGGTGTGCCTACAGGTTCAAGCGGCACCTCGGCTTGAATCATTTGATCCATGGAGATGGCGTGAAAATCGACGTGACGAATCTCACCACCGACAGGAGAGTGTTGAACTTCCTGCACAAGCGCCGTGCGGCTTTGTCCGTCGCCGCCAATCTCGAGCTCGACCAAGACGTTTTCGCCTGAGGCCTGGCTCATCATCGCGTTGATGTCTCGCGCGGAAACTTGTAGCGGCTGCGGTTTGTCGGTGCCTCCGTAGATGACGGCGGGGATGAATCCGCGTGCTCTTAGTTTGCGCACAGCGGAGCGTCCCACATCCGGGCGTGGTTCTGCTTTTAGCTTAACTTGTTTTGCCATTTTTTTCGTTCTCGATGTTGAACAGCGACGACACCGATTCGTCGTTGTGAATCCGTTTGATGCCTTCCCCGAGAAGCTCGGAGACGCAGAGCACCATGACCTTAAATCCTTCCACGGTGCGCACCGGCGTGCTGTTGGTCGTTACTAATTCCGTAATTTCGGATTTTTGCAACCGCGGAATGGCCACATCCACCAGGACGGCATGTGCCACACCAGCGTAAATGTTTCGTGCGCCGTGCTTTTTTACTATCGCAGCCGCCGAGCTAAGTGTGCCCGCCGTTTCAGTCAGATCGTCCACGAGCAGCACGTCGCGATTCTCCACGTCGCCGATCAAGTAAAGCGCTTCAGTCTCAGTGGCGCTTTTGCGCTCTTTCGCCACAATCGCCAGGTTGGCGCCGAGTGCTTCTGCGTATGCCGAAGCCATTTTCAGCCCACCGAGATCGGGAGAAACGACAGCCGTTTTGCCCGTCATTCTCTTGCGCAAATACTTGATTAGCACCGGCGCCGAATAGAGGTGGTCCACCGGGATATCGAAAAAGCCCTGCACTTGTTGCGCATGCAGATCCATCGTGAGCACACGATTCACACCCGCTGCGTGCAGCAAATTCGCCACGAGCTTCGCTGTGATCGGCACGCGCGGCTGATCTTTGCGGTCCTGGCGCGCGTATCCAAAAAATGGAATGACAGCCGTGATCCGGTCGGCGCTTGCGCGTCGCGCCGCATCCACCATGATCAGCAACTCCATCAAATGCTGGTTAGTCGGCGGAGAAGTCGGCTGGACGATGAAGACGTCGTGCCCGCGAATGTTTTCCTCGATTCTGACGTATGTCTCGCCGTCGGGAAACGAGCTGATTGTTGCCTGTCCCAGCGGCGTGCCGATATATCTGCAGATTCGCTCGGCCAATTCGCGGTTTGCGGACCCGGTGAAGACTTTTAGTTCAGGTTGAAGCGCGAACATCGGAAGCCGCTACAATAGGCGGACACGATCAAAATTAGCAAACCCGGATTTGACGCCAAGTGCAGGAGCGGAACTCACGGATTCCACCACCTTGCCAAAGCCCGCTTATCCGCCAAGGTATCTAAGTCCCCTCAAGCCACAATAAGACTATGGCTACTGACGCGATCCGAATAGAACGCCCAACCACAAATTCCAGGCTCTTCACTCACACACGCTGGGATGCTGTTCCAGCCGCTGCGGGGCTTTTCCATCTCGCTTATCTTTTAGCCCTCTATTTCTTGTTTCCGCATGCGCCGCTGTGGGTGATGCTGATTCTCGGGCTTGTTTACTCGCTGATTGTGAATGCGAACATCAACGGGGTGGGGCACAACTTCATTCATAACCCGTTTTTCCGATCGCAATTTCTCAATCGCCTGTTTGGAATCACGCAATCGGTCGCTTGTTGTTTCTCGCAGACGATGTACGACGCCGTCCATATGCAACATCACAAGGGAAACTCCGACCGGCAGGATGAAAAAGGGGACACCATCGATTGGTTATCGATCTACAGGCACGGCCACGACGGCGAAGTCGAAAATCCGTGGAGCTATGTTTTTCTAAGTTTCTTCCGCGACGATGTCGGCGCGATCCGCAAGGACCTGCGGAAACGGAAGAACGGCGACGATTTCTGGGGCAATGTTGAGCTGACTGCATTCGCCACTACGCTTTTGGTGATGGCGATCATCGTACCGACGAATCCGGTTCACTTCATTAACTGGCGATTCATTTTGTTCTTCCTGCCGTTCTGGTATCTCGGTCATTGTTTTAGTTTTTTGAACGGTTACTACCGGCATTACGGCGCGAACCCCGACAAACCGATTGCCTGGGGCGTGAGCAGCTACGGAAAGATTTATAACTGGCTGTTCTTCTACAACGGTTATCACGCCGAACACCATTTCCGTCCAAAAGTTCACTGGACGAAAATGGAAAAATTCCGCCGTAGCATCGAGCACCTTCAGAAGCAGGAAGGGGTGCGCACGATCAAGCACGCGCACATGTTAGGCTTTCTCGATCCTGATTTACCGAAGCGCGGTGGGCGCACTTCAAAGGCCGAAACAGCAAGAGCGACATTGTAGGGCAGGCGCATTGCCTGCCTTCTGCATCGCCAATGGCTTGCCCTACAAACTTTTCACGAACCCAGCGCGTAGTTTTCCCTTTTTTGCTTCGCACTCGTCCTGTAACCGGCGGACTTCCGAGACCAGTTGCTTCTCGAGAGAATCGATATCGTCCGGTTTACCCTCAGTTTGCGCCTTGCGAATCTGATCCTTCAGGAAGAGCTCTTTCTCGGCAATTTTCGCCTGATACTTGGAATCCATCTCGGCGAGTTCCTTTTTTTGTTCCTCAGTGAGCGAGAGCGATGGCGATGCTTTTTCAAGCCGTTCCATTGCGAGTTCGTAAGCCGATTTCATTTGATTTTAGGCTTTTGAAACAATCGACGCATTGCGTCTCCGAAATCAATTCTTAAATTCCTTTGGAAATGCGTTCGCCAATTCGACTGCTCAGTATCGATTTTGATGGAACACTTGTTACGCGTGCTGCTGAACCGGTGTTCAACTTGCAATGTATCGAATTGATTCGCGAGCTGCAGGACGCTGGCGCGATCTGGGCGATTAACACGGGGCGCTCGGTGGATCTGCTCGAAAAGGGTCTTGCCGAGTTCGCGCTGCCGATTCGTCCGGATTTCATCCTGACGACTGAACGCGACGTTTTTCGTCCGGGACAAAACGGCGAGAAATGGGAACCGTTCGGTGATTGGAACCAGCGATGCGCGCGCGATCATGCCGACTTGTTTTCGTCTGCTGGTTCCGTCTTGGCTGAATTCGTGGATTTCGCCACGAACCAAACGAAAGCGCGTCTGCTCTATAACTCCGAAGGCCTTGAAGGCCTCGCCGCAGAAAGCGAGGAAGAGATGGATCGCATCACGGATTTCATCCACCAGGCCCGTGCGGGCCATCCAAAGCTGGATTACCAG
>Ga0070684_100001230_pt1 | contig 18389 bp, 16 predicted proteins | sample KBSC723LmetaG_FD_65653 | JGI IMG/M metagenome (GOLD analysis project Ga0070684, IMG submission 65653) | Corn rhizosphere microbial communities from Kellogg Biological Station, Michigan, USA - KBS C7.2-3L metaG | ecosystem: Host-associated > Plants > Roots > Rhizosphere ...
GTTCGCCAGAGCAATGTCGTAGTCCTGCTGCGCGACCACCTTTCTCGCACGCAGGTCCTCTTGTCGCTTGAGCGTCACCTCATCTAACGCGGCTTGGGCTTTTGCCTGATCGAGAACGGCTTGGAATGGGCGTGGGTCGATTGTGAAAAGCAAATCGCCTTTCTTCACCTCGGAGCCATCCTGGAAATGGCGCCCGATGATCACACCAGCCACCTGCGCCGGCACCTGCACAGTCTCGTAAGCTGCACATGTACCGATCTCATCCAGGTAAAGCGGCACGTCCTTTGTGATTACTTTGGCGACACTCGCCGGACGCGGAGCGGGCTGAGCAGCTTTAACCTCAATGGCTCTGTGTTGAAAAATTCGGTAAGTGACAAACCCTGCCAGCAGGATGAAAAGCAAGTACGCCCATTTAGGAATTGTATGATTCGCAGTACGCGCGCGCTTCGCTTTGGGATCGGTCGGCCGGTGAGAAGAACCGTGATTCAATGTTTTAAAGTCGCTCAATTCTGTCTGAAGTTTCATTTCAACACCCCGACACGCCGCGAAATTGCGCCCTTTCTTGAAATCGAATATCGCTGTTTGGTGTAGCCGTTGCTCTCGACCGAATCGGGAGAAGGGCGGCGGCGAGAACTGGACTGACGTCGCTCACTTTTCTCGGCCCGCTCTTGAATTCGCCCCAGCACTTCCATGCACGTCGCAATATCCCCACTCGAAATTCCAGCTAGTAGTTCATGCCGCAGTTTTGCTGCGGTGGCATTGATCTCGGCGATCACCCGCTGAGCCCGCCGACCTAACAACACCATTTTACAACGCCGGTCATGCGGCGAATTCTTTCGCGTGATCCAGGACTCTCTCTCCAGTCGATGGATCAAATTCACCACGGTTGGTTCTTCTACTCCTAGCCGCGCGGCAATTTCCGCCTGGGTAAGCGCATCTCCGGCCAGCGATAGATGCATTAACGTCCGCCATTTGGCTTGGCTCAACCCCATCGGCTTGAGTCGTTCATCTAGTTTCTGGCGCCATGCACGGGCGGTGCCGTGGACCAATTGCCCAAATATTTCGGTGGAGTCGCCGCTGGACATAACACGCCAGATAAAATTAGTTAGTATGCTAACCAATTCTAATCCGCGAGTTTGTCAATCCTCGTCCGCAGGCGCCACTTTGAAGAGAACCATCTCGCGTTTGCTGTAATCGCGTACGCGCGCAATTGGCCGTGCGCGCAGCGGTGCCCAGTCTCGGGCGATTAATGCCTCTGTTTCATTCTTATTTCGAACGAGAAAGTAGCGCACATTGGGTGGCAGATTCTTCACGTGGCTCACGTATTGCACCGGTGATTTCACATAAAAAAAGACCGGCTGATAATCCGGATTTACGGCGTAGAGCGTCTCGTTTGTGGGCACAAGCGCGTTGATTTCCGCGGCGGCCGTTTTTACCTGCTGCCTGTTTTTTAGCACAATCGCCGTGACTGGATAACCGATCGCCCCAATCACAAGTCCCAGCACAACGAACGCGGCCATAACCCTGGCCCAAACGCGTTCGTCTTTCATCCAGCCTCGCGGCCATTGGAATGCGTTGCCGGCGCAGATCATGCCTAGTAGCCACGATGCTGCAACTATCGCCGGCATGCTGTACCGAGGGATCGCGCCGGGGACAAGATTGAGCGCCAAAACCGGTACTGCGATTCCCCAGGACAACGCACGCGCCAATCGCTGTTCACTGTGCTCGTGTAACCTTGAAAATCGTGCGAACGGAAACAGAAGAACCCATGGGAGAAAGTAGATCAGGCCGCGCGGGATATTTTGGATCCAATCGGAGAATTTAAAATCGATCCCTTTCAGCCGGCCGGTGTACTGACCCGACCACTTATCGATCGCAACGTGCGATGTAGTACTCCTCAGGAATGGAATTGCCCATGCCGCCGCGATCCCAACCATGACAACAAGGCCGACAAAATGCGCAGGATGAACAAGAACCCGCCAGTCTTTCCAATAGGCCAGAACGGCTATCACAATCCCGTAGAAAAATATCAGGTGTAGCGGTCCTTTTGCCAGGAGACCAAGCCCGAGAAAAACCGAGGCTGGAAGCCATATGAGCCACGGCGACTTCTTTTGAAGGAAGAAGCTCAGCCAAAGAATAATCGCCAGGCCGCAAAGAGACACATACAACGCTTCTATTTCGATTAACCGGCCTTTCTCGATGATGCCGATATTCGTCAGCCAGATCATCGCCGCGATGATCGATCCTCGCGGCCCGAGGCTGGCACGCGCGACAGTGACAAACGCTATGGCCACCGCAAGCACCGAAAGGGCCGATGGCAGCCGCGCAGTCCATTCGTTTCGCACGCCAAACAATTTGAAAGATGCCGCTACGAGCCAGTTCACCAGCGGCGGTTTGCGGTAATACGGATTACTGCCCACTTGCGGGACGATGTAGTTCCCCGTCTCAAGCATCCGAACAGCCGGCAAAATCCGGCGTCCTTCTTCTCCCTTAATCGCGATCGAACCGAGCGCAGGCAAATAGATCACGGCCCACACAAGAATAACGACAGCGATGGCTCGCAGCCGCGAATTGATTAGATTTTCAATACTCAATTGTTGCTCGCGATTTATCCGAAGCTGAGGAGCGAACGTCAAATCAAACCCATCTGCGCCTTGACGCGAACGGTTCGCAAACGTAAGCTGTAGCCCTAGTCCGCGCGCTGATCGGAGTGGGAACTGGTGTCCCACTCTTTTTAGTCTGCGGGCTGCATGTTTTATATGAACGCCGAATTTATCGCCATGCTCGACTACCTGGAGCGGGAGCGCGGGATCAAGCGCGAAATCCTGCTCGAAGCGGTGTCGAATGCCCTGCTCTCTGCCTCGAAAAAGAGCGTTGGGGCCTCCCGCGATTTGCGCATCGACATCAACCGCAAGACCGGCGAAATCCGCGCGCTCGCAAATTTGGTTGTGGTTGATCAGGTAGCCAATCCGCAGGATGAAATCGAGCTCTCGAAGGCGCGTAAAATCAAATCGGACACGAACGTCGGCGAGATTGTAGAAGTCGAAGTCACGCCGAAAAATTTCGGACGCATCGCGGCGCAGACCGCAAAGCAAGCCATGATGCAGCGGATTCGGCAGGCTGAGAAGGAGATGATTTACGAGGAGTTTAAAGACCGCGCGGGCGAAATTGTCAGTGGCACTGTGCGCCGGTTCGATCGCTCCGATGTCATTCTCGACCTTGGGAAATTTGAAGCTGTCATGCCGCAGCGCGAGCGAGTCGCGGTGGAAGATTATAATGTTGGTGATCGCCTCCGCGCGTACGTGGTGGCGGTGGACAACGGTGCACGCGGCCCTGAGATAATTGTCTCACGCAGCCATCCGAATTTCGTACGGCGCCTGTTTGAATTGGAAGTGAGCGAGATTGCGGACGGGACAGTCGAGATTCGCGGCATCGCGCGCGAAGCCGGGTATCGCACCAAAATCGCTGTGTGGAGCGCGAATGAAAAAGTGGATCCAGTCGGCGCATGCGTGGGCATGCGCGGCTCTCGCGTGAAAAACATTGTGCGCGAGCTCAACAACGAAAAGGTGGATATCATCCGCTGGAGCTCGGATCCAAAGGAATACGTTCTGGAAGCGCTCAAACCGGCGAAAGTAAAAAATCTGGTTTTCGATACAGAGAAAAAGAATGTGCAAATCTCCGTCGATGAGGATCAGCTTTCGCTCGCCATCGGGAAAAAAGGGCAAAACGCGCGACTGACTTCGCGCCTCACCGGCTGGGAAATCAACATCGGCAAGGACACGACGGCGACGACAGTAGTGGAACAAAAGGTAGCTCAAGCGGCACAAACGCTGGCGGGCGCGCTCCCCATCACCGAAGAACAGGCGCTGGCCCTGGTGAAATCCGGCTTTACTAATCTGGAAGGATTGCGCGATGCAGATGTGCAGGATTTAGTGGATATTCTCGCGGTCGACGAAGCAAAGGCGCGCGAAATCTACGATGCAGTGCACCGGCAGGAAGTCGTACATTAACGTGGCTCGGTTTGAGGACGCTTGAGCCATGAGCGAAATTTTAAAGGAAGAACAATGGCAACGAAGGCGAGCAGCAAAACTGCAACGCGTAAGCCTGCTGCAAGCGCGGCGGGACGCAAGACTACTGCTCCTCAGAAGCCAGCCGACGTAGCGCCAAAAGCTAAGGTACCAAAAAAGGGGCCAGCCGCCCCGGCGGAGCCGACCGCCCCCCCGAAGCAGCTTAAGAGTCAGCCGAGAAAACCGGATGTTTCCGGACCCGCCACGCAGCACCCGGAGACTGTCTCGCTGATTGATCGGAAACGGCCGGCAAAAAAATCTCAGGACGGCGTGGTAAAAACAAAACGCACCGTTCTACCTCCGATCTCACGTATCCGTGCATCGCTTGAGGCTACATCCAAGCCGCCGCCTGCACACGTGCCTTCAGCGGAACCCCCGCCACCTGAGCCGGCAGAGCAACCGCCTGCCGAAGTGACTTTGACTCCCGCTGACGTGGAAGCCGGGCCGCAGCAGAAGGTTCTTCTGATCAAGCCTCCAATCGTTGTTAAACATTTCGCAAACGAGCTCGGACTAAAACCGCATCAGCTGATCGCGGAGCTGATGACACATAATATTTTTGCCAACATCAATCAGACAATCGAGCCCGACATCGCTACGAAGATTGCGGAAAGCCACGGGTTTCTTCTGGAAAAAGAACGGCGAGAAAAGGGCGGTGGCGTTCACAAGGTGGAACAGCCGGTGGTCGCGCCGCCTCCCCCGGTGATTGAAAAGAAAGAGGAACTCAAGCTACGCGCGCCGATTATCACCTTCATGGGGCACGTCGATCACGGCAAAACCAGTTTGTTAGACGCGATTCGAAAGACGCGGGTCGCAGCTGGCGAAGCCGGCGGGATTACGCAGCACATCGGGGCGTACAGCGTCGATCATAATGGCCACAAGATTACGTTTATCGATACGCCGGGGCACGCCGCATTCACCGCTATGCGCGCGCGTGGCGCGAATGTCACCGACATCGTTGTGCTGGTGGTTGCAGCCGACGACGGCCTCATGCCGCAAACGATCGAAGCGATCAATCACGCCAAGGCCGCGCCGCATGTAAAGATCATGGTGGCCGTCAACAAGATGGATCTCCCGGGTGCGAACCTTGATCGCGTGAAGAAACAACTGCAAGACCGCGGTCTTACTCCGGAAGATTGGGGAGGAGAAACGATTATTTGCCCCGTCTCGGCAACAAAGGGCACTGGAATTGATCAACTGCTTGAGATGATGTCGCTTCAAGCAGAGGTGATGGAACTGAAAGCTTCACCGACGGCCAGACCGCGGGGCACCGTCATCGAAGCACAAGTTGAAGCCGGCCGAGGGCCTACCGCCACTGTAATCGTGCAGATGGGCACGTTGAAAATCGGTGACCCATTTATCTGCGGCGACTACAGCGGAAAGGTCAAATCCCTCCTCGACGACCGGGCCAAACCTGTCAAGCAAGCTGGGCCTTCGACGCCGGTGAGAGTTCTCGGATTCACAGGACTGCCGAATGCGGGCGACGAATTCCTGGTCATGGAATCCGAACGCGCCACAAAGCAACTGAGCGACGAGCGACTTGAGACAAAGCGCACCAACAAGCTTTTCGTTCCGCAACGCGCGACGCTCGAGACCTTGCTCGAAACCGCCGGAGGCAGAAAAGTGCTGCGGATCGTTTTGAAAGCCGATACGCAAGGTTCCGTCGAAGCAATCGTCAACGCGTTGAAACAAATCGAAACCAAAAAAGTCGATCTGGAAATGATTCATTCAGCGGTCGGACCAATTTCGGAATCCGATATTCTGCTAGCCAGCGCATCCGAAGCAGTAGTGGTCGGTTTTAATGTGAAAGTTGAGAGCATGGCGGTCCCAGCTGCAAAACGCGAAGGCGTGCAGGTCAAGCTTTACAGCATTATTTACGAACTGCTCGATCAAATGAAAGACGCCATGGCCGGTCTGCTGGAACCGGAGTTGCGCGAAACCGTCATCGGACACGCGGAGGTGAAACAGGTTTTCCAGTTGAGCAGAGGCATCGTTGCTGGCTGCCTCGTTACCGATGGCCGGATCGCGCGCGCTGGGCGCGCCCGCATTCTGCGAAAGCGCCAACCGGTTTACGACGGCGGGCTTTCGACACTGCGCCGCTTCCAGGATGACGTGAAAGAAGTCCGTTCTGGTCTGGAATGTGGAATCAAGCTGGGCGACTTCAGCGAATATCAGGTAGGCGACGTGATCGAGTGCTATCAGCTCGAGCAAATTGCCCAGAAACTTTAAGCGTTAAAAACGTCAAAGCGTTGGAGCGTTAAAGCATGTCATTCTGAGCACAGCGAAGAATCTCTGATCACTTCTCCAGGAAAGGTGGAGATGAAAGCCAGAGATGTTTCGCTTCGCTCAACATGACAAGTTAGGCCTTTGACCGGTTCAACACTTTAATGGTTCACGCTTCAACGAACATGAAACATCGACAACTACGCGTAAACGAAGTGGTGAAACGCGAGCTAAGCGCCATCATTGCGCGCGAAATCAATTTCCAAGGGGCACTGGTCAGCATCAATGCTGTTGATGTCGCCCCCGATCTTAAGAGCGCGAACGTTTTCGTGAGCACTCTCGGCGCCGATAATGGCAAAAGCGTGATCGACAAGCTGGAGGCGCATCGGCCGGCGTTGCAGGCGACACTGTCCCGGCACGTCGTGTTGAAATATACGCCGCATCTCATTTTCCACCTCGACGAGTCCATCAAACGCGGTGCACGCGTACTTGAAATTTTGGACGACCTCGGCACACGCGACGGCCAAAACGAGTGAGTAACACGACATTCGAAGAGATCGGCCGCGTTCTTCGCGAACATCAGCAGTTCGTTGTGCTGGGTCATGTCCGCCCCGATGGCGATGCGCTTGGCAGCCAGCTCGCGCTTGGCCTGTCACTTCAGAAACTTGGTAAAAACGTGCGCGTCTGGAACGAAGAAGGCATGCTGGAAAAATACTCATTCCTTCCGCGCGCGGAGTTGCTGACTAAACCGCCTTCAACAGCCGAGCACGTGGAAGTTGCCATCGCTCTTGATACTGCAATTCAAAACCGGTTGGGCACGACACTCGCCGCTGTCGGGTCGGCGAAAATCTGGATCAACATCGACCATCACGTCACTAACCCCGGCTATGGGGACTTGGTGATCATTGATCCAAGCGCGCCCGCAACCGGAGAAATCATCTTCAACCTGATCAAGACCCAGAGCCTCCCTTTCGACCACGACATTGCCGAAAATCTCTTCGCCGCGATCTCAACTGATACGGGCTCGTTTCAATATCCAAAGACCAGCGCGCGCACGTTGGAAATTGCGGCGGAGTTGGTGCGCGATGGCAATCTCGACGTCGGGAAAATCAGCCAGCAACTGTACGAGAACTACCCACGACGACGCCTAGAACTTTTGCGCGAACTATTGCGAACAATGCGCTTTAGTGAATGCGGCCGAATCGCAATGTTCAGCCTGAGTTTGAAGACTGCCGCAGAACTTGGCGTGATTCCCGAAGACAACGAGGGATTAATCGATCATCTCCGCGCTGTTCAGGGCGTCATCGTCGCTGTCTTCTTCGAAGAACTTTCCGACGGAAAGGTGCGCGTCAGCATGCGTTCCAAAGACGAACGGGTGGATGTATGCGCAATTTGCCTGAAATTTGGCGGCGGCGGTCACACACTCGCTGCCGGTGCGCGTGTGCGCGGAACGTTGGCGGAAGTGGAAGAAAAAGTTCTGGAGGAAACTCGTGAAGCCGTTAAACGCTCCCACGTCTCCTGACGGCGTCCTGCTCGTGGATAAAGCCGAAGCGATGACGTCGCATGACGTTGTCGCCCTGGCGCGACGACAACTTGGAACGAAAAAGATTGGTCATTGCGGCACGCTCGATCCCATCGCCACGGGCCTGCTTCTGCTCACTGTGGGCCGCGGCACAAAGATTCAGGATTTGCTCATGAGTGAGGACAAAGAATACGTGGGCACGTTCGTCCTCGGTGTGACTACTGACACACAAGACCGTGAAGGTGAAGTCACCCAGCAACGGCCAGTGCCTCCACTGGATGAAAATCAAATCCGGGCTGCGTTCGAAAAATTCTGCGGCGATTTCTACCAGTTGCCGCCGATGGTTTCTGCGAAAAAGCACGGCGGCGTGCCGTTGTACAAGTTGGCGCGCGAGGGAAGAGTCGTGGAGCGCGAGCCACGACTCGTCCACGTCTATCGCTACACAATCGACCGGGTCGCATTGCCCGAAATCGATTTCACCGTGCTGTGCAGCAAAGGCTTTTATGTCCGCACCTATGCTCACGATATCGGCGAAGAGCTCGGCTGCGGCGCGCATTTGAAATCGCTTCGCCGGACGAAATCCGGCCGCTTTGACGTGACCAACGCAATCACTGTTGACGAGGTCAAAAACGCGACGCGAGAGGACATTCTCAAGCGGATGCTTAGTTTGCCGGAAGTTTCCAGGATGCGCGGAGCGTAATGAGAATCAGAAAGCCTAAGTCCTGCAACTGTCATCCTGAGCGAAGTCGAAGGATCCCGCGAACTTACCTTAAAGTTTTCGCCACGGGATTCCTCGACTTCGCTCGGAATGACGGACGGTTTACTCCGAATTCCTTATTCGGATTTCCTTCGTCATTCGTCACTCGTCATTCGTCATTCTTATGATGCAGATCCTGCGCTCGATTCCGGAGCTTTCGCAATTACCCGGTCCGCTTTTTCTTGCGATAGGCGTTTTCGACGGGGTCCATCTCGGGCACCAGGCAGTCATTTCGACTTCTGCGGGCCACGCTCAGGCTGTGAATGGAACACCCGTGGTAGTCACCTTTGATCCGCACCCGGAAAAAATACTGCGACCCGAAAAAGCGCCACACTTGCTCACGGCGACGCCGCACAAGATCGCTCTGATTCGCGCGCTTGGTGTGCGCCATCTTCTGGTCATTTCCTTCGATAAACATTTTGCCGCGACCGAACCCGAAAATTTTGTGGAGCAATTGGTCCAGTATTCGAAACCGCTGCGTGAAATTTGCGTCGGACACGAGTGGTCATTTGGAAGAAATCGCCGTGGCAATCTCCAGCTGCTCAAAAAACTCGGTGCGCAGTTTGATTTCAACGTGGTGGGAATTCCGCCGGTGACCGTTAATGGCGAAATTGTAAGCAGCACAACGATTCGCCGCGCTATCGAAGCAGGCGATCTAAAAAAAGCCGCGACCATGCTCGGCCGCGAATACACGATCCTGGGAACTGTTGTGCATGGCGATGATCTGGGAAAGAAAATTGGATTTCCGACCGCAAACCTGAGTGCCCACAGCGAGCAATTTCCGCCCAACGGCGTTTATTTCGCCGAAGCAAAGCTCGACGGTGTTGTCTATCCCGGCGTGGTGAACCTCGGTTATCGGCCGACAATGAGTAGCGGCAGATCGGACCGCATCCTCGAAGTTTACCTGTTCGATTTCAATCGCGACGTTTACGGCAAAGATTTGGAGCTGCGCTTCGTCCGTTATCTCAGGGCGGAGAAGAAATTCGAGAACGTTGATGCGCTGGTCCGGCAAATCGAGCGCGATGTGCAGCAGGCTCGCGAATTGGCCGGGGTGTAACTAACTCGACGCTTCAAAAATTCAGCCGAGTCAGATCACGGACTTCAGGAGTCTTGCGAATGGCGAAGATGACAGCGAACGCGCCGACCACGAGGCCGCAGCCAAACGCGAAGACCAGTAGCAGCCAAATCGGGAAGTTCGCGAATTGGATTATGCCTTCACGGACGACGTGACCGCCACCAATTACATAGGCAACTCCGGTTCCCAGTAACGCCAGGCCAAGGACAATCAATGCACGCAGCCATTGCGGCTCACGCCGCGCGGCCGGCAGCCTGGCCATAACGCGGGCGGTAAATCCGTCGTCGTTAATGTAAGGCACGGCTTCGTGCAGTTGTCGGTCTAGCGTCTCGTCGTCAATCATTGGATTTACTTTATCAATTCGGTCCCCACGCCGCCAGTGTGCGTTTCAACTTTTCGCGGCCGCGCAAAACATTCGTTTTGACCGTGCCGAGCGGAATCTCAAGGACACGCGCGGCTTCATCGTGTGACAGACCGTTTTGGCAGCAAAGCACAACTGCGGTGCGCTCGTGTAACGGAAGCAAATTAAGCGCGTGCATAAGATCGTGTCTCAAACCGGGATCGACAGTCTGCGGATCCTGTTCGGCCTGCCATTGCTCTTCATCCACGCCCACCAACTCCTTGCGGCGGCGCGCATCTTCGCGAAAGCAATTGTAGGCGATTCGATAAAGCCATGTGGAAAACCGTGCTTCACCACGAAAGCTGCGGATGTTTTTGTATGCCCGGAGAAAAGCTTCCTGTGCGAGGTCATCTGCCAGCGCGATGTCAGTGCGGGTGAGTTGCCGCAGCAGACCGCGCACGCTCGATTGATGCCGCCGCACGAGTTCGCCGAAGGCGTGCTGATCGTCATCGGCAAGAACTCGTGCAACGAGGTCCGCATCAGTAAGCTCCACGGCCGCAATACTACGGTGCTGGGGGCGGAGGCGGAATGTCCTTTTTGTTTTCTAGTTTCCATACAATCAAATACCCAAGCCCGATCAGGAACGGAATAAGTCCGAACGACCATGCGCCGCCTTCCCAGTCGTTCACGGCTGCTAGCCATATCATTAAACCGAGGCCGACCATGGTCCATACGACCCCGCGTCGCGCATCCGAGCGCTGACGCACGCCCCGCGTGGCTGGTGCAAGCAGTTCCGCGGGAACCGGCTGCCCTTTCTCCACCAGCATCCGGATAGTCCGCTGCCGGCTACGGCTTACTAAAAGAGCGAACCCCCCTATTAAGATCACAATCAGAACAGGCGCACCGAATATCGATAGAAAGACGATTCCAACGAGCGGAATAATCATCGCAGGTATATCGTCATCGTGTCCTTGGTGATCGCCGTCGTCCGTATCGATGACAATCCCGTGCTTGCCACCAAGCTTTTTCTCCAGCTTTCGGTGAATCCTGTCGGCGATATCAGATGAACCAGAAGCAGCGGTTGCCTTCGGTGCTGGCGTTGTTGTTGATGCGGGCGCCGCTGTTGATGCTTGCGCTGCCAATGAGGTTGCCGCTGTCGCGGCTGTTGCTGCCGTCGGAACTGTCGGGCTGGCAATCGGAGTTTCGGTCGGAGTCTGCGGAAACAAGGTGCCATACAGCCCGAGCGAGCACATGCAGAGGAGGAATAGTTTTTTCATAGAGTGTTTGATCATAGGATGCAGTGAACGCCCAATTTGGATTCAACGATTTTGGGCATTCTGGAGCAATTAAAAGGTTGCGTGGCGCGGTCGGCTGGACATTATTGTCCCTCTCAAAAACTGCGGGTGTAGCTCAGTTGGTAGAGCACCACCTTGCCAAGGTGGACGTCGCGAGTTCGAGCCTCGTCACCCGCTCTCCTTTTGCCTGTGTATCTGTGGCGTAGAACAGCCGAACTGCGTTGGGTTAAGGGCCACGAAGATCTCCTCCAAGCCTACGCTCAGGGCCAGCTTGTGGTCGTACGCAAGCCCGGACGCAAGCGTCTGGAACTGGAAATCGTATGCCGTTCACGGAGCTATTCGTCCGCGTTGGTCAAGGAATTTGGCGGTCGCATCAAGGCGTTGCCGCGCAACTGGTTACAGCAATTGGTGCGTGCCGATTCGAAGCCAATCAAAATCGGCAAACGATTGGTGATCGTTAGATCAATCAACAAGCCGCAGAGCTGTAGTGTACACCGTGCTCAGCGGAATTCCGATCATCTCGTCAGACCTGATGCGCTGAGGACAGTGCACTCTACAACGCGCGACACCAAGCTGGCGCTTCTTGTGATTCCAGCTTCGCTAGCATTTGGAACCGGCGAACATGCCACCACGGCAATGTCGCTTCGTTTTTTGGAGGAACTGACTCGCCGTTGGCAGCGCGGTTGGTCGCTCCTGGATGTCGGAACCGGTAGCGGAATTCTTGTTCTGGCAGCGAAACGTTTCGGTGCTGGCCGAGTCACCGGTATCGATAACGATCCCGCGGCAATTTCCGTAGCCAAATCAAACGCCCGATTGAACAAGATTCGCGGCGCCAGTTTTCAATTGGGCGATGTGCGCAAATGGAACCCGCCACAGAAGATCGACGTAATCACGGCAAATTTATACAGCGATTTACTTATCGAAATCCTCCCGAAACTACCTGGCGGCGCGTGGCTAATTCTCTCAGGCATTTTGTGCAGCCAGCAAGACGAATTGGCTCGTGCGCTGCAGCGGAACCAGTACGACATCACCAGTGCGAAGCGTAGCTGGAGATGGGCAGCCATTCTCGCGAGGCGAAGGGGAATTGTACGGTAGCCGGAGCTTAAGCGCCAAATTTTTGCGGCGGTGGTAGACCGCCGCTACAGTAAACGCAGATGCAATCTGAACAGCTTGCTTATGTCATTGTCACACCGTACTCGATGCGAAAATCGCGCACGGGCGGCATCGTCGGCCGCTTGATTTCCCGCACTGGGCTTGATTTGGTCGGAGGCCGAATGTTCGCTCCGAGCGCGGAGCTAAGCCAGCGCTACGCCGAGACGATCGTGACGGAAACCGATCCGAGCCATCGCGCCACACAGGAATTGATTCGTGAGTACGTGCTGAAAAATTTCACGGGGCAGAAAAGCGCTCAACATGCGCGCCTCTTGTTTCTGATATTTCGCGGACCGGACGCGGTGGTAAAGATTCATGAGGTCGTGGGTCATATTCTGAACGAGCGCACTAGCGGCGAGACTATTCGCGACACCTTCGGCGATTACATCACGGATGATTCAGGCAATGTGGTCTATTTCGAGCCGGGAGTGGTGACGGAATTCGAGCCCCGCGCGGTCGAGCGCGATTTAAGACTCTGGGCGGAATTTTCTGATCCGGACGGCGGAATTCTCGATCGCGCGGTCTCCTACCAGCCCGGCACTCAAGTCGAAAAAACACTTGTGTTGATTAAACCCGACAATTTCAGGTTCCCAAATTTACGGCCAGGCGGCGTGATCGAAGTGTTTTCACGCACTGGCCTCTCGATTATTGGCTTCAAAGTTCACCAAATGAGCGTGGCACAAGCGGAGGAGTTTTACGGGCCTGTGCTGCCAGTGCTTGAGAAAAAGCTCGGCCCGAAAAGCGGCCGCGAAAACTGGGAGAGCATTATCGAGTTTATGGCCGGCAGAAAACCCAGCGAATGTCATCCAGACGAACGCGACGCACCCGGAACGGAAAAGTCGATTGCCATTGTTTACCAAGGCGTGGATGCGGTGCGCAAAATTCGAGACGTGCTCGGCCCAACTGATCCGGCAAAGGCGCCGCCGGGATCGATTCGAAAGGAGTTCGGACAAACCATCATGGTTAACGCCGCGCATGCATCGGATTCCGTTGAGAACGCAAAACGCGAAATGGGTATCATCCGAGTCGACGAAAATAATTTTAAACCTCTGATTGAAAACTTCTACCGCCGCCAATAGTTTGCGCTCCCATTTGTGGATCACATCATTGCCATGGAAATTTCTGAACGCGCCGCTCAACTGACTCCGTCGTTGACTCTCTCAATCGATAGCAAGGCGAAAGCCATGAAAGCCGAAGGCATCGACGTCTGCGGCTTCGGTGCAGGCGAACCGGATTTTGATACACCAGAGCACATAAAAAGGGCCGCAATCGAGGCTTTGGAAGCCGGTTTTACAAAATACACGCCAAACGCTGGCATCCCGGAATTGCGCCAGGCGATCGCGGACAAATTGGCGACCGACAACGGTTTGAATTATCGCGCCGGTCAGATCGTGGTGAGTAACGGCGCGAAACATGCATGCTACAATGCGATCCTGGCGACCTGTCAGCCTGGCGATGAAGTCATAATTCCGGCCCCATATTGGGTCAGCTATCCTGACATGGTGCGGTTAGTCGGCGCCGAGCCCGTGATCGTGCCCACCAGCGAGCGCAATGCCTGGAAAATGCGCGCGGAAGATTTCGAAAACGCGATGACGCCGCGCACGAAGATGTTGATCATGAACAGCCCGGGCAACCCAACGGGCTCTGTTTATACGCGCGAAGAATTGGAGGCGATCGTCAACGTTGCCGCGGAAGAAGACATTTATGTTTTATCCGACGAGATTTACGAGAAGCTCGTTTACGACGACGCCAAACATGTGAGCATCGCGTCCTTGTCGAAGGAAGCGTACGATCTCACGATCACCATCAACGGATTTAGCAAATCCTACGCGATGACAGGCTGGCGACTCGGTTATCTCGGCGCGCCTGATGCGGTCACGAGAGCCGTCGATTCAATCCAGAGCCATACCAGTTCAAATCCGTCGTCCTTTTCGCAATATGGCGCGCTTGCCGCGCTCAAAGGCGATCAACAGCCGCTCGCCGATATGCGCGAGGAATTCGATATGCGTCGCAGCTACATGTTTGACCGTCTCTCGAAGATCTCCAATGTCACCGCGATCAAGCCGCAGGGCGCGTTTTATATTTTGGTAAACATTAGCCAGCTCGGACTCACCTCTCAGAATTTCGCCGACCGTTTGCTGAGCAAAGCCAACGTCGCTGTGGTGCCGGGGGCTGCCTTCGGCGACGATCGCACCGTTCGGTTCAGTTACGCCACGAGCCTTGACGTGATCAAAAAGGGCTTGGACCGCTTCCAGGACTTTTGCCGGACGCTCTAGGCGGAACGCGTTGTCTTCAACGCGTTGCCAAAGTAACTGCGCCCTCCGCGTCAAAATTGAGACATCGTCTTCGGAGAAGCCGATCCACCTTGCCCTCTTGTTTGCCGCTCTTCTAGTGTTCCGCAATGCCCGGCTATTTCGCCCTCATTCTCCACGCTCATCTCCCGTTCGTTCGCCATCCGGAACACGAGCATTTCCTCGAGGAAGAATGGCTGTTTGAGGCGATCACCGAGACGTACATCCCCCTGCTGCAAATGATGCAGCGCCTGACAGCGGATGGCGTGCCGTTCAAACTCACGATGTCGATTTCACCAACCCTGTCCGCAATGCTTCGGGACCAGCTGCTATGCGAGCGTTACGTCCGACACCTGGATCTTTTGATCGACCTTGCTGCGTGCGAACGAAAACGAAATCGCAAACATCCGCAGCTCCGCGAGCTGGCCGAATTTTACATTGGTCTGTTTTCAGAAACTCGCCGGCACTTCGTGGATGAATGGAAATGCGAGCTGCTCTCGATCGTTCGTGAGCTGCGACAAACAGGCGCGCTCGAAGTCATCGCCAGCGCGGCAACACACGGCTTGCTGCCGATCCTTCAGCAGCAATCGCGTCGCGCAGCGCGTGCGCAGGTTTTGATCGGACGCGACGTTTATGTCGAACTTTTCGGCGGAAAACCCGCTGGATTCTGGTTACCCGAATGCGGTTACGCTCCCGGCCTGGAATCGATTCTACAGGAAGCGAATCTTCGGTGGTTCGTTGTCGACGCACACGGTTTGCTCTTTGGAACGCCGCGCCCAAGCCGCTCCATTTACGCTCCCTGTTATACCCCAGCGGGGCCAGCGGCCTTCGCACGCGATCCCAACACTAGCCGCCAGGTCTGGAGTGCGCGCGAAGGCTATCCCGGCGATCCAGCTTACCGGGATTTTTATCGCGACATCGGTTTCGACCTGCCCATGGAACATTTAGGATCGATCGCGCGCGGAACCAGAAAATTCTCCGGCGTTAAATATCATCGAATCACCGGACGCGGCGACGAGAAACAGCTGTATGATCGAACGGCAGCCGAAAATGCGGCAGCACAACATGTAATTCACTTTTTGGAACAATGCCGTGAACAGATTCGTGAAGTCGACGAAGTCGGTTTCGACCCGATCATTGTCGCTCCGTTCGATGCGGAATTGTTTGGGCACTGGTGGTTTGAAGGACCAATTTTTCTGGAACAATTCATCCGCCATGCAGCAAACGAACGAGATTTCCGGCTTACAACGCCGAGTGAATATTTAACTGCGCATCCGACGCAGCAAATCGTTGAGCCTGCCGCTTCCACGTGGGGTGAGAACGGCCATCTCGCCGTCTGGCTGGACCCGAGTAACGCGTGGATTTATCCGCAACTCAATGCGGCAGCCCTGCGAATGTGTGAAGTCGCGGGAAGATATGCGTCGAGCGACTTAAACATAACAGACACTTGCGATCGCGTACTCAAACAACTCGCCCGCGAGCTTTTGCTGGCGCAATCAAGCGACTGGGCATTTCTAATGAAAACCGGGACTGCCCGCGAATACGCCACTCAACGCACGATTGATCATCTTGCTCGCTTCAATCGTCTGCACGATCAGTTTGTCGCAAATGATCTCGATGAAGAATTTTTGCGTGACTGCGAATGGCGGGACAACCTTTTTCCGAACGTGAACTGGCGATACTATGCTTAAATCACCGATCGCAGGCCTCCGTTCCCAGATTGTGACTTTGCTCTCTTGCGCCGTCTTTGTCGCAATCGCCGCGGCACAAGAATCGCCCACTCCAACTCCTTCGCCGACGCCGGGAGAATCTTCTTCTCCCGCGATTTCGCCCGAAGAGTCGATGGTCCCCTCGCCCACTGCAGAACAAACGCCTTCACCCTCGCCTGCGAGAAGTGTCCGGATCAGTTTCGTTCCTCCTCCAATGGACGGCACCATCAGCCTTGGGATCTACGATCAGGCCGGCAAGATCGTGCGCGTCCTGCATCAGAACGCGCAGTTAAACGACTTCACGATCGGCCCTGATTCGCTCGTGACGCGATGGGATGGAAAAGATGATGGAACCCAGGACTCGCCCTTTGGGAGATATCACGCGCGCGGGTACCTGGTCGGTGCACTAAAACGCGAAGATCTTGGTGAGACTTCGCCGCCTCCAACGGAAAGTGAAGCGAACGTGGTGAAAGTACGACTGGTCCGCAATCCTTTGCGGAAAGATAAAAGACCGATCGTCGAACTCGGCATTGGATCCAATAGCGACGGAAGTTATCTGAAAACCAGCGACGGTCTGCCGCTGTTCAAAATCAGTGAGACACCGAATGTTACGCGCGCGGGGATCGCAGCCAAAGGTGAAAACGCCGTCGATATCTGGCAGGGTGACGGCACGAGCGTGCATCAGTTTCGCATCTCGAATGTTGACCAGATGATGGCCTTCGATTGTGGGGAGTTTGAACTGAAATGAAGCTCTCATTAACACCTCGCTTCAGCGAGGTGCTCCCGATGCCCGATGATCCGAACCGCTTTAGCGGTTTTTCAGGGTAAACGAAAACCGATAAAGCGGTTCGAAAGACTTTCGTGGCGTCTATCACCCAGCTAAAGCAGGGCGTTAATGGGGGATTAAAGCGGCGCTCGGGCGTCCAGACACTGCTGGTCACGAAGCAAAATCTCTGTTATTTAAGCGCGCGATGGCCGTTCCCGAGCTGCAGCAGACTCTTGGCAAAATTGCCGGTTTTACCGGCACCGCGCTGCACACTGGCGAAAAAGTTACGCTCAGACTGCATCCCGCGCCGGTGGATCACGGAATAAAATTCAAGCGCAAAGATTTACAGGATGAGCCAACGATCGACGCGAAAATCGAGAACCTGAAGACGGTCGAGCGCGCAACCACAATCGGCGAAGGCTCGGTGCGAGTCCATACAGTCGAGCATGTACTGGCCGCGCTCTCGGCAATGGGCGTGGACAACGCCATTGTGGAAATGGACGCAAACGAGCCGCCAATCGGCGACGGAAGCGCGCAGCCGTATGTCGATCTCATCAAGAAAGCCGGCGTAACAGCTCAGGAGGAGCCGCGTAAATTTTTCGACGTGCGCGAACCGATGCACGTAGAAGCGAAAACAGGAGCGCTGCTCGTTTTACTGCCGGACGACAAGTTTCGCATTTCGTGCACACAGGCCGGACCAAACAATCAATTCACGCAGTTTTTGTCATTGGAACTTACGCCGTCGATTTTCGAGTGCGAGATCGCTCCGGCGCGCACATTTGTTTACTACGAGGATGTTGAGCCACTCATGGATAAAAATCTGATCAAGGGCGGCAGCCTCGAAAACGCGCTTGTCGTGCGCGGCGAGGCGGTGCTGAGCAAGGAACCTTTGCGTTTCTCAGACGAATTCGTACGGCACAAAATCCTCGATATTATCGGCGATCTCGCGCTAGTCGGTCGGCGTATCCGCGGTCACGTGGTGGCGGTTAAGCCTGGACATGCTGCGAATGCGGAATTGGCGCGCTCGCTCGCTCGCGAGCAGACGCGGAGAAGCGCGATGAGCGCACCGCGCGCAATCCCAATAGGCGATTCCGGTCTGGACACTGGCGAAGTGATGAAGATCCTTCCGCACCGCTACCCTTTTTTGATGGTTGACCGGGTCATCGGCTTCGAGGGCGAAAATAAAATTACGGCC
>Ga0070684_100001231_pt1 | contig 18373 bp, 18 predicted proteins | sample KBSC723LmetaG_FD_65653 | JGI IMG/M metagenome (GOLD analysis project Ga0070684, IMG submission 65653) | Corn rhizosphere microbial communities from Kellogg Biological Station, Michigan, USA - KBS C7.2-3L metaG | ecosystem: Host-associated > Plants > Roots > Rhizosphere ...
AGCCCGATCGTGCCGTTGCCGGCCATCACCAGCTCGTCCTCGACCGGGTGGACGAACCTGCCCTCGACGCCCTCGAACCGCGACTCGACGATCGTCTGCCACCAGCGCTCGAACGGCACCTTGATCACGCGGCCCCCCAGCCGTTCGATCGCGTCCAGCTTCGTCTGCGGCGCGTGGTCGGGGACGACGATCGTCGCCGGGACGCCCGCCTCGCGGGCCGCCCAGGCGACTCCCTGTGCCATGTTGCCCGCGCTCGCCGTGACCACGCCGCCCGCGAGCTCGTCCGGCGATGCCGCCCGGATCGCGTTGGTCGCGCCGCGGATCTTGAAGGAGCCGACCGGCTGCAGGTTCTCCAGCTTCAGCCAGATGTCGGTGTCGGGAAGCCGGACGAGCGGTGTCCGGACCGCTGCCCCCCGGATCCGCTCGCGGGCGCGCTCGATCTCGGCGAGCGGGATCACGAGCTCAGAACTCGATGGTCGTGCCGGCGCCGCTCTCGCGCGCGCGGCGCTCGATGTACTCGGCGGCGGCCAGGTCCTCGACCGCCAGGCCGAGGGACTCGAAGACCGTGATCTCCTCCTCCGAGGTTCGACCGGGTACCTCGCCGGCGAGCACCTCGCCGAGCTCTGCCCTGATGTGGTCCGCCCCGATCACGCCATCTTCGACCGCGAGGAGGTAGTCACCGGCCTCGTGCTCGCACGACTCGCGGCGGTCGACGAACAGCGTCGCCCGCGCGATCGCGTCGCCGTCCAGCTCGCGGACCGTCGGCAGGCAGGCGCCGACGGCGTTCACGTGCGCGCCCGGCTTCAGCCACTCGCCCAGGACGACCGGCTCGGCCGACGAGGTGACGGTGCAGACGACGTCGGCGTCGCGGAGGGCTTCCTCGACGGTGTCGACGGCGACGGCGAGAGGCCACTCGGCGGCGAGCCGCTCGGCGCTCTCCATGCTCCGCGCCGCGATCTTGATCTGCTCGAACTGCCGTGCCTCGAGCATCGCCGCGATGTGCGGATGCGCCTGGTGGCCGGCTCCGACGATCGCCAGCACCTGCGAGTCCTCCCGCGACAGGGCGCGCGTCGCGACGCCGGAGACCGCGGCCGTGCGAATCGCCGTGATCGGCGTTGCGTTCATCACCGCGACCACGTGGCCGTCGACCCCGTCGTAGAGCGTCACCGTCCCCTGGTGCGGGTCGAGGCCGCGGGCCGCGTTCTCGGGCGCGACCACGATCGTCTTCAGGCTGTAGAGCGGGCGGGCACCGCCGCGGAAGGTCGGCATCAGGCCGAAGAAGGTCGGTTCGCCGGGCGGCTTGACCACCGGCCGGAGCGGGAGATAGGCCTCGCCGCGCGCGAGCCCGATCAGCGCCTCCTCCATCGCGGCCATGCAGCCGGGCATGTCCAGCAGCTGCTCGACCTCGCTCGCGTTGAGCACGACGACCGCCATCAGAAGAACGAGCCTACTTCCCCGAGCTCGGCCTCCGAGAGCGACAGCGACAGGGCCTCGTGCACGTTCTCGAGATGATCCGGCCGCCGCGGGCCGACGACCACCGACCCCACGCGTCCGAGCGCCCACGCCAGCGCGAGCGCGGCGGTGCTCACCCCGCGCGCCGTGGCCGCCTCCGCCAGCCGCTCGAGCCCGGCGTGCACCGGCTCGCTGTCCAGATGCCGGTACGGCTCCGGGCGCATCGTCATCCGCGAGCCCGGCGGCGGCTCGTGGCCGCGCCGGTACTTCCCGGTCAGCCACCCGCCCGCGAGCGGACTGAACGCCTGGTACTCGATCCCGTGCTCCTCGCACAGCGGGAGCACCTCCTGGTCGTCGCCGCGCTCCAGCAGCGAGTACGAGTTCTGCACCAGGGACGGCGTCCCGAGGGCGAGCCACCGTCGGAGGTCGTCCGCGGTGACGTTGCTGATGCCCCAGGCGTCGATCAGGCCGCGCTCGGAGAGGGTCGAGAAGGTGGCGAACGTCTCCTCGACGGGCGTGTCGGGGTCCGGCTCGTGCGTCAGATAGAGGTCGATCCGCTCGACCCGGAGCCGCTCGAGACTGGTCTCGACCTGGCGCAGCACGCGCTCGCGCGCCAGGCCGAAGTCGGCCCCGTCCTCCATCGCGTTGAACGTCTTCGACGTGATCCGCGGGCGGTTCCCTGTGGCGGCGATCCAGTCGCCGATCCACGACTCGCTACGGCCGCCTCCATAGGCGTCGGCGGTGTCGAACCGGTCGAGGCCGAGCGCCCACGCCGCGTCCATCAGGTCGAACGCCTGCTCGCGGGTCTCGCCCTGTCCGAAGAAGGCCGGAGCGGAGCCGATTCCCCCAAAGTTGCCGCAGCCGAGAACGACGCGCATCGCCGCCCCATCCTACGTTTGCGAGAATCGACCCCGAGCCCTACGACAAGGAGAGACCGATGCCCTTCGAGCTGCCCGCACTCCCGTACGACTTCGACGCTCTCGAGCCGCACATCGACGCGCGGACGATGGAGATCCACCATGACAAACACCATCAGGCGTACGTCGACAACGCGAACAAGGCGCTCGACGGCACCGAGTGGGCCGACCGCTCGGTGGAGAACATCCTGACCGAGCTCGAGGTGATGCCGGAGGCGATCCGCACCGCCGTCCGCAACAACGCCGGCGGACACGCGAACCACTCGCTGTTCTGGCAGATCATGGGCCCGGACGGCGGCGGCGAGCCGGAGGGAGCGCTGGCTGACGCGATCTCGAGCACGTTCGGCGGCGTCGACCAGCTGAAGGAGCAGGTCGTGGACGGCGGGGTGAAGCGGTTCGGCAGCGGCTGGACGTGGCTCGTCTGGGACGGCACCGGCCTGGCCGTGTACTCGACTCCGAACCAGGACAGCCCGATCATGACCGGCGACGTGCCGCTGCTCGGCATCGACGTGTGGGAGCACGCCTACTACCTCAACTACCAGAACCGCCGGCCCGACTACCTCGCGGCCTGGTGGAACGTGGTCAACTGGGCAGAGGTCGCCAGGCGCCTCGACGAAGCCCGGTAGCCGCGTCGACTGCCGCGTTCGGCCCCGGATCCCTCAACAGGGGGATGTAGGAAGACACCTCTCGCTCATACGGTCTTGAAGGAGAGAGGGAGAGGGAAATTGCACGAGCTGGTCGGAGCCCGCTGCGCGGGCCGCGTCACGACGTGAGGGGAATGTGAGCGCGACAGGCGTCAATTCGCCGGGCGGTGCGGCTGCACGCACGCATGCCCGCCCGTCCACCAATCCGGGCCTGAACCCGCCTGCGGCTGCGTACCTGGTCGCGGTGATCGGCACCGCGGCCCTCCTGCTCGCCCCGCGACACCTGACGAGCGCGACACACGACGACTGGCTGCTCTTCGCCGTCCTGACCGCCTGCGCTGCGCCGATCCAGCTGCTCTCGGTCGAGTCGCCGGCTCACCAGTGGTACTCGCCGGCGCTCGTCTTCTTCGTCGCAGGCGCCCTGCTGCTGCCGCCGCAGCTGATCGCGCTGATGATCGTCCTCGCCCACGTCCCGGACATGGTGCGCGGGCGCTCGCTCTGGCACGCACAGGCCTTCAACATCGCCAGCTGGATCTGCGCGGCGCTGATCGCGTCGATGGTCTGTGGCCTGTTCGTCGATCGCAACGATCCCGGCCAGGACATCTCGTGGCTGGCGCTGGGCGGGGCGATCGCCGCCGTGGCCTGCGTGCTCGTCGACGACGTGCTGCTCGCGCAGATGCTCAGGATCGCCCGCGGCACGACCTACCGCGAGAGCGGCCTCTTCGCGTTCGGCAACCTCTCGACCGAGCTCGGCCTGGCCGCGCTCGGCGTGGGCCTCGCAGCGGTCTGGGAGCTGGCACCGGCGATCGTGCCGTTCCTGCTTGCTCCTCTGGTGGTGGCGTACCGGGCGCTGAGGCTCCCGAGCATGGAGCTGGCCGCGCGGCTCGATCCCAAGACGGATCTCTTCAACGCGAGGTACTTCTCCTCGGCTCTCGACGCCGAGATCGAGCGCGCGCGGCGGTTCGGTCGGCCGCTGTCGATCCTGCTCGCCGACCTCGACCTGCTGCGCAATGTGAACAACACGTACGGGCATCTCGCCGGAGACGCCGTGCTGCGCGGCGTCGCCGCCGTCCTGCGCACGCAGCTGCGCCCCTTCGACATCCCCTGCCGGTTCGGCGGCGAGGAGTTCGCGGTCGTGCTTCCCGAGGCCGGACACGAGGACGCGATCGCGATCGCCGAGCGCATCCGCCGGGCGGTCGCGGCGACGCCGTTCGGGAACCCGACCGGCGACGGCGAGATCCGCGCCACGGTGTCGCTCGGCGTCGCCACCCACCCGGAGTTCGAGACGGCGGACGAGCTCGTCCATCAGGCGGATCTGGCGCTGTACCGCGCGAAGGCGCTCGGCCGGAACCGCGTGTCGGGACAGGTCGAGGTCGCGGCGTCGGAGCCCGACACGGACGACGGCGCTCCGATCACCGGTGACGAGACCGCCGAGGTTTCGAGCCCGTGGCAGCCCTGGATCGATGTGATCGCGTTCGCGGTGCTGATCGCCGCCCTCGCCGTCAGCGTCTCGCTCGTGCTCGCCCGGGGCACGCTCGGGCAGGCGGTCGCGTTCGTCGACGGCCACGTTTGGCAGGTCGGCCTCGTGCTGGTCGCGATCCCGCTGGTGGTCGGCCTCTGGATGGGCCGGTCGCTCGCGCGCACACGCGCGGCGGAGGAGGAGGCGCGCGCGCAGAAGGAGGAGCTCGAGCGCAGGAAGCTGGTCGCCCAGCGAACGTACCTGGAGACGCTCGCGGCGCTCTCGCGGTCGATGCAGCGGGGCGACGGCACCGACCGCCCCGAATGGGTGCGGAGGCTCTCGGTCGAGCTCGCGCGCACGCTCGGCTACCGGCAGGAGGACCTCGAGGCGATCGAGATCGGAGCCCTGCTGCACGACATCGGCAAGTCTCGCGTGCCGGAGCGGATCCTGAACAAGCCGGGGCCGCTGACCGCGGCCGAATGGGAGGAGATGCGAAGGCAGCCGGTCGCCTCGGACAGCATGCTCGCGGAGCTCGAGCTCCACCCGTTCGTCCGGCAGATCGCCCGGCACACGCACGAGCGCATCGACGGGACGGGGTATCCGGACGGGCTGGCGGGCGAGGAGATCCCGCTTCCCGCGCGGATCGTGCTGGTCGCGGACGCGTTCGACGCGCTCGCGCGCGACCGTCCACACCGGCCGGCGCGCCCCGTCTCCGAGGCGCTCGACGAGCTGCGGGCGAACGCGGGGACGCAGTTCTGTCCCACGGTGCTCGCCGCGCTCGAGTCGCTGCTGCGCGAGCAGCCCGAGCGGCTGCATCCCGCCGCCGAGCCCGCCCCGTCGACATAGGCGGAGCTCTCTCCGTGCCGTAGCATCGAGGCTGTGAGCAGTCCCCCCGGCGTCGGCCTCGCGCGGCAGACCGAGATCTACCTGGCGGGCGTTCGCGGCCGCCGGCCGGCGATCCCGTTCGACCACCGGAAGCTCGAGCGGAAGGCGAAGTCGACCCTGTCGGCGCAGGCCTACGCCTACATCGCCGGCGGCGCGGGCATCGAGCGCACGATCGCGGCGAATCGCGCCGCGTTCGACCGGTGGCGCATCGTCCCGCGGGTGCTCCGCGACGTCTCCGACCGCGACCTGTCGGTTGAGCTGCTCGGCCGGCGCCGGCCCACTCCGTTCCTGCTCGCTCCGATCGGCGTGCTCGAGCTCGCGCACGGCGACGCGGACGTCGGCGTCGCGAAGGCGGCCGCGGCCGAGGGCGTCCCGATGATCTTCTCCAATCAGGCGTCCCGGCCGATGGAGGAGTGCGCGGCAGCGATGGGCGGCGCCTCGCGCTGGTTCCAGCTCTACTGGAGCACGTCCGACGACCTGGTCGCGAGCTTCGTCGCCCGTGCCGAGGCCTGCGGGTGCGAGGCGATCGTCGTCACGCTCGACACCAAGATGCTCGGCTGGCGCTCGCGCGACCTCGACTTCGCGCACCTCCCGTTCGCGACCGGGATGGGAATCGCTCAGTACACCAGCGACCCGGTCTTCCGCAGCCTCGTCGACCCGTCCGCGGCGCAGCGGTCGGGCCCTCCGACCCCGGCAGCGCTGCGCGCGCTCGTCCGGGCGACACGCTCGTACCCGGGGAGCTTCCGCGAGAACCTGCGCTCCGGTGCCGGCGTCGCGGCCGTGCGCAAGATGATGGAGATCTACTCGCGTCCGTCGCTGACGTGGGACGACTTCGCCTGGCTGCGGGAGCGGACGACGCTGCCGATCGTGGTGAAGGGAATCCTCCATCCCGACGACGCTCGGCTGTCGGTCGAGCACGGATTGGACGCGGTCGTCGTCTCGAACCACGGCGGCCGCCAGGTCGACGGCGCGATCGCCTCGCTCGACGCCCTGCCCGGTGTGGCCCAAGCGGTCGACGGACGGATCCCGATCCTGTTCGACAGCGGTATCCGCGGCGGCGCCGACGCGTTCAAGGCGCTCGCGCTCGGCGCGACCGCCGTGCTGCTGGGGCGGCCGTACGTCTACGGCCTCGCGCTCCGCGGCGCGGCCGGCGTGCGCGACGTGATCCGCAACCTCGTCGCGGACCTCGACCTGACTATGGCGCTCTCCGGTTGTCGCACCGTGGCGGACATCCGGCCGGAATGCCTACAGTTGACCCCGTGACGGTCGAGATCTTCTTCTGCCCGGTCTGAAGCGGCTACGACGAGCGGGCCGCGAGTCTCGTGGCCGAGCTGCAGGCGGCAGGGTACGAGGCGATCGACACCCCCGGCGAGAAGAGCCAGTTCGACGTTCTCGTCGACGGGCAGCTCGTCTTCTCGAAGCAACGGGCCGGCCGGCACGCCGAGCCCGGCGAAGTCCTGGCGGCCGTGCGCCGGACCTCCGCCGCGTCCTGAGCCGTAGTCACTGCGATGAACCGCCGCGAGCTCCTGCTCGCCGCGGCCGCGGTTGCGGTTGCGCCCCGTCAGGCGCTCGCTGCAGCCGGCGCGGCACCGCTCGTCCTGGTCACCGCCGACCTGGAGTCGTCCGTGCTGGCGGTGGATCCGGCCAGCGGGGACGTACGACGTCGGATCTCGACGCTCGCTTTCCCGCGGAGCATCGAGACCGTTGGCCGGACGGCGGTCGTCGCCCATTCCGAGGTCGGCGCGGTCAGCCTGATCGAGGCGGCCGAGCTCTCGGTCTCGCACGTCCTGCGCGGCTTCGGCGAACCTCGCTACACCGCCGCCCATCCGGACGGACGGCACGCGTTCGTGACGGATGCGGACCGGGGCGAGGTGGTCGCCATCGACGTGCTCCGCGGGCGAGTGGCCGGACGGGAGCAGGTCGGACCCGACGCGCGGCACGCGACCGTCGATCGGGCCGGGAGGACGCTCTGGATCGCTCTCGGCTCAAAGGCGTCGGAGGTGGCGATCGTGGACGTGTCGGCGCCGGCACGGCCGCGGCTCGTTCGCCGCTTCCGGCCGCCGTTCCTCGCCCACGACGTCGGCATCGCCCCGGACGGGCGGCATCTGTGGGTCAGCTCCGGAGACCGCCAGGAGCTGGCCGTCTACGACCGCCGCGACGGGCGCCTGCTCGCGCGGCCGTCCGGCGATTGGCCTCCCCAGCACGTCACGTTCGCCGGCGGGACCGTCTACGTGACCAGCGGCTGGAGCGGCACCCTCCGTCTGCACCGCGTCGACGGCCGGCCGCTCCGCCAGGTGCCGGTCGAGGTCGGCTCGTACAACGTCCAGCAGGCGCTCGGGCTCGTGGTCACTCCGGCGCTCGGGCGCGGCATGCTGACGGTTCTCGACGAACGGGGCAGGGTGATCCGCCGCAGACGCGTCGCCCGCTCGTCGCACGACGCCTGTCTGGTCAGCAGCACCATCCGCGCAGACGTGGGAACGCCCGGCCGCCGAACTGCTCGGTGACGTTCGAGTAGGCCAGCAGCCGTCGGACGCCCGTCGAGCGGATGAACAGCAGCTGGTCGGCAGTCGGCCACGAGAGGAGCAGCCAGCGGCCGTCCGGCGACCAGGCGACGTCGCCGAAGCGGCCCGCTCCGGAGAAGATGCGCCGCGGTGGCGCGGTGAGCCGGTCGGAGTCGAACACCAGCAGCCTGCCGCCCTGGACGACCGCGAGCTGGTGGCCGCGAGGAGCAAACGCAATCGAGGTCGCGCCCCGCAGGTTGCGGACTGCCGGTCGCTTGCCCGTGAAGACGACGAGCCTGTCGGCGGTGACGAGCGCCAGCCGCCGGCCGTCGGCCGACCATTCCAGCAGGCGCGGCTCCGAGAACGGCGCCGAGCGCCAGAGCAGCGAGCAGCGGCCCGCGTCGAGCACGTAGACGCGTCCTCGCGTCGTCGTGTAGGCGAGCGTCCAGCCGGGGCCCGGGCGCCAGGCCGGCGCCACGCGCGCCGCTGCCGGGTCGCCGCAGAGGTCGACGTCGTGCGTCCCGTCGCCGGCGACGACGTGCAGGCGGCTGCCGGTCAGGTACGCGATCTGCGTGTTCGTCCGGCTCCCGGCCCAGCGGGGGAATCGCACCTGTGGCCGGGCCAGCGCCCAGCGCACGCGCCCGTGCGGGTCGAGGGCGACCAGCTGATTCGGCCTGGTCGCCGCCACGAAAAGGCCGTTCGGTGACCAGGCAGAGTCGCCGTACGCGCCGAGCAGCCGGCGGGAGCCGTCCGCTTGGACGACCCAGGGCCCGCTCGGCGACTGGACGAGCAGCCGTCCGGAGGCGGGGAGGGCGACCAGGGCGGGGCTCGCGCGCTTCACGCCCTCGCGTCCGACGGCATCGCGCAGCGAGCCGAGGACGGCCAGACCGGGCGGGCTGAGCGCGCCCGCGACGACCGCCGCCGCGGCGGCCGTGAGGGCGAGCGAGCGCACGTGACGACGGGGCCACGAGACGCGCTCGCGGTCGGCGAACGCCGCCCGCACGACCGCGAGCGCCCGCTCCCGGTCCGGCCGCGGCAGCTCGACCTCCCTCAGTGCCCGTCCCAGGTCGCGCTCGTTCACCGTTCGTCCTCCAGCTTCTCGCCCAGCGCGTCGAGCGCGCGGCGCAGGCGGGAGTTGACCGTGCCGCGGGGGAGGTCGAGCAGCCGGGCGATCTCGCCGGGCGTGTACCCGAGCAGGTAACGGAGGACGATCACGGCCCGGTGGTCCGGAGGGAGAGACCGGATCGCCGCGAGCAGCCCCTCGCCCGCGTCGGCACGCTCGGCCGCCGCGACCCCGGCCAGGGCGTCGCCTCCCGACTCGGGCCGCAGAGCCCGCATCCGCGCCCAGTCGATCGCCCGGTTGACGACGATCCGGTGCAGCCACGGCCCGAACGGGCGGCGGCGATCGAATCGGTCGAGGTTCCGCACGGCGGCGAGGAACGCCTCCTGGGCGATGTCCTCGGCGGCGCCGGCGTCGTGGACGACGAGGTAGGCAGCGCGGTACGCAGCCGGCCAGTGGTGGCGGAACAGCGCCTCGAGGCTCGAGGCGTCACCACCCTGGGCTCCACGGACCCAGGCGCGCTCTGGCCCGCCGGTACCCATCCCGCGCCGACTATACGAACGGTCGAGTCCGGGAGGTCCATCACCTTCGATACGGCTCCCGGCGGCTCGGAGGTCCGTGGACCTTGCGCCCTGTTGCGGGCGTATGGACGGTAGTCGAATCGAAGGAGGAAGCATGATCCGCGTGTTCTGTGCGATTGCGGTCTGCGGGCTCGCACTCTGCTCCCCGGCGCTCGCGGATGGGGGCGGTCCCGACCCGGGGGTGATGCAGGGCTGGACGGGTGTCACAGCTCCGGGACAGCAGCTTCGCTACGTGACCCTGCCCGGCGGCAGGGCGACCGTGATCGCCTCCGTGAGCAGGTCCAGCGGGCGAGTCTGGGGCTCGCGTGCGGTCGCCGGCTCCTGGGGCGTCCCGATGGTCGCGAACGACGGCAGCACCGGTGGCCTGAGCCGCGACGGCCGGTTGCTCGTGCTCGCCGGCTGGAATCCGCCGAAGGTCTACGGGCAGCTACGGACGACGTCGCGCTTTCTGCTCGTCTCGACGAGGAGCCTGAAGGTCTGGCGCCGGGTCACGCTCCCGGGCGACTTCTCGTACGACGCGCTCTCGCCCGGCGGCGGGACGCTCTACCTGATCGAGCACACCTCGTCGAAGAACGTGACCACGTATCGCGTCCGCGCCTACGACCTCATGGCTCGGCACCTGCTCCCACGCGTGATCGCCGACCGTCGCCAGGCGTCGTGGCTGATGCACGGCACACCGGTCACGCGAACGGCGAGCTCCGATGGACGATGGGTGTACACGCTCTACCAGCAGCCGGGCGGCTACCCGTTCGTGCACGCGCTGAACGCGGCGGCGAGCACCGCGATCTGCATCGGCATCCCCTGGAAGGGAGTCCAGGACATCCTCCCGATGGTGCGGCTTCGGCTCGACGAACGAGCCGGATCCCTGACCCTGCAGACGTTCCACGGCCGGCCGCTGTTCGTCGTCGACACGACGACGTTCTGGGTCTCGCGGGTGACGTCGCGCCGTGGCGGTTTCTGGTCGTTCCTCAGGCTGTGAGCGCCGACTCGGACGACCACGGGAAGTCGATCCAGAGCTCGGTTTGCCGCCACACGTAGTCGCAGGTGACGATCGACCGCGGCTTCTCGTACAGCACCGCGGTGCGCACCTCGCCGACCTGTCCTGCGCAGAACCCCTTGACCAGTGCGAGCGTCTGGCCGGTGTCTGCGACGTCGTCGGCGATCAGCATCCGTGCGTCCTGCAGGTCGACGAGCGCGGGGACCGGCGGGAGGATCATCGGCACAGGCAGTCGCTCGTCGACGCCGGTGTAGAACTCGACGTTCATCGTGAAGGTGTTCTTCACGCCGATCGCATAGGAGAGGGCGCCGGCGACGAGCAGCCCGCCGCGGGCGATTCCGAGGATCAGGTCCGGCTCGTAGCCGTCGTCGACGATGGCCGAGGCCAGCCCGCGGGACGCCTCGCCGAGATCCGCCCAGCTCATCCGCTCCCGCGGTGGTGCCTGGGTGGGCGCTCCGGCGATCTCGTCTCCCATCGGTCGATTCTACGAGGGCTTGGCGGAACATTGCTCGTCGACCGGGTGCGATGGGGTGGGCGGCCTCGCCCATGTTCGCCAAGTCCTCGTTCCAGGTAGCGTCCAGGCGACGTGGCCGTCGAAGCGTTCTGGGCCGATCGGAGCGCAGAGCTGGAGCAGTACGCCCGGCTCGCGGTTCGGGTCGGCATCAACGTCCGCCGGGGGCAGGACGTCACGATCATCGGCGAGATCGAGCACGCGCCGCTCGTCCGGGCGATGACCAGGGTCGCCTACGAGGAGGGCGCGCGGCTCGTCCAGGTCGAGTACGCCGACGGTCACGTCCGGCGCGCACGGGCCGAGCTCGCCTCCGACGAAGCCGTCGGTTGGGCGCCGCCGTGGATGCTCCAGCGTGTCGAGGAGGAGGCCCAGCGCGAGACCGCGCTCGTCAGCATCGTCGGCGAGCCGGATCCCGACCTCTTCGAGGGCCTCGATGCAAAGCGCGTGGTCGAGTCGAGCGTTCCGGACCGCCGCCGGGCGATCTGGACCGCGATCGATCGCCGTCAGATCCCCTGGACGATCGTCGCGTTCCCGACCCCGGCCTGGGCGGGGCAGGTGTTCGGCGAGCCGGACCTCGAGCGCCTCTGGGACGCGATCCGGGCCACGGTTCGCCTGGACGAGACCGACCCCGTTGCGGCCTGGAAGGAGCACGTCGCGACGCTGATGGGCCGCGCGGCCCAGCTGAACGAGCGCAGCCTCGACGGAGTTCGGTTCCGCGGTCCCGGCACCGACCTGACGGTCGGGCTGATGCCGCAGTCGCGCTGGATGGCGGCCGGCGCCGAAACCGCGTCGGGTCAGTTCTACGTCCCGAACCTGCCGACCGAAGAGGTGTTCACGGCGCCCGACCGGCGCCGCACCGAGGGGCGGGTGCGGTCGACGCGTCCGCTCGTCCTGGTCAGCGGCATCGTCGTCCGAGACCTGGAGATGTCCTTCTCCGCCGGCCGGATCACCGACGTGAACGCGTCGTCCGGCGCGGAGGCCGTCCGGGCCGAAGTGGCGCTCGACGATGCCGCCTCCTACCTCGGCGAGGTCGCGCTCGTCGACGAGCTGTCGCGCGTCGGCCAGAGCGGGCTGACCTTCTGGAGCACCCTGCTGGACGAGAACGCGGCGTCGCACATCGCGTTCGGAACTGCCGTCCTCCACGCGGTCGACCTCGACGGCGCGGATCCCGAGCAGGTCGACCTGGAAGCGATCGGCGTCAACCAGTCCGGCGCCCACACGGATTTCATGATCGGCGGCCCCCAGGTCGAGGTGGACGGCATCGAGGCCGGCGGCGGCGTGGTGCCGCTCGTCCGCGACGACGCCTGGCAGCTGAAATAGACAGCTAGGCGCGCCACGCGCGCCGTATCGGTCAGGGCTCTGACCCGAAGGGGCAGGGGCCGCCTTATGCCTTTCGCCCACGAGGCCCCAGTTCTTTCTCGGCCTCGTCGAGCCAGCGCTCGTGCATGTCGAGGAGCGCGCGCCCGTACGCGTGGACGAGGCGCAGGTAGCGATCGCGGTGTGGCAGCGTCGGGACGGCCTCCTCGGCCAGGTCGAGGTTGGCGCGCGCGGCGGCGATCTCGCCGCGCATCGCATCCAGGCTGTCGCTCAACTCCCGGTCGTCGCCGGCGATGTCCCCGGCGAGCACGCGGACGATCGCCTCGTTCTGGAAGCGGGGCAGGGACGACGGCCGCCCGAGCCACTCCTGGAGTGCCGCGCGGCCCGTGCGCGTGAGCAGGTAGTGGGTGCGGGCGGTCGTCCTGCCGGGGCGCTTCTCCGAGTGGAGATACCCGAGCCGCTCGAGGCGCTTCGGCTCGCCGTACCACTGGCTCTCCGCCGCGGCCCAGTAGATGCTCCCGCGCCGCATCATCGAAGCCAGGTCGTGCGGCCCTGCGCCTCCTTCGCCGATCAGCGCGAGGACGACGTACGAGAACGGGGTGAGACGGTCACTTGACAAGGCTCCGAATCGGAGTCTAGCATTGCGTGATCAAGACTCCGAATCGGAGTCTCAGTCAGAAAGGAGCTGTATGACCACCGCCACCGAGACAAACTCGATCTGGTTCATCGACAACCTCGCCCGCATCCGCGTGGCCGGGTCGGATTCGGGAGGCCGGCTCGCCGTCGTCGAGTCCGAGGGCCGGCGCGGCGACATGCCGCCGCTGCACGTCCATCGCCGCGAGGAGGAGGCGTTCTACGTCCTGGAGGGCGAGCTCTCGCTGCACTTGCCGGGCCGCTCGCTGACGCTCGGCGCGGGCGAGGCGTTGCTCCCGCCGAAGGACGTCCCGCACACCTACCGCGTCGAATCGGAGACCGCGCGGTGGCTCGCGATCGTCACGCCGGCGGGCTTCGACGACTTCGTCCGCGAGGTCGGCGAGCCGGCACCCGAGGAGACGCTGCCGCCCAAGGGCAGGGAGCACGATCCCGCCCGGCTGGCCGGGATCGCCGCGCGGCACGGAATCGAGCTGCTCGGCCCTCCCGGGACGATGCCGTAGCGGCGCGCGTTCGCGGGGGTCAACGGCGCCGCTGCGCGCGCCGGAGTGCGTCGAGGCGGCGGCGGTCGCGCTTCGTCGGCCGTTCGGCGAGGTCGGCGCCGAGGGGGCGGGCCAGCCGCCGCTCCTCGCGCCTGCGCCGCCGTTCCTCGACGGAGTCGGGTGTCTCCTCGTAGAGGAGCGCCGCGACCCCGGCCGGTCCGCGCCGGTCGGCGAGACCGGTGACGACCACCGTCCAGCGCTCGTGCGCGCGGGTGACCTCGAGCCGGTCGCCGACGACCACGTCGCGCGCAGGCTTCACGCGCGTGCCGTTCACCTGCACGTGCCCGCCGAGCACGGCCTCGGTGGCGGCGCCACGCGTCTTGAAGAAGCGCGCCGCCCAGAGCCACTTGTCGACTCGCACGACGTCCACGGGGGTACGTTCGCAGACGGCGAGGGCCGGCTGAAGCTGTCCCTTCTCGCACCAGCCCGACGTTTCCTCACGGGGCACGATCGAGTAGGGTCCCACGCCCATGGGCGCCCTGATCGGACTCGCCGTCTTCGTCGCATGTCTCGTCGCCGGCGGGATCCTGCTCGGCACCGGCCACGTGGTGATCGGCTTCGTCGTCCTGCTCTGCAGCCTGCCGGGCGCGATCGTCGGCTGGATCAAGTGGAACGACCGCTCCTACACCTGACGAGCCGCTTCGGCCGTACCTGACGCGGGCGGCCGCGGCTCCTTGCCGGTGGCCGAAAGAGGCTAGTCCGAGCTCGTGGCGTTTCTCACCCAGTCTCTGAGACTGGAGGTGAAACGCTTGTGCAACAACTCGTCCACAGAGGTCGGCGGGAGCCGTGGCCCCTGCGAGCTCGGCGCGTCGATCGACCGGCGCGTTTGCACACCTCGATCGGCTACCGTCAGGTCGCCGGGAGAGGCCGACCGCGGGAGGTCGCACAGTGAAGATCACGACCATCGGCAGGGGCAACATCGGCGGCGGGCTGGCTCGGCTCTGGGAGCAGGCGGGCCACGAGGTGACGACCCTCGGGCGCGAGGGCGGGGACGCGTCGGACGCCGAAGTCGTCCTGGTCGCCGTCCCGTCGGGCTCGATCTCGGAGGCGCTCGCAAAGGTGACGGGGCTCCGGGGGAAGGTCGCGATCGACTCGGCAAACGCGTTCGGCGGGCGGAACGAGCAGTACGAGTCGTTTGCCCACGAGGTGAAGGCGCACACGAACGGGCCGACGGCGAAGGCGTTCAACGCGAACTTCGCCACGCTGTACGAGCAAGTCGCGGCGCAGCGCGTGCGACCGAGCTGTCTGTACGCGGCGGACGACGACGCGCGTGAGGTGACCGAGCAGCTCATTCGCGACGCCGGGTACGAGCCGGTCGGCCTCGGCGGCCTCGAGAACGCCCGTGCGCTCGAGGACTTCGTCCCCGGCGTGTTCGCGAAGGCGGGCCAGGTGTTCTACCGCTTCGCGCCTCCGGACGAGCTCTGACACCGGAGGGACAGGCTTCAGCCTGTCCCTGCACGGAAAGGCAAGGGCCAGACCGAGGTCTGGCCCTTCGAGCCCATCCGTTCCGTCCGACGCTCAGCTACAGCCGGTGTTCGTCCCGCAGTCGCGGCAGGTGTAGCAGGAACCCGTGCGTACCATCCGGCCGCCGCACTTCGCGCACTCGACTGCGTCCTCCCACGAGTTGAACAGTGCGGTCTGGCCAGGGGGAGGTGAGTCCTGCGCCACGGCTCCCGGTTCCGAAGCCGGCCTCGGTTCTGAAGCCGGCAGAGCGCCGCCGTTCGCATACCGCTCGGCCAGCCGGGCCTTCACCTCGGGCGAGAGGATCCCCGCCTCCTCCTGCTGCTCGGGCGTGAGGAACTTCTTGCCGAACCAGCGGAAGATGTAGTCGACGATCGACTTCGCAACGCGGATGTCGGTGTCGTTCGTCAGGCCGGACGGCTCGAAGCGCATGTGCGAGAGCTTCGAGACGTAGACCTCGGGCGGGACGCCGTACTGGAGGCCCATCGAGACGGCGATCATCAGCGAGTTCATCAGGCCGGCCATCGTGGTGCCGTCCTTGGCGATGTCGACGAAGATGTCGCCGGGGCTCCCGTCCTCGTACAGGCCGACGTGGATGTAGCCCTCGTAGTCGCCGACGCGGAACTTGCGGCCGATCTCGGTCCGGTCCTCCGGCAGGCGGCGGCGCTGGGTGAGCGGCGTCGGCGGCACCGCCGGCACCGCGCCCTCGGACTTGCCGGAGAGCGGCTGCGCGACCTTGCAGTTGTCGCGGTAGATCGCGATCGCCTTCACGCCGAGGCGCCACGCGTCGGCGATCAGCTGGGCGACCTCGTCGACCGTGACCTGCTCGGGCAGGTTGACCGTCTTCGAGATCGCGCCGGAGATGAACGGCTGGACGGCCCCCATCATCCTCACGTGACCGGAGTAGTGGATCGCCCGATCGCCGATCGCGCAGTCGAAGACGGGGTAGTGCTCCGACTTGACGTACGGCGCGCCGACGATCGAGTTCCGCTCGTCGATGTACGCGACCACCTCGCCGACCTCGGACGGCGTGTGGCCGAGCTTCTCGAGCGCCATCGGCACCGTCTTGTTGACGATCGTGATCTCGCCGCCGCCGACGAGCCGCTTCGACTTGACCAGCGAGAAGTCGGGCTCGACCCCGGTCGTGTCGCAGTCCATCATGAAGCTGATCGTGCCGGTCGGCGCGAGCACGGTCGCCTGCGCGTTCCGGAACCCGTGGACCTCGCCCAGGTTCAGGGCGTCGTCCCACGACTGCCGCGCCGCGGCGAGCAGGTCGTCGGGAACCGACTCGGCGTGCTGGATGTTGCCGACCGCTGCGCGGTGCTTCGCGATCACGCCCAGCATCGCCGCCGTGTTCGGCTGGTAGCCGGCGTGCGGGCCCATCCGCGCCGCGATCTCCGCCGACTTGCGGTACGCACGGCCGGTCATCAGCGCGGTGATCGCCGCCGCGTACGCCCGACCCTCGTCCGAGTCGTACGGCAGCCCGCGCGCCATCAGCAGCGCGCCCAGGTTCGCGAAGCCGAGGCCGAGCTCGCGATAGGCCTTCGCGTTCGCCTCGATCTCCGGCGTCGGGTACGACGAGTAGCCGACGACGATCTCCTGTGCGAGGAAGACGACGTCGACGGCGTGCTGGAACGCCTCGACGTCGAGCTCGCCGTCCTCGCCGCGGAACTTCATCAGGTTGAGCGACGCGAGGTTGCAGGCCGAGTTGTCGAGGTGCATGTACTCGGAGCACGGGTTCGACGCATTGATCCGGCCCGAGTTCGGGCTCGTGTGCCACGAGTTGATCGTCGTGTCGTACTGCACGCCGGGGTCGGCGCAACGCCAGGCCGCCTCCGCGATCTGCCGGAGGAGGTCGCGTGCGTCGACCGTCTCGACCACGCTGCCGTCGGTGCGTGCGGTCAGGTTCCATTCGGCGCCTGCCTCGGCCGCCTCCATGAAGGCGTCCGTCACACGAACCGAGTTGTTGGCGTTCTGGTACTGGATCGACGCCCAGTGCTCGGAGTCGAGGGCCATGTCGTACCCGGCCTGCTCGAGCACACGCGCCTTCTCCTCCTCGTGCGCCTTGCACCAGATGAAGTGCTCGACGTCGGGGTGGTCGACGTCGAGGACGACCATCTTCGCGGCGCGCCGCGTCTTGCCGCCCGACTTGATCGTGCCCGCGGAGGCGTCGGCGCCGCGCATGAACGAGACCGGCCCGGATGCATAGCCGCCCTTCGAGAGCTGCTCCTTGGAGGAGCGGAGGTGCGAGAGGTTGACGCCGGCGCCCGAGCCGCCGCGGAAGATGATCCCCTCGCGGCGGATCCAGTCGAGGATCGACTCCATCGAGTCGTCGACGGAGAGAATGAAGCACGCGGAGCACTGCGGCGTCTCCTCGAAGCCGACGTTGAACCAGACGGGGGAGTTGAACGAGGCGTACTGGTTGACGAGGATCGCCTTCAGCTCCGCCTCGAAGGTGTCGGCCTCATCGTCGTCGACGAAGTAGCCGCCTGCGCGACCCCAGCCGCCGATCGTGCCGACGACGCGGCCGATCATCTGCTTGACGCTCCGCTCCCGCTCGGGCGAGCCCATCTTTCCGCGGAAATACTTCTGCGCGACGATGTTCGTCGCGGTCTGCGACCAGAACCTCGGGAACTCGACCTCCTTCTGGTCGAAGACGGCCTTGTCCTTGCCCGGGATGAAGGCGTCGCGGAGCTCCCACTCGACCTCCTCGAACGGGTCACGGCCGGTGATCGTGAAGAAGCGCTCGACACCGACGTCGGCTGCCTCCTCGACGACCGTGTTCACGACCTCGTCGGTGGGGTGCTCGAAACCTGCGGATGCCTTCGTGGACGCCATCTCTTCCTCCCAAGGATAGCTGCGGGCTCCCTCTCTCCCGGAGAGGGACCAAGGAGCGTAGAGCGTCCTTCGGACGGAACGCTTTTCACCCGATTTGCAGGCGATTTCGTCCGGCTACGACTGCTCGGTGGGCTCCGGATCGGGTCCGTGCGGCGCGGACGCGGCGGTGGCGAGCTGCACCCGCCGCATACGCGTCCTGCGCGCCAGGAAACCCGCTCCGCCGGCCGCCATCAGGACGACCGCAACGCCGCCGAGGACGAGCAGCGGGACCGGCAGCGAGTCGGCCTTCGCCGGCTTCGTGGCGTCGAACGCCGACCCGATGGGGCCGCTCGCCGACCCCGACCCGTTGCCGGAGTTGCCCGCGCCCGAGCCCGAGGTGCCGCCGCCCGACGCGCCCCCGCCGGAGGTGCCGCCGCCGCCCGCGCCGCCGCCGCTCGTGCCGCCGGTCGTCCCGCTGTTGCCACCACCGTGGCCCTGCGTGATCCGCTTCTGCAGGGCCTGCCTGATGTCGTCCCTGGCGCTCGAGTACGTGTCCACGTCGGCCGGAAGATGCTGCA
>Ga0070684_100001233_pt1 | contig 18358 bp, 14 predicted proteins | sample KBSC723LmetaG_FD_65653 | JGI IMG/M metagenome (GOLD analysis project Ga0070684, IMG submission 65653) | Corn rhizosphere microbial communities from Kellogg Biological Station, Michigan, USA - KBS C7.2-3L metaG | ecosystem: Host-associated > Plants > Roots > Rhizosphere ...
CGCAACGATCTGCCCGAGATGGTGGAAATGTTCCACCGGCATCTCCCGCGTATGCGGAAGATCGGCATCAACACGACCGGTCTCACGCCCAAGCGCGCCATCCCGATGCTCACGCGCATCGTGGAGTTCTGCGCGGCCAACGGGATTCTCATCAGCATCCGTGTCTCGCTCGACGGCATCGGCGACGTGCACGACCAGGTCCGCGCGGTGAAAAAGGGATTCGACAAGGCATCGCAGACGATCGAAGCGATGCACGCGTTGTCGAAGGTGCACGACAACTTCTCCTTCGGGATCGCGTCGACGATCTTTGCCACCAACCTGACCGACGCTGAAAACATCCTCGCCTGGGCCCGCAAGAAGGAGCTCGACGTGGTGTTCAACATGCTGCGGTTCACCGACGCGATGCTGCATAACAAGGAGCTCGAGGAGAAGATCGGGTTCCGGCAGCGCGAAGAAGAGTTCATGCGGAAGTTCTTTATCGACCGCGTGCAGGAAGAGTCGGTGCTGAGCGGTCAATCCTTCCTGTATCTGCACTACGCGGACATGATTGCCAACGGCTACAAGCGGACGATGCCGTGCCCGTTCCAGAGCCAGGGGCTGCTGCTCAATCCAAATGGCGATCTGCACTACTGCGAGAACTCGGAAAAGATCGGCAACGTGCTCGACGAAGCGGCTGACACGCTCTACTTCAAGGCCGAGAACCTGATGCATCGGGAACACCTGAAGAACAAGGTGTGCCCGACATGTCTGAGCCCGTGTCAGGTCAACGTCGGCGCGATGAAGCAGTTCGTTCCCTACGCAAAGTTCCTGAAGCGCGCGTATCGGGTCAAGCGCGATCCGGCGAGCCATCTGGACACCCTGCCCGTGGCGGAACAGGTGCGGTAGACGGCGCGTCCTTGCCACGGATTCTTCGAATCCTTGTCGCGGTTGTCCTGACCGCCATCGTCTTTTACGCCGCCCATCCCGTAGATGTCATCCGCGCGACAGCGGGCGCCGATGTGCGATGGCTGCTCGCCTCCGTCGCCCTCGTGCTGGTCGATCGGTCGCTGATGGCGCTGCGGTGGATCGACCTGCTGGTCGCGTTGACGCCCGGATCACGGCCCTCCTTCTCTCGTGTCCTGCGGATTTTCTTCGTCAGTTCATTCGTCAGCAATTTTGTCCCCAGCGTCGCCGCTGACATGTACCGCGCCTACGCGCTCGCGCGGCACGATGTGCATTTGGCCGAGTCCACCGCCTCGGTGCTCATGGATCGTGTGCTCGGTGTGCTCTCGATGGTGATCGTCGGCGCCTGCGCGCTGCCCTTCGCTGAGAGTCTTGGCATTCAACGTGGTCTGATACTCTCGCTCGCGATCGCGCTGGCTGCATGTGGGGTCGCAGGCGCGATCGTGTTCAGCGAACGCGCGGCCCTCGGCGTCGTCAGGATGATGGATGTCGTGCCGCTGGCGGTTGTCCATCGAATCACGGCAGCCTTGACCGAAGCCGTCCGGCGCTACTCGCGTCACCACATCGAGCTTGCGCGTGTCCTTGCCATGTCCGTTGCCGTCCAGGCCATCCGCGTCGTCCAGGCGTGGTGCATTGGCGAGGCGCTCGGGATCGAATTGTCGCTGCTGACATACTTCGCGGTGGTCCCCGTCATCCTCCTGATCATGCAGGTCCCGATCACGATCAACGGCCTCGGTACGACACAGGTCGCCTTCGTCACGCTGCTCGGCGCTGCCGGCGCTGGCGCGGTTCAGACGACCGCACTGTCAATTCTTTTTCTGGCGCTCGGAGTGATCGGTAGTTTGCCCGGCGGCGTGCTCTACGCGCTCGCCGATCCGGCGGAGCGCACCGGAGCGCAGCCATCGTGACCGGCCGCTCGATTGCACTCGTCGTGTTTGCGCTACTGCTCCTGCTGTCGTCGTGGCTGATTGGCGGCGCAGCCGCGTGGATCTATTTGATTGTGTATGCGCTGGCCATGGTTCCGGGGTTTCCCCTCGGGTTTACGCTGTTCGGACGGGATCATGCTGCCGGTTGGATCGCTGGGGCGATTCTTGGCTACGCACTCACCGCGCTGGCGATGTGGGTCCCGATTGCCGCGCACGTGACATCGGCTCTCACCTTCGTCATTGCGTGGGGTGGTGTGTCCGCGCTGACATGGTTCGCGTGCCGGCGGATTCCAAGTCCCGCGGTGCCGCCCTCGCCGTGGACACCGGCGGCGTCGACGGCGCTGCTCGCTGTTCTGGTGCTGACGCTTGCGGTCGCGACTCCGCCGCTGGCGCACGTCGGCCGTCTCGACGACCAGGGCAACCGGTACTACCGCGCCTACTTCACTGCCGATTTCGTCTGGCACACGGCGCTCACCGCTGAAATCGGCAAGTTCTCCATGCCGCCACGGAATCCTTACCTCGCGCGGCAACCGATTCACTACTACTGGACGTACTACCTCTTGCCCGCGACCGTCTCGCAGGTCGGGCCTGGGGCAGCACGTGACGTTCAGATGTGTTTGAAGATCAACGCGCTGATGACGGGGCTGCTGCTCATGTCAGCCGTCTTTCTGGCTGCGTGGACCGCTGCGCCCCGGCCAATAGCCGCCGCGGCTGGCGCGACGCTGGCACTCGTCGCGTCGAGCGCCGAAGGAATCTTCCAGACATACCGATTGTGGTCGCGCGGGGCGCCGCTGGCGGAGCTGCGCAACTGGAACATCGACGCGGTAACCGCCTGGCCGCCGTTCGCCGGCCATCGCATCGACGGGTTGCAGCGCTGCCTGTGGTACGTGCCCCAGCACTCAATGGCGTATGCCCTCGGCGTCATCGCTCTCGTCGTCGCCGGGACGGCCGGCGCCTCGTCGTCGCTGGCAACGATCATTCTCGCGGGCATCGCGCTGGGCTGTTCGGTTGCGTTCAATCCGTTGGTCGGCGGGATCTTTTCACTCGCGTATGGCGCGGCGATCGTCGTAATGGCGTGGCGTCAGCCTGCTCTGATTGCACGACATGCGCTCGCCGCCCTTCCCGTCGTCCTCGCGATCGGATGGTGCGTGTCCAATCAAATGGTCGAAGGCGCAGGCGGATTTCTGCAGTTCGGCTTCCTGGGTCCGTCGCGTCAGCAGCCGATCGTCACTCTGTTTCTCTCGCTTGGCCCGATCCTCGTCACCGGCGCCGCAGGGCTGCTCCTTGCCCGGGCACTGCCGCTGCAGCCGGCGGTGCCGTTTGCACTTCTTGCTCTGATCGCACTGTTCCTCATGTACTTCGTCCGGCTGTCCGTCGATCAGGCGTGGATGGCGTTTCGAGCCGGGCAGATGTTGATCATCGGGCTCGGAGCACTAACCGCGAGACTCGTGGCAGCGAGTGCGCACGGTGTGAGACGAGGCCTCACATGGGGGATTGTCCTCATCGCCCTTGCGGTTGGTGCGCCGACCACCATCATCGACGCCTACAACGCGCAGGACACGACGAATCTGGCAATGGGCCCTGGCTTTCCCTGGACCATCGTCGTCACGCCACAGCAGCAACACGCGTACGGATGGATTCGGAGCAACACGCCGCCTGCAGCAGTCGTGCAGATGGATGCGCGGTCCCGTGAGCGATCAACCTGGAGCAATATTCCATCGTTCGCTGAACGCCGGATGGCCGGCGGTCTACCGATTTCATTGCTGAACGTTCCCGAGTACGCAGAGCGTTCCGATCGAATCAAGACGATGTACGCAACGAAGAACGCGGACGAAGCGGCAAGCATCGCGCGGAGCCTCAGGATCGACTACGTCTACGTCGACGAAGTCGAACGCCGGACGTACCCGGACGGAATTCGCTTCGACGCGTCGCCGGCGTTCGAGAAAGTGTTCGAGGAAGGCCCAGTCGCAATCTATCGCGTGCGGTGATGTTCGTTATCTGATTGGCTGACGCGGGGCTCGTCGCGCGTTGACCAGCCACACGCCGTTCAGCCGCCGCGCCTCGCCCGGAATCCACCCGGCTGCCCATTGCATCGCGAAGCCTTCGCCAGGGTTGATGATCGCTACCCACGCGGTGTTCCCGCGTTGCCGCTCGAATACGGCCAGCGCTCTATCGTGACGAAAATCGAGTATCGCCGCCTCGGGATCTCCGGCCTTTCTGAACGCACCACTGCGCTCGACATCGGCTGGCAATAGCGTCCAGGCTTCGTTCCACGCCTTGAAGCATTCGAGCTGGCGTCCAGTGGGAACCACCGCCTGAAGTCCCCCCTCGTAGTGAAAGGTCGCACCGAGGCCAGCGAGCCTCGTCACCACCGCGGCCGCGCGAAAGCGCGCAGGCTGGTCGTCGCGCCGGCCTGCTTCGAATCTCTCGCCAGCGCCGATGGGTTCGTCGCTGACCACCGGTTTGTTCCATTTGCTGATGAGTTCCGGGCCTTCGGCAAGCGCGAGCACGTGGCCCCATCCATCGAAGCGGTCGTCGCGAGGCGAATGCCACGTCAGGTAGTCGCCTGCGGATTTTCGATCGAGCCCTTCGACCAGCCCGAGAGCAACGGGCACCGTGGGTGGAACACGCGAACGCAGGCGCGAGAGAACCTCCGGGCGATGCACGTCTTCCGCCTGACTCGGATGCCCGGGTTCGTTGGCGATCTCGATGAGCGCGTTGCCCTGCTGCGACGCAATTTCACCGACCGCGGCCAGATGAGCGTCGAGGTCGCCCGAGACGTCGCGCGTCCCCGCGAGCGCGACGATCTCGACGTGCAGATTGTGCCTGGCGGCAGCGTCCAGTAGGCGCGGAAGCGCGGCGCGGCCAGCCTCGGGCGACAGGCTCATGAACCCCTGCCCCATCGCGAGCACACGGACCACCGTCAGCCGCTGGCTTTCGGCCCAGGACAAGTAGCGCTCGACATCGGCATCTTGTCCACGGGCGACGTGCTCGAGCAATCGAAACGCCGTTATTCCTCGCCACTGAAACGGGCGACCGTCTGCGGTCACGAAACCGGAACCGACGATCCGCAAATGATCGGGAGACGCAGAGGCCGAGCTCCGATTGCAGCCGGCAACAAAGGCGCCAGCGATCAGCACAACAACCGCGAGCGGAAAGCAGACGTTTTTTTTCATCGAAAATTGCGACTTCGTGTAGGTTAATTACGAGAAATTCGTTGTCCCCGACATCGCCGACCCAATCATTATGATGACAGCCAAGCAGAGCCTCTGGGTTCGCTGGAAGCACCTCGCACAGAAAGCGGCCGAGGTCCAGGGCCACGTGCTCTTCTTTCTCCTCTACGTATTCGCCATTATCCCTATGGGCCTGCTCAATCGAAGCAACAGAAGAGCGTTGCGAGGTGTCGGTCCGCAGTGGCGCGAACGCGAGCCGCATCCCACTGACCTGACCGCATCACGGCACCAGTACTAGATGCGGATTCTCGGCATCTCATGCTACTTCCACGATGCGGCTGCGGCGCTGCTCGTGGATGGCCGGCTGGTCGCCGCCGCCGAGGAAGAGCGCTTCAGCCGCATCAAGCATGATTTCGGATTTCCCACCCGGGCGATCCGCTTCTGTCTCGAACGCGGCAAGGTCTCCGGCGCCGATCTCGACTACGTCGCGTTTTTCGAAAAGCCATTTATCAAGTTCGAGCGGATCCTCCAGACAGCGCTCGCTACCGTTCCACGCTCACACGCGGTGTTCCGCAAAGCGATGACGACGTGGATGCTGGATAAGCTCTGGGTGAAAAGCCGCATTCGCGACAACCTCGGCATCGACCCGTCTCGAATTCTCTTTGTCGAACATCACGAGTCTCACGCAGCCAGCGCATTCTTCTGCTCTCCCTTCGACGACGCGGCCATCCTCACCGTCGACGGAGTCGGTGAATGGGCGACCGCGACGATGGGGCACGGCAGTCATTCGTCGCTAACCCTCGATCGGGAAATTCGATTTCCGCACTCATTGGGCCTCCTCTACTCCGCCTTCACCGCGTTTCTCGGATTCGAGGTCAACGAGGGCGAGTACAAAGTGATGGGAATGGCGCCGTATGGAGTGCCACGCTATCAAGACAAGGTGTGGAAGCTCATCGAGGTCGCCGACGACGGGGCGTTCTCGTTGAACCTGGATTATTTTTCTTTTCACTATTCTTCGACACAAACCTACACGTCGAACTTCGAGGCGCTGTTCGGCAAACCCCGCAGCCCGGAAACCGCCTTTTTCACCGAGTCCTCCGGCTTTCCCTCGTATTTCGGCGAGAAGCCGGGCAACTATTGGCAGCTGGCGGCGGAGAATCAGCACTATGCCGACATCGCCGCCAGCATCCAGGTCGTGACCGAGGACATTCTCCTGCGCATGGTCCACGGCTCGTGCGCACGCTCGCACACGACGAAGCTGTGCATGGCCGGCGGCGTTGCGCTGAACAGCGTCGCGAACGGCCGGATCCTGCGCGAGACGCCGGTCACCGATCTCTACGTCCAGCCCGCTGCCGGCGACAGCGGCGCAGCGATCGGTGCCGCGCTGTTCGTCCAGCATCAGATCCTCGGCGCCGCCCGGACGTTCGTGATGGAGCACGCGTATTGGGGCGCGGAACTCGATCCAGACCGGATCCGTACGACCGCGATGGCAAGCGGCATGCGCTACGTCGAATGCCCAGATGAAACGTCGCTTCTCGATCGCACGGTGGACCTGCTTGCGAACGGGAACGTCATCGGGTGGCACAAGGTGGCTTCGAATGGGGGCCGCGCGCGCTCGGCAATCGCAGCATCCTGGCTGACCCCCGGCGTGCGGAGATGAAGGACATCGTGAACACCAAGATCAAGTTTCGCGAGCCGTATCGTCCATTCGCACCGTCGGTGCTCGAGGAACGATCGCCGGACTTTTTCGATTTGGCGGAGCCGGCGCGGCAGTATCCTGCGCGGTTCATGCTGCTCGTCGTACCGGTACTGGAGCATGGCAGGGAAAAGATTCCAGCCGTCACTCATGTGGACGGTTCGGCGCGCCTGCAAACGGTTGTCGCCTCCGCCAACCCGCGGTACCATGCGCTTATTCGAACGTTCGGCGACGCGACCGGCGTACCGGTCGTTCTCAACACCTCATTCAATCTGCGCGGCGAGCCCATCGTCAGCACGCCAGAAGAAGCGTTCAGCACCTTTGCCCGGAGTGGAATGGACGCGCTCGTGCTAGGCCAAACGATCATCTACAAGGATTCCAAATGAAGGCGGCCAGAAACGTTGCGGGGGGAATGGGCACGATCGCGGAGCTGTTTCAGTTTCTGTGGGCTCGGCGACTCTGGTGGCTCATTCCATTCGTGGCCATTCTGATCCTGACAGCCGTGCTCCTGATCGTCGGCCAGGTGACAGGCGTCGCGCCGTTCATCTACACCCTCTTCTAATGAGCCTTCCAGGGAAACCCGCTGTTCCGCCGCCGCGGGTTTCCTGGACAGCAGGCCTGCTGCTCGCGATCGGCAGCGTCGCGATCACACTCCTGCTGGTCGAAGGCGCTTTGCGCGCGACCGGATTTGAATACCACTTGATGCCCGCGGTCCAGTTTGGTTGGCCTGATCCTCAGACTATTCAGTCAGCCTACGCTGATGATCCCGATCTTTTTTGGGTGACGAAGGACTATCGCGAGAAACTTCGAGCCGCGCGCCGGAACCGTCCTGACGTCATCTTCATGGGAGATTCGTGCACCGAGTTTGGCACCTACCCGGCACGAACTATGGAAATCCTGTCGGGCGACTACAGTCAGTTCCGGACGGGAGTGCATCTCGCAGCGGGAGGCTGGACGTCGGAGCAAGGGCTTGCACAGCTGACGCGCGACGTGATCCCGCTTCACCCCAAAGTCGTCGTGATCTTTTATGGATGGAACGACCACTGGATGGCACTCGGCCCCACCGACCCGCAGTTGCGTGCTGCGCATCGCTACCTGTGGCTCGCCGACCGCTTTCGCCTCGTGCAGCTGTGGTTGAAAGCGCGGGTGGCGATGGCCACGCGGAACACGGAGCGTCCGAACCGGGTACCACCAGAGCGCTATAGAGAGAACCTGGAGTCCATGGCGCGTCTCGCGCGCCAGGCCGGGATCACTCCTGTCTTCCTCACGGCGCCGTCGAATCACGTCGCCGGGCATGAACCCGAATATCTCTTGCGCCGCCACGTACGCCGACTTGCCGACGTCATTCCGCTCCACCAGCAATACGTCGAGTTGACTCGCGAGGCGGCCCGGAGCCAGTCGGCTGTTCTGTGCGACGCCGCCGCCGGTTTCGCCGCTCTTCCTCCCCCTCGCGACCACTTGTTCAAGGCCGACGCGATCCATTTCACGGCGGACGGCGACCAGGAACTCGCGCACATCGTCAGCGGATGCCTTGAGCAAGAGAGCCGGCAGGAACCGTGATCCGGATCCCGACACTTCAATCGTTCTTGTTTCGATCCTTCGGAAACCGCAGATGCTCGGCAATATAGCGCTGAAGCGCCGGGCGTTGTCCCTGCACTCTCAGATCCTCGATCCACAAGTTTCCAACGCTGGCTGGCGACGCAGTGAGGTCCAGCGTTACCTGATTGGCGTCGGTCGCCAGGGGCACGGACACGGTTCGACTGTGTCTGCCGTCGAGTGAGATCGACTGGTCGAAGGCGATCCTTCCGTCGCGTGTCATCAGACGGAGCCGTAACTCCGCCGGCACGTTGGTTCGAATATCGTGGATATCGATCGCGGAGACTCGCTCGTCGTCTTCGGAGAATTTCAGGAATACCGTGGTCGCGTCGGCAAACGGTATCTTCGCACCATCGTCGCGCAAGAATGGCAGATCGTGAATGAACTCCGACGGGTCGAGCCGCCTCTCGCCGATTCGAGCCTCACGAAGATATGAGACGTGCGCAAGGTTCTCGGCGAACATGCGCGGTTCAATCATCGCGTGATCGCTCTCGCTTCGCCGGTAGACCGCGTTGAGCGCTCCCACGTCCGTTCCAACCAGCGTGTACTCGCCGTCGAACAGGGCGGGTGGAATCGTGTCGTGATTTGCGCGCAGGAGAATATCCGTCCGGGACATCACGAACTGCACATTCTCGTACAGGAAATATGTGGCGACCGGCCGCCGCGGTTTCTTGTTGGTCAACGGTACATAGCGGCCGACTTCAGTGAAGTACAGGTCGGTGGTGGGCACGTCGGCAGGAAACCGTGAGCAGATCCCGAGATCGTCGATGTTGTTCGCATCGAGCATGAACGGGAGGAAGCCTGCCTGGTTGTAGGCAATCACGTCTCCCGGGGTCACGAACTTACGCGTCATTTCGTAGAGCCCGTAGTACGGCCAGAAAAAGCGATGCAGGTCGCGTGACGGACTGGCGACGAAGCTTGGCATTTCTTCCACACGCACATACGTCTGAAAGAATCTCGTGGCCATGAGTCCAGAGTAGCCGAGTGTCAACACACAGACGGCCACAGCCAGACGAGGACGAGCGGCCGCGAGAACGTCGACCACACTCCCAAGCGTCAACGCGTACATCGGCAGCAGCAACACGAAGAATCTGAACCCGAACATCCAGTCGCCGACGACCGCGACGTACGCGGTGAGCGCCAGAGTGGCCAATGCGACGCGGCGCGGCATTCCTCCGCGCCACAAACCGTGACCGGCTGCCCCGGCGCACCCGATCGCGGCAAGCCAGCCATAAGCGCTGATGAAGCTCATCAAATAGGACTGATCAGGCTGCTTCACCAGCAGGTTCCTGTGCGGCATCAACTTGTAGAGGATCTTCGCCTCGACCGGCGCTGGGATCAGATCGTTGAAATACGACCACCGCCACCCGTGATACGCAATGAACACGACGGCTGCCGGTACGGCAATGCGCCGCAACATCTCGCGACGCCGACCATCAGATGCGGTGACGAAGAACGCAGCAATGAGGAGACCCGCGTAGACAAAGCCGTCAATCCGCTCGAACACGAGCAGCACGGCAGTCAACGCCGCCGCCCAGTCCCAGTCGAACATCAATGACACAAGGAGTCCGATGCCCAAGAAAGCGAACGGCACCACCTCCAGCGACGAGCAACTCCACAGCGTCAGCGGCGCGGCTGACGCGAGCACCCCAAGCGCGGTAATGCCTGCCGTCGTACCTGCGCGCATTCGCCGCAGGAGCATCCAGGTGAAGAAGACAATGCCAACTCCACACACGAGAGATACGGCCTTCCCGACGAAGAAGACAGAATCTTTCGGCATGTGAGCGGCGCGGACGATTGCGAGCACGCCTGTCGACCAGACCACGTGCAGGAAGTCGGAATACCCTTCGAGGCGGCCTTCCAGCGTGTTGTAGGAGAGTCCTCTTCCGCGCAGGAGGTTCTGCGCGTAGACGAATGGAATGGCTTCGTCGTCGACGAAGAAATACAGATAGTTCGCAGCGTGGAGGAGAAACAGGGCGGCAGCAGCAATGGCCACCCAGGTTGGCACGGTGCCTCTGCGCTCACACATCGTTGAGATCGCGCGGGATCGATGTCAGCCCGAATGGGCCGATCGAAGATCTACTCTCCTGGAGAGCGGCCAAAGAAGAAGCGCATCGAATCCAGGAGTTTCCCAGCGAAGTGACTGTCGCAGAGCCACCATCGCCGGTTCTCGTACTTGCCGGTCAGGATGCAGTCACCCTTCGCCGTGCCGACGTCGCCGACGACGCAGGACTTGTCGCCGGGGTCGCAGACAAGGGTCTTCGACGTAAATGAGCACGCAACCGTCATGTTCGCCGACACGGCGCCTGGCACGACGTTCACTGCTCGCAGGGTGAGAGACGAACTCAGAATCTCGTAGTGAATACGGTTCGAGTCAATATCGCCACGCTCGTCCGCCTTGCCCTTGCAGGAATCGGTGAAATCACGAAGGCAGGTGCCGGTGGAAACAGACGAATGCGCAAAGTCGGTCAGGAACTGAAGGGACATATCGCCGAGTTCTTTCGGCGAGTTGTGAACGCGAACGGAAGGCGACGTCGCCGTGGTGACATTCTGAGGACGTTTGCCGGAACTATCGGCCGTGCCGTAGGTCTCGGTGACAGTCAGCGAAATCTCGTAGTCTGCCGGCGTTTTGATGTCCTTCGGGGCGCGCCATTTCACGGACGCTCCGTCACCGGTGAACGTGCCGCCGGCGGCCTTCCAGTCAAACTTGAGTTGGTCGACGGGTGTTTCCTGGTCCTTGACGTTCGCCGTCAGCGTGATCTCTGAATCCACCTCGACACGATCTGAACTCAACGTGACGGACTCGACGACCGGCGCGAGATTCACTGAAGGTCCTGCCGATGGACCTCCCGACCCGGATGGTGCGGTCACCGGTGCCGGGCTGTTCGAAGAGCCGCCACAGGCGAAGAAGAAAAACACGGCCAGCGCGACGGCCACGAAGCTGGCGCCAATTCGTAATGGCCCTTGCAAGTCTAGGCTCTCAGTGGATGCACAACGGCAGTCTCCGGTCAGGTGCCGCAGTAGGGGATAAACGTTTTATTATACCCCACTTTCCTGCATGCCCGGACTGGCCCGATCGCGCGCACCGTTTGCGCTCACAGTCATAGGCCTTCTTCTCTGCGCTGCCATCGCCACAATGGCAATCGCGCTCGAGCAGCGCCGTCTGCTGGCACAGTCCGGCCTCGTCGGCGACTACCGCAGCGGCGCGGAATGGGACACTCAACCCCAGTTCACGACCATCGACAACGGCATATCCGCCGGTCTCGTACGACGCCGATCTCGCGAACGGCAGGGCGCAGCCTTTACGGTGACCTGGCGGGGCTTTGTGATCGCACCGCAGCACGGTCGCTACCGGTTTTCAGTGCTGGCGGACGATCGCGTGTGGATCGAGGTCGACAAGCGCGCCGTCATCGATTCAGACCGCACACGTCGAGAGTCGGTAATCGAGCTGGCGCGCGGTCTTCATCCGATCACCATCCGTTACTACGACGGCTCCGGACTTCAAGAGCTCGAGGTCCGCTGGGCGCACGGCTTCCAGCCGACCGATCAAATTCCAAGGCTGCTCCTCCTTCCTCAGCTCATCACCGGCGCCGAAGCGGAACACCGCGTTCGGATCCAGGCGCTTGCGTCGATTTTGCCCCTGACATGGGCCGTCCTTGTTGTCGGTTTGATCGCGACGCGGATCATTCGCTGGTCTACGTTTCCACGCCAACTCGAACGACGAGTCGCCCGTGCGTTGGTTCCGCTCTACGCCGGCGCACTCATTCTTTTCGTCGCCGGGCTCTCGTGGGGACTTCCCGACTACCGGGGCTGGGCCGTCGACGAAATCACTCCAGACCAGGTGCAGGACATCCTCGATCATCGGTTCAGTCATGGATGGGCAACCACGTATCCGCCGCTTCACTTCGGTTTCCTGAGTCTCGTCTCCGTCCCCGCTTACGCCGCCAGCGCCGCTGGACTGACGGACGACACGCTGCAAGCGTATTCGCAACGTTTCATCATCGGCCGCGTCCTGAGCGTCGGAATGGCGCTGTGCCTCGTCGCGTTCGTGTATCGACTCACGCTGGACGAATTCGGTCATCGAGCGGCGCTATTCGCAATGCTCGTGTCGATCACGGTCCTGCCTCTGAGTTATTACGCCAAGACCGCGAATCTCGACGTCCCGTATCTGTTCTGGCTGACGGCGTCATGGCTGTTCTATGTCCGCGCGGTTCGCACGGGCAGCGTCAGGAGCGGGTGTCTGTTCGCCGCCACAGCCGCCGCTGCGATAGCGACGAAGGATCAAGCCTACGGATTCTTCGTGCTGCCAGCGGTGCAACTCGCGGTCGAGGCGTTCTGGCGGGGTGACGACGAGCGATCGAGGTCTTTTCCGAGTCGACGCGCGTTCGCTGCGATGGCCGCCGTCTTCTCCATCGTGCTGCTGGCGTTGTTCAATGTCCCTTTCAACCTCGCGGGCGTAGTCGAGCACTTACGCGTGATTGTCGGCCCGGGCAGTCAACCGTACCGGATGTATCCATCGTCTTTTTTTGGCTACGTCGAGCTCGTGCGCGACAGCATCTGGCAGCTTGGCAACGCCATGAGCTGGCCGATGTTCGCCTTCGCCATATGCGGGCTGGTTTCTGGGATTCGCAACAAGTCGATCGTCGTTCGCCGGCTCTTCCTGTCGGCGATGTCGTACTACCTCACGTTCATCGCCATCGTGATGTACCACTACGATCGGTTCTTCATGGGGATGTGCCTCGTCCTTGCGATCGCGGCAGGCGCGTGGCTGGACCGATGGACCCGCTTCGGCGCTCCGCACCGTCGTCTGCGTCTCGCTCTTGTCGGCATCGCGGCGGTGTATGGAGCCGCACGCGTTGTCTCGCTCGATGCGCTGATGCTGAACGATTCGCGCTACTACGTCGAGCGCTGGCTCGTGCCGCGGATCGGGCCGGAGACGCAGCTCGCAGCCGATGGAAACTCCATTTATCTGCCGCGGCAGTCGCTTCTCCTGTGGAAAAAGATCGACGCGGATCCCGCCGTCCTGCGCGAGATGCAGCCGCAATTCCTGATCGTCAACGCGGAACTCCGGACGCGGCTTCCGCCTGATTCAATGGCGAGCGCGTTCTACCGTTTGCTCGTCGACGGGAGCGCACAGTATCGTCAGGTACTCAGCCATCGAACCGAGCTTCGCTTCTTGCCGCTTCGGTGGGAACCGAGGTTCAATGGGACGTTCGAGGATCAGTTCAGCAATCTCACGAAGGTGAACCCGACGATCGAGGTGTACGAACGAGTTGATCCCACTGCGCCTCAGCCCTTGCGATGACGGGCAAACGTGCGTATCGCGATGAACCAGTCACGAAGGCCGATTTTCTTGCCTTCCTCGCGGCTTCTCGGCAAGTAACGAATCGGGACTTCCACGAAGCGCGCACCGCGACGAGCCATCTTCGCGGTAATTTCGTGGTCGAGCTCGAACCCGCTCGTTGCCAACGTGATTTGCGCCAGTTGGTCACGATGAAACAGCTTCAGCGCGGTCACGGTATCGGTCAGATACCGCCCCGTGAAGACCCAGGCGACAAGACTCAAACTCCGTCCACCGATGTAGGCCGCCAGTGATTGATTGGCGTGACGTCCTCGACCGAGGTACCGGCTGCCGTAGACGACGTCCCCTTGTCCTGACAGAAGTGCCTTCAGCATCGGCACGTAGTCGTTCGGGTCGTACTCGAGGTCGGCGTCCTGGATGATCAGGTACTCGCCCGTCGCCAGACTGATGCCAGCGCGAACGGCTTTTCCCTTTCCTCCATTGACCGGCATTCGCTTCAGCGTGATACCCGGAACCGAACCAGCAATCTCGGCGGTCCGATCGCGAGAGCAATCGTCGACCACGATAATCTGCTTGGAGATGCCAAGCGCCGCGAGATCGACTGCCTGTATTTGCCCGAGAAGCGTACCAATGAAACGCTCCTCGTTGTAGGCCGGGATCACAATCGAAAGGGTCGGCACGTTCAGGGCTCAGGGCTCAGGGCTCAGGGCTCAGGGCTCAGGGTCCGAAGATACTGCTCCACGAGGGCCAGTTCCTCCGGCGTGTTGACGCCGACCGCTTCCATCGCACTCTCGGCGGGAAAGGTCGTGACGGTTTCGGTCCGCGCGAGCCACGGAATGAACGGGAGAAAGTTTCGCTCCCCGGTCGCGCGGCCGATCTCGACGCTTCGCGCGTACTGCGGCAAGCGATCGGAGTAGCTTGCCGACGACAGCGCGAACAGTCCCATGTCGCTCTCCCCGACATCCGGCATGATGTCCCCTTCCCGCCGATGCAGAACACGGACGATTCGACCGCTCGCGTCGCGTTCCAGATGGATGTAGGGCGGCTGCTGACGAACGGTCGGCATGACCAGGGCGTCGTCCGTTCGCGACGTCAGCCCCGCGAGACGCGCAATTGTCTTCGGATGCACCGCAACCTGGTCACACCAGGTCACCCAAATGCCTGAGGGGTTGAACTCCGCTGCCACCGGCGTTGCGAGCAGAATCGCGTCGAGCATCCCGGTCGGCGACGCCTGGTCGACACAGTGGATCCGGTTGGCGTCCGGACGATGCGCGATGTGATCCTGCACCTGGTCAGAAAACGCGGGGCTGACCACGACCACCACGCGATCGACGAAGCCGCGATACAACGCCAGCAAGCGATCGAGCATCGTCTCGCCCGCCACCCGGACGAGCACCTTGGGCACGCTCGCACCGAGGCGCGAGCCCAGTCCTGCGGCGGGAATGACGAGCAGTCGTGACATGGCCGCTCAGCGTGACGATCGGACCGAATTCGAGGACGGCTCGTCGGCAACACGGGTCGCCGGAGCTATCGAGCTCGCAGGGCGGGCGGGACTGATCATCCGTCGCCAGACAATCGTCGCGAGCGCGTGCAATCCTTCGATTGGACTGGTCCGCTTCACGCGCTCGGGCGATATCGGGAAGAACTGGACGGGGATCTCGAGAATCTCCGCCTTTCTCTTCAGCAGTTCGGAGAGCAACAGGTGGTTCGCCCGCTTGTGAGTCAAATCGAGGGCGGGATCGAACGCATCAGCGGCTCGCACCGCGCGGACTGCCGAGAGCGTGTCCGAGATGTAACGGCCGTAAAGAAAGAGATACGCCAGGCTGAGCGCATGACTGCCGACATAGCTGACCGCGCCGAGCAGCAGGTTCTTCCGGTACCGCAGCCGATACGACTCTTGAATGTCTCGGACCGAAAGCCGACGGCTGCCCCACACGGCATCGAACCGGCCGTTGGCCAGCTGTGAGGTCAGCGCGACGATATCCTCGCCGCGATACATTCCAGACGACTCGAATAACGCAACGTAATCGAATCCTCCGCCGCGGGCGGTGGACGCAAATGTCGCGTCACCGCCGGGCAGACGGCTCACCGCGAACGGCAGGTTGGCGGTAAAAGAGGTCTCGAGCGGTTCTCCCGCAAAAAACACCGTCACGTCGACCGGCACGCGATCGATTCCTCCCCGGACCATCTCGAGCATCGTCTGCACAACCTTGTTCGCCGACCCGGCGTCATGCAGCAGCACTGCGACGCGCTTGCGGCGGTCGGCGGCGACGATAGAGTCGAGGAATGGACCGAGCACACGGGCGGCGTCGTGGCGACCCGTGACGCCGTCCTCGTAGTTGCCGATGCGGATGAGGCGCGGGTCTTCGATCGAGTCGAGCGGGCCCAGCGGCACGTACGGCGCACGCGCATCCTCATGGCCGGGATCATTCACGAGGTAGTGCGTAATCAGGCAGGGCGTCGGAACCGCGAGGCGGCCCTTCTCTTTCAGGTAAAAGACCGCGCGCTCGATGATGTCGACGGCGTTGCTGCCGGTGATCTCCGCATCCGACTGAATGTTCGTGATCAGCAGCTTGATCGCGGAAAGATTGCCGGCAATCGCGGTACTGAGCCCGGGCGTCAGGTACGAAGGAAACAAGCTCGAATGCTGGGTGCCTGGTGCGTAGATGATCAGATCTGCGGCCGCCAGGCTGGTCGCGAGGCGCGGGTTCAGCGATGGATGGATGGCGCGTGCCAACAGAACGCCCCTGGCCGCCTGCGGCGAGCCTTCGATTTCCGCGCGTTCCCCTTCTGTGATCGCTCGATCGACGAGAAAGATGTCTCGAACTCGGTGGGGACGATTCACGTCGACCAGTGCCTCCTCCGTGGCCAGGAGGTGTCCGGCGTCGTCCAAGCCAACCAGCCACGCGTTCGTGCCGTCGGTCACGTTTTCGATCAGTCCGGCAGGGAGGCCAACGAGAGCTGCGTAGTCGTCAACCGCGCGGTTGAACACGCGATCGCTCTGGAGATACAGGCCGGCGAATACCAGGTTGCCAAGACTGCAATCGGAAAAATTGAAGGCTTCTCCGGTTTCGCTCAGCTCTGCGGCAAATCGCTTCAACGCGTCTGCCGCAAGGCTGCGGTTGACCGACGGAACGCGTTCCAGCAGCGTCTGAAGATCACGGCCAGGGCCAGCCGGGTCTCCTGAGACCGCGGCAAACGCGCGGCGCGCGTCCGCTTCGCTCGCCCCCGCAGGAAATCGAAAATCCAGGAGCTCGATCAGCGCGGGCGTGCAGGATCGAAGCTCGGTTGCGAGACGGGATGCATTCTTCCGGAAGTCGGACGGGCCCAGGCTGTCGCGGAGAAATCGTCGTACTTCGCCCGTCGACGCACCGTCGTCGTACCCGTTGATCGCAATGGTCAGGGAAATTCCGGAATTGCCGACGAGCTGACGGGTCAGGGCGCCAGAGCCGCGCCCGCCGGAGAAGAGTACCACCTTGAGCTGGCGCGTGTCAGGCCTCACTTTTCGACGAGTTCATCCGCGCGCGACGGCTCCGCGTCGAGCACTTCACGGATCGCATAAATCGGTTTGTCCTGCGACTCGTGGTACGTCCGCGACAGCATTTCTGCTACCAGGCCAGTCGTCACCAGCTGCACACCGGTGAGGATGAACAGGATACCGAACAACAGCAGCGGGCGATTGGAAATCCCCTCGTGCTGAGCGAACTTGACCCACGCGAGCCACGCACAGATGGCGGCTCCGAGGCTCCACATGGCCATCCCCAGAAGCCCGAATATGTGCAGGGGACGCGTCGAATAGCTGATCAAGAACTTGACCGTCAACAGATCGAGCACGACCCGAATCGTCCGTGAGATGCCGTACTTCGACGTGCCGTGGCGTCGTGGACGATGGTTGACGACTTTCTCCACGATCGTCACGCCGAGCTCACTCGCGATTGCCGGCAGGAACCGGTGCATCTCTCCGTAGAGCTTCAGCGGCTTGACCACTTCCGCGCGGAATACCTTCAACGAGCAGCCGTAGTCGTGAAGCTTCACGCCGGTGGAATACGAAATGATGGTGTTGGCGATCATCGACGGCAGACGCCGGTTGAGAAACGGATCCTTGCGATCCTTTCTCCATCCCGCGACGATGTCTGAACCGCGCTCGAGGATTTCAATCATCCCCGGAATATCCTGCGGGTCGTTCTGCAAATCGCCATCCGAGGTGACGATGTACCGGCCGCGCGCGTAGGCGAAGCCGGCGGCAAACGCAGCCGTCTGTCCAAAGTTCCGCCGGAATCGGATGACTCGGAGCCGATGATCGGTCCGCTGGAGCGCCGCCAGCCGCGCAAATGTGTCGTCGGTGCTTCCGTCGTCTATGGCGATGATTTCAAATGGGCGGCCGAACCCCTGCAGAACTGTCGTCAGCTCACGATGGAGCTCATCGACATTGGGCGATTCATTCCGCAGCGGGATGACAACCGAGATCTCCGGACGCATCATCAGGTCAGGGTAAACGGCTCATTATACAAGGGTTCTACCAGGTTCTGCAGGGTTCTACCAGGTTCTGCTAGGTTCGTTCCGGGTTCCGCAAGGTTCGCTCTGCGAGCTCACCGCCGTGGAATCCGAACGAACCCAGCAGAACCTGGTAGAACCTTGGAACCCGGATTAGGTCGCAGTCCGCCTGGATCGGTAGAGGAACCAGCCGGCCGCCATCGCGACGACAAGCAGGGCAACAACGAGG
>Ga0070684_100001235_pt1 | contig 18342 bp, 12 predicted proteins | sample KBSC723LmetaG_FD_65653 | JGI IMG/M metagenome (GOLD analysis project Ga0070684, IMG submission 65653) | Corn rhizosphere microbial communities from Kellogg Biological Station, Michigan, USA - KBS C7.2-3L metaG | ecosystem: Host-associated > Plants > Roots > Rhizosphere ...
CGGCGCTGCGATCGACGAGCTCGAACTGCGCCTTCTGGCGAATGCGCATGTCGGCGTGGCCGAGCAGACCGACGAGGTCGGCCACGGAGCGCGTCTTGAAGTCCGCCGCGATGAGCGACTTCACCTCGGCGCGCGCCGGGTTCGCCGCTGCTTCGGGAACGTCGAGCGTCCAGATGCGGCCCTTACCCTTCGGGTCCCACCCTTCGATCCAGTCGGCGAGATAGAGCTTGCCGTCGGGGCCGAACTTCACGCCGGTGGTGAGGATGCCGCCCCGCACGACCGTCGAGTCCTTGTCGAGCTTGAACCCGGCGCCCTGCGGCGCGAGGGTGAAGCCCTGGATGGTGGAGACGGCCGGCGATCCGACGAACACGGAGTTGAAGAACCACCCCTTCCACGCATCACCGAGCGCCGTGCCCGGGTTGTAGGCGAAGCCGGCGGGCCCGGAGTGCCACGACGCGATGGGGGGCGTGAAGTACGCCGCCTGACCCGCCCAGCGCGGCTTCCACATCCCTTCGTCCATCCAGACCTTGTAGTTGTTGTTGTCCGGATCGACGTACTTGCCGAACTGCCAGTTGATGCGCCAGCCGCTGTCCATGCCGTCGACGATGTAGACGAGCCGTTCCAGCTCGGTCGGATGGTCGCCGTCGTTGTCCGGGCTGACGATGTTGCCGTACTCGTCGAACGCGAAGTCCTGCGGGTTGCGTAGACCGCTGGCGAAGATCTCCTCGTTGGTGCCGTCGAGGTTCGCGCGCAGAATGACGCCGCTGTTCGGGTTGTCGAGCACGCGGCCTTCCCGGTTCGTGATGTGCACGCCGAGGTCGCCCTGCTTCCAGTAGATGCGTCCATCCGGGCCGATGAGCGGGCCCGAATGCCCGTGGCCGCCGAATCCGATGTGGACGCCCGAGCCGTGCGACAGCGATTCCTTCGTGTCGATCACGCCGTCGCCGTTCGTGTCGCGCAGCCGCCAGAGGTCGGGCGAGACCGTGCCGTACAGGTCGCCCTTGTACCAGAGGATGTCGTGGAACGTGTCGGAGATGAGGTCGTTGAAGTCCTCGAGGATGAGCGTGGACTTGTCGGCCATCCCGTCGCCGTTCGTGTCCTCGATCTTGTAGAGCCCTTCCTTCGCGAACGCGAGGTCACGCCAGTCGCGCGATCCATCGCCGTTCCAGTCCTTCAACCACTGGTTCTGGGCGCTGCGCTCCGGCGCCAGCACGTTGTGGTAGAAGGTGCGCTTGTCCTCGACGTCCTTGAAGGTGATCGAGGGGACCATCCAGTCCTGGTGCCCACGGATGTCGATCTCCCCCTCGCCGGTCCGGCGGGTGCGCGTCGCGAACAGGCGACCCTGGTCGTCGAACGTGATGCCGATCGGGTCGGCGATCATCGGCTCCCCGGCCCACAGCTTCAGCTCGAGCCCGGGCGCGAGTCGCGGCGTGATGGCCGCGCGATCGATCCGGGCCAGCGCCGCCGCGGAGTCCGGCGTCAGCTGGACGACGGTGGGCGTGAACGGCGCCGGCTGCTCGACCTTGAGCGGCCGGACCGAGACGGGGGCCGCGACGACTGGCGAGGGCGCCGGCTCGGGGGCGGGAGCGCCGCCGCACGAGGCAGCGCCGGCCACCAGCGCGATCGCCCCGAGCTGCGCGAGCTGCCCGCCGAATGTTCGTTGAGATGACATTGTCGATACGACCTGCGGATGGTGGGAGCGTGTGGAGGGATCGGGCGTCGGCGTCGACCGGCCGGGACCGATTGTCCCAAGATTGACCTGCGTACAGCGTCTCGCAATGCAGCCGCGAGCGTCCTCAGACTGGGGCTGATGGTGCGCCTGGGTCCGGTAGACGCTCCACTCTGCCGACCACGAACACGTACGACAGCGCGCCGACGACCGCGAGGGCGCCGACGTAGATCAGACCAGCCGAGAATCCGTAGTCGCGTGCGAGGTACCCAACGATTATCGGCACGGCGATCCCGGAGAGATTGCCAAAGAAGTTGAACACGCCGCCAGTGAGCCCGAGCAGCCGCTCCGGGGCGATGGCCGACACGAGCGACCAGGTGATCGACGCTAGCCCGTTACCGAAAAAGGCCAGCGTCATGTACGCGATGATCAGCGCTGGTGTGTCAACGTAATTCGCGCCGATAATGCTGGCCGAGAGCAGCAGACCGGCGACGATTGGGGTCTTGCGGGCCGCACCCAGCGACATGCCGCGCCGCACCAGCGCGTCGGACAGCAACCCCGAGGCGAGAACGCCGACGAACGCCGCGAGGAAGGGGAGGGTGGCGAGGAAGCCGACCTTCACGAAGCTCATCCCGCGCGCCTGGACCAGGTACGTCGGGAACCAGGTGAGGAAGAACCAGAGGGTCGACGTGAGCGCGAACTGTCCGATGTAGACCCCCCACAGCTTTCGCGACGAGAGCACGTGGGCGAGGTCGGCACCCGAGAATCGGCGGCGAGTCGCCGACGGGTCGCGACCCAGGTCCACCAGCCCTCCCCCTCGCCTGATCTGCTCGATCTCGGCGGCGTTGGTGCCGGGAAACTCGTGCGGCTGTCGATAGAGGAAGTACCAGGCGATTCCCCACAAGACGCCCACGCTTCCCGTCACGACGAACACCATGTGCCAGCCAGCCCGCGTCTGGATCATCACGAGCACGGGGGTGAGGAACGCCAGGCCGACGTACTGGCCCGACGTGTAGAACCCGATCGCCGTCGCGCGCTCGCGCTCCGGGAACCAGGTCGTCACGACGCGGTTGTTGATCGGGTACGACGGTGACTCCAGCGCGCCGACGAGCAGGCGCACGGCGATCAGGCCGGCCACGGTGGTGGTGAAGCCGAGCGCGATGGTCGCGATGGACCAGAGGACGATGAGGGTCGCGTACAAGGCGCGCGGCGCCACACGGTCCACGAGCCAGCCGCCCGGAATCTGACAGAGCGCGTACGTCCACCCGAACGCGGACAGCACGTAGCCCATCTGCGCGGTGTCGAGCCCGAGCTCGGCGCGCATGGCGGGCGCGGTGATGGAGATGTTGCTGCGGTCCAGATAGTTGATCATGACGCAGGTGAACAGCAGCACCATGATCACGAAGCGCGAGCGCGTCGGCCGCGTGCTCTCGGCCGCGCCGATCCCGTTCACCACTCGGCGAAGCTCCCATCGGCGTGGCGCCAGACAGGGTTTCGCCAGCGATGACCGGTCTGGGCCATCCGCTCCACGAGCTCCTCGTTCACCTCGATGCCGAGCCCCGGTCCCTGCGGGATGGCGACGTAGCCATCACGATACTCGAAGACGGAACGATCCTTCACGTAGTCGAGGAGATCGTTCGTGGTGTTGTAGTGGATGCCGAGCGACTGCTCCTGGATGAACGCGTTGTAGCAGACGGCGTCGAGCTGCAGGTTGGCCGCGAGCGCGATCGGGCCGAGCGGGCAGTGGAGCGCGAGAGCGACGTCGTACGCTTCGGCCATCGCGGCGATCTTTCTCGTCTCCGTGATGCCACCCGCGTGCGACGGATCGGGCTGGATGATGTCGACGTAGCCGTCGGAGAGGATGCGCTTGAAGTCCCAGCGCGAGTAGAGCCGCTCGCCGAGCGCGATCGGCGTCGAGCAGTGGTTGGCGATCTCCTGCAGGGCTTCGGCGTGCTCGGAGAGCACGGGCTCCTCGATGAACATGAGAGCGAACGGCTCGAGCTCCTTGGCGATCACCTTGGCCATCGGCCGGTGGACGCGGCCGTGAAAGTCGACGCCGATGCCGAAGTGCGGACCCATCGCCTCGCGGATCGCCTGCACGCGCGCGATCACCGCGTCCACCTTCTCGTGCGAGTCGACGTACTGCAGCTCCTCCGTCGCGTTCATCTTCACCGCGGAGAAGCCGCGGGCTCCGCACTCGCGCGCCATCTCGGCGGTGTCGGCGGGCCGGTCGCCGCCGATCCACGAATACACGCGGATGCGATCGCGCACCGGGCCGCCGAGGAGCTGGTGCACCGGAACGCCGAGTGCCTTCCCCTTGATGTCCCACAGCGCCTGGTCGATGCCGGCGAGGGCGCTCATGTGGATGCCGCCGCCGCGATAGAAGCCACCGCGATAGAGGACCGTCCAGTGATCCTCGATCGGCGACGGATCCTTTCCGACGAGATAGTCGGCCAGCTCGGAGACCGCGGCGGCGACGGTGTGGGCGCGTCCCTCGAGGACGGGCTCACCCCAGCCGGTGATCCCCTCGTCCGTCTCGATCTTGAGAAAGCACCAGCGCGGGGGGACGACGAACGTCGTGAGCTTGGTGATCTTCATGGATGTGGATGTGCAGAACTCCGACCGAAGGTGCGAAGCGCCGGAGGGAGGAGCGATCTCTCAGGTGGATGTGCAGAACTCCGACCGAAGGTGCGAAGCGCCGGAGGGAGGAGCCATCTCTCAGGTGGAAGTGCAGCACTCCGACCGGAGGTGCGAAGCGCCCCAGGGAGCAGCGATCGATCCGTCACGGGTTTGGTACGCTGCGCAGTCGGCGCCACGCCTCGACGAAGTCGCGTGCGTTCGCGGCCACGCGGCCGGCGTCGTCGCCGCGACGATAGAGCGCGGAGCCCAGCCCGAAGCCCGCCGCGCCGGCGGCAACATATGCTGCCATGCCGTCCGGTGATATCCCGCCGACGGGGAGGACACGCGTCGCGACGGGCAGGACGGCGCGCATCGAGCGGAGCACGGCGGGGGTGAGCAGCTCGGCGGGGAAGAGCTTCAGCGCATCGGCACCGTTGGCCAGCGCGGCGAACGCCTCGGTCGGCGTGGCGATGCCCGGGATGCACGCGAGTCCCGCACTCTTGGCGGCTCGCACGACCTCGCCGTCACCGTGCGGCATGACGATGAGTCGGCCGCCGACGCGCGCCACGTCGTCGACCTGTCGCGGACTGGTGACCGTACCCGCGCCGACGAGGATCTCGTCGCCGAAGCGCTCGCGCAACCGTCGGACGCTCTCGAGCGGATCGGGAGAGTTGAGTGGGACCTCGATGATGGCGAAGCCCGCGCTCACGAGCGTGGCGCCGATGGAGAGCACCTCGTCGGGCGTCACGCCGCGAAGGATGGCGACGAGTGGCAGGCGGTCGAGATAGGGTTGGATCATCGGGCGGGGTGGGACATCGAAGATTCAGCGTCCCCGATGCGCCACGCGCATGGAGACGACTGTCGTCTCCATGCGCGTGGCAAGGTTCGGTCGGGCGTGCCCGCTCGGGCAACGCGTCGTGCCTCAGGCGATCGACGGCACCGTGAACGGCGCGCGGTACTCCGCCGTCAGCAGCTTGTTCGCCCGCGCCGCATTGGCACCGATGAAGCGCTCGTTCTTGGCGTCGACGCTGAGCGGCAAGCCGAGGGTGAGCGGCGTCTTGTTCAGGTCGACGTTGTTCGCGTGCAGGTGCTCGACCATGCGGCCGTACGCCTCGCTCAGCTTCGCATCGGATTTGATGTTCGCGGCGATCTTGTCCGGGCCCATGCCGGAGCCGATCTGGTGCGAGATGTTGCCGAGGTGGCAGAGCGCGCTCGAGGTGTTCCCCTCCTCGATCGGTCCGTACAGCTCTTCCGTCTTCCTGCTGCGCACGACGTCGACGAAGTTCTGCATGTGGCGGTCGGTGCCCTTGAACTCCTTCACGACCTTGCCCGCCTTGTCGTACGCCGTCGCGGTGAAGTATTGCGTCGTGATGAGGCTCCCGCCCTCGCAGTCGATCACGTTGCCGATGTCGACGCCGCGGTAGTTGTCCATGCCGCTGCCGCCGCCACCCTGGTTCAGGGCAGGATCCCCACCCGCGCTCGCGATCCCCGCCTTCTTCGGCAGACCACGCACCTCGAAGATCAGTGGTGCGGTGGCGTAGTCGTGAATGACGACCTGCGTGTTCGGCGTGTCGCCGTCGTCGATGTACCCCAGGCGGCCACCGATGCTGAGCGTGTGGCGCGGCAGCCCCGACTCGCCGAGGAACCAGCGGGCGACGTCCATCTGGTGGATGCCCTGGTTGCCCACGTCGCCGTTGCCGTAGAGGTAGACCCAGTGCCAGTCGTAGTGGATCGGGCCGTTGCGCGGGTTGTTGCGATGCGGGGGCACGAGGGGCGCGGGGCCCGTCCACAGATCGTAGTTCACCGTCGCGGGGATCGGCTGCGGGCCGGTCGTCTTCCCGATGCTGTCGCGCCGCTTGTAGCAGAAGCCGCGCGCCGCGGTGATCTTGCCGAGGTTGCCCGCCTGGATCCACTGCACCGCCTCGCGCAGCCCCTCGCCCGAGCGGATCTGCGTGCCGGCCTGCACGACCTTGTTGTACTTCTTGGCCGCGTTCACGAGCTGGCGGCCCTCCCACACGTTGTGGGACACCGGCTTCTCGACATAGACGTCCTTGCCGTTCTGCATCGCCCAGATGCCGGCGAGCGAATGCCAGTGGTTCGGCGTCGCGATCGTGACCGCGTCGACGTCCTTGCTGTTGAGGAGCTCACGGATGTCCGTGTAGAGCTTCACGTCGCCGCCGTTGACCTTCCCCTTCACGCGATCCAGCACCGCCGTGTCGGGATCGCACAGCGCGACGACGCGAACTCCCTGGATTCGCGACAGGCTCTGAAGATGGTTCTGGCCTCGTCCGTTCAGGCCGATGACGGCGACGCGGAGATCATCGTTGGCGCCAAGTACCCGGCCCCACGAGCGGGCAGGGAGGACGGCACCAGCGGCGGCCAGCGCCGATGTCTTGAGGAACGTTCGACGTGAAGTGCTCATGGGTCGTTGGGCAGCGGTGAGGAAGGACGTGCGGGCAACGAGCAGCAATCGAGTCCCGACGGACTCGATGAGAATGCGCGGCGACTTCGCGTTGGGCAACCAGACTGACAAATTGCTTCGGCCGGACCTTGTACTACGCGACGACCGCGCTCGGCGTTGCGATCAGCGCGAAGCGTACTGGGCGATGGTCCACAGCCCCGCTGGCGCCGTATCGGCCAGCACGGGCACCTCGCCGATCCCGAGCTGCTCGAGGGCCGCGACGTACCGCGCGCAGAGCGCCGGGTCGCCGATGAGCGCCGCCGGCCGCCCGCCCCGCGCGAGTCCCGCGCGCAGCTCGTCGCCGATGAGGAGGCCGGACAGATAGCCGAGGCTCGATCCTGCAGGGAGGTCGCCCACGAGCACCGAGGCGCGTGCCGAGAAGAGCAGGGATCCCAGCCCGCCGGCCGCGTGCTGCGCCGCCTTCACGCCGCGGGCGAACGCCCCGTCGTCGATCCCGGGGTCTCCGCCTCCGGGCGGCGCCAGTCGGCCGAGGATGGAATGCGTCCGCAGCACGGAGAAGAGCTCCCCGGTCATATAGGTGGTGAACTCGCGGATCCGGCCACCAGCGAGGCGTACCCACTTGCTGTGCGTGCCGGGGAGCACCACCACGCCGTCGGCGAACCCTGGCTCCGCCGCGAGCGCGCCCACGATCTGCGTCTCCTCGCCCCGCATCACGTCGGGGGCCGCACCGCGCTGCGCGAGTCCCGGCACGATGCGGATCGGCGTGCCCGGCACGGGGGTGAGCTCTCGCGCCAGCTGCTCCGCACCAGCCGGGACGTCGACGTACGACGCCTCGACCCAGCCCTGTGCGCTGCCGATCATCCCGGACGCGATCGCGGCCAGGGGGGCGGATGCGCTCGACCAGCCCGCGGTGATCCGGTCGAACGCGCCGCGGAAGTCGCGCTCCGGGAGCTGGAGGATGCCCCAGGGCTCGGCGCGACGCTCGAGGATCCTCCCCTCGTCACCGAGCAGATACGCGCGGAAGGAGGAGGAGCCCCAGTCCAGCGCCACGAGCCTGGCGGTCGGGTGAGATGAAGTGGAAGCGGGCATCGGCCGAGAATATGGAGAGTCCCTCGCGCCAGCCAGCCGGACGCATCTGGCGTGGGATTTGTGGCTGGTCTATCATCGAGGCTCGACGCCCTTCAGTCAGCTCACCCGTGCATTCGGTGTCCCGCATCAAGGCATCCGCCGCTCCCTCGCGACGCGTCCCCGTTCCCGCGCGATGACGTCGTTCGCCGAAGGCCAGGCCAGGGAAGAAGGCATGAACGGCAGCCAGCGAGACGAGTCAGCGGAGCTGTATCGGCTGCTCGTCGCGACCGTCCGCGACTACGCGATCTTCGCGCTGGACGCGACCGGTCACGTGCTCACGTGGAACGCTGGCGCCGAGCACCTCAAGGGATACAAGGCGTCCGAGATCATCGGGCGACACTTCTCGGTCTTCTATCCTCCCGAAGACGTCGCGGCGGGGAAGCCAGGTGTGGAGCTGGTCGGTGCGGCGCGTGACGGCCGATTCGAGGACGAGGGGTGGCGCGTCCGGAAAGACGGCACGCGCTTCTGGGCCAATGTCATCGTCACGGCCCTCCGGGACGATCAGGGCCGGATCGTGGGATTCGCAAAAGTCACGCGCGATCTCACCGAGCGTCGCGCCGCGGAGACGCAGGCCCTTCGCCTTGCCGCCGAGCAGGCAGCGCGCGAGGCGGCGGAGGCACGTTCGGCAGAGCTGGATGCACTGAATCACCAGCTCCAGGAACAGGCACTCGAGCTCGAGCTGCAGGCGCAGCAGGCCCAGGAGCTCGCCCAGGAGCTCGAGCTGTCCGCGGAGCGACTCGAGGAGACACTGCACGACGCGGAGACGGCGCGAGCGGCCGCGGAGAGCTCCGAACACTTCGCGCGCGGCATCCTCGAGAGCATCGCCGATCCGTTCGTCGTGCAGGACGTCGACTGGCGCTTCCGCTACATCAACGCGAGGGCCGCCGAAGTCCTCGGCGAGGCAGGGAGCAGGGCCGACGAGTTGATCGGCCGGGTCGTGTGGGAGGCCTTTCCGCAGATACTCGGCAGCAAGACCGAGATGCTCATGCGTCGCGCGGCACGCGAGCGCGTGCCGATCCAGTTCGAGACGCGGACGGCGGACGGCCGGCGCTGGCAATCGCTCTATTGCTATCCCCTTCCGGATGGCGGGCTCGCCACGCAGTGGCGCGACATCACCGAGCGAAAGCGCGGCGAGGAAGCCGCGCACTATCTCGCGCGCGCCAGCGACGTCCTGAGCTCATCGCTGGACTACGAGCGGACGCTCACCGACCTCGCCCACCTGGTCGTTCCCGAGCTTGCCGACTGGTGCACCGTGGACATCGCCACGGACGATGGCGGGCTGCGTCAGGTCGCGCTGGCGCACGCGAACCCGGAGAAGGTCCGGTGGGCGCAGGAGCTGAGCAAGAAGTATCCTCCCGATCGCAATGGGTCGAGTGGTGCTCCGAGCGTCCTGCGCACGGGACAGCCGGTGCTGGCCTCGGACATCTCCGACGACATGCTCGTCGCAAGTGCCGTGGACGAGGAGTACCTCCGTCTCATCCGTGAGGTCGGCATTCGCTCGGCGATCCTCGTGCCGCTCATCGCCCACGACCGAAGGCTCGGCGTGCTCACGCTCATCGCTGCGGAATCCAACCGCCACTACGACGAGACGGACCTTGCACTCGCGATGGAGCTCGCGCGCCGCGCCGCGCTCGCGGTGGACAATGCACGGCTGCACCGCGCCGAGCTGACCGCTCGCGTCGCCGCCGAGCGGGCCAACCGCGCGAAGAGCGAGTTCCTCGCGGTGATGAGCCACGAGCTGCGCACGCCGCTCAACGCGATCTCGGGACACGCACAGATCCTCGAGATGGGGCTGCATGGTCCCATCACCGACGGGCAGCGCGAAGCGCTCGAGCGCATCGGTCGCGCGCAGCGTCATCTGCTCGGGCTGATCAACAACGTGTTGAACCTGACGCGCATCGAGACGGGACGCGTGGAGTATCGGGTGCGTCCGGTCCTCGTGAGCAGCGTGCTCGCCGACCTCGCGTCGCTCGTACAGCCGCAGTTCGCGGCGCGCGACATCACGCTGGTCTCGCGTCTCCCCGACGGAGGGAGCGGCTCGGATCTGCACGTCGCCGTCGACCGCGAGAAGCTGATCCAGATCCTGACCAACCTGCTCGGCAACGCGGCCAAGTTCACCCCCGCCGGCGGCGAGGTCGAACTGCGCCTCGAGGGCGGCGATGCGGGTATGGTGCAGATCCAGGTGCGCGACAGCGGGCCAGGCATTCCGGCGGACAAGCTCGAGGTGATCTTCGAGCCGTTCGTACAGCTGGAGCGTTCGCTCACGACCCCGTCAGAGGGCGCAGGGCTCGGCCTGGCGATCAGCCGCGACCTCGCCCGCGGCATGGGCGGCGACCTGTGGGCCGAGAGCCGGAGTGGATCCGGTGCGACGCTGATCCTCACCGTGCCGCGCGCCGCCGTACCGGGTGCCGGAGCACGGGATTGACGGCGCGACGCCTCGCGGGGACGCTCGTCGGCATGGCGCTGTTGCTGGGCGCGGCCAACGCGCGCGCCCAGAGCGAGGCAACGCGGCCCGACTTCCACGCCCGCTTCGTCGAGCTCGCGTCGCGTCGGGCGACGAGCGACAGCGCGCGGCTCCATGCGTTGTTCGCGCTCGATTGGGAGTACACCAACGTCGACGCGCCCGACATGGCGACCGTCGTCGGCTACCCCGGGCAGGACGACCGGTGGACCGACTACTCGCTGCCGGCGATCAGGCGCCGGCGCGACGAGCTCGCCGATCGATTACTCGTGCTGCGGATGATCGACCGCGCGCGCCTGAACGAGGCCGATCAGCTCAGCTTCGACGTGTTCGCGCGCAACGCGCAGGAGAACGTCGACGGGACGCGATTCCCCTCGGAGCTGCTCGCCGTCACACAGCGCGAGGGACCGCAGTACGCGTCCGGCGTCATCGCCCGCATGTCGACCGTCACGACGGCGGACTACGAGCACATCGTGGCGCGACTCGCGGCACTTCCGCGCCTGATCGATCAGACGCTCGTGCTGCTCGACAGCGGCGCGCGGGTCGGCGTCACCCCGCCGCGCGTCACGCTCCGCGGCGTGCCGGCGCAGATCGAAGGGCTCGTGCCGGACGCGCCGATGCGCAGCGCGCTGCTCCTTCCCTTCACGCACATGCCGTCGACCATCCCGGCGGCGGACCGCGAGCGGCTGACGGCGGAGGCCGTTCGCGAGTACACGGAGCAGGTGCGGCCCGCGTATCGCCGGCTGGAGTCGTACCTCGCGACGTCGTACATCCCGCGCGCGCGGACGACGATCGGGTGGAGCAGCCTCCCCGATGGGCGTGCGTGGTACGCGTACCACGTGAAGGTCGAGACCACGACCGGCCGCACGCCTCGCGAGATCCACGACATCGGGCTCCAGTTGGTCAGCCGCATCCGCGCGCAGATGGACAGCGCGGCGCGTGCGGCGGGGTACAGCGGCAACCTCGCGTCGTTCGTCGGCATGCTGCGCACCGATCCGCGCTTCTTCCTGAAGGACTCGGCGAGCCTCGTGAATGCGTATCGGGAGATCGCGCAGCGCATCGACCCACAGCTCTCCCGTCTGTTCGGGAAGCTGCCACGGCTGCCGTACGAGATCGCGGCCGTCCCGTCCTACGCGGCGCCCTCGCAGCCGACGGCGTACTACGAATCCGGCTCGCCGGATGCGCACCGCCCCGGCGTCTTCTACGTCAACACGTACCGGCTCGACGCGCGTCCTACGTGGGAGATGGAGGCGCTCGCCGCGCACGAGCTGCTGCCCGGACATCACCTGCAGGTCGCGCTGGCGCAGGAGCTCGAGAGCGTGCCGGAGTTCCGCCGCTACGGCGGCTATACCGCCTTCACCGAAGGTTGGGCGCTCTACGCCGAGCGACTGGGGGGTGACCTCGGACTGTATCGCGATCCGTACTCCCGCTTCGGTCAGCTCTCGTACGAGATGTGGCGCGCGATCCGTCTCGTGCTCGACACGGGGATTCACGAGATGGGGTGGTCGCGCCAGCAGGCGATCGACTACTTCCGGGCGAACAGCGCGAAGTCCGATCAGGAGATCGCCGCCGAGGTGGATCGCTATATCGTGATGCCCGGGCAGGCGCTCGCGTACAAGAGCGGCGAGCTGGCGATCGGCACGCTGCGCGAGGAGGCCGAACGCAAGCTGGGCAAGCGGTTCGACGTGCGCGCCTTCCACGCCGCCGTCCTGTCGCAGGGCGCGCTCCCCCTCGACATCCTCGAAGCGCGAGTCCATCGGTGGATCGCGGCGCGTCGGATGGCCGGTCTCGACGAGAAGGACGAGGTCTGGCAATAGCCGCCTCGTAGGGGACGGAGGGGGTAGCCGGCCCCAGCCGTACGGAGCGGTCCACGCATTGCGACGGCACCGCTCGCCATGCAGACCCGTCCCCCCAAGCCACCGCCGGTCCCTTCGCTGCGGTCCACCGGCGACCTGCGCGAGCGGTTCGCCGAGCTCGAGCAAGTCGTCGGCGCGCGCTCACTCGCCGTCGCCATCTCCGACTTCGAGACAGGGACCGAGTTCGAGTTCAACGGCGACCGCTGGTTCCACGCGGCCAGCACGATCAAGCTCGCCGTGCTGGTCGGCGTCTACGGCGCGATCCATCGCGGCGAGCTGCTGCTCCAGTCGCGCGTTCACATTCGCAACCGCTTCCTGAGCGCGTACGACGGCTCGCCCTACCGGGTCCGCGGCGATCGCGACGCCAACGCCGAGGTGCATCGCGAGATCGGCCGCACCCTTCGCGTCGCCGAGCTGGCGGACTCGATGATCACGTCGAGCAGCAATCTTGCCACGAATCTTCTCCTCGACCTCGTCGGGCTCGACGTGCTGCAGCGCACGCTCGACTCGTTCGGGCTCGAGGGGATCGATCTGCGGCGCGGCGTGGAGGACGAGTTGGCGTATCAGCACGGGATCAACAACCGCGTCACGGCCGAGGGGCTCGTCGGACTGTTGCGCCTCATCGAGGAGGAGCGCGCCTTCAGTCCCGCGCTGTCGCGCCAGATGCTCGACATCCTGCATCGCCAGCAGTTCAGGAGCGGGATTCCCGCCGGCCTGCCGCGCGAAGCGCGCGTCGCGAACAAGACGGGCGACATCTCCACGGTCGCGCACGACGCCGGGCTCGTCTACCTGCCGGGACGAAAGCCGTACGCGATCGCCGTGCTGACGGAGTGGGAGCCGACGGCGACCGGGCGATCGACGACGATCGCGGCCGCGTCGTACCTCGCATATGCCGCCCTCATCGCGGATCGCGCCGATGTCGAGTAGCTACCAGAACGCGGTATTCCCTCTCCGTCTCGTGGACGGGCGCCGCCTGGAGCGTCGCTATCGCGACGTGCTGCTGCCGGGCGGCACGCTCTGTGATCACGCGGGCCGAGCGCGCGTCTTGCCGCGCTACTTCTATGAGGTGACGTCGTGGGAACAGGCGCGTGCAACGAATCTCTCGCGCCACTTCACGGTCTCCGAGTTCATCCATACGGACGTCCGCGAAGCACCCGCGCTCCGGGTTTTCCCACGGTACATCCCGTGCGCAACGGTTCTCCTGGCGTTCGCACTCGAGCAGCTCAGAGAGGCCGTCGGCACCTACGTCTTCATTGGCGCCAACGGAGGGTACTGCTCGCCTCGGCACAAGGGCACGGGTGCGGCGTCACCGCACTGCTGGGGCACCGCGGCCAACATCTATCGAATCGGTGACACGTATCTCGACACCCCTGACACGATACGGCGCTTCGCGGCGCTCGCCCACGAGGTGATTCCCACGGTCTGGACTCGTCCGCTTGGCGATCAACGCGCGTTGACCGACGATCATCTGCACATCGATCTCGGATATGTCGTCTCGGTGCCGCGGGAGGCACCGGGCGAGAGCTATAACTTGAAGCTTGCCGGTGAACCGCTGTGACGCGATTCGCCGACGAAGGACTCGACCGCCTCCGGACGGTCTGAGAAGGAGTCGGAATGCCGATCCAGGACCGACGGAAGCAGGAACGCGCGAGCGACTTCGCGTACCGCACGACGGGGACGGGCGCGGGCGCGCGTACGCGCGCACTCCCCGCCATCGGGCTCGAGGCCGAATTCGCGACGGTCGTCGACGGAGTGCACGCGCGGCCCGAGGCCGTGTTCCACACGCCACGCAACATCGTGCGCGGTCCGCTCGTGCATCGCACGGGCCGGTCGTATCACCTGCCGACGGGCGGCGCGGTGTACTTCGACACCGGCGTCATCGAGCTCGCCACGCCGATGATCGAGATCGATCGCGGCTGCGGCGCACGCGGCACGCGCGCGCTGTGGGAGAGCCTCGGCTTCCTGCGCAAGGAGCTCGACGGCTGGGAGGATCGTCACGAACGCGACGTACGACTCGTCGGATTCAGCACGCACTACAACGTGTCGTTCGAGCTGCCGCCCGAGCTGGCGAATGGTCGCACGGTCGAACGACTCGCGTACCTGCTGACGCACGTGCTTGCCGCGCCCGTGATGCTGCTCGCGGCGAACCGCCGCTCCACGGGCATCGGGGTCCGACCGCGCGGCAACCGCGTCGAGGTGACGGCGGACTTCACCCCCGACGCCGCACTGATGTCGGCGACCGCCACGCTCATCGTCGGGATCGTGCGCGCCGTGATGGCGTGGCCAGACTACGAGCTGCGCGAGCTCGCGACGCACCGGATCCCCGTCGTGCGTGGCTTCGTCCCGAAGAAGCACAGCTCGCGCAAGGGATGGGTCGCACGTGACGACTGCTTTCCGGAAAGTCCCTTCACGTCGGATGTGAACGCGGTGAAGTGGACGACGTCGACAGGCCATCGTCTCTCGCTGCGCGAGATGGCCGGTCGGACGACGCGTCAGTTCTGGGGCTCGATCAGCATGCTCGGCGATCCACTCTCGCTGCGTCTGATCGCCGCGGTCATGCGCGGTCGCGCGCCGTCGCTGCTCGAGCTGCCCGACCGTCCCGCCGCGTACGAGGACGTCGGGCGGCTCTGCCGGTGGGACGATCTCTTCCCGCTCACGCTGTTGCCGCGCTCGCGCTACGAGCGCGTGCTCGGCCACGCCGTCTCCGGACGACGGGTGCACATGGACGGCAGCTGGCACCGGCCGATCGGCGTGCGCGGATGGACGCACATCGTCTTCCGGCGCGAGAGCGACGGCGCGCGCCGCGTGATGTCGCTCGATCAGATGCTCGCCCACCTCGATGCCTGGGATCGCACGTCGAATCGTCGCCTCTCGCAGCGGCGCGTCTACCGTACCGCCCGCGACATCGAGCGGCGTCTCATCGCCGACCGGCGCGCCGCGCTGGGCGAGGTGGAGCACCTGCGTCGTCGCGACAGCGACTTCGCGTCGCTGGAGGCGGAGCTGCCGCCGGTGTCGAAGGGGAGTGAGCGCCCCGGCGAGAAGCGCGTCGACGTGGAGCGCGAGACGCCGCTCCCGCTGAGCAAGGAGGGGCGTCCTTCCAGGGCAGCGAAGGGACGCTCGTCCAAAGCCGCGAAGGAAAGTCGCTCCGAGGAAGAGCGGAGCGCCGAGCCAGTGAAGCGGAAGCGGCGTCAACCGGAAGGACCACCCAAGCCGCGAAAGCGGCGCCCCAAGGGCGGCGACGACGGACTGAATCCGAATCCCTGAGTGCGTGCGCCGCGGCTGCACGCGGCGCCGTCTCTCACGGCATGCACATTGAACTACTCGCGCCGGCTCCGTTGCTACGCGTGCTCGTGCCACACGTGAGAGGGGGACATGCTGGATTCCGTCATCCACCGCGAAGGAAACGCCGACGCGCCGAAGTACGTGGCGCCCGAGGTCTCCTACCTGCTCGACCGGATCGTCAACGTCTGCTTCATCGGCGCGCCGGGTGAGACCAACCGAAGCTGGATCCTCGTCGACTGCGGCCTTCCCGGCTCGGCGTCGAAGATCAAAGCCGCGGCGAGCCGGCTGTTCGGCGAAGGCTCCCGGCCGGCGGCGATCGTCCTCACCCACGGGCACTTCGATCACATCGGCGCGGTGCACACCCTCGCACGCGAATGGGACGCGCCCGTGTACGCGCACGAGCTCGAGCTGCCCTATCTCACGGGGCAGTCGTCCTACCCGCCACCCGATCCGCTCGTCGGCGGCGGAGCGATGAGCGTCATGTCGGCGCTCTTCCCCCGGCGCCCGATCGACCTCGGACGCTATGCGCACGAGCTCCCGGCGGACGGCAGCGTGCCCGGCGCACCGGGCTGGCGTTGGATCCCGACGCCCGGCCACTCGCCCGGACACGTCTCGCTCGTACGCGACTCGGATCGCGCCGTGGTGGCGGGCGACGCGTTCACGACGACGAAGCAGGAGTCGCTCGTCGCCGCGCTCACGCAACGCGCCGAGATCCACGGCCCGCCGATGTACTTCACGCCGGATTGGGACATGGCGCGCGCGTCGGTAAAGCATCTCGCCGAGTATGCACCGAGCGCCGCGATCACCGGACATGGCCCGCCGCTCCGCGGCGAGCGGCTCCAGGAAGGGCTGCGAAATCTCTCCAGTCACTTCGACGTGTGGGCGCGTCCCGCACGCGGGCGCTATCGCGATCACCCGGCGATCACCGATGGCTCCGGCGTCGTCGAGCTGCCACCGCCACTGGTGAGCCCGGGCACCGTCATCGTGGCCGGCCTCGCGCTCGGCGCGGCGATCGCCGTCGCGCGCGGCATCGGTCGCGACGGCGACGAGCGACGCCACACCGAGGAGCTGGAGCGGCTCAAGGCGATGAGCGACGAGATGCCGACGGTCGGCGCCGACGACGGCAACGGCGCGCGCAGCGACGACGTCTCGCTCGTCGCGCAGCGATTGTCCGGCGCCACATCGGAAGTCGACGCACGCTGACGAAGAACCATTCACACGCCCCCTCCACGCGCATTCGCAGGAGACGCAGCCATGGTACTCGCCACCGCAGGCCCGGGCCCGATACCTGACTCGGTCACGAACGACGACGTCGATTGGTCGTCGTTCGCGCTCCCGGAGGACACGAGACACAACGTCGCGAAGGGGGAGCGGATCGGTTCCGTGATACTGGGCGCCGCGCTCCTCGGACTCGGCGTGCGCCGGCGAGACTCCACCGGTCTCGTCGCGGCGCTGTTCGGCGGATACTTCATCGCTCGGGGCGCGACCGGACACTGTTACCTCTACGACGCGCTCGGCGTGAGCACCGGTTCGGCGGATGCGGTGCTCGCGCCATGGCATCGCGACGACGTGACCGGCCGCGCGGCGACGGTGAACGCGCGCAAGGCCATCCTCGTCGAGCAGTCCGTCACGATCGACCGGCCGCGCGAGCAGCTCTTCGCCTTCTGGCGCGATTTCGAGAATCTCCCGCGCTTCATGGATCATCTCGTCTCCGTGCGCGTCGACTCCCCGACCCGATCGCACTGGGCGGCCAGGGCGCCGGCGGGACGCACCGTGGAGTGGGACGCGGAGATCGTCAACGAAGTGCCGAACGAGATCATTGCCTGGAAGAGCATCCGCGACGCGGATGTCGCGAACGCGGGCGCGGTGAACTTCTCCGATGCGCCGGATGGACGCGGCACCATCGTGCGCGTGCGAATGGACTACGAGCCTCCCGGCGGCCGGCTCGGCGCCGTGCTCGCCCACTTCACCGACGAGGAGCCGGAGCGGCAGATCCAGGAGGATCTCCTGAAGCTCAAACGGCTCATGGAGACCGGGGTGATCAACGCGCCGGCGTGACCGGACGCGGGTTCAGAGTCAATGTCTGAGGGGGTCGGACCCCGAGGGCGGATGCTGGGGTCAGACCCCGAGGGCAGATGCTGGGGTCAGACCCGAGGGCGAAGCCCGAGGCTCTGACCCCTTCGCTCGCTGACCATTCGACTCCGACCCCGCCGTTCCCCGCCTACTGGTCCGCGGGCTAACTTCGCCCGATGACGGATGCCGGTGGAGACGGCTCGGTGCCGCGGTCGGGAATCGACGACGCGCGACTGGCCGCACTCGAAGCGGAGCTCGAGGCGGTGCGGGGCGAGCTGGCCGAGCTTCGCGGTCGCGTGCGACGCATCGAGGCGCCCGAGCCGCGAGCGCGCCCTGCGCCTCCTCCGCAGGATGCGTCGCCGCATTTCCGGGACGCCTCCACGGACGCGCGCGCCACCCCACGCGCGTCGTTCACCGATCGCCTGGCAACCATGGATCGCCCAGGCCTGCATCGCTCATCTCTCAGCGGCGACGCGGTCGAGTCGTGGGTGGGCCGCTACGGGACGCTCATTGCGGCCGCGCTCGTGATCCTGCTCGGCGTCGGCACCTTGGTCGTGTGGGCGGTCCAGCGCGGCCTGCTCTCGCCCGAAGTGCGCGTTGCCGCCGGCGCCGTGGCGACCGCGTTCGTCGGTGCAGCGGGACTGCAATTCCGGCGGAAGGGCGAGCGGCGGTACGGGAACGTGCTCCTCGCGCTCTCCCTCGCGATGACGGCCGTGGTGGCGTGGGGGGCGGGGCCGCGGCTGCACATCATCTCGTCCGGGGTCGCGCTCGCCGTGGTGGACGTCGTCGCGCTCGCGATCGCCGCGCTGGCGACGCAGGACGAGAGCGAGTT
>Ga0070684_100001240_pt1 | contig 18311 bp, 14 predicted proteins | sample KBSC723LmetaG_FD_65653 | JGI IMG/M metagenome (GOLD analysis project Ga0070684, IMG submission 65653) | Corn rhizosphere microbial communities from Kellogg Biological Station, Michigan, USA - KBS C7.2-3L metaG | ecosystem: Host-associated > Plants > Roots > Rhizosphere ...
AATGCAAGCCGGGTGTTGAGCGGGAACGAGAAGCTCCCGGTGTTCTGCGGGTGGAAATCGAGGCCAGCGTTGGTGTTGGTCGTGTTGAAGATACCCATCAGTCGCAGCGCCGGATTCAGGATATAGGTCGAATCCGCGCGGATCGCTGACAGCCCGCCGTCAAAGTTGATTGCCACACCGAACATCCTCGCCGACGTGTTGGCGATGAAATCCGACACGTCGGTTGGCGGTGACACCCCTCTGTCAATCCACCAGAAAGTGGGATCGTAGCCCCTGTCGACGTCGAACATCATGGCGCGGCTGTTGATGACGCTACCACCCTCGCCGAACACCGACCGTCGGAAGTTCCCGGAGCTGCGCACGAAAGTCGTGTCGCGGAACGCGAGCTGATCGATTCTGACGAGGGTACCTGCGGCCGGGACCAGGGTCGCTTGTCCGACTCCATCGGCGTCGAAGCGCTCGATCTCGAGGGTGTCACCGCGACCCGCAGTCTGGCCAATCGCCTGCTCGAAGAAGAAGTGCGATGTGGTCGAATCCGATTTTCCGGCTGCGGTGACGCCCTTCGTCAGGTTCTCCCAGCGCAGCGTCCCGTTGAGACCGCTGAACGGCGGCGACTGGCCCGGAGTAGGTGTCGTGGAATAGGTAAGAATGACGTCCTGACAGATTCCGCCCACCTCGTGGCAGGTCGAGCCGATGAACTGCGGACGATCGCTGAAATCGTAGACAGTACGTACCCGTATGGGCAAACCGCTCGTTCCGGACGTCGTTGTCGTAATGGTTGCGACGATAATGTTCGGCAACATGTAGCGGAACACCTCGAGACCGCTCCCGCTCGTCCCTGCGTCGAGGTCGATGTAGCTGATCTGGGTGCCGCCGGAGTTGGCGACGAGCAGCGTGTCGCCCTTGGTGCCGTTACGGTCGCGCGGCCAGGCACTGATGCCCCACGGACGCGAACCGACGATGACTGGCGCCTTGAACGAAGAGTCTGCGAGGTTGAAGACTTCAACCTGGTTGCGGGTGATGTTCGTCAGATACAGGCGATCCTTGCCCGGATGATAGAGCGCGTCGGCAACCTGCCCGCCGAACGGCAACACGCGGGTGACACCCGCTACGAACGTGACGGTGTCTACTCTGTCGGCACCGTTACTCAGCTTCGCGTAAGCCCTGACACCGTTCGAATTCTGCGCGAAGACCTGGATATATGCGGTCTGCGGGAAGGTCGTGTACGGCACATTCATCTTGAATGTGTGCGGCTGGAATGTCAGCTGACCATTGGACGCAAAGGTCTGCGTATCGTCGAGCGGTCCGCCTGGGGTGCTTCTGACTTCGTAGCCAAGCTGGCTGATGCCGCTCGGATCGTCAGCTTCGACGTGTACGGAGTCGGTTACCTCGAGACGTCTGCCGTGACCGCAGGCGTTGTCGAACGCCGAGTTGCCAACGCAATACTGGTTGACCACCGGCACCGAGTTGATCTGGGCCGCGGTCTGGACGTTAATGGTGATCGCGGGACCCGTAGCGCGCTGCCCCAGCGAATCGCGGAGGAAGGGCGTGATTGTCAGGGTGCCCGGCGTAGCGTTTGCCGGAATGGCGATGGTGTCCTGCGTGGTGGTCGAGTCGAGCAACGGACTCGCGAAGAGCGCCGAGTCGTTGCGTACGACTGGGCCAGTCGAGTTGAGGCCGAGGGACATCACCTTCGTCGCCGTCTTGCCCATCACCGTTACGAGGATCGATTTCCCGACGACTGCCGAGCTGCCGGAGAAAGGGCTGAGAATCTTTACTTCCGGCGGCGGAAGATTGCCGGTCGCCATTACGAGCGTGTCGACGCCCGAGGTGTTCCCCGCGCCGTCGATGGCCGTTGCCGTGATCGTTACCGGCGTACCGGGTGGAACGGTGCGCGACGAGAACAGCGTGAACGGGAGCTGAATGTCCGTAACGGCGCTCGTGAACACCGTATCGTACACGAAGCCAACGGCGCCAATTGCCTGAACGTGGATGGTCTTCAGACCGAGGTTGTCCTTGGCCTGGGTCGTAAATGCGATGACGGTGTCGGCACGCCCGCCCAAAGCTGTAAGATCCAGCGTCGGCGGGACGCGATCGCGCTGCGGATCGATCGACGTGTTGTCGTTGCATGCAGCGACCGCAAGTGAGATCGATACTGCAACCGCGGCCCACTTCAGGCCGCGGTTGAGTCCACGAACAAGTGCTTTATTCATACGAGTCACCTTTAACGGGTGGCTGGTGGGATCGGATTCGACGAGCTTGGAATCGGCGCGCCGTCGTCGATGATGTGAGGCGTGACAAGAATGAGCAGGTCACGCTTTTCCTCGTCGGTGCGTGTCTCGCCGAACAGTCTGCCAATCAGCGGCAGATCGACGAGCAGCGGAATGCCCGACTTGGACTGCGTTGCCTGTGTGACGGTCAGACCGCCGATGACAGCGGTCTCGCCGTCGCCGACGAGGAGCTGGGTGTCGCCAGACTGCTTGTTGAACACGAAGCCGACGTCAGACGACGCGATCTGCGCGTCGGAGTTCTCGGCGTGCAGCAGCAGCAGGATTTGGCGGTTGTTGGTGATGTGCGGCGTAACCGTCAGGATGATACCGACCTGTTTCATCTGCACCGTCGCGCGCGGCTGCGCGTTAGGCGTCGTGGCCCCCGACAGGTTTGCCGTGTTGGCGTCGAGCACGCGGATCGGAACTTCCTGACCGACCTGGATCGAAGCCTGCCTGTTGTCGAGCGTTACGATGCTCGGCTCCGCCTGAAGGTCCGCGAGCCGCACTTCCTGCAAAGCGTCGAGGAAGCTGGTGAGCTGGAACTTGCCGAGTGCCGTCGAGAACACCACGCTGAGCGCGGGGTTGACGACGCGGGCGTTGGCGTTGGCAATCGCAGACAGCGCGTTGCCGCCGAGCAGAATCCTGTCGCCGTTGAACGGCGTGCCGCCGCCGAGGGCGTCAGGTACTCCATCGCCGTTGGTGTCGATCGGCTTGAGCGTCGCGGGATCCGGACGCTTCACGAGCTGGCTGAAGAACTGATCGGTGCCCGTACCAAGGTCGTACGACAGTCCGATGTCTTCGATGTTGGTCCTGTTGACGAAGATGATCTTGGCCTTGATGCCGACCTGCGGAGTGCGAACGTCGAGGTTGTGCACGTACTGCAGGACATCGGCGAGGCGCGAAGCCGTCTCCGTGATGATCAGTGTATTGGTGGTGCTGTCGGCGGCGACCAGGCCGCGGGCAACGCAGCCCTGCCGCGAATTCGCCTGCGGGACGTTGTTGCTGGTCGGGATCTGCGGACAATCCTTCTGCAGCAGCTGCTGAACCGTCGGGACGAGATTGGAGGCGCGGGCGTAGTTGATCGAGACCAGCTGCGTCTGCAGCGGCTCCGACGCCTGGCGGTTCAGGATGTTGGCGTAGCTATCGACGGTGATGATTCCGGAGACCGGATCTTCCGAAGCGGCGAGACCCTGGCCCTGGAGAATCGCGCGCAGCGCGACATCCCACGGCTGGTTCTTCACTTCGGCGGTAATGGTGCCGGTTACATCCTTGCCGACGACGATGGTGCGTCCGGAGAATGCGGCGAACGAAGCGATGACGTCACGAATGTCGGTGTCCTGGAACGTGACGGTAATCGGCGGCTGCTGTGACTGCTGTGCCTGTGAGAAGAGCGCGATCGGCTTGTCGTAGGTCGACCCGAGGTTCGGCCTGTCATAGGTAGTTCCCGGTCGCGGCGCGATCTCGGCGGCCGCCGGAGCGGGATCGTCCTGCGCGCTCGAAGTCTCGACCTGCGCGACGGCCTGGGTCGGCTGGCTCAGCGGCTTGGCCGCGACGGCAACCTTCTTCACTGGAGTCGCCGGAACCGGAGTCGAATGAGCGGCGGCCGCCTTCGTCTCGGTATTGGCGCTCGCCATGCGAGCCGGGGTCGGCGTGCGAGTGGCGACGTAGGCCGGCTTGCGGCCCGGCGTCGGCGACCACGCGGTGTAGTCGGTGGTCTTCCCGCCGGAGACCGAGACGCGGATCTCACCGTCGGTACGCGTCACGTCGTATGGATGCTTGGCATCCATCTCGATCACGATGCGCACGATGTTGGGTCTGTACTGGGAGTAACGAATGTTGGTGATCCCGCCGCGCGACTCCTTGTCGTAGCGACGGTACGCCATGTCGAGGGTGGCTCCTTTCAGATCGACAACCACCCGAACGGGCGCGTCGAGCGTGAAGTCCTGCACTTCGACGGCGGCATTGACACCGATCACCACTTCAGTCTTCCCTGACGACGGGATCACACTGAGTGATTGAACGGTGGCCGACGAGGGCAGAAACAGGAGCGCCGCAGCTGGCAGCGCCTTCAGCAAGCTCATTGACGAGGCCTCATTTTAGTCGAATCGGGCGGCGCTATTGGCAGGAGCTCCTGCCGACTGTAACCGAACTCTTCGATCGTGAAAATCACTGCCTTGGGCTGGATCGCCGCGACGCGCATTCTGCCGATCGTCTGACCGACCCTGACCTTGTACTGATCCTTAGACGTGACATCTCTCAAAACCGCAACAGAGTTCTGACCGCGTGGATCGTACGCCACACCAACGAGTTTGAGGTCGGTGAGCAGGGGCTTCAGGTCAGATGTAGTCAGCAGCGAAACAAACGGGTCGCGCCGACCATCGCCCTCGTACTGAAAGACCTCGCGGTTTATCAGCACCTTGGGAGTCGTATCGGGGGCGGGGAGCGGCGGAGTAGCCGTCTTTGCCGGAGTTACAGGAGGCTTCGCCGTCGACGCGGGTCGCGCGGCGGTATTTGGATTCGGCCGTGACGTCGCCTGCGCGCGCGCCTGCGCGGACGCACCGCTCGCGAGAGCGGAGACGAAGATCAGAGCGAAGGAAATGGACTGCTTCATTATTTCACCGCCGATGCCGGTACGTATGGCGTGGTGCGCGCGACGTAGGTCTGCACCTGGAACTCGGTGTCGATGAGCGATTCGCCCTTCTTGACGCGCGCCTTGGTCTTGTCGGCGATCGGATGGAGCTTGATCTGCATCGTCACCGGCGCGATGATCCGGTTCAGAGAGCCGACGTTGCTCAGAAACTGGCCGACGGGGTGATAACCGCCGATCACGCCGAGCTTGTATCGATAGGTATCGAACTGCTCGCCCTGGAGAACGGGCATCGGCTCGACACTGGCCAGGTCGAGGCCGACGCGCCGCGCGGCGGTCGAGATGTCCTCCAGCAGCGCCGGGACTTCGTTGCTCCTCGGCACCAGCTGACGCATCACCTTGAGGCTCTGCTCGTACTCCGCGGACTGCGCCCGCAGCTTCTGCAGACTGCCCTGCGCGATGTCTGCCTTCGCCTGCTGATTCTTCCTGTCGAGCGAATCCACGTGGACCTGAATCGTGGCCAGCTCCGCCGCCTTGGGCTTGTACAGGAAGTACCAGTACGCGCCGAGGACGAGCACCGCCGCGAGGCCGATTCCCGCGAGCGTCTGCTCGCGCTTGGTCATGTTAGCGCCGATTGCCATCTTAACGCACCGCCGAGACTACGAGTGGAACGGTCTTGACCGCGAACGGAGGGGGAACCTGTGATTCCGCCTCCAGGGTGAACTCGGTCACTTCCTTGCCTTCCGCCTGAACGAGGTCGGACTGCTTCAGCTGCACATTCTGAATGAACGGCGACGCCTCGAGTGATTTCATGAATCGCGTCAGCGCCTGGATGTCGACCGTATGTCCGACAATCTTGAACTGGATTGTCTTGGCCGAGGCGAACAGCGAGTCGGCGCGCGCTTTCTTCGCGCGATCGCGCTCGAGTGCCCGCTGGCGTGGAGACTTGCCTGTCGTATCCGTCGGCGCCGCCTTTTTGGTGGTGTCAGCGACCGCAACACTTTTTGGCTGACTGGTCTGGGTGATCTCCATCAGCCAGGTGTACTGGGGCAGAGCGTTCGAGATCTCGTACATCAAGTGAGACCAGAGATAGCGCGAGTCATCGATCGACTTGATGATCGCGATCTGCTGATAGAGCGAGTCACGTGTCGCTTCGGCTTTCGCCTTGGCGTTGAGCACTGCGCTGTATTGCGCCGAGTCCTTCACGGCCTTCGTCTCGTGGGCGTCGAGCATCGCCGCGCGTGCGGTCTGACTGATGAACATCAGAACGATCAGCGCGCCGCATATTGCCGCCGCACCAACAGCGCCGAGCATGTACTTGTCGGTGATCTTCTCGCTGATGCCGGCAAACCACTGGCTGGGATGAATTTCGAACTTCACGCCACTGGAAGTCTTGGCGCGTTTCTTTTTCTTGCCGTCCCCGGGAAGAAGATTGATCTCGATCATGGTGTCTTTGCTCCGGGGTCAGTTCTTGCGCAGGGCAAGACCGATGGAAAGCATGAGGAGCGGCGCGACCTCGTCGGTCACGAGCGACTCGAGCGCGCCTTCACGCACCGACATCGTCGCGAGCGGATTCGCGAGCTCCACCGGCTTCCTGAGCCGTTGCCCCAGCGCTTCGGTGAGCCCAGGCGTGCGGGATCCGCCGCCACAGGTGTAAACGGCCTTCATCTGCCCATCGCCTTTGAGCGACGTCGACAGGAACGCGATCGCGCGCTCGAGACCGGTAGCAATTTCTTCGGTACGCGCCGCGATCACTGAATCGAGCTGCGGCGAGCGGTCGTAGCCTCTAATGAGAGCTTCGGCGTCGGCGGCCGAAAGGCCGTGCTCGCGCTGAAGATCTTCACGAAGACGACGGGTTCCCACCGGCAGATCGCGGGTGAGAATCGGAACGCCGTCGTCAAGAATGTTGATGTTGGTTACTTCGTGACCGATGTTGACGAGGCCCACCGCGCCGCTCATCGCTGCCGGATAGTTCACCTCGAAAGCGTTGTGCAGCGCAAAGGCGTCGACGTCCATCGAGCTCGGCGTGATACCGGCTTCGGCAAGGATGCGCAGCTTGGCTTCGACGAGATCGCGCTTGGCGGCGACGAGAAGCACACTCATCTCGTCTCTGCTGTCGCCGTTCTCGTCGAGGATCTGAAAATCGAGCTCCACCGAATCGACGTCCGGAACGTGCTGCTCCGCTTCCCAGCGCATCAGCTCGCGCGCCTGCTGCTCCTTGACGCGCTCCGTCTTGATCCGCTTGATGATCACGTCACGTCCGCCGACGGCTGCAACGACCGCTTTGGTGTTGGCGTCAACCGACTCGATAGTCGTGCGGATGACATCCGAGACCAGATGCGGATCCATCACTTCGCCCTCGACGATTGCATCGTCGGGCAGCGGAGTGATCGCAACCTTGACCAGTTCTGGAGTAGACTTCGAGTGATCGACTACGGCGACCTTGACCAGGCCTGATCCGATGTCGAGTCCCACGGTAGTCTTCTTCCGGCCAAATAACGCCATCGCGGTCCTTGGTGGATGAAAGAATCGGGCTTTACTCGGGGTACGCGCCCCATTGCTTTCCCTCTTGAAGCGCGCGGTCCCAAGAACCCTGTTTGCTTGCGTTTACGAGGAGACCAACCGCGTGGCACTTCTGCTCAAGAGGTCCGTCACCATTCGTTCAGCCTAAGACACGATTCAATTGGCGGGAAAGTAACGATGGGCTACCATCGTCTCAGAAAAGCTCCGACCACCATCGCTCCCGAATTCGGTCGACCGATGTCGCGCCGCCAGCCACACTGGTGACCCGCACCAACACGCCGACGCGAGCCATCACTCCGGATCCTGGTCGCGCCGGGCCGGCATCGGCGACCACCCAGAACAGCGTCGTGTCCAGCCGCGTGCGGTAGATCGCCACCGGCATCCCGTAACTCTCCCCACTCGACACGGTGGTCACACCCGTGGCGCTCGCCCAGTCGGCGGCACCCGATGTCAGAGCATCCTCGATGGACGACTCGGCGGCGACAAGCGTCAGCTGTCGCTCCGACGACGCTGCAGCCATCCGCGTTCCCTCGTTCGCGGCGAAAACCGCGGCTGCTACCATCCCCGCAACGATCAAGAGCGCCAATAGCGCGGCCGCGAGCACGAATCCTTTGCGACGCGCGATGACCTGTTGCACGGAGATCACGGCGCGCGATTACGCACCGCGATGGACACCGTCGCCGAATCTGCCGGCTTCCACTGTCTTCCCTCGAGAAGGATCCGCTGGCGGCTCTCCGACCTCGCCGTGATCCTCACCCGTGCGAGATCCAGCGCAGACGCCGCTGGAGCGTCGCCACCGTCGAAGTACTCGAACAGCAGTCCGGTTTGCGAGCGATCAGAGCTGTAGGGGCGGTAGGGTCCGCTCAATGGCTGCACCGCACCGCACACCGATGGCCCGAGCGCATTGCACCGTCGGTAGCCGAGGTACCACCCACCGTCGCCGGCACGGTAGATACTGTACCTCCCTCGACGGATGACTCGTATCGGAGTGCCGGCCGGAACGGGTGATGTCAAAGGAGCCGCCAACGTCAACAGGAATCCCGAGCCACCCTCTCCCACCGCGAAGGCTGTTGGTTCGGGACACACAGTCGCCACAGACCGGGATGCGAAGCTCTCGATGCGCGCCCGCTCCCAGCTCGGGCCGGCGGTGTCGCTTCCAGCGCGGTAAATCACGGCCAGATCTCCGCTGTCCGGCGCTGTGAGCAGAGCCGTGAAAGTGTTGCCGCGCGAACCACTGCGTCCCGCCAGGCCAAGCGCGGTCCCTGTCGCGCTCGAGCAGGTCGAAACGACTCCGATATCGGCAAAGAATTCCACCGCCGAGTCGCTCATCAACCTGACGGTATCCGCGACGGCCAGGCCGCGAAGGTCTGTGGCGAGAACTTCCATCGCATCGCGCACGTTTTCGCGCGCGCCGAGGAGCTCGGTTGCCCCGCGATAAAAGCGCTCCTGCCGCAGCAGGCTTCCGCCGATAATCGAGCCGACAATCCCGATGAGTGCCAGAACCACGGCCAGCTCGATCAGTGTCGCCCCCCGCGAGATCCGCCGTTCGATTTCTACCGACACGACACCAGTGCCCGGACGGTGTCAACGCGACTGCTGTTCATCGACCGGTAGCTCACCGTCTCGACGATACTCAGGTCATTCGCGCCCGTCGGAGTGGTCGACCACCTGGATGTGACATCCGCGATCTGCTCGCTCCCACTGGCGGCGTTGCACCCGGCGCGCAGGACTTCCAGTCGGCTCGCGGCTATCCGTGACGCGCGCTCCCGCCGCGCATCATTGCCGAGTTGAATCGCCAATACTGTCGACGTGCTCATGAGGGCGAGTGCGCCGACGGTGAAAAGCATCAGCGCCACTATGACTTCCACCAGGGTGTAACCACTTCGGCGCGCATCGATCACGCCTCAGAATCGGCGACACGGTGGTCGAAGCCGTCACTATGGTCACGCGCGCGACAGCGAATCCACGCCCCTCACGGCCAAAAAAAAAGGGCGACCGAAGTCGCCCTTTTCCTTTCCAGCCTGAAATCAGGTGCAGGTGATCACACCGTTGGTCATGTCGCAGGTCTTTGCAGTCTGCGTGTGAGTCGCGGTAGCGCTCCACGAAGGCGGCGGGCCGGCGACGTTCGTCACGACGACGGTCACGTTCTGCGAGGGGGTGAAACCCTGGAGCGGAGCCGCTGAAGTCGCGGTGCCGCCGAAATACGCGCCACCGTTGTCGGCAGCATACTGCTCTTCGTAGGTCGCCATGTTGCGGAGGTCGGACTTCATCGCGGCGAGGTACGCCTTCTCCTTCGTGTTCGCAAACTTCGGAATCGCGATCGCGGCAAGAATGCCGATGATGACCACGACGATCAGAAGTTCGATAAGGGTGAAACCCTTTTTGCTGCGCATTTTGTGTCTCCTGAAGCGTTGGAAAGCGGGGGTAAATGCAGCTGCATCCACCCGAACAAGGACGCCTCACGGAGGCGCAGGCCCAAGTAAAGCAGAGCCGGTGCCGCGAGTCAGCAGATTCGTAAGCTGCTGCTGTCGCTGTTGTTAGGTTGTTGCTGTCGCGAAGCTGACAGCGAAAGTCGCCGCTTTTTGCGAGCGCTCTCGCAACTCGCCACGATCAGGTGTCGAGCCCGTATCTCGAAAGCTTTCGATACAAAGTGGATGGATCGATGCCGAGTACTTCCGCGGTTCGGGGCTTGTTGCCACCCTCGTTCTCGAGAACCCACATGATGTACGCGCGCTCAATCGTGTCCAATGTCGGGTTCGTCTGCACGCCGTCGCTCACCAGCGGGTCCGACCTCGGCTCGACCACACGCTCGGGCAGCGCCGAGACCGGGATCGTATCGCCCTTCGCCAGAATCACCGCACGCTCGAGTGCGTTCTCCAGCTCGCGGACGTTGCCGGGCCATGCGTAGCGTTGCATCGCGTCCGCAGCCTCGGGCTCCAGCGTTTTGGGAGGCTCACCCCGCGCATCGCCCGCGCGACTCAGGAAGGCCTCGGACAGCAACGGTATGTCACCCGGCCGGCTACGGAGCGGCGGTAGCACGATCGAGATGACATTCAACCGATAGTAGAGATCGCTGCGGAATCCGCCGCGCTTGATCTCTTCCTCGAGGTCGCGGTTCGTCGCCGCAATCACCCGCGCGTTGACCGGCTTCGCCTCGGTGGCGCCGACCGGGATTACCTCGCGCTGCTGCAACACCCGCAGCAGCTTGACCTGGGTTGCGGGCGTCGTCTCACCGATCTCGTCGAGGAAGAACGTTCCCTCACCGGCCGCCGAGAACAGCCCTTCCTTGTCGCGCGATGCACCGGTAAACGATCCCTTCACGTGACCGAACAGCTCGCTCTCGAGCAAACTCTCGGGGAGCGCGCCGCAGTTGATGGACAGGAACGGCTTGCCGGATCGCGGCGACAGGTCGTGAATGTACCGCGCGACAACTTCCTTACCCGTACCGGACTCCCCTTGCAGCAGTACCGTCGAATCCGTCGACGCCACCGACTCGGCGACGTGCAGCGCCTCGATCCACGCCTTGCTCGAGCCGATGGGCCGCCCCGATTTGTCGCGGCGCCTGACGTCGGCTTTGAGTGCCTTGTTCTCGCGCTTGAGAGCACGGTGCTCGGTTGCGCGTCGGACGATGGCGACCAGCTCTTCGTTGCGGAACGGCTTCTGGATGTAGTAGAACGCTCCGTTGTTCACCGCGCCGATCGCCGACTGCAGACTCGCCTGCGCCGTCATCAGAATTACCACTGCCTCGGGATCGTGGGCACGCACCGATGCGAGGATGTCGAGTCCTGTGACATCCGGCATTCGCACGTCGGTGATGATCAGGTCGGGCTTGAGTACCGCGATCTGCTCGAGACCTTTTTTCCCCCCGTGAGCCGTGTAGGGGATGAACCCTTCACTTTTCAGCAGGATGCGGATGGTGTCGAGAATCCCCATCTCGTCATCGATGACGAGAACGCTGGGCGCGGCCGTCGCGACCGTCGTCAAAGCTCGGCCCTCGCTGCGCCACGTGGGGTTTTGCGGGCGCCATCAGCGCCCAGTCTGGGCAGGATCACCGTGAACCTCGTTCCGCTGCCGTTGCCATTGCCGTCAACGAGGATGAACCCGTGATGCGCCTCGACGGCACGATGCACGATCGACAGCCCGAGACCGGAGCCCCCGGCCTTGGTCGTCACGAACGGCTCGAACAATCTCTCTTTGATCGCATCGGGAATACCGCGCCCCTGATCGCTTACTTGCAGCATCATCGCGCCCCTGGTGAAGCGCTCGGCCTGCGGCGGAAGCTGGTGATACGCAAGCTCCGCCGCCTCGAGTCTGACTTCCCCGCCGGGCGGAGATGCCTGCACCGCGTTGAGCAGCAGGTTGAAAATGGCACGATGTAGCAGGTCGTCATCGCCAACGACGACCAGTGGTGTTGAAGGAAACAGCTCCTTGATGGCGACCCGTTCGGGTTTGTCGGGATGATTGGCCACGAGCGCCGCCGCATGATGTGCGACTTCGACCAGATCCACCCGACGAACGCTGGTCACGCCGGTGCGCGCGAAATCGAGGAACTCCGACAAGAGCCGCGACAAGCGGTCGGACTCGCGCTGCACCAGCTGTGTCAGAGTGCGCGTGTCGTCGTCCGACCCGGGCACTTTGGCGAGGAGCTCGGCTGCGCTTCTAATGGAAGCGAGTGGATTCTTGATCTCGTGGGCGAGCGACGCGCTAAGCTCCGCCACCGCCTCGAGACGCTCGGCCCTGGTATGCAACCGCTCGATGTCTGCTTCGCGAAGCCGGAACGCCGCGAGCTCGGCGGCCATCTCTTCCTGGCCCGTGTGCGCCTCGCGCAACCGCGCGCCGATGTAGCCGCAGCCCAATGCCACCGCGCCGAAGATTCCAAGCTGCACCAGAATCGGCACGTCGAACACCCGCGGCGTATTCGCTATTGTGACCGCGAAATAGAGGACATCGCCAAGCATGGCGATCAGCAACACCCCAGCCGGCGGCAGAAGCAGTGCGCTTCCCGCAATTACGAGGATGTACAACGGCGCCAGCTGCGACGGTGTCCCCGCCTGGGTGATTCGAACCACCGCTGTCACCAGCAGCAGATCGAAGATCACCTGCAGGTAGTAGAACGTGTCCCCGACGGATTCGGCCCGCGCGGCGTAGAGCATCGACCCAGTCGTGAACAGGAGCGTCGAGACGAACGCGAGCGTAGCCATCAGTGTGGCGCCGGAATCGGCGCGCCCCCAGACGATGATCGCGGCGACGAAAATTGCCGACGCCAGGGATAGCCGTCCGAGATAGAGCACTCGGAGCACCCTCTCGCGGCCCCCACCGGTTATGGCGGGCAAAACGAGCGACGGCTGTGCGAGCACAGGGGTTATGGGGACTGCCGGTAGCAAGGATTCCATATTGCGGGAGAAAGACACTGCCGTCAATTAGACGCTCCGCCCGGCTCCTGGGTCTCTACTACTATATAGATTACACCCTATGGTCCTCGGACTTGTTGCTGCAGAGGCCGCCGATCCGCCATCCATGACGTTCGCGGCGACCAGCCTTGCTGCCGTGCTCGGACTGGTGATCATCAATGGGTTCTTCGTGGCGGCGGAGTTCGCGCTGGTCGCCGTTCGACGAAGCAAGCTCGACGAGATGATCGCGCGCGGAGATCGAGGCGCCCGCACCGTTCAGAGCTCGCTCCAGCATCTCGATCGCTATATCGCTGCGACACAGCTCGGGATCACTATTGCCTCCCTCGCTCTGGGGTGGATCGGCGAGCCGGTGCTCGCCCACCTGTTCGATCGGCTCTTTCGACTGGTCGGGCTCAATCCGTCGCCAACCGCCGTGCACATCGCCGCCGCGCCGGTGGCGTTCTTTATCCTCACGTTTTTCCATATCGTCCTGGGCGAGCTGGCGCCCAAATCCATCGCCCTCAGCAGTCCCGAGCGCACGGCCCGCGCGGTGGTGGCCCCGCTGCTGGTCTTTTCCAGATTCATGTCTCCCTTCATCTGGCTTTTCAATGGGACCGCCAATGCCCTGCTCAAGGTCTTCGGCGTTAATCCGGCCAGTGACCAGGAGGGACACAGCCCCGACGAGATCCGCTTTCTAGTCATGCAGGCACACGCGCGCGGCACCCTCGACGAGTCGGATCGGGCGATGCTGGCCGGAGTCCTCGACTTCCACGACAAGAAGGCGCGCGATGTCATGCGGCCACGCACCGATGTCGTCGCGCTCGACATCCAATCCACCGAGCAGGAGGTGTGGGAGATCCTCCGCCGCGAACGGTATTCCCGATATCCGGTCTATCGCGAATCTCTCGACGACGTGATCGGCGTGTTCCTGGCGAAGGATCTCTGGCTGCATTCCGGCGACGCGCCGTTCAATCTCGCGGATTTCGTGCGCGAGCCCATGTATGTGCCCGACAGCCGGCCAGCCGAACGTGTCCTGGATGATTTACGGCGTACGCGCGCCCACATGGCAGTCGTGCTCGACGAGTACGGCGGCACCGCCGGCATCGTGACGATGGAAGATCTGGTCGAGGAAGTCGTGGGCGACATCGCCGATGAGTACGACTTCGCGTCGCGTGAATCGATCGTCACTGACGGCGTGCTCGAGCTCGCCGGCTCGTTGTCGTTGATCGATGTGCGCTCCGACTATCGGATCCAGATTCCCGAAGGTGACTGGACCACCCTCGGCGGGTACGCTTTCGCCAAGCTTGGACGGTTGCCGCGAATGGGAGATCGCATACCGATTCCGGGCGGCGAGATGGAAGTCGTGGCGATGGACGGCCGTCGGATCGCCGCACTCAGGATACACCGCGCCGGGGCACGACAACCGGCGGTGGTCGCGCAGCCCGCCTAAAGCTTTCCGCGAAATACCCGGCAGGCGTCGAGCGGAATGGAATCCATTGCCGCCGCGAGCCGCGACGTCCTGCATGGTAGCAGCGATGTCCGCGCCAGCCACGTGCCGCGGCGTCGTGCGCCGACGTCCGAGACGAACCGATCGACGAGCTTCGACCGCGAGGGGTCGAAGGCCGACAAAGCCGCGGCGCTCTTGATTGCGAGCTCGCTTTCGCGCGCCCGCATGTAAAGGAGCGGAAGATGCGCCGCGACGGCGAGGTCGGTGCTCGGCACGGGACGATCGATCGATTCGGTGCGATCCCACACTGCCTCGGTGTACTTCGCCTCGAGGTAGCTGGAGTAGAGGCGCGCGGCAGTTGTGTTCTTCCCCGAGAATTCCAGTCGCTTGCCGATCGCGAGATAGATTTCCGGCGCGCCGACGTAGCCGAGCCTGAGCGAGCTCTGGAGCATCGCCAGCGCTGAGTCGGCGTGACCCGCGCCGGCGTAGGCCTCTGCAAGGCGGTAGCGGGGCTCACCGAGGCGGGGGTCCGCGGTTATCGCATCAGTCAGTACGACCATCGCGCGCTCGAAATCGCTGTCGCTGCTGTAAAGAGCGGCAAGCGCGAGGCGGGGCTCGATACGGTGAGGGCTCAGCTCCATCGCCCGATGAAACGAATCGATCGCCTTCTGGCGGTACGCTGCCGACGCGTAGAATCTCGCGGCTTCGGCGTAGAGCTGACCCTGGTGGGTGTAGAGACGATCGTTGAGCGAGTCACGCTCGATTTCGCGGTCGAACACCACCATCGCGTCAGCGAACGCGCGATCCAGGATCCGACGTCGGTCGGGATCGGCGGATATCGTCTCGAGGCGCGGCGCCAGGGAGCCGACGTACTGTGCCATCACGATCGGAGTGTGGGCAGTCTGGTGACTCGAGGCCGTCGCGAGCAGATCGAATTCTGAGAGTGTGCGATCGACCGACCCCGGAACATCGATGCGCGCGAGCGCGCGATCGACGCGAAGCGGGGTTAAGCCCTCGGCGTACAACGCGAAGACGAGTGCTGCAGCCGCGGCAAACGCCAGCGCCGGCCGGCGGTGCGCCACGACCGCGTCATGCTCGGTGGCCTCCAACACCACCGACCCGACGGTCCCGCGCGACGCGATGAGCGCCGCGAGCAGGATCCAGAGCATCGTCGAGTTGAGATCCACGAACCAGAAAAAAAGATAGGTCGCGTAGGCGAGCTGCAGTCCGGCGAGGATCGATACGCCCGCTGCTGTGAGCCGTCCCGCGCGATACGCTCGCGCGAGAGTGACCCAGATGGCGGCCCAGATCCCGAGGAACGCCAACGTTCCGAGCAGCCCCGTCGTGGCGAGGATCTCCAGAAACTCGTTGTGAGTGCGGTCGTAGATGTCGGTATCGATCCGGTAGATGTCGGGATCGAAATGCGCGCTCCAAACGAGATTGTGATTCTCGAGACCGTACCCGGTGAAGGGGCGATCCTTGAACCCCTCTATCGCCGCGCGCCATTGCATGGTTCGGGATTCGTCGGTTCCAGCGAAGTCGGTGCTCGCGACGCGTCGGAGAACGCCCGGCACACCCCGCGCGACCGCGCTCTCCGGGAACGCCTTGATCACCAGGACGATCGCGCTGAGCAGGATGCCGACCGACAGGGCGATCGCAGGTACGAGCCACCGCCGGCGTCCGTGCGACTCGAGCACCGCGAAAAGCACCCCGCCAACGAGCGCAGCGAGCACCAGGCCCAGGATGGTGCTCCGATTCTGCGCATAGACGAGTGCCAGAAGCTCGACGAACCCCGCAGCGAAGTACACCAAACGGTATCGCGCTCGCATCGTCGCGAGATACGCCGCTATTGCGATCGCCATCAGTAGATACGCCGCCAGCAGTCCGGAATTCCCGAGCGTCGCCATGCTCGGCGCTACGACAGAATCGGCGCCAGCGGCAGACGTCTGCCGGGCGTGCTCGACGATTGCGACGCTCGCGACGATCACCGACACTGCCAGAGCTGCATTGAGAATCCAGCCCCAGTCCTTGTCCCGCAGCGTCCGTAGCAGGACGAAGAACAGGAAGAGATGGAGCCACGCCCAGACCCCACCCATGCGCTCGAAATCGCCAAAAAAGCTGTGCAACCGCGCGGGCGAAAAAATCGCCGAAACCGTCACCGCGACCAGAAAAGCGGCGAGCGCCCACAGGATCGGCTCGTCTCGGAGATCGAGGGATTTGCCGCCGAGCGAGAGCGCGATTACCAGCGCTGTTACTCCGAGCTCCACCACGATGCGGAAAAACAGGTTGCGCGGAACTACATACGGGAAAAAGAAATCGGACACCACTATCAGCGGAACGAAGAGCGCGGCAATCAGCAGGATTATCATTGCCGAGCGCCATGACAGCTTGGACGCGAATCTCGTTACGCCGGCGGGAATCACGGCTGCGAATCCTCCGCGAGCTCCAACAGAAGTTGGGCGTGGAGCTCGTGACCACCGTCAAAGCGTACGGTGTTGTGCGGAACTTCGAGCTCGCGTAGCCGTCCTTCCTGCTGTGCGACGACGTCCGGCCGGGCAAATTGATCGCTGGTGCCGAACACCACCGTCAGTGGCGAGCGTCGGGTGAGCCGCGTCGCAGCAGCGGTGTCGAGCTCGGTGGGCAACATGCCGGCCCAGAGAATCACGCGGTCGGGATCGACCTTGCCGCGCGCAATCCACCGCGTCACAGTCGCCACTCCCTGTGAGAATCCGAGCACGATCAAGCGCACCTGCGAGCGATCGACCATCGAGAAAATCTCGTCATGGACAAGATCGAGGTAGCTCACATAATCGTCGATCTCCGCGTCGCGATCTTCGTAGGTCATCCAGCTCGCGCCCACCGGCACATCGGTGCCATGCGGTCCGATCCGCGGTGGCTCCAGGTAGAATCGTGACAGCGCTTCGGGCGCCACGATGAGGCGATCGGTGCGCTCCATTGGCAGAAAGCGCGCGATGAACCGCCGCGCAAGCTGGGCGTGACCGTGACAGGCGATCCACACCTCGCTGAGATCCGCGTCGAGCGATCCGAGCATCGCGTAGCGGGCCGTGCGCGGAACGCTGATGTGACGCTCCTCGAAGGTGCGTCGCGGCTTTTCAGATGCGAGAGGAGTCTGCAATGGTGGCTCGAAGTTTCGCCGGGTGTGGGCAGCCAGTGGCTGGAACATGTCTTGCCCCCCTCAAGAATCTACCATTCCGGCCGGGAAATGATTCGCTTCTGCATAATGATGGCCCTGGTCCTGGCTTTTGCCGGTTGTTCGGTGTCCAAGGATCAGGAGGTCGCACTGGGGCGGCAGGACGCGGAGCAGGTCAACGCGCAGCTTCCGCTCGTCACCGACCCTGCAGTGGTTTCCTTCGTCCAGACGCTCGGCGAATCCATCGCCAGCAAGACCAGCAGGGCAGATCTGGACTGGCATTTTTATGTCGTGAACAGCGACCAGGTCAATGCGTTCGCTCTGCCTGGTGGGTATGTCTACGTAAACCGCGGCCTCATCCAAGACGCGGAGCGAGTCGACCAGCTCGCCGGTACCCTCGGCCACGAGATCGGACACGTCGTCGAGCGTCACTCGGTGAAAGACATCCAGACCCAGCAGAAGACCAATCTTGGACTCGCAGTGGTCTGCACGCTCACCAACATCTGTCACAGCGGTCTCGCCCAGGCTGCGGTGCAAGTCGGGGGGAGCGCATTCTTCGCGAGGCACAGCCGGCTCGACGAGTTGCAGGCCGACTCGGAGGCAGTCATCAACGTGACGCGCGCTGGCTACGATCCGCGCGGCATCCCGGAGCTGTTCGAGATTCTGCTGCGGGAGCGGCAGTATCAGCCGACGGTGGTCGAGGGCTGGTTCGCGTCGCATCCGCTGGAGGAGACCCGCATCCAACGCGCGCGGAATCTCATTGCCGGATTGCGGGTCGACCCGAGCCAGCAGCTGATCGTCGACTCACGCGCTTTTCAGGCGTTCAAGGCTCGCGTCGTGAAGCTACCTCCTGCACCGCAGGCGCCGCCGGGCTCCGCGCCGGGCGGGCCATAAGCGCACTCGTAATGCGGCCTCGATCATCGCGCCGTAAGATTACCCGCTT
>Ga0070684_100001241_pt1 | contig 18301 bp, 11 predicted proteins | sample KBSC723LmetaG_FD_65653 | JGI IMG/M metagenome (GOLD analysis project Ga0070684, IMG submission 65653) | Corn rhizosphere microbial communities from Kellogg Biological Station, Michigan, USA - KBS C7.2-3L metaG | ecosystem: Host-associated > Plants > Roots > Rhizosphere ...
AGATTTTGGTCGTTTGTGACCTATCTAGGAGTCCAAAGGCAAACATGGTCAATCGGATCAGGGCCGCCGTTTTGGTCGGCGCATTGATGACGACGGCTTCGGGTTGCGGCGGTTCGGCGATGTCGCCCTCCGCCTCGCCGGCTGATCTTTCCGGAACATGGTCCGGCGCCGTGGGCTCCGGTTCCGGTGGTGGAAGGGCGCTGCGCGTGACATGGTCGGCCACTCAAACCGGGAACGCCATTTCCGGACCCGCGACTCTCACGACGTCGCCCGCAGTCAGCGACCTGACCTTTACGGGCACTCTCTCGGGGACTTTGGCCGGCATGCAGCTGTCGCTGAGTTATGCGTCGAACGCCGGCAACATTGCATCCGCGCCAGACTGTTTGGTGTCCGGCCACGGGACCGGAGCCGCCGCGGGCACGTCAATCTCTGGTCAACTCGACGTCTTCTTTACGTCGTGCGAGCTTCTTGGCGTACAAGCACCGACGAGTGACCAGTTCACCCTCACGAAGCAATAGGGCCGCTCAGCCGTCCTCGCAGCGCCGAAGTACTTCGCAACTCAATATAATGCGCGCGAATGACCCATGCGGCTGCGGGTAGCGACTCCCTCCACCTCACCGACGTCCGCCGCCGATTGAAGGCCATCTTCATCGGCTCCATTGGAAACCTGGTCGAGTGGTATGACTTTTACGCGTACACCGCTTTTGCCCTCTATTTTGCCAATGCCTTCTTTCCCGGCACTGACCCGGTCCTCCAGCAGCTGAACGCCGCGGTCGTCTTTGCGATCGGCTTCATCATGCGGCCGATCGGCGGATGGCTGTTCGGACACCTCGCCGATCACCACGGCCGCCGAAAGGCGCTCATGCTCTCGGTGCTGCTGATGTGCACGGGATCGCTGGTGATCGCGGTCACGCCAACCTACGCTTCGATCGGTGCCGCCGCACCCGTCTTGCTCGGCCTGGCGCGCATCGTCCAGGGCCTGAGTCTCGGCGGAGAGTACGGCGCCAGCGCCACGTACTTGACCGAAGTCGCCGACGACAGGCACCGCGGCTTCTATGTGAGCTTTCACTACGTGACGCTCATCGGCGGTCAGCTCTGTGCAATCCTCGTGCTGTTGGTGCTGCAGCAGTTCTTTCTGACGCCGGCACAAATGCGCGCGTGGGGCTGGCGGATTCCCTTTGCGATCGGAGCGCTCCTCGCCATCATTGCGGTCGTGATGCGGAGCGGCCTCCATGAGACCGACGCGTTCATTGAGGCGAGGGCGCCGGAGAGGGGCGAGAGTTCTTTTCGGGCTCTCTTCAATTATCCCCGGGAGGTCCTGATCGTCGTCGGGCTCACGGCAGGGGGTACGACGGCGTTCTATACCTACACGACCTACATGCAGAAATTCCTAAAGCTGTCGGTCGGACTGAGCGACAGCCAGACCACGATGGTCAGCGCGGGCTCGCTCGTCTTCGCAGCCTGCCTCCAGCCAATCTACGGGGCGCTCTCGGACCGGATCGGTCGAAAGCCACTGTTGATCTGGTTCGGTCTCATGGGAACCGTGTTTACGATTCCGCTGCTTCGTTCGCTGCAAGCCGCAAGCAGTGCCGGCGCAGCCTTCGTCTTGATTGCCGCGGCCTGGGTGATTGTGGCCGGTTATACGTCGGTGAATGCCCTGGTGAAGGCAGAACTCTTTCCAACCAGGGTTCGAGCCACCGGAGTCGGTCTGCCGTACGCGATCACGACATCGATATTCGGTGGGCCGGCCGAATCGATTGCCTTGTGGTTCAAGTCGATCGGTCGCGAGGTGTGGTTTTCGTACTATCTGACCTTCGTCATCGCGATCGCGCTCGTTGTTTCGATCGCCATGCGCGACACGCAAAGACACTCCGCGCTCGACCGGCACGAGTAATAGAGCTCCTCCCGTCGCGGTGCGACACCTTCGTCAGTTTTGTTGCGCCGCTCCGTCCGATTTCGGGTATCGTGTCTCTCACATCAGAAGCCCCTGCGATCTGGGAGACGATCCATGTTGAAACGAGATGAAGCGGATGCAGCGGCCGCGCCCCGTCAAGGGCCGCCGCCTGCGCCGATCACTCGCGATGCTGCCGACAAGCTCGTCATGAATCTTGGAAAGTCCGTGATGATCAAAGGAGAGCTCAGCGGGTCCGAGGACCTGACGCTGTACGGCCGCATGGAAGGGAGCGTCAAGCTTCCGGAATTCACGCTCACGATCGGTCCCGATGCCGACATCAAGGCGGAAATCTCAGCCAAGCGGGTCGTCATCATGGGCGGCGTGACCGGCAACGTCGTCGCCGGCGAGAAGGTCGAGATTAGATCGACCGGGTCGGTGACCGGAGACATCGCCTCCCCGCGTTTCGCCATCCAAGAGGGCGGCTGCATGCGGGGAAAGGTCGCGACTTCGAAGAGCTGAATCGACACAGATTCGCGCGCGAAGCGGTCAGGCCGTACTAGTCGGAGCGGCCTGGCCGTCGCTTGCCGGGCCCGTAAAGAACTTTTCCCGCGAGCGCACCCGTATGCTGCTCGTTGTCGACGGTGACGACGCCGTTGACGATGACGTACTTGATTCCCACGGGGAACTGGTGCGGCTGCTCGAACGTCGCGCGATCGATGACGCGATCCTGATCGAATACCGTCACGTCGGCGGCGAAGCCTTCCTTCAGCCGCCCTCGGTCAGTGAGGCCAATCTTGTCAGCGTTCATGCTCGTCATCTTCTTCACCGCTTCCGGCAGCGTGATCACCTTGAGCTCACGGACGTAGCGGCCGAGCACCCGCGGGAACGTCCCGTAGTAGCGCGGGTGCGGATGCGTGCGTCCGGTGGGGCCGTCTGGGCTTACCGCGCTGCCGTCGGAGCCGATCGACGTCCATGGCTGCTTCAGGATCAGCTGCATGTCCGGCTCCGAGTGATGAAAGAAGACGGTCGGCACGCTGCCGCCTTCCTCGAGCAGCACGTCGAACAGCACGTCTGCCGGATGTCCGCCGCGCGCCGCAATCAGCTCGCTCATGCGTTTGCCCTGGAACGGCTTGTTGCGCTCGTTCTTCAATGACACGAGGAGCATTCCGGCCCACCCGTCGCCGGTGGCCAGGTAATGGTTGTACCAGTTCGGCAGGCCGTTCATCACTTCCTCACGCATCCGTTTCCGCGCCGCCGGATCCTTGAGCCGCTCCAGCATCTTCTCTCGGCCGCCGTCGTGTGCCCACGGGGGCACGATCGATGAAAGGTTGTTCTGCCCGGCAGTGTAGGGGTAGACGTTGGCCCGGATGTCGTAACCCTCATCCCGCGCTTTCTGCACCATCGCGATGATCTCGTTCGCACGCCCCCATAACTTCTTGTGCGCGATCTTCATGTGGAGGATGTCGACGCGAATGCTTGCGCCTTTGCCCACCTGGATTGCCTCATCGATCGCGCGAAAGACGCCTTCGCCCTCGTCACGGATGTGGGAGGAGTAGATCCCGCCGTACTGTTTAGCCGTCTTGGCGAGTTCGATCAGGTTGGCTGTCGTCGCGATGCTCGAAGGCGGCTCCAGGAGGGCCGTCGAAAGGCCCATTGCTCCGTCTCGCATCGCTTCCGCGATTAGCCGCTTCATCCCATCGAGTTCTTGAGAGGTCGCCGCCGATTGGCCGTAGCCCTTTACGTAGGTCCACACCTGTTCCTCGCCGACGTACGAGGCGATGTTCGTCGACATGTGGTTGTGTTCGAGCTTGGCAAAGTAGCCGCCGAGCGTCGTCCAGTCGACGGTCACGCCGTCGGCGCGGGCTCGCGCCTCGTCGGCTCCGGCTTTGATCGGTCCGGCCGACCGAGACTCACCCAGCACCATCGTCGTCACGCCCTGCCGAATCATGCTCTCGGCTTTGGGTTCGACGAGGATCGTGTAGTCCGAGTGGTTGTGCATGTCGATGAAGCCGGGCGCGACGGTCAGGCCGGACGCATCGATCCGACGTGTCGCGGCCGCGGCGCTCAGATCGCCGATAGTCGCGATGCGCCCGTCCCGGATTCCGACGTCGGCCCGCACGGCAGGAGTGCCCTCGCCGTTCAGTACTGAGCCGCCTGTGATCAGAACATCATAGGGTTGTTGCGCCGAGGGTCGCGCGCAACCAGAGGCGAGGAGGCACAACAGGAGGATCGCTCGGAGTCTCATGGCGAGTAGATTCTAGCGCGGCGTTCTTTCCGTGGCTTCCGGCTGTAGCGGGAAGTTTGCAGCTTCCGCCTAAAGGCTGAAGCCCTAAAGGTGGAGAACACGTTCGAAAATCAGCAATGCTATGAACTCTGGGGCCACGGGATTTCGCGAGAGGCGCGATTGATGGAGGGCCAGGGATGCGATCGTTGAGCGATCCGCACACTTTGCTGTCCCGTCTCGTGACACGTAGATGAAGCAGGAGACGATGCACCGAGCGCGGATCCTTAGTTACCGACTGCGCTATGCCAACCCCGCGGCTGCAGCCGATCTCCTTACTCGCTCCTGCGGCCGCCGGCTTTAGCCGGAAGTTCGCCTTCGCCTGACGGCATGATCGATCAGCGCGCTGCGAACACGTCGGCGCCGCTCAACCCATCGTCGAAATGACCGACTTCGCGAAATCGGGAATGCCGCTTGAGTGCCCAGTAGACTTCCTCGGCAGTGCCCGGCCGATACAGCCCCTTGTGAATGATCACGTAACGGACGTTGTCTGCGACAAGCGCCTGCAGCGCGGCGTCGTCTGGCATCCCACGCAGACGATCGAGCCGGTTGACGTAGGACTCCGGGTAGTAGCCGCTGTAGCCGTTGATGAGCGGCATGTGGTGAAACGTCGACATGTACGCGAAACGCGGTTCATGAGCCGGAACCCCTTCCGGCTGGGGCATGGGAAGTTCCGCCACGACGCCTGGCGGCTGCGTCTTGAGCCACCGATAGAGCGGAGGTGGGGCCGTGGTGTACGCGATGAGAGCCAAGGGCGCAACCCAGTACTCCAGAAGGAGCACGGCAGGGAAGACGACCATCAAGACGCGCTGCACGCGTGTGCCAAGCGCCCGCCCCAGTGCCGCATGGCCATAGGCCGCGAGCACGGCAAGGAAGAAAGCGACGAAAATCCCAGCCCGAGCGGGTGCCCGTAGGCCGTCGAACGCCGGGACGTGCTGATAAAGAAGGCTGAACGTGTATCCCTGCAGGCCGAGCGACATCTCGAACGCCATCGTCAGCCCGATGAGATACATGAGTGCCTGGTTGGTCGGGGAGTAGAGGAGCAGGCCGACGACCGCCAACAACAATGGAAGAACCCCGGGGAAGAGTCGCCGCTCCGGCCGCCCGAGGCGAGCCGATCGATCGCCATATAGATAATTCGTCGTGGTTGCGGCGCGATAGCTCGATGGACGCGCGCTGAACATCACCACCTGCACCTCCGGCCGCGGGCCGAGCGTGCGACGTGACGCGAGATACGGAATCGCGTACGGGACGATCAGGATCGCGGCGGTTCCGGCAGCGACGATCAGGCCAGCCATGCGGGTTCGAAGTACACCGCGATGAGTTCCACATAGCAGGAACAACGCGCATACCGCGATCAGCACCGCGAGAAAGAGACCGTAGTAGATGCTCGACATGAACTGGAGCGTGATAAAGAGCCCCAGGAGCATCGCGTCACGCATCGCTCCGGTTTCAAACAGTTTGTGCAGGGCCCAGAACGCCCACGGAATCCACACCGTCCATTGCAGCTCCAGATGCATGTAATGGTCGAACCGGTACGGCACGAACGCGAACACAATACCTGCGGTTATCCCAGCTGTCTGGCTGCCGGTCAGCTTCGCCGCAAGCACGAAGATTCCCGCCGCCGATAGGACAATGCCGCCAAGCAGCATGAGGTTGTGAACGAGAACCGGCGGCACGCCCGCCCATAACAACGGCGCAGCAGTGACTGACTCCACCACCATCGCATCCGAATACGTCAGCGTGCGGGATTCCGGATAGAAGATGTTTCCGTCGAGGAGGTGGGTTGGCGACGTGGCGAGAGCGTGCGCGAAGGAGCCGAGGCGCCACATGTTGAAGAATACGTCGTAGTGCTCCGAGGCATCGGTCGTCAGACGAGCGGCCTGTGGCCAGGTCATCACGACAGTCAACAGGGCGAACAGCAATGCCGCTCGGGCGAAACGAATCATGTCAAGCAGATCTGTCGAGTTGGGAACAAGCCAGCGTCCCGGTGGGACACGCCAGCGGTCGATAGTACTCTATCGAGACGCGAGCGCGAGTGAGGAGGCGGCAGCTTTTGATCGGCGGCGTGCGGTCGCTATGGCTGTTGCTCGTGAGCAACGGGGACGTACGGACACATCTCGCTGACGGGATCCTTCGGCACGGTCGAGGCAGGAACCTGCGGCAGCCACTCGACCTTTCCGGTATCAAGCGAGTAGACCGCTCCGACAACCGTCAGCGTCCCGTGCTCGACGAGCTCGCTCAACACCGGTTTGGACTCGCGCACTTGGTGGACGACGTTCTCGACGTTGATGTGCACCGCGTTATCGATCAGGTCGCCTGGCCGTCCCTTCGCCGATTCGACGGCAGGACGGATCAGCGCGAGCAGCGACGGCAAGTGTCCTGCGGCCTCGCCGGCAGCGGCAGCAGCGGTCACCGCCCCGCACTTTTGGTGCCCCATCACGACGAGCACTGGCGTGTGCAGGTGCTCGGCGGCGTACTCGATGCTCGCGAGCTCGGTGTCGCTGGCGACGTTGCCCGCCACGCGCACGTCAAACAAATCCCCGAGTCCCTGGTCGAGAATGATTTCCGGGGCGACGCGTGAGTCGGCGCAGCTCAGCACGATCGCGTGAGGGCTCTGCCCGTCGGCCAGTTCGCGCTGCCGTCCGGCGCTCTGGTGTGGATGCTGGTAGCGCTTCGCGACGTGATGGTCATTGCCGGCCTTTAGCTCGCGCAGCACCGCGTCCGCCGACGGCATCTTCTCCTGCGCGCTGAGCGCGGCGCCGCACAGGACGGCGATTGCCACCTTGTACCACGTACCAGCTTTCATGAATCGCCTCCGTGATGGCCGTTTATAGGCCGCCGAGCCCTCGCACCTTGCCAATGACCGTTCAGGTTGCGCACGCAGCTTGCCATTCGCGGCGAAGCGAAGGTGCTGAGATGATCGGCCATGGCGTCCGGTTGAATGGAGGCGCTCCGAGGCGCCCCTCGATCTTTAGGGCGGCATGCCAATCCTGGCTCGAAGATCTTACGCCCGATTCACCCTGACGGCAGCGTCTTCGTCGTCAAATTCGCATTGGCCGCCGAGCCAGCGGTGGATCCGAATCAGGTCCGTGCGAGATCCACGAAAGCAATACTCGAGGGGTTGCCGACCGGAGCGGACTGACCGGTAAACGAAAGACGGCCGCTCGCGCGATCGACCCGGAAGACGGTGACGACGTCGGCTCGCTGGTTGCAGCAGTACAGGAACCGTCCTGTCGGATCGAAACTGAAGCTGCGAGGATAATCGCCGCGCGTCCATTCTTCGCTAATAAACGTCAGCCGTCCGTCGGAGGCGACAGAGAAGATCGCGATGCTGTCGTGCAGGCGGTTTCCGGCGTACACGTAGCGCCCGTCCGCTGACACGAGAATCTCGGAACAGAAGTTACTTCCCACGGAACCGGGAGGCAGCGTCGAGATCGTCTGCCGGACCGCCAGGCGTCCCGTTCCAGGATCGTAGTCGAACACCGCGATCGTGGAAGCTTCCTCCTGAATCGAGTAGAGCCAGCGGCCGTTGGGATGGAAATCGAAATGGCGCGGTCCGTCGCCGGCCGGGAGCGAAACCGATGGTGGATCGTTCGGAGTCAGCGTGCCGCGCTGCTCGTCGAATCGCCAGATGAAGATCGTGTCCAGCCCCAGATCCACATGCAGCACGAACCGTCCAGATCGATCGGCCTGAATCATGTGTGCATGGGTGCGATCGTGTCCGCTCACCGCGAAGCTCCCGGGTGGCGCGTTGGTCGCCCGGCGTGGACCAATCGTGCCGGCATCGACCTTCACGTCTGAAGCCTCGCCAAGCCGCCCGTCGGGAAGTATCGGGAGCACTGCCACCGAACCACCGAAGTAGTTGGCAACGAGCAGGTGGCGTCCGCGCGGATGAACACTGACGTAGGTGGGGCCGGCGCCCCCGGTTCGCACGGTGTTGAGAAGCTGTAGCTTGCCGTCGGTCCGACTGATGGCAAAGGCGCTGGCGGTGCCCTGCTTGTCGTCTCCAACCTGGTCGGTCTCATTCGCCGAGTAGAGTCGAGTTCCGGCCGCGTTTACGACCAGACAGTTCGGGCTGGTGCCGATCTCGACGACGTTGCTGGGCGCCATGGCGCCACTTGTTCGATTGACCTCGAACACATGAATGCCGCGGCCATTTCCCGGAGGAAGATCGACCTGTGTCGGCAAGGTGTCGCGCAGAGGCGCACTGAACGTACCTACATACGCGACGAGTGGGCTGGCGGTTTGGGCACGCCCTGTGGGGGAGAGCAGCGTCGTCAGCGGCGAGAGTCCGGCGAGAGCGGCGGTTCCTTTCAGGAAGGAGCGACGCGACAGATCCTCGTGATTCATTGGAATGCTTGGCTCCAGGAGACTAAACGGCAGTGTTGTCGCCGTTACCCAATACTGCGAGCTCGCCGGCATCGCGAAAGGTGAATCCGAGACGACGCGCGAATCCCGAGTCGTGTGGGCCGGTGCCGACGTAGATGCACTGACCAGGATCCAGTCGGTGGCGCTTGACGAATAGAACGCCAAGGCCCGGAAGGGGCTTTCGACACCAGCATTGCGGTGGACCGGCGGCGTGTGGACAGCACTCGACCTCCACGTTGAGACCGAGACGTTCGCACTCGCGTGCGAACATCGTTTTGACTTCGTGCGCAGACCGTGTTCCTTCGGCAATCTCCGGCTGCCACGAGATGCCGAGCAGTTTGTAGCCGGCATCGCGAAACTCGCGCAACTTCGAAGCCAACCGCATCAGATCGTCGACCTCGTCGCAGGAAACGATGACCGCGCGATTGATGAAATCCGGATCCTGGCGGCGTACGAACGGGACGATCTCGATCTGTGAGAAGCCTTCGGACGCGTCCGGCGGCTCGAGCTCGCGCCGATATTTGAACTGGGCGCCTGGCAGGAAGAGCGCGACATCCGACCGTCTGAGTTGCTCGAGCTCGTCGGACGGAAGCCGTCCGTAGCGATTGACGATCCGCCAGACGGCATTGGTCTGTGCATCCTCGATGCTGGTCGAAATCCACAAACAGCGGACGGGCAGTCCATGTTTCGCTGCCGCCTGGATCACCTCCGCGCGTGTTTTGCGGGACGCGTAGGTGTTGTCGAGGACGATCCGCGTCGCGCCTGTTTCGATCGCACGACCGAGCGCTGGCAGCAGGCTCTTCAGGGTGCCACCAGCTTCGTCGCGGTTCAACCGGTAGTAGCCTTCCGCGACGAGAGACTGTGCCAGCGTGCTCTTTCCGGCGGCCGGCAGCCCCATGATCATCACGATGTCGCCATCATTTCGGCGCAGTGTGGTTCGACGCTGTTCTCCCGTCGATTGTCGGCACGCGGCGGCATACGGAAATCGCTGATCGAGCTCCGCCCGGTCCGCATCCGAAAGCGTGATGAGGCGGGCGCGCGCGATAGACTGCACGGTCTCGATGCGCGTCGCACCGGGCAGCGGCACGATCAGTTCCGGCAGGTCCATCAACCACGCCAGTGCGATCTCGAACGGCGTGGCGTCATGCCGGCGTGCGATTGCTGCGAGTAATGGATCCGCGGCAGTCTTACGTCGTCGCGACGGACCACCGAGCGGGCGATACGCAAGGAGTGGAATCCGGTTCGCCACGCAATGGGCGACCACACCGCTCAAGAAGTTGTCATCCTGCCAGACGCTCAACTCCACCTGGACAGAATCGACCTCGGTAATTCTCCTGGCTTCTTCGATCTGGCCGACCGTGACGTTGCACAAACCTATCGCGCTGATGAGTCCGTCGCGCTTGAGTTGCTGGAGCGCGCGCACGCTCGTGGCAAGCGGCGTTCGCGGATCCACTGCATGAAGTTGGTAAAGATCGAGACGTTCGACGCCGAGCGCCTCGAGACTGCGCTCGCAGGCTTCACGCAGATGCCTGGCGCGGCCGTCTGGTATCCAGCGTCCGTCCGGCCGCGTCAGGCCGCCTTTCGTGGCGACCCGCACGCGCGATCGGTTGCCGCGCGAGGCCGCGAGCGCTCGAGCGATCAGACGCTCGTTGTGTCCGCACTCGGTCTCATCCCAGCAGTAGGCGTTGGCAGTGTCGAAAAACCTGACGCCCGCATCGAGCGCCGCATGAATGACCGCCGTCGCCCGCGCGTCGTCGCGATCAGGCTCGGTGGAGAGCCGCATGCAGCCGAGACCCAGGGAATGCACGGCAATGATCCTAATGGCTCACGCCGTTTTGTCACCTATTGCCGCCGCACGGCATCCCAGTTCATCACGATGGTGATCGGCGCGGAGTTCTCGTCCTCGGCGCTCCGGTTGATCAGAAAGCGCTGGCCGTCACCCGTGACCACGTACTGATTGAAGCGATCAAGAAAAGAGCCGGTGATGCCGGTGACGAACAGTGCATGCGGAGTTCCCGCCTCCAACAAGAGAGAGTTCTTGATGTCGACGGCCATAAGCTTGCCGTCGAGTCCCAGATAGAACAGTTCCTTTCCATTGTGGCGCCAGCGGCCCTGGGTGCCGCCATGCGTCGAGATCTGCGTCTTTACGCCGGTATCAGGGAAGTGCCGAACGTACACTTCGGGTGAACCGGACTCGTCGGACGTGTAGGCAACCCACTTTCCATCCGGCGAGAACTGTCCCTGCGTCTCCATGGCAGGCGAACTCACGAATGGCTGCGGCCGACGATCGGTGTCGAGCGCAATGGTCGCGAGATCCTCGACGCCCTCACGAGCGATCTGAAACAGGAGGACGTTTCCGTTGGAGGACCAGTCACCGATGTAAGCGAACGCCTTTTCTCCCGGCAGGACTGGTTCAGGGATACCTGAGCCATCGGCTGGGATCATGAACAGAGACAGACCGCCGAGACGATTTGAGGAGAACACGATGCGACGGCCATCCGGCGACCACGCTGGTTGATGCGCGCCGAACGGATCGCTTATCAGCCGGGACGACGTGCGACGGACGAGGTCGAGCAACCAGATCGTGTGACGTCCGGTCGCAGGATCCGTTTTCTCGATGAGCATCGATTTTTCATCGGGAGACAGCCGGGGGTGATGCCAGTCGCCTTCGATTGGGAACGCATCGAGCTCGCGGCCCGAGCGATCGAACCAGAGTAGACGGCTGTTCGCACTCGCGCTCCGATATGCGATGACACCGCTGGCTCCCGCCGAGAAAGGGCTGCCGGAGCGCAGTGGCGGATCCGAGAGGATGCGATTAGCGATTTCGATCGGCGAACCGGTCACTGCGGCGCGATCCGGATCGAAGGGGTGCGCCATCAGGACGCCCTTGCTCATCGAGATCAGATAGCGGCCCGCAACCTCCACGTTTCCTTCAGATCCAAACACCCGTCGACTCTCGGTCGAGTCGAGCGAGCCCAGAACTACCTCCGTGCCATCGTTGCCCTTTCTCACCGCCAGATAGAGGAAGCGTCGGCCATCGGGCAGGAACACGGGAAGCCCGTGTGCGACGTCCCGGGACTGATCGAGGATCGTGGCCGGACGCACCATCCCGCCGTCTTCGGAAACACGCCATACCGGTTCGCCGAATCCGCTGAAAAGGATTGTGCGGCCGCCCCATGTGCCGCGGCTGGAGGACTTCACGTCGCAGAGGAATTGCGGCTGTCCACCGATGGGCGCGATCTTCAGGAGCTTGTTGCGCGCGAAGAACCCGATCCAGCGTGCGTCAGGCGACCAGAACGGGTACGAGGCGCCATCGGTGCCGGCGAGCAGCTGACTGTCGGTCGCGTCAAAGCGCCTCAACCACAACTGTCTCGTCCCATTCGCGGCCACCGCGACGAACACGAGTCCGCTTCCGTCGGGTGCGACCGCCATTTCCGCGGCGCCGCGCGGAAATTGCGTGGCCGGTGGAGCGAACACCGGAAAAGTGATGCGGCTCACGCTCCCGGCTGGACGAGGCCAGACGACAGCGACCAGCGTAAGAAACAGGACGGCGGCGAGGCCCCAGCCCCATGCCACGAGCGTAGGTGAGACTCTGCCTGCCGCCTGGCGCGATGCTTGGGGCGAGTGATCGTCCCGAACCCATCGCAAGGCCCGCACCAGATCCTGCGAGGTCTGCCACCGCTCGTCCGGATCCTTCGCGAGGCAGGTCGCGATCAATCGCTCCAGCCTTGGCGGCGTCAGCGGTTGACGCGTAGACAGGGGTGCCGGTTCACGTTCGACGATTTCCACGATGAGATCGGCTTCCGACGTCGCGTCAAACGCGGCGCGGCCTGCCAGCATCTCGTAAAGCACGGCGCCGAACGCAAAGAGATCGGCGCGCGCATCGGACGCTGTGCCGCGCAGCTGTTCGGGCGCCATGTAAGGGAGCGTGCCGGCAATGCCGCTGGACCGTATCGGATGGCCGTTCGCGTCTTGGCCGTCCAGGTGACCGACACCAAGCGTGCGATGCAGGCGCGCAAGGCCGAAGTCGAGCAACTTCACGCCCGACCGGGTCAGCATGATGTTCGCCGGCTTGATATCGCGGTGAATCACGCCCGCCCCGTGGGCAACCGCCAGCGCCTCGGCAATCTCGATCCCGACCGTCAGCGCTTGATCGATGGGCAGTGCTCCACGCCGGAGACGCGCGGCCAACGTCTCGCCGTCAACCAGTTCCATCACCAGGTACGGCACGGCTGCCGAGCCGAGCGAACACGACCCCACGTCGTAGAGCGTGCTGATCCGGGGGTGTGTCAGCTTCGAGATGGCCCGCGCTTCGCGTTCGAATTGCTCGCGGCCTTCGGCGTCGACCGCGGACGCGTGCGGCAGCATCTTTATCGCCACCTCCCGGTCCAGCCGCGTGTCCCGCGCCCGATAGACCTCTCCCATGCCACCGGCGCCAATCATGCCGATGATCTCGAACGAACCCACGCGATCTCCGGGGCGCAGGCAGGCAATGGCTGCCGATACATGCGCGGCATCCGCAGGTGTGCTGAGGAAGCCTGCTGCGGCAGGATGAGTGCGCAGCAGCGACATCACCTCTTCGACGGCCTCCTGGCTGACGGCTCGGGCTTGAACGAAGGCAGCCCGCGCATCCGGCGGCAGGTCCAGGGCGTCATGAAAGAGCTGCTTGACGTGTGCCCAATCGCGAGTCGCCGTCACGACGACGTTCCTCCCAGCTCGCGAAAGAGCCAGGTCCGGGCGAGGGCCCAGTCTCGTTTGACAGTGATGGCTGCAACGTCGAGAACAGCCGCCGCCTCGTCCACGGTCAGGCCTCCGAAGTAGCGAAGTTCTACAAGTCGGGCCTGCCGCTGGTCGCGCGCGGCCAGCTTGTCGAGGGCCGCGTCGAGAGCGATCAGGTCCAGGCTCGCGTCATCGCCCGGTGCGTCGATGCTGTCGTCCAGCGCGATGGTGATGCCGACTCCGCGCTTGAAGGCACCACGCGCCCGCGCGTGATCGACCAGCAGGCGGCGCATCACCTGGGCCGACACCGCGAAGAAATGCGCCCGGTTCTGCCACCGCACACGGCGTTGATCGACGAGCTTCAGATAGGCCTCGTGTACCAGCGCGGTCGCCTGCAGGGAATGGTCCGGACGCTCTCTCGCCAGGTAGGCACGGGCCAGCCGCCGCAGCTCGACGTACACGGCATCCATCAGAGGGGCCGCCGCTGACTCATTGCCGTCGCTCCAGGCGATCAGCAGCCGCGTGACATCTGTGTCCTGGGACATGGGGGGCGTCTGTGTTCTGGAATTCTATGCCCAGACGTGCGGCCTGACGAGACGGTCCGGCCCGAAAATCCGCGTACTTGTCAGGAGGGCCGCCAGTTCGGGCCTGCCGCCTACTGTCGAATCTAAAAGGAGCTCGTCATGCCAGGGACCGTACCGTCTGTGGGGCGCTTCGCAGCCCGTCTCATCATCGTGTTAGGCGCACTTGCCATGCCCTCGCTCTCCGGGCTGTCCACCGATGCCGTGAACGCCTTCATTAGACCTTCCGGTGCGGATGCCCGGGTAGGCGGCGAAGAGGGAGACCGCAAAGGCACGGTCTGGGTCGTCAACCGGGACGCAGGCACGCTGGCAGTCTTCGATGCGGTCAGCGGGGACTACCTGCTGAAGACGCTGCCGCTGTTCGTAGGAAACGGCGCGCATGACATCTGTATTTCCGAGCAAACGGGCAAGGCCTACATCACCGCGGAAACGGACAACGCTGTCACCGTCGTCGACATGCAGACGCTGGAGATGGAATCGATCCCGGTTGGCCCGATGCCGCATCATATCGAACCGAGCAATGACGGGCACACCATCTACGTCGGCCTGGCGTCGCACGCGGCTGCCGTCGCGCCTGCTCAATATGCCGTGATCGACACCACCGATCATTCGGTCAGGTATATGACCAGCACGAATCCCACCGATTTTGCCCGCGCCCACGGTATTACCCCGACATTGGGAGGGGACAGGGTCTACATCGCTCATGACTCGGGCAACATGGTCACGGGGATTGACTCGGAAAGTGGGGACGTCGTCTTGACCGTCAAGCCAATACTGAGGGCGGAGGAAGTGATCCCCAGCCGGTTTGGCGATCTGCTCTGGGCGTCGGCGCGCGGAGACAACACCGTGAAGCGCATCGAGCTTGCGACCGGGGCGATCACCGCTTCCGTGCCCGTTGACCCTGAACGCAAGGGAATTCAGCCGGAGTCGATCATGTTGACGCCCAACGAGCTCACGCTGGCTGTCAGCTTGCGAGGCCGTCCCGCCAGCCTGTCATTCATCGATACGAGCACGCTGAAAGCGTTTCCCCTCGTCCGAATTGGACCCGAAGACAGCTCGGCTGGCGATCTGGCAGTGATGACGCCGAACGGTCACTTCATCTACGCCACATACGACAACGACATCTTGGGTACGGGTGGGGTCGCGGTGGTCGACGTGCGCACCCGCGAGGTCGTCAAAACGTGGCAATACCCGATCGCCGGGCGTCCTCACGGCATCTGGTACTCGAAGAAGCAGCCGCGGTTCTGAAGGAGAATCGCGGCCGCTCGTGCGGCGAAGCATCAACCACCAACCACCGGTTGCACGTCACGGCTTTGGCCTGATGAGGTACAACCGGTTTGCCGTGGCCAGGTACAACGCATCGCCGACGACGGCAGGGGCCGTGTAGATCGCCGCATCCATCAGCATCTGCGCCAGTAACTGTTTTTGCCGTCCGGCACGAAGAACGATCATGCTCCCGTCAACGGTCCCGACGTAAAGCCGGTCGCCTGCGAGCAGGAGGCTTCCCCAAATGGCCTCGTGCGTCTCGTGCTTCCAGACGTGGGCGCCGGTCGCCGCGTCCAGACAGTGAATTGTTCCGCCGAGGTCGCCAACGTACAGAAGACCGTCCTTCGCAATCGGTGTTCCCACCACGCGACCGACCTCGCGAGAAGTCCAGAGGAGCCTGCTCTCGGTGACGTCTCCCTGGCCGTTCGGGCTGATCGCGTAAATCAATGAAGGGCCGTTGTCGTGCCCTGGGCTCATTCCCATCGCGACAAAGACGCGGCCATCGGCGAAGACCGGTGACGCAATGATGGAGCTGCGCGACAGGACTCCGGGGCGGGGAAGCCAGCGGGCGTCTTTCGGGTTACCGTCAAATCGCCAGATCTCGTGACCCGACGCCGCATCATAGGAGCGCAGCCAGCCATCGCCTCCACCGAAGAGCACCTGTATACGTCCATTGATGTTTGCCGCCACGGGGCTGGACCACTGGCCGTGCAACACCTGCGCGCCCGCACCGATGGCGCGCCAGACGACTTCGCCCGAACGCTTGTCCACCGCGATCAGGCTTGGGGCGCGCGGCGATGGGACGCGTGTGTGGCCTTCATTCTGACCGTTTGATGTGGAAACCAGCAGCAGATCACCCACGACCAACACTTCGCTATTGGTGGCTTCGTGCGGAAACACACCCAGGCGCCGGCACATGTCCAACTCCCAGACGATGTCGGCTGCCGTGTCGTCCTGGAAGCGCTCATCCTGATACGGACCGTTGTTCTCGCCATCACGGAAACCCTGTGTGTCGAGGCAACGGAGCTGGCATTCGGCAGTGACGTAGTACAGACGATTGCCTTCGACATACGGCGCGCTTGTCGTCGACGGCAAGATGAACTCCCGCAGACCTCGTTCGACGCGGGGGGCCAGGTCCTGCCAGAGGAATGTTCCATCCTTTGCTTGAAGTGCGACGAGCACGCCGGCGTCTTCCTGATAGTCGGGGTTCAAGTGCCGGGCGTTGTCTGTGCCCACATAGACCGTGTCGCCAGCAACCACGGGACGACCATACGTTTCGTTTCCCAGTTCGACGCTCCACACGATGTTCCGACCGGTGGTCGTATCCCAGTCGAACGGAGGATCGCCGGTTCGCACGAGGGTCGTCTCGTGCGGAGCAGCGATGGAAGGCGCGGACGCGGCGTATGACGCGACAGGCTCTGCAGACTCGATTCCAGCGATTCGATTCAATGCCCACTCGACTTCATCACGCAGTGCGGGGTCGTTTGCTGCCGCCGCCTTGAGCGCGCCCAGGGCCGATTGCGCCTTCGGTCCGATGCTTCCCAGAGCGCCGGCTGCGAAGATGCGGACATAAAGGAATTCATCCTCCAGCGCTTCGATCAGCGACGGCACCGCAGATTGCGCGGCCGCGCCGATGCTTCCGAGCGCCTCACACGCCGCCCAGCGAACGCCGGGAGTGGGATCGCCTAACGCTTCTGCCAGCGCGTTTGTCGCTGTCGCCGCGCTCGGACCGATGGAGGCCAGGGCCTCTGCCGCGTAGACGCGGACGTATGGATCCGAATGCGAAAGGGTAGTGACGAGGGCAGCGACGGAAGGGCTGGCTTTCTTGCCCAAAGCGCCCAGCGCGCGTGCGGCATCCCCCGCGACGGACGAATCCTTGTCTCTCAGCGCACGCCTCAGCGCCGGTTGAATCAACTCGGTATGCGGCGCCAGGTCGATCAATTCGTCGATGGCACTTCGCCGGATTGACTCCGAGTCATGCCGCAGCAACTCCACCAGCAGCGGAATGGCAGGAGGACCGATCCGCTGGATGATTTGAAACGTCACGACGTGCAGGTCTCCATGCTCAGGGGTAAGGAATCGTTTCAGCAAAGAGAACGAACGTGGTGCCCCTTTGACTAGAGCCGCTTCGGCGGTTTCGCGGACCTTCGGGTCTTTCGACAGCAGGCGACTTGACCAGTCACGTATAACAGCAGCGTTTCTAGAGGGACTCGACGTCGTCTGCGGTAGCGATGATTGGGCCAGCGCGACCGCCTGGCTGAGTCCGGCAGCCAATGTCATTGCGAGAGCATGCGTCTTTATGAATGACATCACGTAGGCCATGATACCGACATGACCGACACGCTGACCGCGATTTCGAGGCGAGAATTCGTCCGAGGCGCCGTCTGTGCCGCTGCTGGAACCACGCTCGTGGGTCTTTCACGCGCCTTCGCCGCCGAACAGGGCAGTCTCAGCAAGGAGGTCATGCGCGAGTTCCCGTATGGGGCAGTGCGGCTCACTGGCGGCCCAATGATGCGGCACTTCGACCACATCCACGCGCACTACCTCGCACTCGACAACGATCGACTGCTCAAAGTGTTCCGGCAACGTGCGGGCTTGCCGGCGCCGGGCCTCGACATGGGCGGATGGTACGACCGAGACGGCTTCGTGCCCGGCCTGACGCTTGGACAGTACATCTCTGGACTGGCCCGGCTTGGTGCGGCGACGAACGACGCTGCGACGCACGAGAAAGTGGCACGGCTCGTCTCGGGTTTCGGCGCCTTCATAGAGCGCGCCGACAGTCCATATGCAGGCCCAAATGCGCAAGCGCAATGGGCCGCCTACGTCATGGACAAGTACGTCGTCGGACTGATCGACGCGTTTCGACTCAGCGGTGTCGAGGACGCGAAGCGCCTGCTGCCGGTCACCATCGACAAGTGTTTGCCTTATATCTCTCCGGTGTCGCGCGATCGCATCGGGAAGACGAACCCGCCGTACGATGAGACCTATGTCATCTCGGAGAACCTGTTCCACGTTGCCGACATCACCGGCGATGACAAATATCGGAAGCTGGCGGTGCAGTATCTCCTCGACAAGGAGTGGTTCGACCCGTTAGCCGCCGGCATCGACGTGCTGCCTGAGAAGCATGCCTACAGCCACGTTGTCGCGCTGAGTTCCGGGGCGCAGGCCTATCTCAAACTCGGCGACTCG
>Ga0070684_100001242_pt1 | contig 18295 bp, 15 predicted proteins | sample KBSC723LmetaG_FD_65653 | JGI IMG/M metagenome (GOLD analysis project Ga0070684, IMG submission 65653) | Corn rhizosphere microbial communities from Kellogg Biological Station, Michigan, USA - KBS C7.2-3L metaG | ecosystem: Host-associated > Plants > Roots > Rhizosphere ...
ACGCGCCGATATCCTCAACCGTGGCGAAGAACGGCTCGATTTTCCTGATCACCGACCGCCGCCGGCGTCCGGTCGCGTAGAAGTCCGCGCGATGGCTGGGCGCGTCGCGTTCATCTCCCATAGCGATTGCGGCCGTCACGACACGGGCTGGGGACACCCGGAACACGTTGGTCGGCTGCGCGCCATCACCCGCGCGCTCCGGGAAGATCCAGGTCTCTTTCATCAGGTTGAACACCTCGAAGGCCGACACGCGACCGCTGAGGAGCTGGAGCTGGCCCACGATCCCGCGTATGTGGCCTCGGTTCGCGTGCTTGCCGAGCAGGGTGGGGGACGACTCGATGCCGACACGGTAGAGAGCAGTGGCTCCTGGGACGCCGCGACTGCTGGCGCTGGCTGCGTACTCGCCGCTGTCGATCTCTCGGTGGACGGCGTCAATTCGCGCAGTTTCTGCGCTGTGCGACCGCCCGGCCATCACGCGGTCCGCGATCGCGCGATGGGATTCTGTCTGTTCGGCAACGTTGCGATTGCCGCTCACTACGCGCGCAAGCGGCACGACCTCGATCGCATCCTCATCATCGATTGGGACGTTCACCACGGCAACGGCACCCAGGCGCTCGTCGAGAACGAGCCGGCGATCCATTTCGTCTCAATGCACCAATGGCCGTGGTATCCGGGCACCGGCGCGGCGGAGGATCGGGGACCCCACGGTACGATCTGGAACATCCCGCAGCCGGCTGGGCTGAAACCGGCTGACTATGTGGATGCACTCGAGCGCGGCATCGACGACGCGACCAGGAACTTCGTGCCCGAGCTGATCCTTATCTCCGCGGGTTTCGACTCCCTTGCCGGCGATCCGCTCGGAGGCTTCACCCTGGAGATCGACGACTTCGAGCGACTTACCAGGTCCATTGTGGCCCGGGCGGAATCGTGGTGCGGGGGACGCGTCGTCAGCGCGCTCGAGGGGGGCTACGCCCCCGATCGCCTCGCGGCCGCAGCCGTGCGCCATCTGGGCGCGCTCGCTGGCTAGCGAGTAACTTGGGGCCTCATGAGCGCTGTGCTAAAGCCAATCCAGGACGTGAGGCCCACCGAGGAGCCGCACCTCTGGAGCTGCTACGCCGATTCCAGCGGGAAAATCCGGAAGCATCTCAGTCCCGACGAGATCGCGCGCGCCGCGGCATCGGGCGTCGGAACCCTCTGGGTCGATGTCGATACGCGCGATGCAGCCAACGTCTCGCTGCTCAAGGACGTATTTCATTTTCATCCGCTCGCAATCGAGGAGGCGCTCAACCCGCAGGCCCGCGTCAAGCTCGAGGAATTCGATCGCTACATTCTGCTGATCGTGCGCACCGTCGCGTTCTGTGAGACGACCGAAGATCCCTACGACCTCGACACCGTCAACATCACCTTCTTCCTCGGCAATAACTATCTCGTCTCGGTGCACGGAGCCGACACCAACCCGGTCGCGACCACCGCGGACCTTCTGGAGCGCAAACCCGAGCTAGCCAATCACGGACCTGCCCGGCTGATGCACGCGATCGTCGATCAGGCCGTCGACGCCTATTTCCCGATCATCGACAAGCTGGACGAGTTCATGGACAGTCTCGAGGAGCGGATCTTCGCCCAGTTCGACCAGAACGCGCTCCGCGAAGTCTTCGCGGTAAAGCGGCTGGTGCTGAACCTGCGCCGCCATCTCGCCCCCGAGCGCGACGCCCTCAGCGTCCTCACCAACCGGCCAAGTACCCTGCTGGCTCCCGACACCCAAATCTACTTCCGGGACATCTACGACCACGTCCTCAGGATCTACGATTCCCTCGAGACCTTCCGCGATCTGCTGAGCAGTACCCTGGACAGCTATCTAACTCAGGTCTCCAATCGTCTAGGTACGGCGACCAAGGCGCTCAGCGTCGTCGCCACCGTCACGCTCCCGTTCGTCGTGGTGAGCGGGATGTGGGGAATGAATTTCGAGCATATTCCGCTTCACAGTCACCCGCACGGTTTCATGATCCTCGTTCTGGCGCAGCTCGCGCTCGGCCTCACAATCCTCGCCGGCCTGAAATGGCGCAACCTTCTGTGACCGCCTTACGCCTCTACGGAGTCGCGGCAGTAGAGTCCGGCCAGGCTACCTCGCTCGCCGAGGGCACGTCGCTGGTGCATTTCCGGGCGCTGGCCGCGATCGTCGAGCCCGCCGCGTACTCCGTGACGACCCTCGACGAAGAGGTGACCGCCAGGTATCTGAAGGTCCTCGAAGAAGCCTACGGACACTCGACGGTCTTGCCGGCCCCGCCCGGGACCGTCTTCCAGTCCCAATCGATCCTTAGCCGTTGGCTCGAGCTGCACTACTTCACGCTCACCGAAGCTCTGTCGGTGATTGAAGGGCACGCGGCGGCGCGCGTGAGTATCACCACGCATTCCCGGCAGGAGAACGGCGACGGTGATGCCCATAAGAGCTTCGCGGCGCTCGCGGCGGAGAGCCTGCGACTGCTGCGCAGTCAGGCAGCCGCAACGGTCACGCTGCCCAGAGCCGATGCCGACGACGAAGACGGAGTCGTTGCGCGCGCGTCGTTCCTCATCGACAGGGAACGGTGGCAGACCTTCAAGGATACAGTTTCCAAGGAAGCCCAGCGGCAGTCGGCGCTCGATTTTCGCGTAACGGGGCCGTGGCCGCCGTACGATTTTGTCCGCATGCAGTTCGGAGGCTGAGCATGTTTTGTCCCGATTGCGGAAGCTGGAATCGCGGCGAGGCGGCCCGGTGCGTTCGCTGCGGCATTCGCATGCCGGAGAGCGCGGATCGCCGGCAGTCGCCACCCGATCCCTCAGTCACCGCGTTGCGGCAGGTGACGGGCGGACGGTACACCATCATGCACCGCGTTGGCGAAGGGGGAATGGCGAGCGTGTACTACGCGCTCAACGTCGCGCTCGATTCTCCGGTCGTCATCAAGGTTCTGCATCCGCACCTCGCCCGCGAGCACGAGATGCGCGAGCGTTTCCGTCGTGAGGCCGAGTCGGCAGCGCAGCTGATGCATCCCCACATCTGCAAGATCATCGACTTCGGGATGGTGGACGACCATGTCTTCCTCGTCATGCCGTACATGGCGCGCGGGACTCTGAGCGATCGAATCGGGGGACACCGCTCTCTGTCGGCGGAGACCACGGCCTCGGTCGCCGCGCAGGTCGCCACGGGTCTCGACTACGCCCACCGCCGCGGTCTCGTCCACCGCGACATCAAGCCCGACAACATCTTGTTCGATGAGGACGAGAACGCGCTCGTGACCGACTTCGGCATCGCCACCGGCCACTTCCGCAGCCGCATGACCGGCAGCGGCAACGTCATGGGCACGCCACATTACATGTCGCCCGAGCAGGCGCGCGGCAAGCTCCTCGACGGTCGCAGCGACATCTACGGTCTCGGTGTCGTCATGTACGAGACCTTGCTCGGATTCCCGCCCTTTGACGGCGCCGACAGCTACTCGATCAGCTACAAACACGTCACCGAGACAGCCGTCGCCCCGGACGTCGTCGATTCGCGCATTCCGCAGCAGCTGGCGGCGATCGTGATGCGATGCCTCGAAAAAAATCCCGCGCACCGCTTCGAGCGCGGGAACGATCTCGCCGACGCGCTGATCAACTTCCTTGCGTCGGCGTCGGCCAGCCACGAATACCGGATGGCGCGGACCGCCCGCGGCGCGCCGGTCGTCCCCGCGGTCGCCGCCGGATGAAGCTTTCGCACCAGACAATCGAGCTGAACCCGACGCATCCTTTCGTGATCGCGCGCGGCGGATACTCGCACCACCGCAACGTCATCGTGCGCATCACCGACGACGATGGTCTCGAAGGCTTCGGTGAGGCCGCGCCCAACCGCTACTACGGCGAGTCGGTCTCGACAGTCATCGCCGCGCTGGGACAATTCAAGCCGGTTCTGGAGCGCGCGGATGCCTTCTCGATCGAGGCCGTCGAGTCGCAGCTCGATCGCGTGTTGCGCGGCAACGCATCGGCCAAGGGCGCGGTCAGCTCCGCGCTGCACGACCTCGTCGGCAAGCGGCTCGGACTGCCCGTCTACCGCTTGTGGGGACTCGACACATCGCGGCTCCCGCAATCCAGCTTCACGATTGCGATCGCCGAGAACGAAGTGCTCGAGCGACGGGTGTCGGAAGCGCGCGATTATCCGATCCTCAAAATCAAGCTCGGCACCGATCGTGACATGGAGATCGTTCGCATCGTACGCAATGCGGCGCCGCACAAGCGCCTCCGGGTCGACGCCAACGCCGCATGGACCGCCAAGCACGCCGTGGAGATGAGCGATTTCCTCGCCGAGCAGGGCGTGGAGATGCTCGAGCAGCCGCTTCCCGCCAACGACGTCGATGGCCTCCGCTTCGTGCGGGAAAGATCCCGGCTGCCGGTTTTTGCTGACGAATCCTGCCTCGTCGCCACCGATGTTGCGAAACTCGCGGGAGCGGTGGATGGCATCAACATCAAGCTCGCCAAATGCGGCAGCCTGCGCGAAGCATTGCGGATGGTGCACGCTGCGCGCGCGCTCGATCTGCAGGTGATGGCGGGTTGCATGATCGAAAGCTCGCTCGGGATATCGGCGATCGCGCAGATCGCGCCGCTGCTCGACTACGCCGACTTCGACGGCGCGGCGCTGCTGTCCAATGACCCGTACCGCGGCGTTACTATTACAGGTGGCACAGTCAGACTTTCCGACGGCGCCGGACTTGGCGCGACGCCTGCCCCGAGCGTCGATCTCGCGGCAGCCTTCCAAAGTGCGTGACAGCGGGCCGAAGTTCGCCGAGATCGCGCTCCCGCTCCCGCTCTTCCAGAACTTTACATATGCAGTCGAAGAGGGACTGGCCAATCCGGTAGAAGTCGGCTCGCGGGTGGTTGTCCCGCTTCGCAGCGGCAAGGAAGTAGGTGTGTGCGTCGGCATCACCGATGTCAGCCCGCTCAAGCGAAAGCCGAAGGCCATTCTCGAGTCACCCGACGAGGCACCCGCCATCGGTCAATCTCTGCTCGAGCTGTGCAAGTGGATGGCCGAATACTATGTCGTTCCCCTCGGCGTGGTGTTGCGAACCGTGCTGCCCGCCGCGCTGACCGGCGCCGAAGATCCAAGCCCGCCGCGAAAAACCCGCCGCGTAGTGAGACTCGGCGCGGAGATCCCTTCGCTGCTCGAGCGTGACAAAATCTTCGGACGCGCCAAACAACAGCGGGCGGTGTTCGAGCTGGTCGAGTCGCTGGGCGGCCGGACATCGGCTGAGAATTTGAATTCGCAGCTTGAATTCTCGCCGGCAGTACTCCGGTCGCTGGAGAAGCGCGGCCTGGTCGTTATCGAAGAAGAGGAGGTCGACCGCGATCCCTTTTCATCCCGCGGAGGCATCGCTGCGACGCGGCTTACCCCGACTGCCGCCCAACAGGCTGCGGTTGAAGCGATGGCCGGCGCCGAGAAGGGCGACGTGTTCCTCCTTCACGGCATCACCGGGAGCGGCAAGACCCTCGTGTACATCGAGCTGCTGCGCCGCATTGTCGACGAGCGCGGCCAGACTGCGATCGTGCTGGTGCCAGAGATCGCGCTGACCCCGCAGACCGTGGACCGGTTTCGCGCCGCGTTCGGCGACCGCATTGCGGTGCTGCATTCCGCGCTCAGCGAGGGCGAGCGATACGACGCATGGCGCGCGCTCAAGCGCGGTGACAAACGCATCGTCGTCGGAGCGCGATCGGCGGTGTTCGCGCCACTGGACAACCTCGGCGCCATCATCGTCGACGAAGAGCACGAGTCCAGCTACAAGCAGGGCGAGACGCCGCGTTATCACGCCCGCGAAGTCGCGATCGTGCGGGCGAAGAACGAAGGCGCGATCACCGTGCTCGGCAGTGCTACTCCGTCCCTCGAGAGCTGGTCGAATGCGACGAGCGGGAAGTACACGTTATTGACGCTCCCGGACCGGGTAGGTGGAGGCAGGCTGCCGGGGGTGGAAGTGATCGACCTGCGGCACACCGCGACCGATTACACAGCGATGGCGCAGGGCGGCGTCGACTACGGCGCCGTGATCCGCGAGCCACTGCACCACGCCATCGTCGAGACGATGGGTCGCGGGGAGCAGAGCATTCTCCTCCTGAATCGTCGCGGCTACTCGTCGTTCATTCAGTGCATCGATTGCGGCGCCGTCGCGACGTGTCCGCACTGCAGCATCACCCTGACGCACCACCGCAATCCGGAGCGGTTGATCTGCCACTACTGCCTGCACAAGGAAGATCCGCGCCCCGACTGCCCGCGTTGTGGCGGGCGCAATCTGCGGCAGCGTGGACTGGGCACTCAGCAGGTCGAGCGGCTTCTGTGCGAGCGATTTCCGTCGGCGCGCATTGCCCGCATGGATGTCGACACGACCAGTGGAAAATGGGCGCACACCCGTATCCTCGATCGCGTGGCGGCCGGCGACGTCGACATCCTTCTTGGCACCCAGATGATCGCCAAGGGCCTCGACTTTCCCAATGTCACTCTGGTCGGAGTCGTCGACGCCGACGTCGGGATCAACCTTCCCGATTTCCGGGCGTCGGAGCGGTGTTTCCAGCTACTGAGCCAGGTGGCCGGTCGGGCCGGCCGCGGATCGAAGGGTGGCAAAGTGCTGATTCAGACAAGGCTGCCCGCGCATCACGCGGTCAGGTACGCCGTCGCGCACGACTACGCGTCGTTCGTGCGTGATGAGATGGTCGGGCGCGTCGACCCGCCGTACCCGCCCAACGTGCGTCTCGCCAACATCGTCTTTAGCGGCACGGTCGAAGATTCGACGGCGAAGCTCGCGATCCACGCCGGCGAATGGCTGCGCGAGCTCATCTCCACCCGCGCCGGCGACGAGGTCACGGTGGTGGGGCCAGCGCCGTGCCCTATCGAGCGCATCAAGAGTCGCTGGCGCTGGCACATTCTGTTGAAATCCGCGCACCCCGGTGAGCTGACCCGCGTCAGCCGCTACTTCATGGAGCGATTCGAGGTGCCGACTACTGCGCAGCTCAGAGTGACTCTGGACCGCGACCCGGTTGCGCTGCTCTGATAACTGCGGACTGCTGACTAACCGCTGCTGACCGGGGACTAACCGCTGCGAACTAACCGCTGCGGAATCACGGACCAACTGCCACTCCGAACTGCTAACTAACTGCGAATTGGGACACTAACTGCGGGATGCGGACACGCTCGGCCTGCCCTCAATTCGCACTTAGTGTCCCAATTCGCATTCAGTCAGCATTTCGAACTGGCAGTTGGTCCGTGATTCCGCAGCAGTTAGTCCGCAGTCCGCAGTCCGCAGTCCGCGGCAGTTCTTTAGATTTAGAGCGTGACCATACTTCGTCATCCCGACTTCGATTCGCCCGAGCTCGCGAGCGCCCCCGACGCGAAGTTTGTTGCCGCGCCCGCTGACGGCGTGTTGCCCGAAGGCTTCTTCTCGACCACCAACCTCCCGACGTACGTGCGGATAAAGGGAGCCTGGCAGATGCCTCGCGAGCCGCGGATGGACTCGGCGCTGGTGATCGATGCCGATGGCCTCTGGGTCAGGGAAGGCCGTAAGCTGAAAAAAGGCGACCTCGTCGCCGTCGGCAGCGAGGAGGACGGTAGCGAGGGCATCTACGTGCACACCGCCTCCTTCCTCGGCGACGAAGAAGGCGAATTCAAGTTCATGACCAGCGAGGTGTCGCGAGAGAAGCCGATCGATTACTCGCAGATGGCGAGCATTCTGATCGACGAGCGCGAGCGCGGCGGCTATCCCATTTGGGTCACGGGCCCCGCACTCGTCCATTCGCGCGCGCGCGCCGACATGGTGTGGTTCATCGAGAACGGATTCGTTGCCGCGCTACTCGCCGGCAACGCCGTCGCGGTACATGACATCGAGGCCTCGATCTTCGGGACGACCCTCGGCATGACCCGCACCGGCGAGGCGACCACCGGCGGCCACGGACTCCACATGCGCGCCATCAACAAGGTGCGCGCCGCGGGCTCGATCTCCAACGCCGTCGAGCGCGGCGTCATCAAGGACGGCATCATGCACGCCTGCGTGGTGAAGGGCGTCCCGTTCGTGCTCACCGGCTCGATTCGCGACGATGGCCCGCTACCCGAAGTCATCACCGATACTCTCGCGGCCCAGGACGCGATGAAGCGTCACACCACCCGGGCGACGATGGCAGTGCTGATCGCGACCGCGCTCCACGCAATTGCAACCGGCAACATGCTCCCTGCCTTCGTCACCGAGAAGGACGGCTCGATGCGCGAGCTGCCGACTATCTGTGTTGATTCGTCGGAATTCGTGGTCAGCAAGCTCAAGGATCGCGGTACCCACCAGGCATTCGGCGTCGTCACCAACGCACAGGATTTCATGCACATTCTGCGACTGTATGTGGAGCGGGAGCTGACCGAGAGAAAGGCGGCGGAGACCGCGCGCCAGGCCAGCAGGGCGACCGCATGATCGAAACGACGGAGAGATTTCTGCGCGACATCGCCGAGCGCATCGGTCTGCACTCGGTGGATGAAGTCAGGCTGTTTCCGCCGATGCGTCAGGGCGGAGTCGAGACGGGAGTCGCGGTCGTCGCCGCGTTGCCGCTTCCACCCGAGCCCGAGCACCATCACGAGGCCGACGAACCGCCCGAAGCGCTCAGCGAGAGTGCCGGTGACGAGTTTCTACCCATCGAGGAAGAGGATCGCGAGATAATCGTCCATCGCCACACCGTTTTTACCGCGCGCTATCGGCATACGCTCAAAGGCCCGGATCGCGGCAAATGGGAGGTGGACGTGCGCGCCGAGGCCGATGCCCCGCTCGTAACCCTCGATGACGTGGTGCGCGGTGTCATGAAGCGCGCCGGCGAGCCATTCGAGCCGGAGAAGATCACCGCGTCGGCGTTCAAGACCATCGTCGAGACCGCGCCCAGCGTCTGACGACCTCGCAGGCTCCCCGATCCCGAGCCCGCAGCCGTGTCGAGCGTCTAAACTGCTACTTGCGGTGCGATTGGTGTCAGGCGCGCCGCCGCAGCGGGCGCATCAGGCGCGTTCGCGGCAGCGTAGCGAGCCAGAATCGTCCGATGGATGTCGCGGGCGTCCTCGAGGGTCTCGCCGGCGAGCGCGAGCTGTTCAGGTGAGATAATGAACGGATAGACCTGATCGCCACCCGCCGAGCCGTGGGCACCGACCTGATCATCGAACGAGATGATGTCGTAGCCATCGAAGTAGCCGAACAGCACGCAATCGCCGGCGTTCGGCTGGCGCACAAGCGACTCCACGGCGCGGAGCACATATGGCTCGGTGCCGAACACTTCCAGTGGATTCTCGCCGGAGATGACCTTCAGCTCGCCGTCGTTGAGAACGGCGCGGCCGCGCTTGCCCGCCAGCACCACACCGCGCGCCGACAACGTCGCAACCAATCCGATCCCGGGGTGTGCGATGAGCCGCTCATAAAGCGCCGCCCACCGTCGATCGGCCTGAATCTGCTCCAGTGAAAGACGCTGTTCGACGTTCGCGAAATAGAGCAGCGCCAGGCACGAGCTATAGGTCACCACGACATCGTTGGTGCGATCGACGCGGTACTTCTCCGGGAAGATGATCTCGCGCAGGCCATAGCGGCTGCGCAGCCAGTCCCGAAAGCGGCGGATCGAGTTCCGGGCACCGAACCGCGCCGGTGTCAGCTGCGCGACCGCCTCTACGACCTCCGGACCGATGTCGGAGTACTCGGTGTCCACCGCGTAGCTGGCGAGCGCGCGGGGTCGCGTCGCGTCCTCGACCGGACCCTCGTCGAGCAGCCGCTGTACTGTCGTGCCCAGCGATTCACCGTAGCGCACCCGATAACTGAGCGCGGGCGTCATACCGTGATCCGATAGAATCACCAGATCGTAACCGCGCCCGCCCGCCAGCTGCGCCATACGCCAGATCTCGGCGATGCGCGCGTCCGTGCGGCGCAAATCGGCCAGCGCCTGTTTGCTGGAAGGCCCGAAGTGGTGCGCCAGCTCGTCGTACTGCATGAAGGTGCTGTAGATGACCGGCACGCCGAGGTAGACATCGAGCAGGATCGCCATCGTCTGCAGCTCCCGCACGACGACGTTACTCAGGATCCGGATGAACGGGAAAATGCCCTCCGAGTGTGTCACTCTGCCCGCAAGCTCTCCGCGCGTACGTTCCCACTCCTCGAGCAGCCACTCGAACGCGCCTTGCACAACCATCCGCACCATCCGGATCGGATGCAGCAACATCAGGAGCGCCATCCTCGTTCCACCCAGCCGGCGATACACCGACATCTTCTCGCGGGTCGCCACTGTGAATGCGACGGTCTGTGCGTCGCCGTCGAGCAGGTTCACATAGCTCGATCCGCCTGCAAGCGCGCCCGGCGAATGGATCCGGTCGCGGATGTACTGCACGCCGTGCGGCGCGTTGCAGGTGATTACCCGCCGCGCGGCTTTGTCGTAGAACCGGAACGCTGGAATGCCGCCGTTCTCGCCGTGAAACATCCCCGCCTGGCAGTAGGGCGTCGCGGAAGGGAGCCCACAGAACCAGCGCCGCAGCGCGAATCCCTCGCGCAGCAGCCGCGCGATCGTCGGGCATAGTCCCAGCTCGAGCGCGCGCCTGAGGTCCGAATATGCGAGCGCATCGATCTGCAGCATGATCAGCCCGCGCTGCGGCGGCCGCGGCCGCTTCTCGCGCGCGAACGGCCGGTACTTGGTGCGGTAGTACCAGCGCAAGAGCGGACCCGCGCGCTGTCGCGCGCGCCGCTCGACTATGCCAGGTGGCGCTCGATCTGGCGTAAGAGCTCGCTGATTGGGACCGGCTTGACCAGCACGTCGGCGCAACCCGCCTCGAGACAGCTGCGTCGCGACTTCGCGTCGCTGTGCCCCGTCATGGCGAGCGTCGCGCGCGGGAGGCATGCGCGCTGGCGGAGCGCTTCCATGATCTCGAGGCCGTCGCCGTCGGGCAGGGAAAGGTCGAGTAGCATCACGTCAACCGGCTTGTCGCTGCCGCGTTCCACCGCATCCGCGACGGTCGCGGCGACGTCGACCTCGTAGCCCGCCTCGGTGAACAGCACCGAAAAGGCGTCGGTCACGAGTGGGCTGTCCTCGACGATCAGAATGCGCGTCTTCATTGCTCGCGCGGGATGTCGAGCGGCAGAGTGAAGAAAAAACGGCTGCCCTTGCCGAGCTCGCTCTCCACCCAGATCCGCCCCGAGTGCAGCTCCACCAGCTTGCGCGCAATCGCAAGGCCGAGCCCGGTACCATGGTGAGGACGCGAGGGTGAAGCGTCTACCTGCGCGAACTCCCTGAACACCAGGTCGAAGTGATCGCGCGCAATTCCGCGTCCGGTGTCCCCGACCTCGACGACCAGCTCCTTCCCGTCTTTTCCGCGTCGTGAGAAAGCGACCCACACCTTGCCGCCGTCGGGAGTGAACTTGATGGCGTTGCCGATCAGATTGGCGAGTACGTGCTTTACCTTGTCGCGATCGGCGTAGACCGGCGGCAGGTTGTCGCCGTTCAACCGCTCGATGGTCAGGCGCTTCCTCGCCGCCAGCGCCTGGTTGAGCATCCGGACCTGATCAACCAGCTCGGTGATGTTGAACTCGCTGCGGGCGAGACTGATCTGATCGCTCGCGGTTCGCACGTAGGTGAGAATCTCGTCGATCATGTCGAGCAGTTGCTGGCCGCCGCTCACGATTCCACTCACGCTGTCCCGCTGCTTCGGCGTCAACTCGCCGAGCATGCCCTCCCGCAGGATCTCGGCGTGCGTAATGATCGCCGCCAGCGGCGTGCGCAGATCGTGCGAGATGTTCGAGAGGAACTGGGTCTTGAGTGAGTCGCGCGCCTTGAGCTCGTCGATGGTTCGCTGAGCCTCCCTGGCCAGCGTCTCGAGCGCCTTTACCCGCTGCTGCAGCGCTGCCGCATCCAGCCGTTCAGTCATGGTCATATTGTAGTCGCCGCCTCATCCGCTGCCAACGCGTCCGCCTCGCCCTCGTCGGATTCGACGGCGTCCAGGAGCTGCTGACGTCGCAGCAGCGACCAGTACCGCCCCCTCAGAGCCATGAGATCGTCGTGACAACCTTGCTCGACGACGGTTCCTTTTTCCAGCACGATGATCCATTGAGCATCGCGAATCGCGCTGATCCGGTGGGACGCGATGAGCGCGGTGCGCCCAGCCAGTGCCCCCCGGAGCGCGCGCAGTATCTCGGCTTCGGTGTGGGTGTCGACCGCCGAAAGCGCGTCATCGAGCAGGACGATGCTTGGCTTCCGCGCCAGGGCGCGGGCCAGTGAGGCGCGCTGCTTTTGACCGCCCGACAAGTTGATCCCGCGCTCGCCGAGGACGGTCTCGTATCGGCCCGGGAACTCCTCGATGGTACGATCGAGCTGCGCCACCGATGCCGCCCATTCGCCGCTCTGCGTCAACCCGCTCGTACCGTACGACAGGTTGGAGCCGATGGTGTCGCTGAACAGCAGACTCTCCTGCGGGACGAAGCCGATCTCGCTGCGCAGCTCCGCCGGCGCGACGTGCCGGGTCGAAACGCCGTCGATCAGAATCTCGCCCTCCTGCGGGTCGTACATTCTCGGGATGAGATCGATCAGCGCGCTCTTGCCGCTCCCCGTCGCGCCGACTACGCCGAAAGTCGCGCCAGCCGGAACGGTGAAGCTGACGTTGCGGAGCACCCAGCGTGGCTCCGTCGATACGTCCGACGGATAATGGAATCCGACGTTTCGGAATTCGATCGTGCGGCCCGACTCCGTTGGCGGCAGATGCTGTTGCGGCTGCCTCGCAGTGATGGTCGACTTCACATCCAGTATCTCGGCGAGGCGTCCCATCGATGCATCGCCGCGCTGGAAGAGATTGATGACCCAACCCAGCGCGATCATCGGCCAGGTCAGCATCGTCAGGTACATCCCGAACGCGACGAATGATCCGATCGAGATCGTGCCCCGGATGGTGAAGACGCCGCCGACTCCGAGCACCACCACCGCGCCGAGGCCGCCGAAGAATGCGAACAGCGGATTCAGGGTACCCCAGAGCCGGACCAGCGACATGTTGAGGGCCAGGTACTGGTCGTTGATCGCCCCGAAGCGCGCGATCTCCGCCGCTTCCTGTCGGTAGGCGCGGACGATGCGCGCGCCGGTGAGGTTCTCCTGCGCCCGCGTCGTCAGCGTCGAGAAATGCTCCTGCACGGCCTCGAAGCGGTCATGAATCGCTTTCCCCATCCTGATGGTGAGCAGCGGCAGGAAGATGAGCGGGAGCAGCGCCAGCAGGGTCAGCTTGACGTCGATGCGCAGCATGAAGTAAAGCGCGAATACCCCGCCGGCGATGGTGTTGGCGAGGTACATCACCGCCGGCCCGACCGCCATTCGCACCGCGCTCAGGTCGTTGGTCAGCCGCGCCATGATGTCGCCCGTGCGGGTTTGTGCAAAGTACGCCGCGTCGAGCGTCTCCAGATGTGTGAAGAGGTCGTTGCGCAGGTCGTACTCGATCCAGCGGCTGACGCCGTTCATCAGCTCGCGCATCCCGTATCGGAATGCGCCGCCGATGATGGCGGCGAGCACGATCAGGCCACTCAGCTCCCAGATGGTTTTCATCGGGGCCGCGTTGCCAATCGCGTCGATCGCGCGTCGTAGCAGCCACGGGATGACGCTGGTGATCGCCGAAGATGCCAGGACGATGACGAGCCCGACACTGAATGAGATCCAGTACGGCCGGTAGTATGGCGCGGCGATCCGCAGATTCTTCATATTTGGCATGTGGATTGCCGTCCACTTTTATTCATGAGCTTTGTAAAATCAGAGCTCACAACAGATGGAGGAGGCTAATGGTGCAATATATTCCGCGGTTAAGTGCGTCGCTCGCACTCTCGTTCGCGTTCCTTGCCGCTGCTTGCTCGAAGTCGGACAACACCAACGCTGCCGCGGATTCTGCGCTCAACAGCGACATTCAGTTGGCCAATCGTGATTCGGCGGCGCAACCCGCGTTGACCGACGTGCCGGCAGCTTCGGCGACGCCCACGACGACCGCGCCAAGCACCGCGAGCTCGCGCACCACTACGACGTCGCGCACCACGACCCGCACGCCGACTACCACTTCACGCACACCAACAACCACCACCCGCACGCCGACGACGTCGGTAACCTCGAGCGGTAACACGGTCACCCGTAACCCGGCCGGCACCGCTGCGAGAGTGGGCACTATTCCCGCCGGTTCTACGCTCAATCTCTCCGCGGGCTCGAAGGTATGCACCAACACCAATCACGTCGGCGACACCTTCAACGCGACCGTCAGCAACGCCATCGTCGGCTCCAACGGCGCTGTGATTCCCGCTGGCGCGACGGCGAAGATCGAAGTCACCGAGCTCAAGCGCAGCGAGAACGCGAATGACAACGTCGTGATGGGCTTCCGCGTTGTGTCGGTCAGCTTCGGCGGACACACCTATCCCGTCAGCGCGACCACGAGCTACGCCGACGTCGCAAAGGTCAAGAATCAGCCGAAAGGCAAGGATGTCCAGAAGGTCGTCGGCGGTGCCGCTATCGGCGCGATCGCCGGACAGATCCTCGGCAAGAGCACCAAGGCGACCGTCATCGGCGCAGCGGCAGGTGGCGCGGCCGGAGCAGCGGCTGCCGCGGCGACAGCGAACTATGAAGGATGCGTAAACCCGGGGGGGCGCATTACCGCAACGCTCAACTCGTCGACTCAGGTTAACATCTGAGGAGCCAGCGGTAACAAATCCGGCGTGAGCAATCACGCCGGATTTTTTTTGCCCGTCGCTTTAAAAGCCCGCTGCGCCGCCTCCAGCGGTGCGCGGATCGCTCATGCCCTCGTACCCACCGGATACCCGCATGATCGAATTGGACGATGCGACCCCGCCGCCTTCGACGATGCCGTGGCCCATCGCGCGCAACGCAGCGAGCACCGCGGGATCGAGCCCGCCACGCTCGACGCGGATCGAGTCCGGCAGCGACTGGTGGTGGATGCGGGGCGCGCTGACCGCGTCGCCGAGCGACATCCGGTGGTCAATGACGTTGAGAATGATCTGCGACGTCGCGGAGATGATGCGCGGACCGCCCCGTGCTCCAGTCACGAGCAGCAAGCCGCCCTTCGGGTCGAGCACTATCGTCGGCGACATCGCGCTCAACATCCGCTTGCCGGGCGCAATCGCGTTCGCCTCACCCTGAATCAGCCCGAACATGTTGGGCACGCCCACCTTGGAGGTGAAATCGTCCATCTCGTCGTTCATGAAGATGCCGGCGCCCGAGATATAGATGCCCGACCCGTATAGATCGTTCAGCGTGGTTGTCGTTGCGACCGCGTTGCCGAACTGATCGACTACCGAGTAGTGGGTCGTCTCGGACCCTTCCCGCAGCGTGCCACCGAGCGAGCTCGTCGGATCCGCGTGGTCTCGGGAGATCGCACGCGCGAGACTCCTCGCATACGTCTTACTGGTCAGCGTCGCGAGCGGCACTTTCGCAAACGCTGGATCGCCGAGCTTCGAGTTGCGATCCACGAACGCGCGTTGCGAGGCCGACGCGACGGCGTGGACTTCGGCGGCGCTGCCGAACCGCGAAGGCGGACCATACGCCTCTAGAATGTTGAGGATTTCGGTTACCGTCGTTCCGCCGGAAGACGAGGGCGGCATTGCAATGAAGGAATACCCGCGGAAACTGCTCCGAATCGGCGTGCGCCACACTGGTTGGTAGCGCGCCAGATCCTCCTTCGTGATCAACCCCCCGATTTGCTTCATCTCCGCCGCGATCGAATCCGCAATGCTGCCGCGATAGAACGCCCGCGCCCCGGAGTCGGCGATCAGCTTAATGGTGTGGGCCAGCTGGGCCTGAACGAGCCGTGAACCGATCGCCGGCGGCGACCCGCCCGGCAGAAATAGCGTCTTCCCCGACGAGATGCCGATCCGCGAATTCTCGCCCCTCAGCGATCGGTACATCGCCGAATCGACCACGAACCCCTCGGAGGCCAGCCTGAGGGCCGGCGCCAACACTTTGGCCAGCGGCAGCTTGCCGAACTTGCGGTGCGCTTCGACCATTCCGGCAACCGATCCCGGTACCCCCGATGCCTTCGGCCCAATCACGCTCTCCCCGGTGAGCTTGCCATCAGGACCGACGTACATGTCGCGCGTTGCCGCCAGGGGGGCCGCCTCCCGGTAGTCGATCGCCGCCGTCCGGCCATCCGCCATCCGGATCACCATGTACCCCCCGCCACCGAGATTCCCGGCTTCCGGATAAGCAACCGCAAGCGCGAACCCCGTGGCGACCGCAGCATCCACGGCATTGCCGCCCTCCTTCATTACTTCGACGCCAGCCTGCGCGGCGAGCACGTTGTCGCTCGCCACGATTCCGTGCTGAGCGAAGGTACCATGGGTGCCGGCGGGGAAGCGCCAGCTCGCGGGGAACACCGCTGGAACGCGCGTTGGGATCGCCGGACCGCCGTTGCCCTGATACGAGGCGGCCGCAATCAGCACGCCGCTGACCGCGAGTATCGAACCGACGACGAATGCGTTTTTCAGATCGAGGCTCCGATGGGTGGGATATGAATATAAAAACTCACATCCCCGACTTCGCGCCAGCTAGCGCCGCGCGGTCCGCGCGCCGAATCCCATCCGAACCGACAGTCTCAGAGACCGCATGCTGTTGGTGTTGCTGACTCCGTTGGACAGTCCGCTCCGCTCGTGAATCGCGATTGAGTAGTCGGGGACGAAATCGATCTGGGTGCGGTTGCCGAAGCCGTAGCCGACACCATAACCGAGCGAGAACAACGGGTCGATGTTGCCGCCACCTGCCAGTTCGGCGCCGTCGGTGTCCCGCTTCAGATTCTGATACGAGACGATACCGCCGTTGAGCTCGATCACCTGGTGAAACCCGGCTCCGCCGCCGAAGTGAAAGGTCCCGAGCAGGGTCATCATGTTGAGATGCGCGTCACACTGGCTGCAGCGTGCGCCCGACACACCCGATCCCAACGGCGTAACCAGATCGGAGGAATAAACGAACGGAACGCTCGCGTAGGTGCCGGACACTCCGATCGTCGAGCCGCCTCCGATGTTCTTCTCCAGCGATGCGCGGTACTGCCAGTTGGTGGAGTTTCCGAAATCCCAGGTACTCCCGGTAGCGCCATCGTTGACTCCCTGCCCGGTGAATCCCGCCACCCCGCCACTCAGCCACACGTCGGGATCGCCGGTACGGTAGACGCGCGGCCGCTGCGCCGAGAGTGAGCCTGCAACGACCGTGAGCATCAAAACCATCAGAGATGTACGTCTCATTTATGTCGCTCCGAGTTGTCTTGCGATTCGCGCGCGGCGTCGGATAAGTTTCGACGTGGCTCAACGCTCGACGGCGCATTGATGTTGGACCCTCGCGAAACGGAGCGTCGCAACCCGCGTACCGCTTCGATCGATCTCGCATCCCCCCTCGAGATCGTAGACCTGATAAACGCCGAAGACCAGAGAGTTCCCGATGCCGTCGCGACGCAGCGTGAACAGATCGCGCGCGCCATCGAGATGGCCGAGAAAACCTTTCGGCGTGGTGGCCGCCTCTTTTACGTCGGTGCCGGCACTTCCGGACGGCTCGGCGTGCTCGATGCGAGCGAGTGCCCGCCTACCTTCGGAACGAAACCGGAGATGGTGCAGGGAATCATCGCCGGCGGCCTGCCCGCTCTTACACGCTCCCAGGAAGGCGCCGAGGATATCGTCAAGAACGGCGCGATTGCCATGGACGAACACGGCGTCAACGACAAGGACTTCGTGATCGGCATTGCCGCCTCGGGCACCACTCCGTACGTGCGCGCGGCGCTCGAGCGCGCATCCACGATCGGCGCCCTCACCGGCATTGTCGCCTGCTCGCCGCCACCCGCCGATCTCGTCGCCAAAGTCGATGTCACCATGTTGCCCATCGTCGGCCCGGAAGTAGTCACCGGCTCGACGCGCATGAAGGCCGGCACCGCTACGAAGCTGGTGCTCAACATGATCACTACCGGGGCGATGATCCGGCTGGGAAAGACTTACGGCAATCTGATGGTCGATCTCAAAGCCACGAACAACAAATTGATCGATCGCAGTCAGCGCATCGTCATGGAGGTGTGCGGCGTCTCCCGCGACGAAGCGACGGCCCTGCTCGAGCGCGCCGGAAAGTCCGTCAAGCTCGCCATCGTCATGCAGAAAAAGAACGTGTCGAAGGAGCAGGCAGAACGCCTGCTCGCGGAGAACGGCGGAGTCGTCCGGCGCGTCACGAAAGACGAGCCCCCACCGATCAGGGAGCGATAGATGGCATCCGCCGTCGTCGTTGGGTTGATGTCCGGAACTTCACTCGACGGAATCAGCGC
>Ga0070684_100001244_pt1 | contig 18242 bp, 14 predicted proteins | sample KBSC723LmetaG_FD_65653 | JGI IMG/M metagenome (GOLD analysis project Ga0070684, IMG submission 65653) | Corn rhizosphere microbial communities from Kellogg Biological Station, Michigan, USA - KBS C7.2-3L metaG | ecosystem: Host-associated > Plants > Roots > Rhizosphere ...
CTGGACCCACGCGCGCTGTTGCGCCGCATGTTCGACGCGGCCGTCGAATCGGCGCAGCCTGCGCACGCATTGCCGCCGTATCTGCCTGATCCGCCGCGCGGGCGCACCGTGGTCGTCGGCGCCGGGAAGGCATCGGCGGCGATGGCGCGTGCGCTCGAGGAGCACTGGCGTGGTGCGCTGCGCGGTATCGTCGTCACCCGCTACGGGCACGCGGTGCGATGCGAACACATCGACGTGATCGAAGCCGCGCATCCGGTACCGGACGCGGCAGGCGAGGCGGCCGCGCGGCGCGTGCTTGCCAGCGTTGCCGGGCTGTCGCGCGACGATCTCGTGATCGCGCTGATTTCCGGCGGCGGATCGGCGCTGCTGTCGCTCCCTGCGCGGGGTATTTCGCTTGCCGACAAGCAACAGGTCAGCCGCGCGCTCCTGGCATCGGGGGCCGCCATCGGCGAAATCAACTGCGTGCGCCGGCATCTTTCGGCGATCAAGGGCGGGCGCCTCGCCGCCGCGTGTCACCCGGCGCACGTGGTCACGCTCGCCATTTCCGACGTGCCGGGCGACAACCCGATCGACATCGCCTCGGGGCCTACGGTGGCCGATCCGACCACGCGCGGCGATGCGCGGGCTGTTCTGAGTCGATATGGCGTCGACGTGCCGGCGCCGGTGCGCGCGCTTCTCGACACCGACGCCGCGGAAAGCATCAAGCCGGGCGATCCGCGTCTTGCGCACGCCGAATACCGGATCATTGCCACGCCGCAGAAGGCCCTTGATGCGGCGGCGCAGGTGGCGCGAGCCGACGGCGTGACGCCAATCATTCTGTCCGACAGCATCGAGGGCGAGGCGCGTGACGTCGGCAAGGTGCTCGCCGCACTTGCCCGCCAGGTCGCGCTGCGCCAGGAGCCGTTTGCGCCGCCGTGCGTGCTGCTGTCGGGCGGCGAAACGACGGTCACGGTGCGCGGCGACGGCCGCGGCGGGCGCAACGTCGAATGCCTGCTCGCGCTCGTGCTCGCGCTGCAGGGACGCCCAGGAATTTTCGCACTGGCCTGCGACACCGACGGCGTCGACGGCGTGGAGGAGATCGCCGGCGCGATCGCCACACCCGACACGCTCGCACGCGGCTTCGAGCGCGGTCGCAATGCCGCGCGTGACCTCGATCGCAACGACGCGCACGCCTTCTTCGAGACGCTCGGCGACAGCGTGATTACGGGGCCGACACGGACGAACGTGAACGATTTTCGGGCGATCCTGATCGTGTAGTATCCTCGGGAGAAGAACCGGCGCCGCGTGCTGGATCATGCGCAAATAACGCGGGCTCACTGCGGTCAGGAGGAACGTCGATGAAACACGCACGCTCGCTGCTCGTCACCGCGCTCGGCGCGCTCGCGGCACTCGTTGCGATCCCGCCGGCCTACGGGCAGAACACGATCAAGGTCGGCGTGATCGCCGCCTTCTCGGGACCGTTCGCCGATTACGGCTCGCAGATCGAAGCCGGCATGAAGGCGTACATGAAGGAGCACGGCGACAGCGTCGCCGGCAAGAAGGTCGAGCTCATAACGCGCGACACCAAAGGGCCGGCGCCCGAAGTCGCGAAGCGCTTCGCGCAGGAGCTCATCACGCGCGACAAGGTGCAGTTCCTCGCCGGATTCGGATTGACGCCCAACGCGATGGCGGTGGCTCCCGTCGTCAGCGAGGCGAAGGTGCCGATGATCATCTCGAACGCGGCAACGTCGTCGATCACCACGAAGTCGCCTTACATCACCCGCGTGTCGATGACGATCCCGCAGATCGCCGAGCCGCTCGCACAATGGGCGCTCAAGAACGGCATCAAGCAGGTGTACACGGTGGTCGCCGATTACGGCCCGGGCATCGACGCCGAGACGCAGTTCACGAAGACGTTCAAGGAAGGCGGCGGCACGATCATCGGCTCGGTGCGTACGCCGCTGCAAAGTCCCGACTTCTCCGCGACGACGCAGCGCGTCAAGGACGCGAAGCCGCAGGCGGTGTTCGTGTTCCTCCCTGCCGGCCAGCAGGGCATTTCGTTCATGAAGAGCTTCAACGAGCGCGGCCTCGGCGAAGCGGGGATCAAGCTGATCGCCACCGGCGACATCACCGACGATCACGTGCTCGAAGCAATGGGCGACCCGACGCTCGGGATGATCACCGCATTCCACTACTCGGCCGCGCACAAATCGCCGGAGAACGAGGCGTTCCTGAAGGCGTACGCGGCGGCCAACGACGCCAAGGCCGGCGCGCCGAATTTCATGGCGGCGGCGGGCTACGACACGATGCACGTCATCTACGAGATCGCGAAGAAGCTCGACGGCAACATCGACGGCGACAAGGCGATGGCCGCGGTCAAGGGCATGAAATGGACGAGCCCGCGCGGGCCGGTGACGATCGACCCTGAAACGCGCGACATCGACCAGACCGTCTACATACGCAAGGTCGAGAGAGTGAACGGCAAGCTCGCCAACGTCGAATTCGACAAGATCCCCGACGTCAAGGATCCAGGCAAGAAGTAGCGCCCGGCTTGCGGTCGCCGGGGATAGGTCCGCGTGATCGGCAACTTCATCGGCGTCCTGTTCGACGGTCTCGCGTACGGCAGCCTGCTGTTCATCATCGCCGTCGGGCTGTCGGTGACGCTCGGCCTGATGAACTTCGTCAACCTCGCCCACGGCGCGTTCGCGATGGTGGGAGGCTACGTTTGCGTGATGCTGATGACCCGCGCCGGCGTGCCGTTCCTCGCCACGCTGCCCGTCGCGTTCGTGGCCGCAGCGGTCGTGGGCCTCGTGCTCGAGCGCGCGCTCTACCAGCGGCTCTACAAGTCGAGCCCGCTCGACCAGGTGCTGTTCTCGATCGGCATCGTGTTCATGTCGATCGCGATCGCCACCTACTGGTTCGGCGCGTCGCAGCAGCCGGTATCGTTGCCGTCGTACCTGCGCGGCCAGGTGCACGTTCTCGGGCTCGACCTCGGCGTGTACCGGCTCTTCCTGATCGTCGTTGTGGCGCTGCTGACGCTCGCGCTGCAGTACCTGCTCGACCGCACGCGCTTCGGCAGCCAGGTGCGCGCCAGCGTCGACAACGCCACGGCGGCCGCGGGGCTCGGCATCAACGTGAATCGCGTGTTCGCCCTCACGTTTGCGCTGGGTTCAGGTCTTGCGGGGTTGGGGGGCGGACTCGGCATCGACGTGCTCGGACTCGATCCGACGTTCCCGCTCAAGTACATGGTGTACTTCCTGCTGGTGGTGAGCGTCGGCGGATCGGGGACGATCAAGGGCCCGCTCATTGCCGCACTGATCCTCGGCGTGTTCGACGTCGCGGGCAAGTACTACCTGCCGCAGGTCGGCGGCTTCGTCATCTATGCGCTGATGGTCGTGCTGCTGCTCGTCTTCCCCGCGGGACTTTATGGCCGGCGTGCCTGACGCCAGCGCCGTGGCCACGGTCTCCGCGGTGCATGTGCAGGCGCGGGCGCGTATTGCGTTGCCGAACGATCGCTTTACGCTGCTCGAGATCGCGTTCTGGCTCCTTCCGGTCATTGCGTTCTTCGCCTTTCCGAACTATCGCGTCCTCGGCAGCCAGGTGCTGATCACCGGGCTTTTTGCGGTCTCGCTCGACCTGATCCTCGGTTACGCCGGCATCGTTTCCCTCGGGCACGCCGCCTTCTTCGGCATCGGCGCCTACGCAGCGGGGCTGCTTGCCGTGCATGGCTGGCATGAGCCGATCTCGGGCCTGCTCGTGGCGGCGATCGCAGCGGCCGTCGCCGGCTATCTTGCGAGCTTCCTCGTCGTGCGCGGCGGCGACCTCACGCGTCTCATGGTGACGCTCGGCCTCGGCCTGATGCTGTGGGAAGCGGCGAACAAGGCAGCGTTCGTCACCGGTGGCGTCGATGGCCTGAGCGGCGTCACCATCGCTCCGATCCTCGGCCTGTTCCGATTCGATATCGGCGGACGCACGGCCTTCGTCTATGCGCTCGTCGTCGTCTTCGTCGTGTTCGTGATCGTGCGCCGCATCGTGCATTCACCGTTCGGCTTGAGCGTGCGCGGCATCCGCGAGGGCGGCAAGCGGATGCCGGCGATCGGCGCACCGGTCGCGAAGCGTTTGCGCACGATCTTCACGATCGGCGCCGCCGTCGCGGGGATCGCCGGCGCGCTGATCGCGCAGACGACGCAATTCGTCGGCATCGACACGCTCGGCTTTCCCCGTTCGGCCGAACTGCTGATCATGCTGGTGCTGGGCGGCGCCGGGCGGCTGTACGGCGGACTCGTCGGCGCGGCGATATTCATCATTGCGCAGGACTACCTGTCCGGCATCGATCCGGTCTACTGGGAATTCTGGATCGGCTTCCTGCTGGTCGTCGTCGTGCTGTTCGCGCACGGCGGCATCCTCGGCGGACTCGATGCGCTGCGCGAACGCTGGGCGAGGCGCGCGCGGTGAGCGTGGCCGTGGCGACGGTGCCGCCACCGCAGCGCGATACGCCGGCGCCGGCGCTTCGCACCGAACGGCTGTCGAAGCGCTTCGGTGCGTTTGCCGCGGTCAGCGACGTGTCGCTGTCGTTCACGCCCGGCGTGCGCCACGCGCTGATCGGTCCCAATGGCGCCGGCAAGACGACGCTCATCAATCTGCTGACGGGCTTCCTCGCGCCGACGGCGGGCAACGTGTTCCTCGGCGAACGCATCATCACCGGGCTGCCGCAGCACGAGCGGGTCAAGCGCGGCATGACGCGGACGTTCCAGATCAACACGCTGTTTCCGGGCCTGACGGCTCTCGAATCGGTGGTGCTCGCGGTGTGCGAGCGGCGGGCGCGTGCAGGCGTGTGGTATCGCACCGTGTCACGGCAGGCGGAAGCCATCGACGAGGCGATTGCGCTGCTCGAATCGCTGCGTCTCGTGAACGAACGCAACGAGCTGACGCGCAATCTCGCTTACGGCAAGCAGCGGCTGCTGGAGATCGCGCTCGCGCTCGCCACCCGGCCGTCGATCCTGCTGCTCGACGAGCCCGCGGCCGGCATACCGTCGGCCGAAAGCGCCGAGCTGTTCGGCGTGATCGCGCGCCTGCCCCGCGACGTGACCATCGTGTTCATCGAGCACGACATGGAGCTCGTGTTCCGCTTCGCCGAGCGGATCACGGTGCTCGTCGGGGGCAGGGTGCTGACGGAGGCCGCACCATCGGAGATCGCCAGCGATCCGCGCGTCAAGGAGGTGTATCTCGGCGAGGCGCAGCATGCCTGACCTGCTCGCGCTCGATCGCGTCAGCGCGGGCTACGGCGCGTCGGTCGTGCTGGAGGATGTGTCGCTGTCGATCGGCGAAGGCGACAGCCTCGCGCTGCTCGGACGCAACGGCGTCGGCAAGACGACGCTCCTCGTCACGCTGATGGGCCTGACCCGCGTGCATCGCGGGACGATACGCTTTCGCGGCGCGGCGTGGACGGCGCTTCCCACCTTCCGCCGCGCGCAGGCCGGCATCGGGTGGGTGCCGCAGGAGCGCTACATGTGGCCCTCGCTCACTATCGAGGAGCATCTCACGGCGGTTGCGCGGCCCGGCCGCTGGACGGTCGCAAAGGTATACGACATCTTTCCCCGGCTCGCCGAGCGACGCACGAACTTCGGCACGCAGCTGTCCGGCGGAGAGCAGCAGATGCTCGCCATTGCGCGCGCACTGGTGGTCAATCCCGCGCTGCTCCTGCTCGACGAGCCGATGGAGGGCCTTGCGCCGATCATCGTGCAGGACCTGATGAAGGTGATCGCAAGCCTCGTCGCCGATGGCGGCATGGCCATCGTGATCGTCGAGCAGCACGCGAAGCTCGCGCTGTCGGTCACGCAAAATGCGATCGCGCTCGACCGGGGCCGCATCGTGCATCGATCGTCGAGCGAGGCGCTGCTGGACGATCCGCAGACGCTGCAGCGCCTCGTGACGCTGGGATCGGATCAGTAGCGCTTGTCGATGGTGCGCGGCGAACGCGCCGCTGGGGTCGATTGCAGCGAGGCGTCGCCCGCGTAACGCACCGCGAGCTTCCATGCATCGCCCTCGCGCTTCCAGCAATCGACGACGAAGCGCGCGCTCCCGCGACGCGTCGATGCGCCCGCCGCAGTTTCGCGAAAGCTGACGATTGCGATGTCACCGAAATCATGAACGGCCATCTGCTCGATCAGCGGGGACGCGCGCTGCGCCGCGCGCGCATCGCGAATCCACGCGTCGCGCGGCACCGGCGTGCCGGGCGCATTCCCTGCGCGCAATTCAAAGGCAGGATCGAGGATTGCATCGAGCGCCGCGGCGTCCTTGGCGTGCGTCCTCGCAACGAGGTCCCTCTCGAGGCCGGTAAACAGCTTGACGAGTCGCGTGACCGTGGGGATTCGGCCGGACGCAGGCGCAGGCTGCGCGAGTCCGGATGCGCTGGTGCATGCCGCGAACGCCACGACGACGAAGCGAAGTTTCATGCAGCTTCGAGCGGCAAAGCCTGCAGAACGTTCGGACGGCGCGATGTCCCGATGCGCCGCACGAACGTTCAGTGCCGCAGTTGCCCAAGCGATCAGAACGTCATCGAGCAGTAGCCGCCGGAAGCGTTGACCCAGTTCTGCTGGATCAGGTAGTTGGTTCCGCCGAGCGTGACGTTGTACTTCGCCCCGCTCTTCAGCGTGGTCGTGTTGCCGAACGTCCACGCGCACTTGTCTGCGTTTTCCTGTCCGCGCCGGTCGTACCAGGCGTTGAGGTCCGGATCGCTGATCGCCTCCTCGAGCTCGTGCGAAACGATGCTCGCCATGCCGTCGGCGCCCGTGTTGCCGTTCGGGCTTGTTGTCTGCTCGGCGCAGGCACTCGGACACCGATCGGGATTACCGACGAACGCGAACTTGATGTCAGTCCCGGTGATCGTTCCGTGCGTATGCCATCCGCAGTACTGCGTGCAGAAACCGGAGCTTTCATTGACGTCCGCCGATGTGAGGACGAAATAGACGCCGTTGGAGTCGAGCGGTAGCGCGTGCGACGCGAGCGCACCGGCGACCACCGCTTGCACACCGGCGTCGCTCAGCGTCTTGCCCTGCGAATAGGAGTCGGTCGTCGAGGTCGCGTAGCTCGCGAGACCCGACACGTGCGTATTGCTGCCGTTGTAGTACGTCGAGTTGATGTTCAAATAGGAAGAGCCGCCGATGTGCTGCGCGAGATTGGTGAGAAGTGTCGTGGCGGTGTTGCCCGTCCAGTCGCCATACCAGATGTAGTAGACGTTCGGCGTTCCGAGCATCACCGGCCCGCCGTGGTAGTCGATGCCATTGCTGCCGCTGGTCGGCCGCGACGGCTTGGCCTGTCCCTGCGGCTGTCCCTGGCCCTGTCCTGCACCTTGTCCGGGACCCGGGCCCGGTGCAGGCCGCTCGCCATAACCCTTGCCGGTGGGGACGAGTTCGTCGACGTCGGCGCGAACCGCACCTGCATTGACCACGCTGCTCGTCATCGCGGCGAAGCACGAAACGGCGACGGCTGAAAGTACGGCATGACGCATGTAGACTCCCTCGATGTAAGTGAAGGGCCGCGGTTCCAGCGGAGCCGGAGGACCGCCAACCTCGTCGCAATATGCGTGAACTTGCGCGTGCCGGCAACGTTTGGCGCCGAACGGAGCATTGGTAGCCGACAGATTGTGTCGTGCACGCACATTGAGCGCGTGTTCAGTCGCTGTGTCGTGCACGCACATTGAGCGCGCGTTCACGCGCGAAAAGATGCGCCAACGTGTCATCGCGTGCGACGTTGTTCGCCCTGCTGGCGCAGCGCGTCCAGCGTCGCATTCATCGTGATCGCCTGTGGATCGAGCCTGACATGGACCAGCGCAGGCCGCTGCGAGGCGAGCGCGCGCTCGAACGCCGGCGCGAACGCTTGCGTCGTCGCGACCGTCTCGCCGTGCGCGCCATAGGATCGCGCAAGCTGCGCGAAATCCGGATTCACGAGACCCGTCCCGATGACGCGCCCCGGATGCTCGCGTTCCTGGTGCATGCGGATCGTCCCGTACATGCCGTTGTCGATGACGACGAAGACGATGGCAAGGCCGTACTGCACGGCCGTTGCCAGCTCCTGTCCGTTCATGAGAAAGCAACCGTCGCCGTTCCACGAAACGACGACGCGCCCGGGATGGACGAGCTTGGCCGCGACGGCCGACGGCACGCCGTAGCCCATCGATCCCGAGTACGGTGCGAGCTGGCGCCGGCCACCGCCATAGCGGAAGAGGCGCTGCACCCACGCGGTGTAATTGCCGGCGCCATTGGTCAGCACCGCATCGGCCGGCAGCCGCTCGTCGAGCCAGCGCACGGCCTGCCACAGGTCGACCTCGCCCGGCACCCGCCGTGGCGCACGCCATGCCTCGTGCTCCGCATGCGCGCGCGCCGCTTCGTCACGCGGTGCCTCCGCGCGCGCCGCCGCACCGTCGATCGCAGCGATGAATGCGCCGGGCGTCGCCGCGATTGCGAGCGCAGGCTGGTAGACGCGCCCGAGCTCCATGGCGTCGGGATGCACGTGGACGAGCGCCTGCCTCGGCACGGGAACGTCGAGCAGCGTGTAGCCCGACGTCGTCATTTCGCCGAGCCGCTCGCCGATGACCAGTAGCACGTCGGCCTCGCGTACACGCGCCGCAAGCATCGGATCGATGCCGATCCCGACGTCGCCGGCGTAGAGCGGGTGCGCGTTGTCGAAGAGGTCCTGCCGGCGGAACGCGCATGCGACCGGGACCTGCGAGGCTTCGGCGAAGCGCACGAGCGCGCCGCGCGCAGCATCGTCCCAGCGGCTGCCGCCGACGACGACGAGCGGGCGGTGCGCATCGCGCAGCATTGCCTCGGCGCGGCGAACGTCGTCTTGAGGCGGCGCCGCGGCAATCGCCTCGACGTGCGGCGCATCGGCAACGTCCGCGCTCGCCGCGAGCATGTCCTCGGGCAACGCCAGCACGATCGGACCCGGACGCCCCGACATCGCGATGCGATAGGCGTGCGCAACGTATTCGGGAATGCGCTCGGCGCGATCGATCTGCGCCACCCACTTAGCGACGCTGCCGTACATCCGCCGATAGTCGATCTCCTGGAACGCCTCGCGATCGACCATGCCGCTGCCGACCTGGCCGACGAAGGCGATCAGCGGCGTCGAGTCCTGCATCGCCGTATGGATGCCGACGGCGGCGTTCGACGCACCGGGACCGCGCGTCACGAACAGGATGCCGGGGCGGCCAGTCAGCTTGCCGAACGCCTCCGCCATGTACGCCGCACCGCCCTCGTGACGGCAGACGACGAAGCGCAGGCGATCGGCGGCATCGTGCAGCGCATCGAGCACGGCAAGATAGCTTTCGCCGGGAACGCCGAATGCGTGCGTTGCCCGCTGCGCCAGCAGATTGGCGACGAGGATCTGTCCTCCGCTTCGCATGCCCATCGGCCCGTGCTCCTTTCCGGTGGTCTCGACGTCGCGGCCGATTCTACGCGCGCACGCCCTATAATCGCGGCGTTTCATTCCCGGCGCAGCCCGTGATTCCGCTCGATTCGCACCTGAACGACGCGCTCCTGTTCGCCGCCTACGCGCTGGCACTCGTGCTGATCGCGGTGCTGCTGCGCTCGCCGCCGCGCAAGGCGATGCTCGGCATGCTCGTCGTCATTGCGATCGGCGTCCTGGGGCTCTGGGTGTACGAGGGGCGCGCGAGTGGCATGAAGACGGCCACATCGTCGGTCATGGCGCGCGAGGCGGTGCTCGTGCTGATCGCGTTCGGCGTGATCCAGGTCACGGTGCTGTTCATCTTCCAGACCGTGCTGGTGCGAAGGCGCATCCCGCGCATCCTGAACGAGTTCGTGGTTGCGCTTGCGCTGATCGGCTACGCGATCTACCGGCTGAACGCCGTCGGCGTCAATCTCGCCGGGCTGATCACCACGTCGGCGGTGGTTTCCGGCGCACTTGCGTTCTCGGCGAAGGAGACGCTAGGCAACCTGTGGGGCGGCATCGCCATCCAGCTCGAGAAAACCTGCCGCATCGGCGACTGGGTGCGAATCGACACGGTCACCGGCCAGATCGTCAGCATCCGCTGGCGCTACATGGCCATCGCGACGATCAACAACGAGACGATCGTCATCCCCAACGGCAACGTGATGCAGCACCGGCTCACCGTCATCGGCCGGCGCGGCGAGGAGCGCACCGCATGGCGGCGTTACGTTGCGTTCGAGGTCGAGCTGCAGCATCCGCCGTCGCGGGTCATCGCCGAGGTCGAACGCGAGCTCGCGCATGCGCAGATTCCGTTCGTTTCGCAGCAGCCGCATCCATTGGTCGCCTGCACCGGATTCAACGACAACGGCGTCGACTACGCCGTCGCGTACGATCTTCTCGACGCCGGCCAGTACTGGACGGTCGATTCGCTGGTGCGCGTGCACCTGTACGCCGCGCTGATGCGCCAGGGTTTCGATATTCCGTTTCCCCGGCGCATCATCGAGGTGCGCCGGGACGAGCGCGAGCAGGCCACACAGCGCGAAGTCGACCACCGCGTCGCGGCGCTGAGCACGATCGATCTGTTCTCGTCGCTCACCGACGCCGAACGCGCTGCCCTCGCGCAGAAGCTTTTGACGTGCGCGTACGTGGGCGACGAGATCGTGTTCCGCGCGGGCGATGCGGCCGACTCGCTATACCTGCTTGCGAAGGGACGGGTCGACATCATGTCCGACTCGCAGAACGGACCACGTGCAAGGCTCGCGACGCTCACGGCACCCGCTTACTTCGGGGAAATGGGACTGCTGCTCGGGCAACCCCGCTTGGCGACCGTGGTGGCGGTCGACGAGGCGGTCTGCTATCGACTGGACAAGGACGGCTTCGATGCGGTCATCCGCGCGCGGCCCGCGCTGGCCGAGCGTCTCGCGCAAGTCCTCGCTGAACGCCAGGCGGCCAACGACGCGACGCTGCAGGCGCTCGACGCCGAAGTGCTCGCGCAACGGGGCGCCAATCGCAAAAGCGACCTGATGCGCCGGATCCAGCAGTTCTTCGGCCTTGCGCAATGAGCGCTGCAGAGCCGCCTCGAAGCGCGAATTCCGCCCCCTCGGGGGCAGCGAAGCGGCGAAGCCGCGAGCGTGGGGGGATCATATGAGCGATGCAGAGCCGCCTCGAAGCGCGAATTGCGCCCCCCTCGGGGGGCAGCGAAGCGGCGAAGCCGCGAGCGTAGGGGGTTATACGAGCGCGCAGCGCGCTGCCGCCGGCTAACGCCCGGCGATGATGTCGTCGCGCTTCAGCAGGAACACGCTATCGGCCGACGATGCGGTCGAAAGCCACAGGAACGGCATGCGCGGGAATGCCGATTCGGCGGCCTCGCGATTGTGGCCGACCTCGACGACGAGAAGGCCGCCGGGTTGCAGGAAGCGTGGTGCCTCGCGCAGGATCGTGCGCACCGCGTCCATCCCGTCGTCGCCGCCCGCGAGTGCCAGCGCCGGCTCGTGGCGATACTCGTGCGGCAGCTCGTCCATCGCCATCGTCGTCACGTACGGCGGATTGCTGATGATGAGGTCGTACGACTTGCCGGGCAGGTTGTCGAAGAGGTCGGAGCGGATCAGGTTGATGCGACCCGCGAGTCCGTAGTCGCTCACGTTGCGCTGCGCGACCGCAAGCGCGTCCGACGAAATATCGGCGGCGTCGATGTCCGCGGCCTCGAACGCATGCGCGAGCAGCACGGCGAGGCAGCCGGACCCGGTGCAAAGATCGAGTGCCGATTTGACCGAAGCCGCGTCGCCGATGTGCGGGGCGAGGCCGTCCGGCAGCAGCTCGGCGATGAACGAGCGCGGAATGAGTACGCGCTCGTCGACGTGAAAGCGGAAATCGCCGAGCCACGCCTCGCGCGTCAGGTACGCGGCGGGAACGCGCTCCTCGATGCGCCGCGTCAGCAGCGCCGCGAGCTCGCTGCGCTCGGCATGCGTGAGCTTCGCGTCGAGAAAAGGCTCGGCGTGGTCGAGCGGCAGGTGCAGCGTGTGCAGCAGCAGGTACAGCGCCTCGTCGGATGCGGTGGCGAAACCGTGTCCGAACGACAGGCCCGCATGCGCGAAGCGCGACACGGCAAAGCGCAGCCAGTCGCGCAGGGTCTCGAGCTCGGGTGGCACGTTCATGCGCCACCGGCGAGCAGGCGCGCGAGAATGCTCTCGTAGATCGCGGCGAGCGGCTCGAGGTCGGCCACGCAGACGCGCTCGTTCAGCTTGTGGATCGTCGCGTTGACGGGCCCGATCTCGACGATTTCCGCGCAGATGCGCGCGATGTAGCGGCCATCGGACGTGCCGCCGTCGCACGACAGCGCCGGCTCGACACCGGCCACCTCGCGGATGGCCTGCGTCGCGATATCGACGAGCCGTCCGCGCGGCGTCAGGAACGGCGCCCCGTGCGCGGTCCAGGCGAGCGCGTAATCGACATGGTGCCTGCGCAATACGTCCTCGAGGCGCGCGGCGAGCGACTCGCGCGGGCTCTGCGGCGAGTAGCGGAAATTGAACAGCAGCTCGAGGGCACCGGGAATCACGTTCGTCGCACCGGTGCCGGCATGGATGTTCGAGCACTGGAACGACGTCGGCGGAAAGTATTCGTTGCCGTCATCCCAATGCGTCCGCGCGAGCTCCGCGAGGACGGGAGCGATCACGTGGATCGGGTTGCGCGCAAGATGCGGATAGGCGACGTGGCCCTGGACGCCCTTGACGATCAGCGTACCCGACAGCGTGCCGCGGCGCCCGTTCTTGATCATGTCGCCGAGCCGCTCCACCGACGACGGTTCGCCGACAATGCAGTAGTCGATGACCGTGCCTGCGCGCGCGAGCCGCTCGACCACTTGTGCGGTGCCGTCGACAGACGGGCCTTCCTCGTCGGACGTGATCAGCAGGGCGATCGAGCCGGCGGGATCGTGCCGCGCGAGCAGACGCTCGATCGCAACCACGAAGGCGGCTAGCGACGACTTCATGTCGGCGGCGCCGCGCCCATAGAGGTAGCCGTCGCGCACGCTCGGCGCGAACGGATCGCTCGTCCAGTCGGCGAGCGGGCCCGTCGGCACGACGTCGGTGTGGCCGGCGAGGCACACGAGCGGCGCGCCCTCGCCACGACGCGCCCACAGGTTGGTGACGCCGTTGACGCTCAGTGTGTCGCAGCGAAAGCCGAGTGGCGCCAGGCGCTCGGCAAGCAGCGCCTGGCAGCCGGCATCGTCGGGAGTGAGCGAGCGGCGCGCGATCAGCCCGCGCGTGAGGTCGAGAACCGGGCTTGTGCGAAAGGCGGGAGCGGATGGCGGCGACACGCCCGACACGATACTCCCGGTTTCGCCGCAACCGCGAGCGTCATTTTCGCAAGCGGCGTGCGGCGTGTGGCGGGTGCCGGATCGATCAGCGCTCGAGCAGTTCGGGGTTGATCGTCATGCTGGCGAAATCGGCGGCCGGGCGCACGTTCAGCTCCGGCTCGCCCTGTGCGGAGTCGATGCGCGACGACGGCGAGTTCTGGTTGATGAGCCAGGCGAGGTTGGTCGCCGAGTCGGACGCGACCATCGCCTCGTCGTAGGAGATGCGCCCATCCAGATAGAGCTTGCATAGCGCCTGCTCGAACGTCTGCGATCCGGGGTAGAGCGACTGCTCCATCGCTTCCTTGATCTGCGTGAACTCGCCGCTCTTGATGAGCTCGGCGATGAGCGACGTGTTGAGAAGGATCTCGACCGCCGGCTGCTGGCCGCCTTCGACGTTGCGCACCAGCCGCTGCGACACGATCGCACGCAGCCCGATCGACAGGTCGGACAACACCGCGGAGCGTGCCTCGTGCGGAAACAGGTTGATGATCCGCGACAGTGCGTGGTAGCTGTTGTTCGCGTGGATCGTCGACAGGCAGAGGTGGCCGGTCAGCGTATGCAGCAGCGCCGCCTGCATCGTTTCCTTGTCGCGGATCTCGCCGATCATGATGAGGTCGGGCGCTTCGCGCAACGCGCTTTGCAGCGCCATGTGGTAGTTGTGCGTATCGATGCCGATCTCGCGCTGGTTGACCATGCTCTGGCGGTGGTCGAACAGGTATTCGATCGGGTCCTCGATCGTCAGGATGTGCCCGCTGCGGTTGTTGTTCCGGTGGTCGATCATCGCCGCCAGCGACGTCGATTTGCCCGAGCCCGTCGCACCGGCGACGAGCACGAGGCCGCGCTTCGCCATCACGAGGTCGAGGAGCACCGGCGGCAGGTTCAGCGCCTCGAACGGCGGCACGCTGTTGCGCACATAGCGGATCACCAGCGCGATCGAGCCGCGCTGGCGGAAGATGTTGATCCGGAAGTTGCCGACGCTGCGATCGAGATGCGACAGGTTCATCTCGCGCTCGTTCTCGAACTCGCGCGCCTGCTCCTTCGTCATCAGGTCGTACGCGATGCGGCGCACCGTCTCGACGTCCATCGACTGGCTCGACACCGGGTGCACGACGCCGTTGACCTTGATGTTGATCGGCGCGCCGCACGTGATGTAGAGGTCCGACGCCTGCTTGTCGGCCATCAGCTTGAAGAGTCTGTCGAGGTACATGTTCCCCTTTCCGGGCTAGAATGACAGCGCGGTCCTTGCCGGCGCGACGCATGCGCGGGCTATGATGATGTCATGAGTCGCCGGGCTCCGCCAGCGCATGGGCGCTTCGCGTCCGTCGCGGCCACGTCCCACTCGACTTCGCACCACAACTCGACCCGGCAACAAAGCAAGTTCCATGCTCGCCATCATCGGCGGTACCGGCCTGACGCGCCTTTCCACGCTTGCCGTCAGGCACCGCGAAGTGATTCGCACGCCCTACGGTGAGCCGTCGGCCGCGCTGGTCTTCGGCGAAGTGGCCGGCCACGCGGCGATCTTCCTCGCCCGTCACGGCCATGGGCACACGATTCCGCCGCACAAGGTCAACTACCGCGCCAATCTTTGGGCGCTGAGGGAGCAGGGCGCGAGCGCGATCCTGGCGATCGCCTCCGTCGGTGCGATCCGGGGCTGTGGCCCGGGCGACCTCGTGCTGCCGCACCAGTTGATCGACTACACATCGGGACGCGCGAACACGTTCTTCGACGGCGGCGACCAGCAGGTGGTGCACGTCGATTTCACGCACCCGTATTCGCAGCCGCTGCGCGCCGAGTGTCTCGCCGGCGCGCAGGACGGCCGCATCGCGCTGCGCGATGGCGGCGTCTACGGCGCGGTGTCGGGACCGCGCCTCGAAACCGCAGCCGAAATCGACCGCATGGATCGCGACGGCGCGACGCTCGTGGGCATGACCGGCATGCCCGAAGCGGGCCTTGCGCGCGAGCTCGGCATCGAATATGCGTCGGTTTGCGTTGTCGTCAATCACGCTGCGGGCCGTGGCGACAGCGTCGCGAGCGTGTCGATGGAATCGATCGCGAACGTGCTCGAGACCGGCATGGATCGCGTGCGCGCGTTGATCGAGCGCGTGGTGCCACGGGTTCCGCTCGCGCCGCGCGAGGTGGAAGCACGCCGCGAGGCGGTGATCATGGGGGCGAGTGGCGATGATTCGTGACGTGCTGCGCATGGGCGATCCGCGCCTTTTCGAGCGCTCCCGTGAAGTGGATCGCACGGGCACATCCGAGCTGTCCGCGCTGCTCGAGGACATGCGCGACACGATGCGCGCGCAAAACGGCGCCGGACTCGCCGCGCCACAGATCGGCGTCGGCTTGCGCGTCGTGATCTTCGGCGTCGAGCGCAACGAGCGCTACCCTGATGCCGAGCCGGTGCCGTACACGGAGATCGTCAATCCGGTCGTGACCGCGTTGTCGGACGAGCTGGAGGACGGGTGGGAGGGCTGCCTGTCGGTCCCGGGGCTGCGCGGCGTCGTGCCGCGGTTTCGACGTTTGCGCTATCGGGGCCTTGCGCCGTCCGGCGAAGTGATCGAGCGCGAAGTCGAGGGCTTCCACGCACGGGTCGTGCAGCACGAGTGCGATCATCTCGACGGCATTCTCTACCCGATGCGGGTGCGCGATTTCACGCGCTTCGGCTTTACCGACGTGCTGTTTCCGGGGATCGCGGCAGCGGAGGATTGATGCCGTCGAGACGCAGCTCCTCGTAGAGCGCCGTCTCGAAGCGCAGCATCGCCTGCTCGTCGTGCAGGCGCGCGCCGTCGATCAGGAACACGTCCTCGGCGCGCTCACCGAGCGTGTTGATGCGCGCGCTCGCCACGTTGATGTTCGCCTGCGCGAGAAACCATGCGATGCGGGCGAGGAGCCCGGGCCGGTCGCCGGCGACGACTTCGAGGATGAAATGCGTCCCCTTGTCGTCGGGAAAGATGCGGATTTCCGGTGTCAGCGGAAAGTGCCTCAGCTGGCGCGGAATGCGCCCTTCGCCCGGCGGCTGCAGCGGCCCCGGTGCGGTCAGCGCGCGCGTTAGCTCGTACTCGATGAACTGGATCGTTTCGCGATACGCCGGAGCGGGATTCGACGGCTCGTGCACGGCGAACGTGTCGAGTGCGTAGCCGTGGCGTGTCGTGTGGACTTTCGCGTCGAGGATCGACAGGTTCGCACGCCCGAAGAAGCCGCAGATGCGAGCGAAGAGCGCCGGCTGATCGTGCAGGTAGACGAGCACCTGCAGGCCGGCGCCGTCGCGTCCGAGCCGGGCCTTGACTACCGGTGCATCGCGCGCCGCGCGCCAGTGCAGATGTCGCGCGTGCCATGCGATCTCGTCCGCCGTGTGCCGCTGGAAGTACGCGGTGTCGAGCTCGCGCCACAGGCCGCGCTCGGCATCGTCGGGTAGCGCATGAAGGCGCAGCAAGCGCTGCGCCTCGCGCTGGCGCTCGGCGACGCTGTCCTCGATCGTGCGCTCGCTGCTGCCGGCGACGATCGCCGCGCGTGCCGCATGAAACAGGTCCTCGAGGAGCTTGCCTTTCCATGCGTTCCACACCTTCGGACTGGTCCCGCGGATATCGGCGACAGTGAGCAGGTACAGTGCGACGAGCCGGCGCTCCTGGCCGACCTTCGCCGCAAACGCGTCGACGATGGCAGGATCGGTGATGTCCTGTTTCTGCGCGGTCAGCGACATCGACAGGTGCTCGGACACGAGCCACGCGACGAGCTCGGCGTCGGCAGGCGCGAGACCATGCGCGAGGCAGAAGCGCTGCGCATCGCGGGCGCCGAGCGTCGAATGGTCGCCGCCGCGCCCCTTGGCGATGTCGTGGAACAGAGCGGCCAGATAGAGCACTTCCTTGCGCGCGAAATCGCCGATGAGCCGCGAGCACAGCGGATATTCGTGCGCATGCTGCGACTCGGTGAAGCGGCGCAGGTTGCGGATCACCATCAGGATGTGCTCGTCGACGGTGTACACGTGGAAGAGGTCGTGCTGCATCTGGCCGACGATGGCGCCGAACGCGGGCAGGTACTGGCCGAGGATGCCGTAGAGATTCATCCGCCGCAGCTCGTGCGTGAGCCCGCGCGGCTCGCGGAAGATCTGCATGAAACGCGCGCGGTTCGCGGGGTCGCGCCGGAACGCGGCGTCGATCCGGTGCCGGCTTCGCCACAGCGCGCGCAGCGTTCGCGCCGTCATGCCGCGAAGCTCCGGGTGGCGCTGCAGCATCAGGAACGCGTCGAGCATCGCGGCAGGCTGCGCGTCGAACAGCGTGTCGTCCGCAACGTCGAGCAGCTCATCGACGCGCGACCAGGTTTGATCGATCGGCAACGGCGCCATGGCCGCGGGATAAAGGCGCGCGTGGAGGTTCTGCAGCAGCAGCGTGTTGACCTGGCGCACGAGCTTGGCCGCGCGGTAGTAGCGCTGCATCAGTTGTTCGCTCGCGCGCCTCGCCGGCGTGTCGGCGAAGCCGAGCTCCGCGGCGAGCGCCGACTGCAGGTCGAACACGAGCCGGTCCTCCCGGCGGCCGGCGAGGTAGTGGAGCCGGATGCGCAGATCGGCGATCAGTCGTTGCTGCCGCGCGACGGCGCGCGCTTCCGCCTCGGTCATCAGCGCGTTGCGCGCCAGCTCGCGCCACGAACGACCGAGCCGCGACGCGCGCGCAATCCAGATCACCGTCTGCAGGTCGCGCAAGCCGCCGGGACTTTCCTTGACGTTCGGCTCCAGGTTATAGGCGGCGTCGTGGTACTTGAGATGCCGCTGCTGCTGCTCGAGCGCCTTCGCATCGTAGAACGTGCGCAGGTCGAGCCGCGCGTCGAACATCCGCTCGAATTCGCGCTGCAATGCCCGCGATCCGGCGAGATGCCGATGCTCGAGCAGGCTCGTCGCGACCGTCGCATCGGCCGTCATCTCGGATGCGCATTCGTCGATGGTCCGTACGGCGTGCGACAGCTCGAT
>Ga0070684_100001245_pt1 | contig 18231 bp, 17 predicted proteins | sample KBSC723LmetaG_FD_65653 | JGI IMG/M metagenome (GOLD analysis project Ga0070684, IMG submission 65653) | Corn rhizosphere microbial communities from Kellogg Biological Station, Michigan, USA - KBS C7.2-3L metaG | ecosystem: Host-associated > Plants > Roots > Rhizosphere ...
GTAAACCTTGCTTCCCAGCAGGCTCTTCTTGCTGAGATCGATAAGGAAAGAAGACTGGAACTGGTTGGAGAAGGCCATCGCTGGTTTGATCTGGTAAGGACCGGGAAAGCCGTTCAGGTAATGACACAGCACTTTGCATCAACTCCCGGCTACAGTACAGCTACGATTGATCAGCATAACCTCCTGATGCCGGTTCCGCAGGGACAGATCAATACCGACCCTGCCATCAAACAAAATCCGGGATATTAAAAAAGTGTTATGGAGAAGATATGAGTATACCAAAAGATCGCAGCTCTCCTGCTGCTATTGGTTTTTTTGAGAAGTGCTTATCTTCATACAAGGCAAAAACGATGATGCTGAATCTTGACAAAGCATGGGACTACACCCCTGAAATAAAAGAACTGGCGGATCTAACCGGAACTTCCCAGCAAATCATTATGAAACGAAGTAAAAATGCCCCGGGCCTGAAAAAGGAAGTGATCAGATATATTAAACTAAAAAAGAAAAAATATGAAGACTAAATTGTTATGCCTGCTGATCTTTGTTTCCGGAATTGTTTTCGGACAGAAGAAAATATCCTTGTCTCATTTTCCGGAAGATAAGGTGATGGTTATTGCCCACCGGGCCGACTGGCGGGAAGCCCCGGAAAACTCTGCCTGGGCAGTGAGAAAAGCCATTGAAAAAGGGATTGATATGGTAGAAGTAGACCTGGCCCTGACAAAAGACAGCGTTCTGGTCCTGATGCACGATAAAACCATCGACCGTACCACTACAGGAACCGGAAAACCCGCTGACTATACCCTGGCAGAACTCCGGAAATTCTCATTAAAAGACGGACTGGGAAGTACAACACAAATGAAAGTGCCTACCCTGGAAGAGATCCTGGACATTACCCAGGATAAAATCCTGATCAATCTTGACAAAGGATTCGATTATATCAATATGGTCTATCCTTTATTAAAAAAAAGGAAGATGCTCGACCAGGTTTTATTTAAAGGAAGTGAAACCTATAAAGAATTCAACCGTAAATACGGAGCGATTAAAAATGATATCCATTTCATGCCTATTGTCAGGCTGAATCTAAAAGAAGGATGGCAGAAAATCACCGAATATACCGATCATTATCAGGTCTACGGCTTTGAGTTTACGGTAGGAGAGACGGAACAGAATATGATTGACTTTAATAAAGTCAGGGAAAAAGGTTGCAGGGTGTGGGTCAATGCGCTCTGGCCACACCACAATGCAGGACATAATGATGATCTGGCTCTTGAAAATCCTGAAGTATACGAATGGTTTTTAAAAAATAAGGTCAATATGATCCAGACCGATCGTCCCAAGGAACTGATCGGATTCCTGAAAAAGAAGGATCTTTACTATTAATATACGGTACTTTCAAAAATTGGAATCGGCGGAGCCAAAGGCTCCGCCGATTCTTTTATCATTATTGACTGTAACAGCAATGCCTATTTCTGATGGTTATACATCAGCTGATAGTATTCATCTGCCATCCGGTCACTGTTGAACTGGTACTCTACATCTTCCATGGAATTGTACTGGATCTTCCTCCATTGTGACGGTTGATCATAATAGGTAGGAAGAATTTCATTTTCAAGGATTTCATACAGCGTATTGAGGTCGTGGTTGTCCTGCTCATAAATGCTGGTGTTCATATAATCCGCTTTAGGGACTACGAATGAATTTTCTCCGTGTTTTGCAAATTCAGGGATCCAGCCGTCATCTGTTGAAAGGTTTACCGAACCGTTCATAGCCGCCGTCATTCCTGAAGTACCGGAAGCTTCCCTCGGTACCCGTGGATTGTTGAGCCATAAGTCAGAGCCCTGTTTCAGCGATTTGCTTAGGGAAAGTTCATATCCCGTAAGTACAGCCATATTTTTATTATTTTTACTTTCTTCCACCAGCGAATTAAAGGTGGAAATCGCAGCATAATCCATCGGATAAGGTTTTCCAGCCCAGATGATCTGAACCGGGTATTTCGGGTTGTTCAGGAGCCTGTAAAACCTGTCCTTATCATGGAGGAGGAGATCAGCACGCTTGTAGCCCGCGAAACGCCTTGCCCAGACAATGGTGAACACATCAGGATCAAACAGGTTCCCGGTTTGGTCTGCCACGATTTTGAACAGCCTTTTCTTCAGGTGTTTTTTCCGGAAATCAAATGCCGTTTCATCGTTTTCATCCTTTGCATTGTACAGAGGTTTGTCTGCCCAGTATTTAAAATCCTGGGCATTGGTAATGGAAGTGATTTCGCAGATCCCCGGATATTTGTGCCACAACGTATTAGAAACCTCTCCGTGAAGTTTTGAAACCCCATTGGCAATTCCGGACATTTTAAGCGCACATAAAGAATGGTTGAAGCGGTCATCGTCAGTTCCTTCAATCTGCTTTACCTCTTCCATACTAAGCCCGGAAAAATATGACATATCATAGCAAAGCTTAAGATTATGCTTCTCATTACCGGCCTCTTCAGGAGTATGGGTGGTGAAAACCAGCTTTTCTTTCACACGTTTCATATCGCCATCGTACTTTTTAAGCAGATGGAAGGCTGCGGGGAGACCATGCGCTTCATTCAGATGGTATACTTCCCGTTCTATATTCATTTCATCCAGCAGTCTTGCGCCTCCTTTTCCTAGAAGAATATACTGCGCCAGCTTGGTGGATTCATTGGCATCATACAGTTTATGGCAGATCGTTTTAGACACGTGATCGTTTTCAGGAACGTCGGTGGAAAGGAAAAACATCGGAGCCGTATTGAAGATTTCAGGATCCAGGTACCATACCTTCACCCAAACCGGGGCACTATGAATTTCAATCTGGAATTTAATTCCCGTATCCTCAAGAAAGCTGTACATTTTTTTGGTCCAGACCGGTTGCAGGGTCTGGTCATGGTTTCTTGCCTGGTCATAATATCCGAATTTCCACAGGATACCGATTCCCACCAGATCCTGCTTCAGGTTATACGCACTTCTCATATGCGATCCCGCAAGGAATCCCAATCCGCCTGAATATATTTTTAATACATGTTCAATAGCAAATTCCATAGAGAAATAAGCTACCTTTTTTGAGTATTTAGGGTTGACGTTGTAGGGTATTTCAAAGTTTTTAAAATCCATAAACACAGTTTTGTTTTGAATTGGCAAAGGTAATTAATTATGAAAACAAACTTTATATTAATTATTTGATAATTAAGGCTTCAAGCGTGTATCAGATGTTTTTTTTAACTACCTTTAGAATGTAATTTTTTGGTAATCAAAGATCAGGCACTAAAACCATACCATTGTGCCTGTATGGGCAACACAAAAAATAAACACATGAAAAAAGCATTTTCTGATGAAGATTTAATTAAAAATCTCAGTTTATACTATCTGAACCGGCATCTCAAGAAGAAGCCGATAGAGAAATACCACCGTGCCATAGATGAGTCATCCCTGCATGACAGGGAGAAGTACAGGAAAAAATCTGAAATTTTACTGCTGAATGCTTTTATGCATCATTTTCCCAGCGTAAAGTTTGAGGACCTTACCTGCGAAAGTCCGGATTTCATTGCTACGCTGGACGACAAAAAGATTGGAATTGAATTGACGGAAGTGATCAACCATTTGGAAATGAAAAAAATGGAGAGCAGCCTTAATAAAATATTCCGTCAGGCAGAAATACTATTGGAACAGGAAAACACTACGAAATATCGTGGTGTTTATTTTTTGGAGTTTCAGCCCAACCTTAAATTCCATCATCCCGAAGATCAGCAGGAAATCATTCTGTCCATTTATAAAAGCATCCGCAAAAACAGGCCTTCGGGACATGTCCGGAACCTCAGGAAATCCTTTCACCGAAGGAATGTATTCATCACCCATGAATACAATATGAGTCTTTTTGACGAACTCTGTTCCGAGAAAATCATGGAGCTGATCGAGAAGAAGAATGAGAAATTTCCTTATTATGATTCTTCGGTGGATGAATGCTGGCTTGTTATCGTATCGGATATGAATTCCCTGGCGTCCCGGTATACATTTATCCAGGATAAAGAGCAGCTCAGGGAAGTCAGAAGCCCGTTCCACAAAATATTCCATCTGGAGAACCTTTGCGGGAACCTCACGAATATCAAGTAATATAGAGGATCCGGGATCAATAAAGCATTGTTCAGGAGCTTTTTCCCGCTTTCCGCACTCGCTATTTTTGTGTTTCGGGCGGCGGCAAAGCCGCTGCCCGAAACACAAAAATGAGCTCAGGCAAATGCTCCAATCGGGGCTAGGATTAAGGGCATGAGGAATTATCTGCATCAATTCAAAACCAGTCGGTTAAATGCTTAACTTTGATCAAAACAATTTTATGAAAGACCTGTTGATCAAAAGATTTCAGTATTATAAATCTCTGGGAGACCAAACTTTCACACAACTTTCAGAAGAGCAGATGTTCTGGAAGTATAATGAGGAAAGCAACTCTATAGCAGTGATCGTAAAGCATATCACCGGAAACATGCTTTCCAGGTGGACCAATTTTATGACGGAAGACGGCGAAAAGGAATGGCGTAACCGGGATGAAGAATTTATCAATGTTCTTATGACCAAAAGTGAAATTCTGGAGTCCTGGGAAAAAGGCTGGGACTGCCTTTTTGGTGCGCTGGACCAGATCAATGAGGAAAATATTCATGCAACCGTTTATATACGGGGTGAGGCGCATTCCGTTCTTGATGCCATTCTGCGTCAGCTTGCCCATTACCCGTACCATATCGGTCAGATTATTTATATTGCCAAAATGGTGAAGAATGAAGATTGGAATACCCTGTCTATTGCCCGTAATAAATCTAAGGCATTCAATGCGAAAATGAAAAGCAAATTTTCTGAAGATTCTCTAGCTGAAAACTCCTCTCCGGTCTGCTATCATAATAGCCCTGAGGTCAGGGATGACTTTCAGGATGAAACGCGTCACTAATCGGAAAAACCTCTGTCTGGTTAAAATACTGACAGATAAATGCCTTATATAATGGACCATAGAAGGTATCAATAGAGTATTACCGTTAAAAGTATTATCTTTGCACCCTAAAAATCAGGAGTTATCCATGTCTACTTTTCACAGAACTGCCGCATACCATACCTTAGGCTGCAAATTGAATTTTGCGGAAACATCTACCATTGCCCGTCAGCTGACGGATGCCGGATACGATAAGGTGAGTTTTGATGATAAGGCAGATGTATATGTGATCAACACCTGTTCGGTAACTGAAAATGCAGACCGGGAATGTAAGCTTCATGTAAAAAGAGCCATGAAAGCCAATCCTGAAGGGCTGGTTGTAATTGTAGGCTGCTATGCACAGCTGAAACCTGAGGAAATTTCACAGATTACCGGTGTAGACCTCGTTTTAGGAGCCAAGGAGAAATTCAACATCCTCAGTTATCTGGATGATCTGGAAAAATCTGAAAGCAATGGAACCGTACACTCCTGTGAGATTGAAGAGACAGATTTTTTCATCGGGAGCTATTCTATCGGTGACCGGACCAGGGCTTTCCTGAAAGTGCAGGACGGCTGTGATTACAAATGTACCTATTGTACCATTCCGCTGGCCAGAGGGATCTCACGTTCAGACACCATCAATAATGTACTGAATAATGCCCGCGAAATTGCTGCAAGGGATATTAAGGAAATCGTTCTTACCGGCGTGAATATCGGGGATTATGGTAAAGGGGAATTCGGGAATAAAAGACATGAGCATACTTTCCTCGACCTTATTTCCGAGCTCGACCAGGTGACCGGAATAGAAAGAATACGGATTTCTTCTATAGAACCCAATCTGCTGAAGGATGAAAGCATTGAACTGGTGTCCAGAAGCAAAAGCTTCGTACCCCATTTTCATATCCCATTACAATCGGGAAGCGATGATCTGCTTAAAAAGATGAAGCGCCGCTACCTTACCGGTTTGTACCGCAACAGGGTAAACAAAATCCGTGAAGTAATGCCTCATGCTGCTATTGGAGTTGACGTGATTGTAGGCTTCCCGGGAGAAACCGAAGAACGTTTTATGGAAACCTATAATTTCCTAAATGAACTTCCTATTACATACCTCCATGTATTTACCTATTCCGAAAGGGAAAATACAGAGGCTGCCGGAATGGAGGGCGTAATACCTGTTTCTGAAAGAAAAAAAAGAAACAAAATGCTCAGGATCCTGTCTGAAAAGAAAAAAATGGTTTTCTATCAGGAGCAGCTTGGTAAAACCTTGCCTGTATTATGGGAGCATGAAAACAAAGATGGTAAGATGTTCGGTTTTACTGAGAATTATGTTAGGGTTCAGAAAGACTTTGATCCTTCCTCTGTCAATCAGATCGAGTTTCTCAAACTGGAAAAAATTGAAGCTGACGGCACAGTATCCGTCATGAGTTCTTTTGAAACGTTTCTTGAAAAAATATAAGAGGAATACTATAGGTGCTTCAATTCTTAGGCCCGGACTAACATTCAGTTACCTTCGACGGTGATCTTCTGGATATTTTAAATAGTATTACTCGCCATCAGTAATATATTGCGATAGACAAACTACCCAGGAATTTGCTTTGGCGCTCAGGATTTACGGAATTTATGATACTCCCATAAAGTTTTTTTTCTTTATTAAAATTAAAACTCGTCACTGGATTTTCAACGAAAAAACTCAAAAGTCTTTACCATGTACATTAATAGATCCGGAGAATATATCTTTCGTGTATCATTATTCTGATTTTCTTGGGATGTGGTAGGCATTTTGCAGCAATCTTTAGAAAATAAAAATCCAAGTGATATGAGAGACAAGTTTTTGTTGTGGGGCGCAATTATTGTAGCCATTGCCTGGGCCGTTGCATTCTTAATCAGAGCAGACTGGTGGATTCCTTTTTTTCTCACCATTATCTATGCGATTGGGGTATATAATGTAACTCAAACCAAGCATGCTATTTTAAGGAATTTTCCGGTACTGGGATACTTCAGGTATTTTTTTGAAAGTATTTCCCCGGAAATGCAGCAGTATTTTATTGAAAGGGAGACAGACGGGAAACCTTTCCCCCGCAATCAGCGTTCTGCAGTTTACCGCCGGGCAAAAAATCTTGGTGATACTGTTCCTTTTGGAACCCAGCTGGAAGTAAACCATAGGAAATATGAAGGCATCAAGCATTCCATCTATGCTAAAATGCCGTCCGAAGAGCTCCCCAGAGTATGGGTAGGAGGCGAACAATGTACACAGCCTTACCATGCCTCTTTACTGAATATTTCAGCAATGAGTTTTGGGGCTTTGAGCGACCGGGCACAGATTGCACTGAACCGGGGAGCAAAAAAAGGAAATTTTTATCATAATACCGGTGAAGGAGGAATTTCGCCTTATCATATGGAAGGTGGGGATCTCTGCTGGCAGATCGGAACAGGATACTTCGGATGCAGGGATGATGAAGGGGAATTCAATCCTGACCTCTTTAAAAAATATTCCACACTACCGAATGTAAAAATGATTGAGATTAAGTTATCTCAGGGTGCCAAACCGGGTCATGGGGGTGTTTTACCCGGAGTGAAAAATACTCCGGAAATTGCTAAAATCCGTCATGTAACCCCGGGAATTACCGTTCTTTCTCCTCCTGCGCATTCAGCTTTTTCCGATGCTGCAGGTTTACTGAGGTTTGTTCACCAGCTGCGTGACCTTTCAGGAGGTAAGCCGGTAGGTTTTAAACTCTGTATAGGAGACACCAAAGAATTTGAAGATATCTGTGTTCAGATGAATGTTTTAAAGATTTATCCGGATTTTATTACTGTCGATGGTGCTGAAGGAGGAACAGGTGCAGCGCCTCCTGAATTTTCAGATGGTGTCGGAATGCCTTTGGAACCGGCATTAATTTATGTAAATAAAATTCTCAGCCGCTATAATGTAAGGAAAAAACTTAGGGTAATAGCCAGCGGAAAAGTACTAACCAGCCTGGATATTTTAAGAGCTGTTGCCATGGGGGCCGATATGTGTAACAATGCAAGAGGGTTCATGTTTTCACTGGGCTGCATTCAGGCATTGCGCTGTAATAATAATAAATGTCCTACCGGAGTGGCGACGCAGGACAAAATGTTGATTAAAGGACTTGATGTTACCGATAAAAGTGAGCGGGTATACCATTTTCACAAAAATACGCTTCATACATGCAATGAACTTATTGCAGCGGCAGGAAGAAGCTCATATGAGGAGGTAGATGCCAATATGTTTATGCGAGGCGATGAATTTGACCATCTTTCTGACCTGTTTTTTCCTGATGTATTGGGAAATGTAAGGCAGCATGCGAAATACTAAATAAAAAAAACGCTTCAGAAATCCCTGAAGCGTTTTATGTTGTTTCTATTACTGGTTACTTGCTGGCCGAGGAGTGACAGCATTATACAGCTGGAAATTAAATACAAAACATCTGTTCTGTAACGATGTCCCGACATAATTATAATGGACGTCCCTGCCAAAAGCAGCTTTGGAAGGAACTATGATTACTCCCTGAAGATTATATCCTTCACCATCCGGTTTGTTATCAAAGGATTTGAAATATTTGATTCCTTCCTGAAATCCTTCTATTTCATAATAGCTTCTTTGCTTTGCTGCATCAGAAGTGGCATTGGTTAGAATAATATTTTTCACATAATAAAATAGGGGATCTGTTACGGGAGAACCCTGCCCGTCAATGGTATTGATCAGCGTTCCGGAATAAGAATTATTAAAAGCTACTTTTCCGTCCGTATCCGTAGCAAGATAGTAATTTCCTCTGATCATCGTACGGATCATGGTATCGGTTCCGATAGTTTTTCCTGCAGCAGGCTGTGCCCCATCCCTGATGATATAGATAACTCCTGATGGAAGTTTTACAGGATTGAGTTCAGAAAGCTTTTTGTAATTGTCATCAGTAGCATCTGTACTGCTGAAGGCTTTTATATTCCCTTGGGTATCCAGATAATTCTCATCCATAAACTTCTGGATGGCCTGCTCATCATATGAGTTTCTGACTGAGATGTCTTCCGGCTCCACAAAAGTTTCGGTTTCATCATCCTTTTTACAGGCAGAGAAACACAAAGATCCTGCAAGGATATATAAAAATATTTTTTTCATTTCAAAAACTTTAATTACTTTACAAATAATATAACGGCAAAAGTATAAAAAAATATGAGAATAGATAAATTTTTATGGAGTATTCGCTTCTATAAAACGAGAACGGTTTCTGCGGATGAAATTAAAAAGAACAGGGTTGCTATTGGTGATTCTGTAGTGAAATCATCCAAAGAGGTAAAAGAAGGAGATGTAATTAAAGTTCGAAAAAACCAGATCGACTATAAAATCAAAGTATTGCAGATTCCTAAAAGCAGGCTAGGAGCTAAACTCGTACCGCTTCATATCAAAGATGTAACGGATAAAGAACAGTATGAACTCCTGAAATTGCGTAAAGCTTCCCAGGACTATTACAGAATAAAGGGAGAAGGCAGGCCTACCAAAAAAGACAGGAGGGAAATGGATGATTATGTAGGCAATGATATTGCTTCTGACTTTACCGACTGGGATGATTTCTTCGGCGAAAAAGGAGATAGCGAAGAGGAAGAATCATAAAGCTCTACTCATAGAGCTTTTCTATGATTTCATCAACAATAGCTTCAGGCTCTCTGGCATCAGTGCTTACACTAAACTGGGATTTGCCATAGAATTCATTTCTCTCAAACAGATGTTTGGCAATGAATTCTGGCAGGTCTTCATCGGTAATGCGGGCAATCAGCGGCCTTTTGTCTTTTTGCTTAAGCAGCCTTTCAGATAAAGTAGCGACAGATGCTTTAAGGAAGATGCTTTTTGAATTATGGTTGATAATTTCCATATTATTATAGTACACAGGCGTACCTCCACCAAGGCTCAGGATAATATTTTTTTCATTAGCCAGAATTTCTTCCAGAACTTCTCTTTCCAGTTTTCTGAAGTAAATTTCTCCCTTCTTTTCAAAGATTTCAGGAATGGTTAATTTACTCCTTTTTGAAATCTCTTTATCGAGGTCAATCAGCCTAAAACCGAGTTTGTCGCTTAATATTTTGGAAATGTGAGATTTGCCGCTTCCCATGTATCCTACAAGTGAAATTATCATGAATTTTTTTTAAACAAATTTGCAAAAAAGTTTTGAGAAATAAAAAAAAGCTATATCTTTGCACCACTTAAAACAAGGGACATTACTTTAATGAAAACTTGATTAATAAAGTGACCGACTCGGTAGCTCAGCTGGTAGAGCAATACACTTTTAATGTATGGGTCCTGGGTTCGAATCCCAGCCGGGTCACAAGCAAAAAATTACTGGATTTTGTAATTTTATTTGCCTGCGTGGTGAAATTGGTAGACACGCCATCTTGAGGGGGTGGTTTCCTAAGGATGTGCTGGTTCGAGTCCAGTCGCAGGCACTGCAAAAATTTGAAATAATTAATATTGACGAATTAAAATTTATTTTATATTTATCATTATTAATTGTGGCCGACTCGGTAGCTCAGCTGGTAGAGCAATACACTTTTAATGTATGGGTCCTGGGTTCGAATCCCAGCCGGGTCACAGTTTACTGAAAAGTAAATTTTTTTCATATTAATATTTTGTGATTTGGTGTTTCAAAGGCTTCCTCAAGAAGCCTTTGATTTTTTTATGTCAATCCAGGTGCATGTTATCAATAAGCCTTATTCCGTCTACTATCACGACAATAAAAGCCCGGTAATTTTTATTTTTGTAAAAAAAATCAGTTTCTTTCAAAGTCTTTTCATCGGCAATCAGGAAATATTCCAATTCCATACCACGCTGGCTTTCAAAAATATCTTTCACCCTGTTTTTGATTTCGGCTACGGTTAATACCCTGAACCAGCCGTTAACTTCTTTTAAAGTTTCATAAATGATCCGTGACGCTTTTCTGCGTTCCGGATCAAGCCTTTGATTCCGGGAGCTTAAGGCTAGTCCGTTTTCCGCCCGGAGGATTGGTACCCCGTGAATACTTACGGGAAGTTTTTTATTTTCTACCATTTTTTTTATAATAGCCAGCTGCTGAAAATCCTTTTCTCCAAAATAGGCATTATCAGGCTTCACCTGCCTGAACAGCTCTTCAACAACCGTTCCTACACCATCGAAATGTCCCGGCCTGGATTTTCCTTCCATTTCATCTTCCAATCCGCCGAAATCATAGGATTTGCTTTCCGTTTTTTCAGGATAAATATCAGTAACCTCAGGAATGTAAACGGCATCAACCAATCCGGAATCTTCCAGCATCTTAATATCTTTCTTAATATCTCTGGGGTACTTTGCAAGATCTTCTGCATTGTTAAACTGAGTAGGATTGACGAAAACAGAAGATATGATAAGGTCATTTTTTTTCCTTGCTTCTGCATACAGGGACAGATGGCCGTCGTGTAAAGCTCCCATAGTAGGAGCAAACCCTATCCGTTTACCCATTTCTTTCTGCCGCTCAATAAAATCCTGAAGGGTTTTTTTATTTTTTAAAACTTCCATAGCATAATTATAATAGTATTTCAAAAATACTAAAAATATCATACAGTAAAGTGGGTTTTTCGTAATCCGGGCTGAGGAATTGTCGTAAAAAAGTGTTAATTAAAATTATGTTGGATGTTTTTTTGTAATTTTGCACATTAAAGCGTTTTACAAAAATTAGATAGAGTTTATGCCGAATCAAAAGATACTGTATATTACTACAGAGATGTATCCGTACCAAGAAGATACCAACATGGCTGCAGTGGTGAATAAAATGGCACTTAAAATGCACAATGAAGGCAATGATGTAAGAGTTTTTATGCCAAGATTTGGACAGATAAGTGAACGAAAATTCCAGCTTCATGAAGTCATCCGCCTTTCAGGAATGAATATTATTATCAATGATCTTGATCAGCCCTTAATTATTAAGGTAGCTTCGCTGCCGGGAGAAAGGCTTCAGGTTTATTTTATCGATAATGAAGAATATTTCAAAAGGAAACAATATTATTTCGATGACGAAGGAGCTCCTTTTCCTGATAATGATGAAAGGGCAATTTTCTTTGCAAGAGGGGTCATAGAAACGATTAAAAAGCTCAACTGGGTACCGGATGTAATTCATCTTAACGGATGGATGGCTTCTTTTGTCCCGGTTTACCTTAAAACCTATTACGAATCAGATACCTATTTTAAAGATGCCAGAATTGTACTTTCTTTATACAACGAAAAGGATGCCGAACTGGATCAGAATATCGGTGAAAAACTGGAATTCGATAATATCTCCGGGCTTAAGGCATTAGATAAGCCTACCATCCAGAGTTTTGTGATTGAAAGCATGAATTATGTGGATATGGTAGTGAAAGGAGATGAATTCCTGGAAGGAAACCTGGATACTGCTTTCAATGAAACCCCGACTCAGAAATCAGAATACCTGGATGTCGATTCAATCAATCAACTTTATTAAAAACACAGTTTAATGACTCATACGATTAAAAAAGTTTTCGCTGTAATTTTCATGGCGATTTTCGGAAGTGTATTGCTTTATAACTGCGAACCGGATCCGGATACCCTTGGAGAGCAGCTGTTTTTAGGAGATGCTGCACAGGGGAAGGTAGATTCTATGGACGTTACTGCATTCACGATCAAAAATTATGACAGTATCAGAAGTGATGCAGCGAAGCTCGATTCAGCAGTGCTCGGTGCCTTTAAGGAAGACCAGTTCGGTATGCAGAGAGCTTCTTATCTTACTCAGCTCAGGTTATCAACTTATAATCCTGATTTCGGAGCCAATGCTGTGGTAGATTCTGTTGTTCTGGTTTTAAAGCCGGAGTATGCAGCAGATTCTGTGAAAACAACGACCAATGAAGACTATATTTATCCGGACGGCAATGTAGCGGCTAAGAAAGTAGTCAATACTTATCCTGTAAGGAAATTCGGAAAAGCGAAAAAAACACTGAATATTAAAGTATATGAAGTATCGGACTTCCTGAAAGGAGCTTCAGATACTGTGAAATCTAATCAGGTCTTTGAATATAATGCTGCTAATATAGGTTCTAAAACTTTTGACGGTAATATCAATTCAGTTACCATTACAAAAGATTCCGATAATTCCTCCATATTCACATCGTCTGCACCGGGCATCAGGATTAATCTGGACAAAACTTTGTTCCAGAACAAGATTATTGCAAAAAAAGGCCAGCCGGAACTTCAGGATGCATCAAATTTCATCAGACATTTCAGAGGGCTTAGAATTGCTGTTGATGAGAATGATGGTTATTTGTTCAAATTCTCCCCAAATTCTATGGAGCTTATCATGTATTATAAATATGACAAGACAGATAACGGAACAACGACAAGGACATCTGCAAACTATGCTTTTGTTTTAGGTGCAGGAAATGTACATATCGGTCAATATGAGTATGACCGTTCGGGATCTGCCTACTCAACTGCTGCATTGGGGGATTTCAATACAGGAGCTGCCAAACTTTTTGCACAGGGAATGGGGGGGCCTTCTATAGGAATTAAAATTCCACTTGAAACAGTAAATAAATTAAAGAAATTATATCAAACTAATAAGGCAGCCATCATAAGTGCTAAAATTAGACTTTACACTGATGCTGTTTCCTGGAATAACAATTATAAAAAACCTACAGAACTAACTTTTATTCAAAAGGATAAAGACAGCAATGGTAAAGTGACTAGTGCTTTTACGGCAGATGCACTTAATTTGGCGGCAGCACCTAATTTTAGAATTTATAAATTATATAACCTTGATAAAAATCCTGCTTATTACGAATTTACTGTAACTAAATCAGTAAAAGATATTGTAGAGGGTGGAGTTGACAATACTTATAAGTATTTTAGAATAGATATCGGAAGATTTTTACCCAATGCAGCCAATACTGGACTTCAAGGTCAATCATCTACATCAAGAGCATATTCTATCAATAGAGCAGTATTTGTAGGATCAAACACTACTGATTCCAACAAAGCTCAGCTGAGAATTATTTACGGGACAAAATAAAAATAAACACAATCTAATACATTAATATAAATTATGTGCGGAATAGTAGGATATACAGGATTTCAGGATGCCTATAGTATAGTGATCAATGGTCTAAGGAGGTTGGAGTACCGCGGTTATGACAGTGCAGGAATCGTTCTTGAAAAGTCAGATAATACATTTGAGGTTCAGAAAACAAAAGGAAAGGTAGATGATCTTGTTGGTATTTCAAGCCAATTGGAAGGTACTGCCCATATAGGAATGGGCCATACCCGTTGGGCTACCCATGGTGTGCCTAGCGACAGGAATTCTCACCCGCATGTATCCAATAATGGTAAAATAGCTATTATCCATAATGGAATCATTGAAAATTATGATACCATTAAAATCATGTTGAGCGATAAAGGGTTTACTTTTCAGTCAGAGACAGATACTGAAGTATTGGTAAATCTTATCCAGTATTTTATGGATCTTAATGTGGAAATGGATTTCCCTACAGCAGTACGTTATGCCTTGAATGAGGTGTATGGAGCGTATGCTATAACCGTAATGCACGAAGACTATCCAGGGGTACTTGTCGTTGGAAGACTGGGGTCACCTTTAGCAATTGGTATCGGAGATAATGAATATTTTATTGCGTCTGATGCTTCTCCTTTCGTGGAATTTACAAAAGAAGCCATTTATCTTGAAGAAGGTCATATGGCTACCATCTCATTGGAAAATGGAGTAGATATCAGAACCATCAATGATAATTCCAAAATTGAACCTGAAATTCAGGAGCTTAAATTAAGTCTTGAACAGATTGAAAAAGGAGGTTTTGAACATTTTATGCTTAAAGAAATCTTCGAGCAGCCAAAATCCATCCATGACACCATGCGAGGCAGGCTTCTGGTAGAGGAAGGCATTATAAAAATGGCGGGTATCTGGGACCATCTTGAGCGTTTTAAGAATGCCAACAGAATTATCATTATCGCCTGTGGAACTTCCTGGCATGCCGGTCTTATCGGAGAATATCTTATTGAAGAATATGCAAGAATACCGGTTGAGGTAGAATATGCATCAGAGTTCAGATATAGAAATCCAATTATTACGGATAAAGATGTAGTCATTGCTATTTCTCAGTCCGGAGAAACTGCCGATACGATGGCCGCTTTGAAACTGGCTAAAGAAAGAGGTGCTTTCATTTATGGTATCTGTAATGTGGTGGATTCTTCAATTGCCAGGATTACCGATGCCGGTTCTTATACCCATGCAGGTCCTGAAATCGGTGTAGCTTCCACAAAAGCATTTACGGCACAGCTGACGATTCTCAGCCTAATTGCATTAAAGCTCGGTAAGCATAACGGGAACTTAGGTAATGCAGATTTTATGAGCCTGATCGCGGAACTGGACGCACTTCCTAAAAAAATTGAAGAAGTATTGGAGTCTACTCACGAGCTGACACAAGCCATTGCAAAAGATTTTATTAGTGCCACCAATTTCCTTTACTTAGGAAGAGGATACAATTATCCGGCAGCATTGGAAGGAGCATTGAAGCTTAAAGAAATTTCTTATATCCATGCTGAAGGCTATCCGGCCGCAGAAATGAAACATGGACCTATTGCACTGATTGATGAAAACATGCCAATTGTTATTATTGCTCCAAAGAAAGGGCACTATGATAAAATTGTAAGCAATGTTCAGGAAATTAAAGCAAGAAAAGGAAAGGTAATCGCAGTAGTTAATAAAGGAGATCAGCAGGTAAGTGCAATGGCAGACTATGTTATCGAGATCCCTGAAACTTCAGAATGTTTCTCACCTATCGTGGCTTCCGTACCTCTGCAGCTATTGGCTTATTACATTGCAGTATACCGCGGAGCAAATGTTGATCAGCCGAGAAACCTTGCAAAATCCGTCACTGTAGAATAAAAACAATGCACAAATAAAATAAATTTAGATTTCCTCCGTTATTTCAAAAAAAATCTTAAAAGTTTCTTAAAAAAATTATATATTTACGGCTTAATTATAAAAATTAACATGAAAAGGATATTTCTTTTATTAGTGTCTGCGTCGGTAGCATCGGTATCTTGTTCAGGTGGAGGATCTTCTTCCGTTGGTAAACCGGGAACAAAAGGAGAATTGATACCTAGAGAAAAAACGAAATCATTTGTTGCAGAAAGACCTTACGGTATGGTTGCAATTCCTGCAGGATCATTCGTTGCAGGTCTCGCTGATCAGGATCCTACAAATACTCCTGAAAAAGCGGCTCTGAAAACGGTTACTGTTTCTTCTTTCTTTATGGATGAAGCGGAAACTACCAATGCAGAATACAGAGTATTTATCAATTATGTAAGAGATTCTATCGCGAGAACTATGCTTGCTGAAGCTGCCGGAGAAGGAGGAGAAGGTAAAGGAAGAGGAACAAGCATCGGTGATTATGCATATCTTGCACAAAAAGAAGAAAACTTAACACCATATCAGGAATATCTTGAAGGACAGGGAGGAAGAGAAGATGGCTATGACCCAAGCAAAAAACTGGACTGGAAAGTTCCATTGCACTGGAATACCAATAAATATCCTGATGTAGAATATGCAGAAGTATTGGAATCTATGTATTTACCGGCATCATCAAGAGTAGGTAATGAAAGGATTCTGGATGTTAGCAAACTGAAGTATAACTACAAATGGGGCGATATGGATGTGGCTATTGCAGATAACCAAAGAGGAGTAAACTACCTTAAAAGTGAAAGCATTGCTATTTATCCTGATACCACAGTTTGGGTAAAAGATTTTCATTTTGCATATAATGAGCCCTTATTTGAACAGTATTTCTGGCATAAGGCTTACAAAGACTATCCTGTAGTAGGGGTAACCTGGGATCAGGCTAGAGCCTACTGTAATTTCAGAACTAAGCTGAAAACAGATTATAATGAAAGTTTAAAAAGAAGAAAACAAAGACCAATGATATTCCGTCTTCCTACTGAAGTTGAGTGGGAATATGCAGCAAGAGGCGGAATGCAGAATGCTACCTATCCTTGGGGAGGTCCTTATTTAATGGACGACAGAGGTTGCTATTTAGCTAACTTCAAACCTAAGAGAGGTAACTATATGGAAGATGAGAAAAAAGGTACTTACACATATACAGCTCCGGTAAAGAAATTTAAGAAAAATGGATTCGGATTGTATGATATGGCTGGAAACGTTGCAGAATGGACGGAATCTGCCTATAATAATTCTTCACCCGCATTCTCTTCAACACTTAACCCTTCTACAAAAGATAGAACTGATGACAAAAGGTCTGTAAGAGGAGGTTCTTGGAAAGATGTTGGTTATGCACTGATGACAGGAGCAAGAGACTGGGAAAGAAAAGATTCTGCAAGAAGCTATATCGGATTCAGAACAGTACAGGACATTCCTGAAGCAGCTGTTAAACCAAGAAGAGTTAGCAGATAATTCAATCAGACCATTATTATTACTTTTCAATAACAATTTTATTTAACTTTAAAAAAACTGACTTATATGTTTAAGACTAAAGATGCTTGGATGAATTTCTTTTATTCATTCGGTGCTGCAATTGTAATTCTTGGGGCTTGGCTTAAAATTACCCACATTACTTTGGGACCTATTAATGGTAACATGGCTCTTACAGTGGGACTTATCACAGAAGCTATCATTTTCATCATCTTTGCTTTCGACCCGCCGAAATCAGAAGAGTCTTATGCTTGGGAAAATGTATATCCTGAACTTTTGGATAAGCATGCTAATCCTAACCCTCTACATTCAAATGTATCCAAAAGTAATGCTGCTGCTCAGTTTGCTGAATTGGAAAATTCACTTTCAACTAAACTGGACAAAATGCTTCAGGATGCGAAACTTGATGTTCAGTTATTCGAAAGATTAAGAACAGGGATCGATAAATTTTCAAACTCAGTAGATCAGATCAACCAGACGGTGGATGTTTCTGCCTCTACTCATAAATACAATGACCAGTTGAATAAAGCTGCCCAACATATGGAAAGCATGAACGCACTGTATGCTATGCAGCTGGAAAGCGGACAAAGACAGGCAGAATTCGCCAAAAAATATGTGAGCGATATGCAAAAGTCTGTTGAGCATTCTGAAAAATTCAACCAGGAATTGCAAGGTTTAACGTCTAACTTGAATAATTTAAACAGGGTTTATGGTGGTATGCTAACCGCAATGAAGTCTTAATTCCAAAACCATTTCTAATATAAAACTTAATTAAAAACAAAAGAAAAGAGAATGGCACAAG
>Ga0070684_100001247_pt1 | contig 18228 bp, 19 predicted proteins | sample KBSC723LmetaG_FD_65653 | JGI IMG/M metagenome (GOLD analysis project Ga0070684, IMG submission 65653) | Corn rhizosphere microbial communities from Kellogg Biological Station, Michigan, USA - KBS C7.2-3L metaG | ecosystem: Host-associated > Plants > Roots > Rhizosphere ...
CGCTTCCTCTGCGGCCTCTCGAGCCCCGCCACAACGAAGGCCAAGCTCTCGCGCCATGCCCTGTTCGGCTCCCTGGCCGAACGGCGATTCGCCGATGTCCTAGCCCTGACCTAAGCCCCGAACCTGGCCCTGGTTCGCTCGTCAGCCGGGTCTTGAGATCTCCGGACGATCGCCCGAACCTGAGCGCCGAACCTGGCTGCTCAACCTCGACGGCGAGGTTCTGGATCGTGTGCCGAGGCGGCCTTCTTGTCTGCCCCCCGGGAGGCCGGCGATCGCCGACCAGCACCAACCAAAAGACGCGCCAAACCGGTGCGGATTCGACTTCACCGTCTTTCTCCGTTAGTCGCCGGGCTTCGACCGCTCGAGCGCGGTCTCAGCCGCCTCGAGCGGTGTCGTGCCGCCAATGCCAGGGATCGTTGAGGAGTTCCCTTGGGCCGAGCTCGTCAGGACCAGTGCGCTCCATGTCCCGTCGTCCTCTCGCGCGAAGACGAGGCGCCGGCCGCTCTCTTTGAATGTCTGCTGGATGTCCTCGATCCGGCGGTGGCGCCGTAGGTACCGGAGGGATTCTCCCGCGCCAGCCTCCTCGAGCTCCCAGCCTTCCTCCACGAGATAGGCGAGCTGGCGGGCGTAACTGAGGTCACGCGGGTCGAGGGTGGTCCGGTCGTAGTCGAGAGCGGACACCGGCCGAGCGTACTCACCGGGCAGGATGTCTCAACGCTTGACACATATGTCTCAACCTAGAAGGATCGGCCTGGTTGTACCGAGGGACGGGTGGTGTAGCTATGGATTCTCGGCGTTCGCCGCAAGTCGTTTGCGTGCTGATGTTCGTCGCGACGCTTGCGGCGTGCGGCGGTGGCGGTGGCGACGGACGCACGGTCGACACGACCGACACGACGCCGCCGAGCAAGCTGGTGATGGATGCGCATGTGCCGCAGCCGAACGGACAACTGAAGATCTTCACTGTCACGCCGACGAGCGGCAATCAGTCGACGACCCTGACGAACCTCCCTGTGATCACGCTGATCGCGTCGGCGGAGGACCAGGAGAGCGCGATCGGCGACCTGACGATCAACGGCGAGACATCGGTTTCGTGCGAGGGCACCGAAACCGGTCGCAGGCAGGACGCGACCTGGGTCAAGAAGGCGCTGCAGAGCACGCAACCGCAATTCTCGCGCACCGTCTCGCTGAACGTCCCGCTCGGTCGTCAGAACCCTACTGACCGCCCCGGCGTCGACTTCATCGCGAACTGCCCATCTGACATGAAGCTGACCAGAGTCTCGGGTGATTTCTCAGCGAGCGCCACGAACGGTGCCGGAAAGAACGTCAGGACCGCCACGTTCAGCTTCGCGTGGGCGCGGCCGTAGCTACTTCGCGGGATCAGCTTTCCCCGGGGCGACCGCCGGTCGGCGACCCCGTAGCCTCAAGCCCGACGTGACCTCCTGGGCAGCTTCCAGGCAGCCCTCGTTCAGATGCGGAGCGTCACCAGCTCTACCAGGGCAGGGCCGGCTCGCCGGCTGTCCAGCCGCCGTCGACGGGCAGCACGACGCCGGTGACGGCGCTGGCCTGTGGGCTCGCGAGGAACACGATCGCGCCGGCGATCTCCTCCGGTTCCAGGAGGCGGCCGAGTGGGATCCGGCGGGTGGCGGCTCGGACGAACGTCTCATTCTCGAAGAACGCGGCCGTCATCGGGGTCACGGTGAACCCTGGTGCGACCGCATTCGCTCTTACGCCGTGCTCGGCCCAGTCGATCGCGAGGGAGCGCGTGAGTGCTGCGACGGCTCCCTTGCTGGTCGTGTAGGCAGCCTGGGACGGGAGTGAGACGAGCGCAGCCTGCGAGGCGACGTTGACGACCGCGCCACCTCGTGCGCGTAGCAGGGGCCCGAAGGCCTGGCAGGCCTGGAGGGTTCCGAGCACGTTGATCTCGAAGTTCCGCCTGAAGTCCTCGGCCGACAGCTCGTCGACCGGCTTGTTCTCCGTCAGGACGCCCGCGGCGTTGATCAGCACGTCAAGGCGGTCGAGGCGAGCCGCCAGCTCGTCGAGCGCGCCGCGGTCGGTGACGTCCACGGGCGGGTCGGCGCCGAGATCGACGACATGGACGGTCGCTCCCGCACGCTCGAGCAGCCGCACGCACGCCTCGCCGATGCCGGAAGCTCCGCCCGTGACGACGGCGACAGCGCCATCGAGACCGTCCACGCCGGCCACCCTATCCGGCTGCCCTCGAGTGTGTTCCAATCCCGACACGAGCAGCATCCGAGAAAGGAGAGACCGATGGCAACTGCAATCACCGAGGCCGAACGCGAGCAGCTCGCCGCCGTCCCCGCCTCCTACTTCCGGGCCGTCGACGCCTACGACCTACCGGCGGTGCTGGCGCACTTCCGGGAGGACGCGACGCTGACGGTGCAGAGCTCCCGCGTCACCTTCTCCGGCCACGAGGAGATCGGACGGATGTTCACCGACTTCTTCAACGACTGGGACTCGATGGTTCACGAGATCACGAACATCGTCGTCGATCCGATCGGCTCGAAGGTGTCGACCGAGCAGGTCGTGGATCTCAACCGGGACGGCACGACGAGGATGCACAACTGCAACTTCTTCGACGTCGGCTCCGACGGCAGGTTCACCCGGGTGATCATCTGGATGGACGGCACCAACCCGCTCAACTGAGTCTCGACGCGATCGTCGTCGGGGTCGGCGGGCTCGGCAGCGCCGCGCTGTACCACCTGGCGCGCTCGGGCCTGCGCATTCTGGGCATCGAGCGATTCGGGGTGCCCAACGAGCGCGGGTCGTCGCACGGGATCACCCGGATCATCAGACTCGCCTACTACGAGGATCCGAGCTACGTGCCGCTGCTCCGCCGAGCCTACGAGCTCTGGCGCGACCTCGAGGCCGTGGCGGGTGAGCAGCTCCTGCACATCACCGGCTCGCTGGACGCTGGGCCACCGGACAGCTTCGTCTTCGAGGGGTCGGTCCGCTCCTGCATCGAGCACGGCCTCGAGCACGAGGTGATCGACGGGACGGAGGTCAACCGGCGGTTCCCCGGGTACCGCTTGCCCGGCGACTCGATGGCGGTGCTCCAGCCGGACGGCGGATTTCTCCTGCCCGAGCGCTGCATCGTTGCGCAGGTCGACGCCGCGCGGGCGGCGGGCGCCGAGGTCAGAGAGAACGAGCAGGTGCTGGAGTGGGAGTCGACGAGCGACGGCGTTCGCGTGACCACCGATCTCGCGACGTACGCGGCCGGACGGCTCGTGCTGACCGCCGGCGCCTGGGAGGGCGAGCTCACCGGCCTTCCGGTCGTGGCGGAGCGCCAGGTGCTCGCGTGGCTCGATCCGCTCCGGCCGGAGCTCTTCGCGCCGGAGCGCTTTCCGGTCTTCAATGTGATCGTCGAGGAAGGCCGCTACTACGGGTTCCCGGTCTTCGGCATCCCCGGCTTCAAGTTCGGCCGCTATCACCATCTCCAGGAGCACGGCGACCCCGACGAGCTCGACCGCGAGCCGTCCGGGCGCGACGAGCAGCTGCTGCGAGCCTTCGCCGAGCGGTACTTCCCCGAGGGAGCAGGCCCGACGTCGTCGCTGAAGGCGTGCCTGTTCGAGAACACGCCGGACGAGCACTTCCTCCTCGGCCTCCACCCCGACCACGAGAACGTCGTCGTCGCGGGGGGCGGGTCGGGGCACGCGTTCAAGTTCGCGAGCGTGATCGGGGAGGTAGTCGCGCAGCTCGTGCGCGGCGACTCCCCGACGCTGGACATCGGCCTGCTGTCGCCCCGGCGGTTCTAGATCGAGGCGACGTCCGCCGTCGCGTCGGCCGGTGGCGCAACCGAACCGAGGTAGTCGAGCACCGTCTCGAGCGGCTCGACGTCGCCGAACTTCGCGTCGATGTCGAACAGGTTCCACTCGACGACGCCGGCGACACGGTCGCCGACGCACTCCCGCACGACGATCGGCCGGAAGCCGTAGCCGATCGCGTCCTCGGTCGTGTGGCGGACGCAGCCGGCCATCGTCACGCCGGTGATGATCACCGTGTCGACGGCGGCGGCGCGCAGCATGCTCGCAAGGTGCGTCCCGAAGAAGGCGCTCGCGTGCTTCTTGACGATCACGTGCTCGCCCGGCTCCGGCGAGATCCGCTCGTCGATCGCAACCGCGTCGGTCCCGAGCTGCAGCACCTCGACCGGGATCTTTTTGTGCCAGAGCCCCATGTCCGTGTTCGGCCCGTCCGTGACCGCGTACGCCGTGGTCGTGTAGACGATCGGGACGTCCTTGGCGCGGGCGGCCTCGTTCAGCCGCTGCACGCCCGGAATGATCGTGTCCATCCCGTCACAGCTGAACGCGTTGCCCGGACGCGTCCAGGCGTTCGCGAGGTCGATGTGGATCAGCGCCGGCCGCCTGCCGAAGCCGACGCGCCGCTGGAAGCCGCGCTGCTGGTACAGGGCGGAATCCGTCGAGAAAATCGTCTCCAGGGCCTGCTGGACGTCGCTCACCGCTCCTCCTCGATTCGAGATACAGAATCATCCCACACGTGCTCGCGGAGCCCGGGGTCGCGATCGTCGGGGCGGGGTCGGCGGCTGCAGCCTGCTCTACCACCTGGGCCTCGCGGGTATTCGCAGTGCCGGCGGGCCGCACGCCCGCCGGCACCGGAGGGACGTCCTCCCTCAACTTACGGGAAGTCGCCGTGGTGGCGGTGACGGCGTCGCTGCCGGCCCAGCGCCTGGCTCGATTGAAACCGGTCAGGCGCCTCTGGCGTAGGCACGAACCGAGAGGTGTTTGCCAAGGGTGGGCACAAGGGGGGATACGTATGAGCAAGACCCGCATGCTGCGCCGGCGGTTCACGTTCGCACTGGGCGTGCTCGCCGTGGCCGCGGCGGCAGCGGCTGCGCTGGCCGTGACTGCACCGGCCGCATCCGACAACGCCTACATGGTCACAAGGCTCGTGTCCGATCGACCGGGGGGCGCGGCCCAGTCCGACGGCAACCTGGTCAACGCCTGGGGGCTCGACGCCCTGGCCGGATCGCCCTGGTGGGTCGCAGACAACGGAAAAGGCGTCTCGACGATCTATCGCGCCGACGGCACGACGGGGCGGCCGCCGGTCAACGTCCCCGGCCGACCGACCGGCCTCGTCGCAAACTCGACCCAGAGCTTCAAGGTGTCGGACGGGACGACGACCGCCGCCCCGCTCTTCATCTTCGCCAGCGAAGAGGGCAAGATCTTCGGTTGGAATCCGGGGATCGCACCGAACGACGCGGTCGACGCGCACGTCGAGAATACGGCCGGGGCCATCTACAAAGGGCTCGCGATTGCGTCGACGCCAGGCGGAGACTTCCTGTACGCAACGGACTTCCACAATGGTCACGTCGACGTCTTCGACGGCACACTCCACCCGGCAGACCTGTCTGCAGGCGCGTTCACTGATCCGTCGCTTCCGAGTGGATATGCCCCGTTCGGCATCCAGAATGTCGGCGGAAGGATCGTGGTCACCTTCGCAAAGCAGGACGCGGATGCCGAAGACGAAGTCGCCGGGCAAGGCAAGGGCTTCGTCGACGCGTTCGACACGAGCGGGAAGCTGCTCGCCCGGATCGGTCAGCATGGCCAGCTGAACGCACCGTGGGGCATCGCACAGGCGCCGTCCCAGGGCTTCGGCCGCTTCAGCGGCGACCTGCTGATCGGCAACTTCGGGGACGGCGAGATCACGGCGTTCGGCCAGAATCCGGAAGGCAGCTGGCAGCCGGACGGCCAGCTGAGGACGGGTCACAGGGTGTTGTCGATCGACGGCCTGTGGGCGCTCGAGTTTGGGCACGACACCGCGAACAACGGCCCGGCGACGACACTCTTCTTCACCGCAGGGCCCGACGACGAAAGCCATGGCCTGTTCGGGACGATCACGGCGGGCTAATCAGCCGGCTCGGCTCGAGCAGGTTCCTGCTCGAGCCTCACGCGCTGCGCAACCTCGATCAACAGAGGTTGCGCAGCGCCTCTGAGTCGCCGTGTGCGGCGGCACCAGGGTCGACCTCTGGACGCGGGCCAGAGGCGGCGCTTCGACCTCCTGGTCAGCTACCAGGGGTCAGCGATCCATTGGCTGTGTCTCAAGAAGGTTCAGGCTGTCAGAGGCCCGCAAAAGGCGTCGGATGCCTCGGCCGATCGACTGCTCGAGCAGGTCTCCGATGAAGAGCGCGTCTCATTTGCTCCGGCTTGTTCTTCCCGATGGGCAGATGCTTTCGGGAGGCGCGGCTGCGTTGAACGTGCTCGAACGGCTGCCGGCAACGCGCCCGCTCGCCCGCCCGGTGAGGTTGCTCATGCCCTTGTCGCTCGCAACCGTGGCCGGCTGGGCCGTCTGGTGCCGGACGGTCCCGGCCGGCGGCGGTACCCCTAGCGGCGACGATCGCCCGGAGCGTCTGTCCGGCCTGCGCCGCTGAGCAACGCGGATTGGCTCGCGCGGTGTCGGGCCTGGGCGGCGGGGCTACACTCAAGATGCAGATGGGGTCTTTGCTTGATAGGCGGCCGTCGCGGTTGCCTGAGCCGCGAACGTGGGTTGGCCGGCGAACGAGAGGGTCGCGACCGGCCGCAGCGCGCGACGTCATCTGGTTCGTGCCGGCCCGGTGGTTGGTCATGGCCCTTGCGATCGTCAGGCTGCTGCTGACGAGGGGAGCGTTTGCCAAGGTCGGCGTTGCCGGGCTCCTATGGTCGATCGCGCCTCGGAAGCTGAGGGTAGTAGCCGGTGGTCTTGTCGCGGCCGCGATGATCATGGTGGCCGGTTCCCTGGCTGCCATCGCGCTGCTGGCTTTGCAACTCAGCTAGGCCCGTTCGGGCCCTGATCATCACGAGGAAGCCCGATCTGGAGACCTGCCTTTCTATGCCTCGCGCTTTCGTAAGCCAGGTCGCCGTGGCCGCTGCGGCGAGTGCTCTGCGCGTGGAGGCTTGGGTGCGCTGGCCTGGGCGGAGGCAACGTCGGCAGCTGCGGTCGGTCTGAGTAATTGTCCACCGAAGATCACGGCGCAGAGAGCGAACCACCCCCAGCCGAGCGAGAGGCCGCCGACCACATCCGAGAGCCAGTGCAGGTCGAGGAGTACCCGGCTGGCGGCGACTGCGACCGCGATCCCCATCGCGGCCGCTATGACGAACTGCCGGATCGGGCGTCTCAGTGACCGTCCGATGATCAGTGCCGCAGCGGCGTAGAACGCCGCAGCCGTTGCCGAATGGCCGCTCGGGAATGAGGGCCCGAGCGTTGCCGCGGCCGGGTTCAGCGTCGGCCGGAGGCGCCCGACGAGCTCCTTGACGCCGAGTTGGGTTGCCTCCATGCCGGCCAGCACGACGAGAAGGAACAGAAACGACCAGCCGTTCCGATGCCGGATCGCGTCGACGAGCACGAGCACGACAGCAATGACGATGACGATCCTGATGTTGCCGAGTTCGGTGATTGCTCTCAGGCCGTTGGTCGAGGCTGAGCTGCGGTGGTCGTACCCCCATGCCGCAACGGAGTTGTCCACATGCTGGATGGCCCCAACGCGCCGAACGAGAACGGCGAGGATTCCGAGCACGAGACCGCCGACGAGGGTCACGCCGAGGGCGGCGGTCAGAAGCAGGCCCGTCGCGACCGAGCGGTCGAGCCGCCCCGCCACGAACCTTCGTATGCGCGTGTGCTCTCGCACCACCTCGCCGGCGGCGCGCGCGACTTCTTGTGTCGGTCGTTTCGGCACCGCTGTCGAGGCTGCGCACCAACGCGCGGCAACAAGGGCGAGAAGCCCGGCAGCGAGCGCTGCGGTCAGGTCGGCGATCAGTGGCACGAAGTCGATTTGCGGCGCGCCCACAACGGGCGCGCGGCAACGGCGATGTTTCCGATTCGGGCAAACGAGAAACAATGCATCTCGCCGCGAGTCGTACGAGAAACCAATCGGTCTCGCAAAGTCACGGCCGGCTCACCTACCGCATGTCTGTCGATTCCGTCACACCAGTGGGGTACTCCCGTGCACGTGAGGAAGCTCACCGCGACGCCGTGCTGGCATTCCCGGTGCTCGACCAGGAGCCGGGACGCATCGGGCGACGCCTGGCCACATTGCCCGGGGCCGGCCATCCCGTCTGGACCTACCTGTCCGGGATACTGATCGCGTTCGCCGTGATCGCCTCGCTCTCGATTGCAGCGGGGCTCCTCGTGACCACGGTCCTCCTCCACATCCATGGCCTGGCGGGCGAGGACGAGGGCCTTGTCCGCTTCCTGGCCGGCCACCGGTCGAAGGAGTTGACCGATGCGTCGCTCGTCGGCTCCATCATGGCCGGCGGCGTGGTGTTGCCGATCATCGCCGGCGTCGCGGCGCTGGTCGCTCTGGCCGCAAAGCACTGGCGGCTGGCCGCGTTCCTGCTCTTCGCGCTGGCCGTCGAGTCCGGCTCGTATCGGGCGACGACGCTCGTCGTCCACCGTGATCGTCCGGACGTCCATCGGCTCGAGAAGCTCCCTGTGGACGCCAGCTACCCGTCCGGGCATACGGCGGCATCGATCGCCGTCTACTGCGGCATCGCCCTGCTACTGACGTCGCGGATCACCAACCGGACGGCACAGGTGGCGATCTGGCTGGTTGCCGCGCTGATCCCGGTGTTCGTCGCGTTCTCCCGTATGTACCGCGGCATGCACCACCCGCTCGACGTTGCCGGCGGCGCGCTGCTCGGCATCGCAGCACTGAGCGCGCTCGTTCTCGTCAGCCGAGCCGCACGGAGCGCTGCGAGATGACGAAGGTCGCCGTGATCGCCCACGCTGCAAAGTCGTTCGGCGGCGGCCTGCCCGAGCTGCGACGCGAGTTGGAGCGGCAGGGCGTGGCTGATCCGCTGTGGATCGAGGTGCCGAAAAGCCGCTTCGCGCCGAAGCAGGTGAAGCGCGCCCTGGCCGAGGGGGCGGAGCTGCTCTTCGTGTGGGGCGGTGACGGAACGGTCCAGCGTTGTATCGACACGATGGCAGGCTCTGACGCCGCGCTCGTGATTCTCCCCGCCGGCACTTCGAACCTGCTCGCGACCAACCTCGGGATCCCGCAGGACATCGAGCAGGCCGTCTCCATCGGCCTGCACGGGGAGCGGCGGAAGCTCGACGTCGGCCGCTTCAACGGCGAGCGGTTCGCCGTCATGGCCGGCGCCGGATTCGACGCGTCCATGATCCAGCAGGCGGATGGGACGCTCAAGGACCGTCTGGGGCGGGTCGCCTACGTCTGGGCAGGTTCCAAGAACCTGCGCGCGAAGCCGTTCAAGGCGAAGATCGCTGTTGACGGCGTGCCCTGGTACGCAGGGACGGCGAGCTGCATCCTCGTCGGCAACGTCGGTCGTCTCTTCGGCGGCATCGAAGTATTCGAGGATGCAAGCCCCGACGACGGCCGCCTGGAGGTCGGCGTCGTCAAGGCCGACGGGATCAGCGACTGGGTACGGACACTCGCCCGCACGGCAGCCGGCCATCCGGAACGCTCGCCGCTCGTCCAGGCGACGTCGGCGACGAAGATCAAGGTCAAGCTGAACCGCAAGATTCTCTACGAGGTCGACGGCGGCGATCGGAAGAAGGTCAAGTCTTTCACGGTCAACGTCCAGCCCGCTGCGATCACGATCTGCCTACCGAAGGAGGACTCGGAACACAATGGCAACGGCGGGACCTAACTCCGTCTCGCTCGGCCGTGCCCGTTCGGCGAGCGAGAGATTCGTCAACACGCCTCTCTTCGCGATTCTCTCCCGGGCCGGTTTTGTAGCGCGTGCGCTTGTCTACGGGATCATCGGCCTGCTGGCGTTCGAGCTGGTCGTCGGCCACGGCGGCAAGATCACGAACCAGCAGGGCGCCCTGCGAACCGTCGAGCAGCGGTCGTTCGGTCACGTCCTGCTCGCGCTGCTGGCGATCGGCCTCGGCGGCTATGCGCTCTGGCGGCTGTTGCGGGCCTTCCTCGGCCACGGCCGTGAGGGCGCCGACAAGGGGATCGACCGCCTCGGCGCCCTCGGCAGCGGCATCGTCTACGCGCTGATGTGCGCGGTGGCGGTCCAGATCCTTGCCGGCCCCGGCACTTCGGGGGGCAACACGAAGAAGACAGCGAGCGACGTCTTCGGCTGGCCTGCTGGGCGCTGGCTCGTCGGCGCCGCCGGCCTCGTCCTGGCAGGCGTTGCCGTCTACCAGTTCATTCGCGGCGTCCGGCACAAGTTCCTCGACGACTCGAAGACCGAGCAGATGCCGCGGGTCGTCAAGACCTGGTTCACGATTCTCGGCACGATCGGGCATGTGGCTCGCGCAGTCGTCTTCGCGCTGGTCGCTGTATTCCTCCTCAAGGCTGCCTTCGACTACAAGGCGAACGAGGCGATCGGCCTCGACGGCGCGCTTGCGAAGCTCTACGACGGCGCGTTTGGGTCGTGGCTGCTCGGCGCGGTCGCCGCCGGCCTGATCGCGTTCTCGTGCTTCTCGCTCGTCGAGGCGCGCTATCGGCGCATCTAGCTAGGTCGAACCGTGCAAGAGGGGACCGCCGAGCTCGTCCTCGGGCCCATGCTGCGCTACGCAGGCACCGAGAGCGCGACTTTCTGGGTCGAGACGAGCGCGCCGTGCGAGGTGGAGATCCTCGGCCATCGCACGTCGACGTTCGCGATCGAAGGCCACCACTACGCGCTGTTGCTCGCCGACGACCTGACACCGGACAGCGTCACACCATATGACGTCCGCCTCGACGGCAAGCTCGTGTGGCCACCCGTCGACGGACGTCCGCCGTCAGTGGTCCACACCCGCAACAACGAGCGTCACGCACGCCTCGTCTTCGGCTCCTGCCGCGTCGGCGACCGACAGCCGACCCAGCTCGGGCATGAGTGGCCCGAGGATGTGAAGCAGGTCGGGATCGACGCACTATGGACGTACGCGAAGCAGCTTCAGCGAAGCGAGATGGAATGGCCCGACGCCGTCCTACTGCTCGGCGACCAGGTCTACGCCGACGAGGTCTCGCCTGAAACACGGGAGTTCATCGAGACGCGTCGCGGAAAGAACACGGAACCGAACGAACAGGTCGCGGACTTCGAGGAGTACACACGGCTTTACCGCGAATCGTGGTCGGAGCCGGACATCCGCTGGCTGTTCTCCACGGTGCCGACCGTGATGATCTTCGACGACCACGACGTCCATGACGACTGGAACATCTCGTGGCTCTGGGTCGAAGAGATGCGCCGGAAACCGTGGTGGGAGGCGCGGATCACCGGCGCCTTCATGTCCTACTGGGTCTACCAGCATCTCGGCAACCTCTCGCCGCCAGAGCTCGAGGAAGACACCGTGTACCCACAGGTGAGAGCCGAACAGGACGCCGGACCGCTGCTGCGGCACCTCGCGCAGACATGGGATCACGAGTCGGCCGCGAGCCGCTGGGCGTTCTACCGCGACTTCGGCGGCACACGCCTGCTCGTGCTCGACTCACGTGCGGCGCGCTTGCTCTCGGACGGTCGTCGCCAGATGGTCGACGACGACGAGTGGGACTGGATCGTCGACCATTCGAGCGGCGCATTCGACCATGTGATCATCGCGAGCACGCTACCGGTGTTCCTGCCCATCGGCATCCATCACCTGCAGGCCTGGAATGAGGCGCTCTGTACGGGCCGCTGGGGACAGCTCGCCGCTAACCTGAGCGAGCGCCTCAGGCGCGCGGTCGACCTCGAGCACTGGGCTGCCTTCAATCGCTCCTTCGAGCAGCTGTGCGACTGGCTGCGGACGATCGCGCACGGAACCGAGAGCGCGGAGCCGCCCGCGACGATCCTTCTGCTCGGCGGCGACGTGCATTGCAGCTCGGTCAGCGAGGTCGATCTCGCGGCCGGGCGATCGGCGCGCGTGTATCAGCTCATCTGCTCGCCGTTCCGCAACCCCCTCTCGCAGAAGGAGCGGCGCATAGTGCGGGCAACCGGGTCGCGCATCGCCGCGAAGCTGTTCGGATCACTCGCCAAAATGGCGGGAGTAACTCCGCCGTCTGTGAGCTGGACGCCGATCCGCGACGCGACGTTCGAGAACGCGCTCGGCGAGCTCGTTCTGGAAGGCCGCTCGGCAAGCGCGACGATCCGCAGGAGCCCGCGTGAAGGCGAAGACCCCGAGCTGCTCGTGGCCGAGCAGCCGCTGACCCTCGCCGACGCGAGCCACGACCAGCGGCGTCCCGGCGCAGGAAGCGCCGTCGTGTGAAGCGTGGCAATCGCTCAATCACCACCGCCGACGTCGTCGCGCACGTGCTCGCGGTCGACTAGCCGTCGACGATGAGGCCGCTGAGGGGTCCGAGGACGCGGCTGGATCGCCGCGATACGTGAGGTAGGCGGACCAGCCGGTGGGTGAGCGGCTTGCCCTCGAGACGACGTTTGAGCTGTTCTTTGGCGATCGGTTTCCAGAGCTTGTCAATCGCCTCGATCGGGTCGAGCGGCACCTGATCGATTGGTAGCTCGAGGTGTTCCGCCCAAAGCCGCCGGCGGGTGCAGGCGGCGAGGTCATTGTCATGGACGACGACGTTCATCTCCGTGTCGTTGAAAAGTGAGTGTTCATTGAGGTTGGCTGAACCGACGGTGAGCCACCTGTCGTCGACGAGTCCGATCTTTGCGTGGATGTAGATCGGATCTGCCAGGCGGCCGGCGCGAGCGTACAGGGTGCACGCGAGCAGACGTCCGGCATCCTGGTCGGCCTCGATCAGTTCGGCGAGCACTCCGCGAGTGTCGTCGGCACCCGAATTCGGCTTGGCAGGGAGTAGAAGTAGCATCCGGAAGTCGGGATGAGGCGGATGAGCGAGCTTCGCGCGAAGCGCATCTGCAATCTCAGGAGACCAGAGGAACTGGTTCTCGAGGTAGATGAAGCGTTGTGCTGCTTTGAACGCGCGAAGGTATGCCTCGAGGATGCGGAAGTCGCCTCGCGGTGTGGCCGAGTAGATGTTCTCCGGCACGGTCCGGACGACCTGTAGCTCGATTGCGCCCGCTGCATGTGAGGGAGAAGCAGGTTCGAGAATCTCGCCGGTTACTTCGTGCCAGCGCATCCGGAAATGCTCGACGACGTCGCTGACTGCGGGACCCTCGATTCTTGCGCAGGCATCGTGCCAGCCAACACTTGCTCGTGCCGGATGATCGTTGGTGTCGTAACGATCACCGGCTTCTGATGTGAGATCGATCCCGCCAACGAACGCGATTCGGTCATCGATCACAATCGTTTTTTCGTGATGGCAGTGAAGCGGTCGTTCGTTCGAGTCCAAACGACACTGGATACGGGTCGATCGAGTCAGTTGATCGCGCATCTTTCGCACGTCGCCTCGTGATGGGCGAAAGAGGGGAAGTGGCGATCCGGCCCAGACGAGCATGCGCACGTCGAGACGCTCGGCCAGTTCGGCGAGAAGGTTGCGAAGCACGAGCGGCTCACCGTCACGTCTGAGCGCGAACTCCGGCGAGAAGTACCAGCCGGTGAGAAAGACACGAGATTGGGCCTGCTGTAGTTCCTCCGCCATGGTCGGCAAGGCGTGTGCTCCGTCGACCAGAACGTCGACCGCGTTCCCAGACCGCGGTGGAGGCTCTCCAGCAGCCCATCCGCCGGGGGAAGGCTCAAGCGCCGCTCTCCAGCCGATCCGTTGCAGGCGACGGCGATGATGAGCGCAGATCTGTTCGCTGAGTCGAGTTCCGAACCAGGACTCTGCTAGGCGGCCGAACGCGGCCACTGACCGTGATGTCTCTATTGCTGAGGCTCCTTCCAGGTGGCGGCAAGAGGCATATAGAAAGACCTTGTCTCCGCAAGGGGCCTGTCCGGAAACGTCGCTGCCTGGTGATAACCCGCCGCACGTCGACCCTCCTGGTGTGTTCCCAGGAGGTGTCCCACCGAGGCTTTGCCCGTCGCCCTCGTCTGTGAGGTCGGCGCGGACTCGAGCCGGAGGCTAGTTCACCTCGGGCGGGCCGCACACCGCCGGCACCGGAGAGACGTCCTCCCTCAACATGTGAGGCGACGAATCTTCGCGGAGGTCGCCACAGCCCACGGAAAGATCACCCAGACGAGACAAGGAGGGTTCGCATGGCCGAGTTCCCCGCACCGAAGGAGGGGATCGTGCTCACCCATTTCATCGTCTCGAGCGATGTCGAGCGCTCGCGGCGTTTCTATACGGACGTCCTCGGCGGCGAGACGGTTCGGGCAGGTGAGCCGTCATTCGTTCAACTCGCGAACAGCTGGATCATCATCAATGTCGGTGGCGGGCCGACCGAAGACAAGCCGACGGTCACACTGGAGACGCCCCCTGACCCGGATCGGACGAGCGCGTTTCTCAATATCCGCGTTGCGGACATTGCATCGGTCTACGCCGAGTGGAGTGCGCGTGGGGCGGACTTCATCACGGCGCCGCAAGACCGTGGAGCCGAAATCCGCTGCTACATCCGGGATCCTGATGGTCATCTGATCGAAGTCGGTCAGACGAGTCCCGACTTCCTGCCCTGAGGTAGCTGCGGCGTAGGCGCGCGGGCCGAGAGGGAGGGGCCTATCGGGGTCGACTGGATCCCGCCGTCCGGCATCCACGTGCGAGAGAGTCGTGCAGATGGCCAGACGGCGACGCCGCCGGGCTCAGCTCGCGACGACGCAGAGTGAGACGCCCGGCAGTTCGTAGCCGCCGTCGACGGCGAACGGTGCAAACGCCTCGCGGAACTCGTCCTTCATCCGCTCTCGCTCCTCCTGGTGTGCCTCCGCCCAGGCTCTCGAGAACATGCCGCCCATCTCGGTCGACCGGCGGACGTACTCGTCCACGCTCGGGTAGTTGCTGTGCACCGCCACCTCCTCGATCCGTACGTTCGCGAACCCGGCGTTCTCGACCAGCCGGCGCAGCAGCTCCTCGTCGCCGAGCACGAACATTCCCGGTTCGTCTGGCTCCGGCGCCGGCATGTGTCCGTGCGCGAGGAGGATGCCGGCGGCGACGGAGATCCAGGGGTTGCGGGGGCCGCTCGACCAGACCGAAAAGGCAAGCCGTCTCTCAGAGCGCAGCACTCGCCTCGTCTCGGCGAGGGCTGTTGCCGGATTCGGCATGAGCATGTAGCCCCAGCGGCAGAGGACGCCGTCGACCGAGTCTTCTGCGAGCTCGATCTGCTCGGCGTCCATGATGCAGTGCTCCACGTTCGTCAGATCCAGCTCGGCACTTCGACGGCGAGCGATTTCGGCCATCGCCGGGCTGAAGTCGCTCGAGATCAGGCGACCGCTCGTGCCGAGGACTGCTGCAATCTCGAATCCGACATCGCCCTGACCGGCCGCCAGCTCGAGCACCGTGTCGCCGGGCTGCGGCGCGAGCTCACGGACGAGCCATTCGGTCACCGGGGCCGCGCTCTTCTCGCGTTCCGTCCGCGCGCGCTCCCAGCCCCCGGCCATCGCAGCCCAGTTCTCGAGCCTGGTCTGGCGCTGCTCGTCGCCGTCCACGGCACGATCGTAGATGCATCCACTACCGCTCAAGACGACGACTGGAGGGCGTTCCCGGATTGCTCGACGGCGTGGAACGGCCGGGCCGAAGACAGGACTTGAGGCCCCATGGGCGCGACGTCGACTGGCGAATGACTGCGCTTCGTCAGCCGGCGACTGCGCCGGTGATCAGATCCCGCACGATCGTGCGCTGCGCGAGGATGAACACCACCGCGACCGGTATCGCCGCGATCAGACCTGCCAGCGCGAGCATCGGCTGTGGTGCGCCGAGGAGCATGTCGTTGATTCCCACCTGCACGGGATATTGACGCGAATCGTCGAGCACGATGTACGGCAGGAAGAAGTTCGTCCAGTCGGCAACGAACGCGAAGAAGAAGACGAGCGCCACTACGGGCCTCGCGAGTGGAAGGGCGACGCGACGGAACACCTGCCACTCGCTGCAGCCGTCGATGCGCGCTGCGTCGAGCAGGCCGGCCGGTAGTGCCGTCGCGTAGTAGAGGTAAGCCAGGAACACACCGAACGGGAAGAATGCGAAGGGCAGCACGACAGAGAGCATGCTCCCCAGCAGATGGACGGCGTTCAGTTCGAGGAAGGTCGGTAGTGCGAGCGCCGTCGCCGGCATGAGCATCGCGACCGTCGTCACGGTGAGGACGAGGTTCCGGCCACGGAACCGGCCGATCGCCAGGCCGTAGCCTGCCGGTATCGCTGTTACGAGGGTCAAGCCGGTGGCGGCGAACGAGTAGATCATCGAGTTCTCCAGCCAACGCCGGTAAACATGGTCGTTGAAGGAGTCGAGCTGGTGCCACGTCGCCGCGAGGGTGTGGAAGTCGCCGAATGCGAAGGCCGGTCGCGTCGCGAGTTCGTATCCCGTCTTCGTCGGCGCGAGCAGCAACCACACGATCGGGCCCGCGAAGAAGGCCGCGAAGACGAGCAGCACAAGGGCACGGGCAGCCGACCCCGCACCGGCGTGACACCGCCAGCTGCGTCTCCATGACCCGTACCTGCGACCGTCCGGCGTCACCATGGCGATGACCCCCGTTCGCCGAGCCGGATGGGAGACCGCACGGGCCGACTACCGGGTGGCGCGTGAGAAGACGGCGCAGGTGGGCCGCTGCCCCTCGCCGAGCGTTCCGTACACCCGGAATTCACAATGCGGATTATCATCATATGAATGATTGACCGGTGTCAACCGCGAGTCGTCGCGTGAAACGGACCTACTGGGCGCCCGGTCGGGTCAACCTCATCGGCGAACACACGGATTACAGCGGCGGGCTCGTCCTCCCGATTGCTCTCGATCTCGGTCTCACACTCATCGTGGAAGCGACCGCGGGACCAACGCGCGTTCATTCCCCGGACGGCGAGGTCGATCGCTATGCCTCCGCGATGGCAGCAGAGCTCGATGTGCTCGGCCGCCCACCCGTCGGCATCAACGGTCGACTCGAGACGACACTGCCAATCGGCGCAGGACTCTCCTCGTCCGCGGCACTCGAAGTCGCGCTCGGACTGGCGCTCTGCTCCGTTGCCGACTTCGCAATCGAGCCTCTCGCGCTCGCACAGGCGGCGCGGCGCGCAGAACACCGAGCCACCGGCGTGCCTTGCGGGATCATGGACCAGGCGATCAGTCTTCTCGGCCGACCAGGTCACGCGATCCTGCTGGACACCTCGACGCTGGCGATGGAAGCCGTTCCTCTGCCGGCAGAGCTCGCGGTCGTCGTCGTCGACTCCGGGGTGCGCCGCCAACTGAGGCAGTCGGCGTACGCAGCCCGACGAGCGGAGCTCGAGCGCGGTCTCGCCGGAGCGAAAGATCCGACCGCGTTACGCCGCGTGCGTCACGTCCGTTCGGAGAACGAACGCGTACGCGAGGTGGTCGGAGTGCTCCGGTCGTCCGACGTCGATCTGCGGCGCCTCGGTGAGATCTTTCGCGAGGGCCACGTCAGCCTGCGCGATGACTTCGAGGTTTCGATCCCTGAGCTCGACACCATCGTCGATCGTGCGTACGCCTTCGGGGCCGTGGCTGCCCGGATGACGGGCGGAGGCTTTGGAGGGTCGGTCGTCACTCTCGTCGAGCGCGACCAGACCGAATGCTTCATCTCCCGTCTCGGCGCGAGCTTGCCGGGCACGAATGCCTTCCTGACTCGCGCGGGAGCCGGCGCCCGTGAGATCGGAGCCGAGTCTTGAGCGCGCGAACGGCGTGGCGGTTGGAGCCGATCAACGATTGACGCGTGCCGCACTGCCGGCGACGAGCGCTTCCACCTCGGCGAGGGTTGCTGTCGATGTGTCCCCCGGGGTAGTCATTGCCAGCGCGCCGTGCGCGGCGCCGTACTCGGTCGCGAGTTGCAGGTCGCCGTGCGCAATCAGCCCGTAGATCAGCCCGGAGGCGAAGCTGTCGCCTCCGCCGACCCGGTCGAGGATCTCGAGGTCGGGCCGGGGTGTCGCCTCGACAAAGCCTCCGTGCCGTGACCAGGCGATCGCTGACCAGTCGTTGACGGTCGCGCTGCGAACGGAACGGAGGGTGGTCGCAACCACCTTGAAATTCGGGAACTCGACCGAGGCCCGTTCGATCATCGCGCGAAATGCGGCGGTGTCCAGGTCGGTGAGGCTGTCATCGACGCCCTCGACGGCGAGACCGAGGCAGACGGTGAAGTCCTCTTCGTTTCCGAGCATCACGTCGACCCGGGCGGCGAGTCTGCGGTTCACCTCACGCGCCCGGTCGATCCCTCCGTGCGCTGTCCAAAGACTGGGCCGGTAGTTCAGGTCGTAGGAGACGACGGTGCCGTGGCGGGACGCGACGGACACGGCCTCCTCGATCACGTCAGGCGTCGTCTCCGAGAGGCCGGCGAAGATGCCGCCGGTGTGGAACCA
>Ga0070684_100001250_pt1 | contig 18212 bp, 17 predicted proteins | sample KBSC723LmetaG_FD_65653 | JGI IMG/M metagenome (GOLD analysis project Ga0070684, IMG submission 65653) | Corn rhizosphere microbial communities from Kellogg Biological Station, Michigan, USA - KBS C7.2-3L metaG | ecosystem: Host-associated > Plants > Roots > Rhizosphere ...
TGGCCGGCTACGCCCGGAATCGAGCAATCCGGTTTCGCGGGTCACGCAGGCGATTTATCTTCCGGTCCTGAGAGCATGCCTGCGGTTCCCCAAAACCACGGTCTTGCTAAATCTGATTTTCTTAGTCGTGACATTTCCCCTCGCGTTCAGGCTCGGAAGCCAATTCATGCCACCCTTGTTTGAGGGCGCGACGCTCTATATGCCCACTTCGCTTCCGGGCATTTCGATTGGGCAGGCTACCCAGTTGATGCAAGAGCAGGACCGGATTCTTCGCTCGTTTCCCGAAGTGACCAGCGTGTTTGGTTCCATCGGCCGATCCGAGAGCGCCACGGACAATGCACCCCTAGACATGTACGACACAACCGTGACACTGAAACCGCGGGAACAGTGGCGTCCCGGTATGACCTATGAAAAGCTCATCTCTGAAATGGACTCCAAGCTTCAGTTTCCCGGTCTGACGAATAGCTGGACGATGCCGATACAGAATCGTTTGGACATGGAGCTAACCGGAATCAAGACGCCCGTAGGCATTAAAGTCCAAGGGCCCACTCTCGACGGCATCCAACAGGTGGGCAGCAAGATTCAACAGATTCTCGCGGCTCTTCCCGAAATGAGATCCGCCTTCGCTGAACGCGTCGCTCAGGGGTTTTACTTGAACATCGAAGTGAATCGGGCCGAAGCCGCGCGCTACGGACTCACCGTGGGCGATGTTCAGCGTGCGATCACCTCCGGAATAGGCGGAGACAACATCGCAGAGAATGTCGAGGGCCGCGAGCGGTACCCCATCTCCGTCCGCTACGCGCCTGACTTTCGGGACAATCTCGACAAGCTACGGCAGGTTTTGATCGCCACGCCCGCCAATGCCCAGGTCCCTCTCGGCGAGCTCGCCAAGCTCTCGTTCTCGAAGGGTGCAACCATGATCCGCGATGAGGATGCAGCGCTCACCGGCTACGTCTATCTCGACCTGAATACCAGGGACTATGGCGGGTTCGTGGCGCGCGCGGACAAGCTGCTCCATGAAAAGCTGGCGCTTCCGGCAGGCTACACGATGAAATGGTCGGGCGAATACGAATTCGAGCTGCGGGCGCGCGAGCGGTTAAAACTGATTCTTCCGATCGTGTTCTTCGCGATCTTTCTGTTACTTTATATGGTCTTTCATTCCATTGGCGAAGCACTGGTTCTGATCTTCCCGACCCTCTACGCGATGACCGGAGGTCTGCTGTTGCAGTGGTATTTGGGTTACAACTTCAGCATCGCGGTGTGGGTCGGCTATATCGCGCTGTTTGGGATCGCGGTCGAAACCGGAGTGGTGATGGTCGTCTATTTGCACGAAGCACTCGATAAAAAGCTTGCTGCCGGACAATCCCTGCAGCCCGCAGACATCCAGCAGGCGGCGATCGAGGGCGCCGTTCATCGACTCCGTCCCAAGCTAATGACGGTGGCCGCAGTTCTCGCGAGCTTGATTCCAATACTGTCGGAATCGGGTGTCGGTTCGGACGTGATGAAGCCGATCGCGGCGCCGATTGTCGGCGGCATGATCACCTCCACGATTCACGTATTGATCTTGGTTCCTGTGTTCTTCGTGATGATGAAGACCCGTGCGCTGCGACGGGGCAGCCTGAGGAGTGCGGGAGAAGTGGATGTAAGAGAGTAAAGCAGTTCAAATAAAAGGAGACCGACCATGATGCATCTTTTAGCAGTGAAACGATTGATCAGACTTTGCGGGGCGACTTTGCTCATGGCTGCGGTTTGTCTGGGGCAAGCGGCAGCCGCGAAGAAGGCCTACACGTTCCGTGGGAAGGTGGAAGCTGTGAATACCGGGACCAACAGCGTGACGGTCAATGGCGAGAAGGTTGAGGGCTGGATGGACGCGATGACAATGGGCTATAAAGTCGACGATCCAGCAGTCCTCAAGAACGTCAAGGTGGGTGACCGGATCACGGCGACCGTTTACCAAGGTGATATGACACTCCATAAAGTGCAGGTAGTGCCGAAAAGCAGCGGCGATTCAAAACCCAAAAAGTGACAGTCTCAACCCAGATCGGTCGAGTCCGTAGACTCGCCGAAACACGCTGTACTGAAATGATTGCCGCTTTCCGCCTGGAGTCGAGTGGGCCTCCGGCACGCTCTTAAGAAGCTCAAAGGACGCTCCCAGTTCCCCGGACAATGCACGGCGCTAATCCGTGATCATCGTGCCGCGTTCACTGTCCAGCAGACTCCGGATTTCCTTTTCGTATGTGTCTTTACCGACCAACCCTGTGTGGACGAAAGCGACTCTGCCATCCCGGTCGATGACGAAGGTTGTTGGAAGAGAATCGATCCCCCCGAAGGATTGCGATAATTGGTCGCTGCCCACCATGATCGGATAGTCCATCTTTTTCTCTAAGAGGAACGGCTTCACGGATTCCCATCCGTCGTTGTCCAGGTGACGTGAGCCCCGTTTTTCGTCCGAATCGAAGTACGATTTGAGACGAAAGGAGCGAGGCGATGAGCAAGAGCAAGCACAGTGAAGCGCAGATGATCGAAGCGCTGAAACAGGTGGAGGCTGGCCGAAGCGCTGACGAGGTGGGAAGAAGTTACGGTGTCAGCAAGCACACGGTCTACGCCTGGAAGGCGAAGTACGGCGGTATGGACGTGAGCGAAGCGCAGGAAGTGAAAGCGCTGCGAGAAGAAAACGCGCGGCTGAAGAAGTTGGTGGCGGACCTGAGCCTGGACAAAGATGCGCTGCAATCGGTGATCCGAAAAAACCACTTGGGCTCGTAGCGCGAAGAGCGGAAGTGCAGCGGCTGACACAGGAGTTCGCACTCAGCCAGCGGCATGCCTGCGAGCTGGTGGAGATTCCGCGATCGACGCATCGCTACCGAAGCCGGAAAGACGACGGTGCGTTGCGGGAGCGGTTGCTGGCGTTGGCGCACGAACAACCGCGCTACGGCTATCGGCGCTTATGCGTATTGGTGAACGACGGTGGTGCGGTGGTGAACCACAAACGAGTTCAGCGTGTGTACCGGGCGGCGGGGCTGCAGGTGAAGCGCATCCGGCGCCGGCGATTGAGCCGAAGCGCGGTGCCCCGGGTCACCCTCACGGCGGCCAATCAGGAATGGGCGTTGGACTTCGCCAGCGACGTGACGGCTAGTGGCCGGCGCATCCGCGTGTTGGGTGTGATCGACGCATTCACGCGCGAATGTTTGGCGCTGGAAACCGACACGAGCTTTCCCAGCCGCAGATTGACCAGGGTGTTGGAAACCGTGATCGCACAGCGAGGAAAACCGGCGTCGCTGCGATCCGACAACGGGCCGGAGATGACCAGTCGGCACTACCTGGCATGGTGCATCGAGCAGAAGATCGCAGCCGTGCATATTCAACCTGGCCGGCCCATGCAGAACGGGCACGTGGAGAGTTTCAACGGGCGCTTGCGCGATGAGTGTTTGAACACAAGTTGGTTCGCCAACCTGTGGGATGCGCGCTGGAAAATCACCCGCTGGCGATGGCACTACAACACGCGGAGACCGCACTCGCAGTTGGGCTATCGGACTCCCGATCAGTTTGCGTGCAGCTTGGGGATCACTCCTTCGCCGTCACCAGAATCGAATCGCGCAGCAGCAGCGCCGCCTCAAGGCCAAGCCCTGCGGGCGCCTGCGGCGGCCTTGACCCTGCACCGCTGCCGCGCCCAAGAAGTCCATTACGACGGCGAAGGAGATTTGTGAAGTTGTATAACTGAATGGGCGGAGAATGGGGTCACGTCACAGGGACATGCCCAGCACGGCACCCCCCGGTTCTTGTACGTCTTGTTGAATTCGATGAACCAGGGGATTTCGATCTTGCATGGGCCGCACCAGGTAGCCCAGAAGTTGAGCAACACCACCTTGCCTTTGTAGTCTGCCAGCGCAACCGGGACTCCATTAGAGTCCGGGAGGCTGAAGTTCGCGGCCGGTTTCCGATCGCGATTCTCTGCTGTTGCCGGAGTCCGCGTCGGCGATTTCTCCGGTTCGCTACCGTCAAAACTATTTCTTTTTTCCGGCCGTGGCGATCTTGGACACCGTAATGGTGTCGTCTTTCATGTCCCCGGTCAGGCGCACCGTTTCACCCGCATTCGCTTGGAGCGCCTCCAATTCCTGATTGGCGATTTTGTATACCTTCCCATCGCTCACAAAGACGAATTTGCCTCCTGCCTTTATGCAAGCCAGCGCGCAATCCCGCTCCGTCATCTTGGCCTCTGGGTGTCCGGCAATCATCTTGGCGTGACTGGCGCCACACATGCTATCGCTGATTTGGCCTGTCCAGGTCTTGTCTGCCGCCGAAGCGAACGATGCAAGGCCTACCAATAGACCCAGGCCGCCCAAACTCCTCAAAACTTGCTTCATGGTAGATCTCCTTATTGGCCCCCGAAAGGAAGCCTGTTTCCACTTACACTGATCACTTCGCTCACCAAGCTCCCTGGGTTACGCGCGGATTCCCGTAACTCTGGAACCACTACCATCGAAGTAGGAAATAGTGGGCTACCCGGTGCGTCTAGTCGGTGATGTCACAAGCGGTTCCGGGGCCGATGACCGCCTGCAAGCCGGCTCGCGCGATGGAATGCAGGCCAACCAGGGCGAAGACCAGCTCCGCGACCTGATGGTTCGCTACCAGCAGGGTGACGCCGTGGCGGTGGAAACCTTGGTGACGAACTTGTTTCCAGCGCTGCTCCGCTTCTGTTCGGGACCGGGGATGTCGCGAACTGACGCCGAGGATCTGCTGCAGGATTGCTGGCTGCGTATCCATCGGGCTCGTCATACCTACTTGCCCTCCGAGCCGCTGTTGCCCTGGATCTACGCGGTAGCCCGCCATACGCGCCTAGACGCGTATCGACGCAGACGCAGGCTGGAATCACGAGAAGTGTTGGTCGCCGGAACTCCTGAGCCTGTGGGTTCTGCACCTGCACCGGGCAGCGGTGTCATGGAACTGGTGAATCGGCTGCCCGATAGCCAACGTGAGGTTATCGTGATGTTGAAGGTGGTGGGCATGAGCCTGGAGGAGGTTGCCCGAGCTACCTCGTCCACGACCGGAGCAATCAAGCAGAAGGCGCACCGGGCCTATGCGGCACTTCGCAGCATGCTGGCGTCAGAGGGTCCCGGTTGAAAGGATAGCCAATGGCGGAACTACAATTGCCCGATACGAAAATGAACGAGAAGATCGACCGGCTGCTGGAGCAGGCTCCCGCTCCGGAGCTGTCACCGGACCTTCTTCGCAAAATCAGTGGAACCTTGGCGGCCTCGCTCCAGCCCGTGAAGCGCATGCCGTCGGCCAGGGTGCAGGTTGTGCAGTTTGCATCGATTTTCTTGGTGTTTGCGGCGGCCCTGATCGCCACAATGGGCGTTACGGGATTCCGAACTCTGCAGGCCTGGCAGGCCCTGGGCATTGTGGCGATCCTCGCGGTTGGAGTATCGCTTTTCTCGGTGGTTCTGGCCTGGCAAATCCGCCCAGGGAGCCTGCAGAAGATCCCGGCAAGGCTTTCGTGGGCATGTTTCGGCGTTGGGTTCCTGACCGGCGCAGCCCTGTTGTTTCCCTGGCGCGGAACTGAAGCGTTCGTTTCACGCGGCTGGCCCTGCCTAGTGACAGGGTCGGCGGTCGCGATTCCCGGCGGAATCCTGTTCTGGCTGCTCACTCGACGCGGGGTTCCTCTCTCCGTTGGCGCTTTTGCAGGCACTCTGGGCGCGATCGCCGGGCTTCTGGGGCTCACAGTGCTGCAGTTTCGTTGCATCTATCAGGATGCGACTCATCTCCTGGTATGGCATGGTGGCGTCCTGGTCCTATCCATCACCACTGCTGTTCTGGTTGCTCTTGCGATAGAACGTAACGGCAAAGGGCAACGATCGAAGTAAGGAGAGGTCGCCCCGTGCACAGAACCTGGGTACGACAAAGAGCATGCCTGCTCAAGATCCGCGTCGCCGCTGAAAAGCCTTCAGTGTTTCAAACCAAGCGATGCTTAGTGCACCCGAGCCGACACAAAGCGCGATGTCATAGGGATGCAGTGTGCTGAAGTGGAACAGAGCCTTTAGAAACGGCACGTACAAGACGAGCGCGAGAAAGACCAGGGCGCTACCTACTACCCACCACATGGCAGGATTCGGTGTTCTCAGAATGGCAAGGATGGTTCGCGACCAGGATCGATTCGTGACAATCAACGCAACATTGGCAATCACGAGCGCCGTGAAGGTTAAAGCACGCGCATCTTCCTCGCCCTGTCCCCGGTAGAACGCGACCGCAAAGATCGCCAACAGAATGACCAGGACGCCAAAGCCTTGCAGCAGACTCATCACTACCATCGGTCTGTTGAAGAGGTGCTCAGTCGCAGAGCGGGGCGGTCGCTGCATGATATCAGCCTCTTCCTCCTCGGCTTCGAAAACAATCGAGCAGGCGGGATCGATGATGAGTTCGAGGAAGGCGACATGTACGGGTGCCAGGATCAAGGGCCAGCGAAATAGAACAGCACAGAGCGAAAGCCCGGCGATGGGGACGTGAATTGCAAAGATGTACGCCATCGCCTTTTTCAGATTGTCGAAAATGCGGCGTCCGAGCCGGACGGCCTGAACGATGGATGAGAAGTCATCATCCAGCAGAACGAGATCGGCAGCCTCGCGAGCCACGTCGGTTCCTCGCTTGCCCATGGCAATGCCGATATGCGCGGCTTTCAGTGCGGGGGAGTCATTCACTCCGTCTCCGGTCATCGCGACGATCTCACCGTTAGCCTTCAGGGCGTTGACTAATTGAAGCTTTTGCTCAGGCACAGAGCGGGCAAAAACGCTTGCCTTCGCAACCCGGTCGCGAAGAGTCCGATCATCCATCGCGGCGACCTCCGGCCCCGTGATGGCTCCATCTACGCTTTCGAGTCCGATCTGCTGTGCGATGCTTATCGCGGTTCCCGGGTAATCGCCGGTGATCATGATCACGCGGATGCCGGCCGTTTGGCATTCTTGAATTGCATTGGGAACAGTAGGCCGGACTGGATCGGCAAGGGCGATCAACCCCAGAAACTCAAACTCGAAATCGTGTTGTTGATTCGGAAGGGTCGTACCGGAAAACCGTGCTTTCGCTACGCCGAGAACGCGCAGCCCTTCGGCCGCCATTCGAGCGACGCCTTCGTTGAGATGGGCTGCGTCCTGTTCCGGCAAGTGACAGAGCTCCACGACCGCTTCAGGCGCTCCTTTTGCAGCAATGACAAATTGTCCGCTATCGGGCGAAACCCACACTTCGGATATTGCGAGGAGGCTCTGGGCGAGCGGATACTCACGAACGACCTTCCAACTGGCATGCAAGTGCTCTGTGCCCTGTAGCGCTTGATCACCGAGTCTGCGTATGGCACGATCCATGGGATCGAAAGGGTCGGGCTGGCTGGCAAGCATGGCGAATTCCGCAAGCTCGTGAAACTGCTCTGGGACAGCGGAGACTGACTGTTTGCTGAAGTCGTATGTGTCACCTTTTGCGTAGAGCCTGGTCACAGACATCCGGTTCATTGTGAGTGTTCCGGTCTTATCAACGCACAAGGCCGTGGCTGCGCCAAGCATCTCGATAGCCGCCACACGTCGCGTGAGCACTCGATTTCGCGACATCCGCCAAGCTCCTAGGGCAAGGAATACCGTCAGAACTACGGGCAATTCCTCGGGCAGAATTGCCATCGCGAGGGTGAGCGCAGCGAGAAAGCCCCGCAACCAGGCTCCCCGCGTTAGACCATAGATAACGACAAGCAAAGCGCAGAGTGTAAGTCCTGCCAGGGCAAGCACCCGCACCATGCGGCGCGTTTCCTTCTGCAACAGCGTGGGTTCCTGTTCCACCTCGCGCAGCGACTTTCCGATCTTGCCGAGTTCGGTTTGCACACCCGTGGCCTTTGCGACCGCGAACCCAGTGCCTCGAACTACGAGCGTCCCCGAGAAGACGAACGGAAGATCGTCCCCGCCCGGCCGTGCCATATCCGTGTCGCTCGACACCGCTTGCTTCCGAACGGGCACGGATTCGCCCGTCAACAATGATTCGTCGGTGGCCAGGTTCACTGCGGAGACCAGGACGGCGTCCGCGGGAACGCGGTCACCTTCCGACAAAATAAGGATATCGCCGGGAACGACGTCGCGGCCCGCAATTCTCTTGCGCTCTCCGGCGCGAACCACCAGCGCGCGTGGGCTCGATAGATCCCTGAGCGCCTCCAAAGCTCGTTCGGTCTTGCGCTCCTGATACAGCGTGATTGCGATGACTACTGCCACGAAAATCAGTAGGATGATCGCTTCTTGTACGTCGCCGAGCAGCAGATAGGTGCTGCCGCACGCGAGCAGCAACAAGAGCATGGGTTCTCGTACCACTTCGAGAGTGATCCGAATAAGAGAGCGCGGATTGGAAAATGGAAGTTCGTTGAAGCCGTAGCGCGCAATCCTGGATGCCACCTCGTCGTCAGAGAGCCCTGCGAGATGTTGTTCTGAATTGAACTTGGCGTCAACGCCCAGAATGCTCAACACTCCTTACCTCTCGATCCATTCTATTGAGTTACCTGGCCGCGCCCGTCCCGCCCGAACGGCGATCACGGCTTTGGTATCCCAATCCCGGTGTGCCTTGCCGGCCTGATTAGCGTTTGCTGGCAGCAGGTGGCTCCAAGTCCCTTTGGATGCGACCTCACAAGCAATATAAGATCAATTTGATCCTATATACGACCACTCAGTCTCAGATGCAATCCAGTTGCTGAATTTTAGTCGCGGGGAACTAGTTTTTTAGATAGTCTTGATCTCATCTGCAACTGACTTGCAAATAATACACCCCGCAGGCGGGGAGAAGAGGTGTACATAGATCAATGCTTAAGTCATTTTGGAGGGGTGCTTTCTGGCCCTTTTGGCTGTTCATGGCTGCCAGTGGGTTTTGTTCCCATGCCTTGGCCGCCGAAGGCCCATTTCTCATTACCTACACGCACCAGATGGAAGAACCGGGCAACCTGGAAATTACCACCAAGGATGTAACCGGCAAGCCTGCAGGCGGGAACCGGTTCCTCGGGTCTGCCCTTGAATTTGAGTACGGCGTGAAGGCTTGGTGGACCACCGAAGTGTACCTCGATGGCCAGTCGACCGCACGCGACGGCACGCTCTTTACCGGGTATCGATGGGAGAATCGGTTCCGAGTTCTCCCACGCGAGCATTGGGTCAATCCGGTGGTCTACGTGGAATTCGAAAACATCAATGGGGCCGACAAGAGCTTGCTCGAAGTCGTCGATAATGATGGCGAAGGTGACCTGACTGGTTTGAACTCCGAAACCCGAGCCGAGAAGAAGCGGGAGATCGAAGCCAAACTGATATTGGGAAGTTACTTCAAGGGTTGGACATTCGCGGAGAATTTCATCGCCGAAAAGAACGTCAGGCACGCACCCCTTGAATTCGGCTACGCCGTGGGTGTCAGCCGGCCTCTGGCACTGGCCGCACGGCCAGACCGATGCAATTTGTGTCCGGAAAACTTTCAAGCCGGAGTCGAAATGTATGGCGGCCTTGGGACTCATGAGCGCTTCGGTCTACAAGAGACTTCGCACTACGTAGCTCCGACCGTGGCCTGGACGGTTGCGAATGGTACGACGTTCACCGTCTCGCCTACTTTTGGAATAACTGAGACAAGTGCGAGATTCCTGCTTCGTTTCGCAGCGTCCTATGAACTCGACCAGTTTGGACGCGCTGCACGCCATCTGTTTCGAAATAACGGAGGTGGGCAATGAGCGGAATCCGAGTTCTAGTCCTCGGTGCTCTGATTTCGATGGTCGCAGCTGCGGCCTGGGCTCGGGTGGGAACGCTGGTCCAGCAGGCACCGCCAAGAGCCAAGGCGCTAAGCAATCCTTTTGAAGGACAGCAGCGCGCGCAGCGGGCAGGAGCGAAACTGTTCGCTCGTGAGTGCGCGGCTTGCCACGGCCCGGACGGTGCTGGCTTGGGGAAGGCCCCGCCACTGAACCAAGTGGACGTGCATGAAGCGGCTCCTGGAGCGCTGTTCTGGGTCTTGCGAAATGGATCGCTTAAACGCGGCATGCCGTCGTTCGCGCATCTCCCCGAGGCCCAGCGCTGGCAGATTATCATCTATCTTAAGACCTTAAAAGAACGATGATTGGACATTTCCACGGACCCGGACTTGCGTAAGCAGTCTTTTAGCCGTGCTCGCCTCAGATCCATGGAACGGATGCTTGCTGACCCGCGTGTCGAAATGGACTCTCGTGTCGGTCGGGTCTGCAGTCTAGCCCTTTGGGTAGACTGTATAAGGATGCGTCGGGCCACCGCCCTACAAACGTGTGTTTGCCTCGTGCTGGCTTTTTGCCTGGCGCCGTTCCAGCACGTTCACGTGGATCACGATCGCGGCATCCTGGTTCATGCGCATCCTTATGCGCAATCCCGCTCACATGAAAACTCCGGCGGAGCGCGGATCGATGATGTCGACGATCACGCTAGCGTTAAATCGCTCGACACATTTACGCTGGCATTCGCTCCCCGCATCGTACCGTTTGTTCTGGCGGAGGGATCGGTTCTTGAACCTGTTTCACTAACGGCTCTTGAGCCCATCGATATCGTCGAGGCGTGCGGGCACGATCCGCCCGACGTCGACCTGTCCATCCCGCGCGGCCCCCCTGCCTAACCTTCCTTAGGACACGCCATAGATGTGTCCAGGCTCGACCTATGCTGTCGAGCCAGAGAACCTGATTCTTTTCCTTAGGAAGGGTGATTTCCTGTGAACAGAAAGTGTGTGTGGTTAAGTCTACTCTGCGCAGGCTTGTGCCCAAGTTTGATCCATGGACAAGTGATGCTCAACCTGGACCAAGCTATTGGCCAGGCCCTTGAGGCACGCGCATCTCTGCGAGCCGAGTCCGAGCGAGTGTCCGTCGCACAAGGTATGCGGAAACAGGCCGGGCTTCGGCCCAATCCGGAGTTCCAATTTCAAAACGAGAACCTGCGTCCGGGCCAGACGTACAATCGCGATGTGGATACCCTAGCGATGATCAATCAGCCGCTTGATCTTGTCGGTAAAAGGGGACAGCGCATGGCGGTTGCCGATAAGAGCGTGGCCCGAGCACGGGCGGAGTATGACCTGTCGCGACAGGACATCGTGCGGCGGGTACGGCTGGCTTACTGGACGGCGCGCGGGTCGCAAGAAGTGCGGGAGATCCTAAAGATCACCGCTGACAACTTCCAAAAGATCGTCGACTACCACTCCGCCCAGTTGAGTGTCGGGGCCATCGCAGAGCAAGACTTGCTGCGGGTTCGGTTGGAACAAGAGCGTTTGGGAATCTCCGCGAACCTGGCTGTGATTGAGGCCAATCGCGCCCGCGTGGAGCTTCTCAAGGAAATGGGCAAGACCGACCTCAGCGAAATTATCCTCACGGAACCGTTGACGCTGGATCGCGCAATTCAACCGATCGGTGTGGACCAGGCCCTGGCTCAGAGGTTCGAGATTAAGGCCGCCCGCGCGGCTTTGGAAGAAGCCGAGGCCAGCGCGAAGCTGCAAGACGTGGCGGCTCGCCCCGATCTAAACCTGACGGCTGGATACAAGCGGACGCAGCTGCCGGATGCGTTAACCGGTGTGAATACGGCGATCGTCTCGCTGCGCATCACTTTGCCCACAACGGACAAGAATCAGGGTAATCGCGTTGCTGCCCAGGCTGAGGTCCGTCGACGGCAGGAATTGCTCACAGCAGCGGAAAACGAGGTACGCATCGAGTACAGCGGCGCGCTGCAAGAGTTTCAGCTTCGGCGTGCGGAATTGCTGAACGCGTTCCAGCCGCTGCGAGAGCACGCCGCGAACATTGCGCAGATCGCGGGAGCGGCGTATGCCGAGGGCGGTGTCGATCTGCTCCGGCTGTTGGACGCGGAACGGGCGCGCGTGGATGCGGACCTGGCATGGGCGCGGGGCATGGCGGATTACTGGCAAAGCGTCGCGAGACTCGAAGCCTCTGAAGGAATCGGACAATGAAATACTTTGCTGCTCTACTAATCGTTTCGTTCGCAGTTTTGGCGGGATGTAACCGCCGTGAAGCCGCGTCCGAGGCGACTCCGGCGGCGGAAACCAAAGCCACTAAGCATGAGGTCGTCATTCCGCCCGATCAGCAAGCAGCGGCGATGATCGAGACCCAGACTGCCGCGTTCTCCAACGAGCCGGATCTACTGCGGGTCAAGGGCCACATCGCCATCGACGATAACCGCACCTGGCGACTGGGCGTCCGAACCCAGGGCTCGGTCACAAAGGTGTACGCCGGTTTAGGAGATCGCGTAACCAAGGGACAGATCCTGGCGCGCTATCACGCCGATGAGGTGCGCGATTCGCGGGCGATGTTTCGAGCGGCGGAGTCGGAGCGCGATCGGGCCATAGCCGCCACCGCTCAGGCTCAGCGCAATCTGGACCGGGCCAAGAGGCTTCTTGAGCTGAAGGCCGGCTCCATCCAGCAGGTTGAGCAAGCGCAGCAGGACTTGGTGACGGCGCAGGCTGCCGTCAGGAAAGCCAACATTGAAGTCGACCGGACGCGCGATCTTCTGGAAGACGATCTGAAGGTTCCCGCCACTCCGTCCACGAATCGCGAGGACGAAACGGAGGACCAGGTTCCCATCCTGTCGCCTGCCGACGGTTTCATCCTGGAGAAGAACGTTACTCCCGGACGCACGGTCGAGCCTGATTCCGTAACTTTCGTGATCGGCGACCTTTCGAGAGTCTGGATGCTCGCTTCGGTGCGCCAGGAAGATCTCGCGAAGCTCCGAGTCGGGCAGGGCGCTTACGTGACGGTGGGGCAGAACCCTCGCCTGCAAGGAAAGATCGCGAATCTGGGGCAGCAGTTCGATCCCGCGACGCGCGTGATGCAGGTGCGCATCGAGATCGGCAATCCCAACAGCGCTCTCCGGCCGGAGATGCTGGCCGACGCGGAAATCCCGGTGGGCCGAGCGAAGGCTGCGCTTGTGATCGGGTCCGATGCCGTTCAACAGATCAACGGTCAAGATGCGGTTTTCGTTCGGACCGCGCCGGATCGCTTTGCCGTGCGCCCAGTGATCGTCGGGGAGACATCCGGAGGCAAGACGACCGTCTTGCAGGGAATCCAGGCGGGCGACTCCATCGTGGTGCATGGCAGCTTCATTCTCAAATCGCAACTTCTCAAAGCGAGCCTGGAAGAATAGTCATGCTCAATCGGATCATCGATCTCACGCTCGCGCACCGATGGCTCTTCCTGGCCGGCACTCTGGCCTTGCTGGGGATCGGCGGCTATGCCTTGTACACGATCCCCGTTGAGGCCTTCCCGGACCTAACGCCCAATCAAGTTGTGGTCGTAACGGATGCACCGTCGCTGCCTCCTACCGAAGTCGAGCAGCTTGTCACCTATCCGATCGAGCGAGCCATGCTCGGCCTGCCCAACAAGGAACAAGTCCGGTCGCTCTCGAAGCTGGGCCTGTCCATGGTCACGATCGTCTTTGATGATTCCGTTTCGATGTACTTCGCCCGGCAACTGGTCGCCGAACGATTACAGCAGATTTCGTCGTCGCTGCCACGCGGGATTCAACCTTCGCTAGGTTTACCCGCGACGGCGTTCGGCGAGCTATATCAATACACGCTTTCCGGTCCCCTAAGCCCGATGGATCTCAAGGATCTGCATGAGTGGGTAATCAAGCCACAGTTGCGCACGCTTCCTGGCGTCAGCGAGATCAATGCGTGGGGAGGCCAGACCAAGCAGTTTCAGATTACCGTCGATCCGGCACTGCTGGAGCAGTACGGGTTGACGCTCCACGATGTCGCTAAGCGCGTGGAGGATAACAACACCAATTTCGGCGGAGGCTACATCGAGCATGCGTCGGAGCAGTATACGCTGCTGGGAACAGGCCGTGCGGTCAGCATCAGCGATTTCGGAAACATCGTGCTTGCGTCGAACAAAGGTACGCCTACTTTGTTGCGGGACGTCGCGGAGATTCGCATCGGCTCGTCCCCACCGGAGGGTGCGACGCTGCGCAACGGCGAAACCGTTTCGGGCATGGTCATTATGCTGAAAGGCGAAAACGGCAAGCAGCTGATCGAAAGAGTGAAAGAACGGATAGCCAATCTACGCTTACCCGCAGGAGTTAAGATAACGCCCTTCTACGATCAGTCCTACGTGATCGACGGAACCATTCACACAGTCGAGAAGAACCTGTTCGAAGGCTTTGTACTGGTGACGATCGTCCTGCTGTTATTTCTGGGAAATCTGCGGGCGGCCTTGATCACGGCGGCCGTTATCCCCTGTTCGATGCTCATCAGCTTTCTGGGCATGCGTTTGTTCGGTATTAGCGCGAATCTGATGAGTCTCGGCGCGATTGATTTTGGAATGATCGTGGACGGAGCGGTGGTGATGATGGAGAATTCGGTTCACCGGCTGGTGGAGCAGAACGGCCAGGAGTCGCCTCTGGAATCAGTTCGGCACGCGGCCAAAGAGGTGGCCCGCCCGATGACGTTTGCCGTGGTCATCATCATCGCGGTTTATTTGCCGATCCTGTTCCTGCAAGGCCTGGAAGGGCGAATGTTCCGGCCCATGGCGATGACGGTGTGCACGGCTTTAGTCGGTTCGCTGCTGCTTGCACTGACGATCGTGCCGGCGCTGGCGTCGTTCAGCTTCCACAAAGGCATCGCGCACGGGAAGCATTCCGCTGAAGGGCATGCCACGGGCGAGCAAGCATGGTTTGGTCCCGTCAGCCGGGCTTATGTTTGGGTTCTGACGGGAGCAATGAACCACCGGATCTTGACTACTCTCACGTCCGTCGTGGCCCTGGCCGTGGCGCTAGGCTCGTTGTACTTTATCGGCACTGAGTTCATGCCCAAGCTCGACGAGGGTTCAATCCTGGTCGAGACTCGCAAGCTGCCTGGTATTTCGTTGACAGAATCTATCGCGATCAGCAAGACTATCGAGCAGCGGCTGCGGCAGGTTCCCGAAATCGCCGACGTGGTGATCAAGATCGGACGCCCAGACTTCGCCACTGAGGCTATGGGAATCAACGAAGGCGACACCTACTTGCTTCTTCGTCCGGTGGAAACGTGGACGCGGTTTCATACTAAGGAACAACTGATTGAAGCGGTCGCGAAAGAGCTGGATCAGATCCCCGGTGTCGCGTACAGCTTCACCCAGCCCATGGCGATGCGTATCGACGAGACGATTTCCGGAGTTAAAGCGGATCTTGCCATCAAGGTGTTCGGAGACGATTTCCGCGAGCTTGATAAGCTCGGCGAGCAAGTGTTGCGGGCGGTTTCTTCCGTACGCGGCGCAGCGGACGCGCAGATGGAAGTTACCTCGGGCGTCGCCGAGTTGTCGGTTCGCGTGGATCGATCCGCGCTGTCGCGCTATGGCCTGAATGTTACGGATGTCGAGGAGGCGGTATCGAGCGGGGGCTCTGGCGATTTGATCTCGGAAGTGATTGATGGCCAGAAGCGGTACACGGTGGCGCTCCGTGTCCCCGAAAAATACCGGACCGATCCGGACGCCCTACGGAAGATCGCACTACGCGCGCCCGGAGGTGAGCAAGTAACTCTGGACCAGGTCGCACGAGTCGCGTTAAACCGCGGACCCGAAATCGTCAATCGGGAGGAAGGCCAGCGGCGCATTGTGGTCATGTCGAATGTGCGGTCCCGCGACCTGGGCAGTTTCGTGGGGGAGGTGCGGTCGAAAATCGACCATGATGTGGCGCTTCCCACGGGATACTTTATCGAATATGGCGGGCAATTCGAGAACCAGGATCGGGCGACCCGGCGTTTGATGCTGATCGTTCCCATTGCGATCGCGCTCATCTCGGTTCTGCTTTACCTGACGTTTTCCTCGGCGAAGCTTGCGATGCTTGTGGTCGGCAACGTGCCATTCGCGTTGGTAGGAGGCGTGGCGGCACTCTGGATTCGCGGCATGAATTTGAACCTGTCAGCGTCCATCGGATTCCTTGCTCTATTTGGGGTAGCCATGCTCAACGGAGTGGTGCTGATCAGTTCGATCAATCAGCTGTCGAAGGCCGGATTCGCCTCTCGGGAGGCGGCGCTGGGCGGGGCACGGCGTAGATTGCGGCCTGTACTGATGACCGCCTTCGTTGCGAGCTTCGGATTCATTCCGATGGCGGTGGCCACATCTACTGGAGCGGAGGTGCAGCGCCCACTTGCAAGCGTAGTGATCGGAGGCCTGTTTAGCTCCACCTTGCTAACCCTGTTTCTTTTGCCGGTACTCTACGATTGGCTGTTTCGCGCGGAGCGAAGGTGAACCATCCACGACAGCATCGATAAATGGCTGGCCCTCTGGCTTATCATCCCGGCACGGCCACGGAGCAGGAACTGATCGCACCGCTGCCTACGGGCTGCACGCCAACCACGATCAGTTGATCTCTTCCTCTGCAGGCTCGCAAGATGTCCGTGCTGCAGGCTAGCAGTCCTGAGTCGGCGTTTAGCCGGCTATTTGTCGTCTTGATCGACAATGACACCAAGTACACTGCGGAAATAGGACGATTCGATACATCAAACTTTCAGTTCGGCGTGCAAGTGAGATCCTTGAGCGCCCCTGCCAACTAGAACCGCGACTAAACCAATTAGCAGGCATGCAAAGCCGCAAACCGTGAACGTCCTATCGGCGCCGATCGCCCGCGCCAGAAACCCGGTTGCCGGATATGTAAATAGCCAAAAGGCGTGCGTGATGGCGAACAGCGCTGCATACGCTCGCCCGCGTTCGTCGACCGAAGTATGTCGGCAACCAGCGTAGCTGAGGGGATTTCGATAAGAGCCTGCGCGGCACCATTTGCGATCCATAGCGCCCAAAAACGAAGATGGGAGGCTTGAACATTCCAGGTAGCAAGCTCGCCGTCGCGACTGCGCCACCCATAAGAACCGCGTGGGAAGCCCAACGATGACGAAGCCGATGAAGAGGCGCGGGATCCTTCGCTTTTTGTTCTAGTTTTGCAGTGACGCGGCTCAAGACGACAGCCGCCATTGATGAGCCTATGCCCACCCCTGCCATGACTATCGTAAAGGCGGTATCCGACCGCCCCAGCAAATCCCGAACGTAGGCAATCGTGACTACAATTGCACAGGCGCCGGCCACCGCTCCCACCATACTCATGACCAGAGCCTGACGGATGGACGGTTCCCTTATGACTGCGCGCGCACCGTGGGTGAGTTCTTTGAGAAGAACTCCGGCGATAGCGAGGCCCCTGAACGCTTGGGACTTGGCACCTGAACCGTCGAAACGAGGGACGCGGAAACCAGATAGGTGATCGCATCGAACCAGAACACCCATCGAAGGCCGACCACTCCGAGGAGGAGGGCAGTGAGTACCGGTCCGCCCACCCCCTCGATGTCAACTGTCACACGTGAATAATGCCAGAGCCTTGACGTATTGATCTTTCCCAACGATCTCGGGCAAAGACGCTTCAAAAGTCGGCGAGAAGAATGCAGTCAGGGCATTTACCGCGAACACCGCAACATACACCTGCCAAATCGACGTGATGAATGGGAAGACCGCCATCAATCCGAACCGCGCCAGATCCGAAACGATCAGCACAAACTTCCGGTTGAGGCGATCTGCCAGAATACCTGCGGGTTGAGAAAAGATCAGAAACGCAAGGATGCGGAGCATCAGCGCCTGTCCAAGCACGCTGGTCGCCGCCGCTGGTCCCGCAATCCGATACGCAAACAGGGTTAAGGCAATGGTCGTTATACCGCTCCCGGCAAGCGAAATGGCTTGCGCGGCGAATAGAACGGAGAACGTTCGATTGCTCCAGAGTCCTGGCGCGCTGTGGTCACGGCTCATGGAACAAGTTCAGGAGATACGCTTTTGCGTCTTTTCCCCTCTACCTGTTGCTCCCCCTGATAAATCCATCCATAGAGCACCGGTAATAAGAACAGGGTGAGGATTCCTTGGGAGCCCTTTGAAAGTATGATCCGCATTCCGTAGAGTGTCCAGCGCAGGCGAGACAGGATGGTCTGGCTCAAGCGGGGAGGTTCTCAGGGTTATGAGCGGGCTGAGCGTTTGTAACTGACAGAACCTACAGGCACGAGCGGCAACTCAAGGAGTCTTTAGGAAGTGTAAGAAATCGCTATTGGGAGTCTACTGGGAGCGTGTTTTCTCGTTGGAAATTGCGGGATAGGAGATAGCTAACCCTGTGGTCCACGTGACCTGCCTCGATTGTTTCAGCCAGTCATAACTGAGGATTTCAAGGTCTCGGCGAACTCATGCGGCGTCCGGTAGCCCAAACTACTGTGGG
>Ga0070684_100001251_pt1 | contig 18210 bp, 15 predicted proteins | sample KBSC723LmetaG_FD_65653 | JGI IMG/M metagenome (GOLD analysis project Ga0070684, IMG submission 65653) | Corn rhizosphere microbial communities from Kellogg Biological Station, Michigan, USA - KBS C7.2-3L metaG | ecosystem: Host-associated > Plants > Roots > Rhizosphere ...
GATGAGAGTTGGACACCTGATCCTGGCGGAGAGATCGCGCGTCACGCCGACGAGCGCATAGAGCTCTTTGAAGCAAGCCACAGGCACTTCGGAGTAAGCGAGCTCCTTGATCCCCGGATCTTTGATGTCCGAGCTAGGTGCCACGATCTTTGTCGACGCATCGTCGCGCCCGCGATCGCTGGCGCGGTCCTCGACCACGGGTCCTGGCGGCTCCTGCCCGTGGTCGCCGGCGCGCTGGCCGTCGGCGCCGTGTGGATACCCAAGGACTCCCCGACCAACCACGCTCGGGTCGACGTCGGTGGCGCGGTCCTTTCGACAGTCGGGCTGGGCGGGCTAGGCTTGGGGCTGACCAGCCTGACCAACGGTTCTGATCTGAACCTTTGGGTGCTCGTCACCCTGATCGTCGGTCTGGTCGGCTTAGCCGGCCTCATTGTGACCGAACGACGATTAGGCGACAACTCCATGCTGCCCCCGTCCCTCTTCGCCTCGCGGTCGGTCGTCGGCGCGAACGTGTTCACCGCGCTTCTCTACGGGCCGTTCACTGTCATGCTAACCTTGATCCCGTTCGTGATGATCCGGGGCGCGCACCTGCCGACGCTGGTGGCCGGCCTGGCCTGTCGAAGGATTGCCTCTCATCCATACAGGGTGGTGGCCATTCAAACCAGATGGCAAACTCCTCGTCGCGCCGCTCAGCCCACCCACGTAGCTTAGACGCTTTACTTTCAATGCTGGTAATAGCCTTGAGTGCAGCTTCACCTTTGTCAGGAGGCGACTCGGGTTGTTCCTTTAATGCCTGAATGGCGTGCGTGAGTTCATTGATATCTATAGATTCAATTTCCAGGGGCTCAGGCGGCAGATTGTGTCCCATGCCAGGTCTTGCGGAGAACTCTGCCAGAGCTTTCTCTAGCTCAAGAAGCTTTGCCTGCATGTGAGCGTAACATGGATGGACGGCTCCGCAGAAGGCTCTATCCTGCACCGGCATCGTGTACTCCTCCGGCAAGTCAGGAACGATTGCGCATCCACAAACAAACCCAGCGGTACAGAAAACGAGCCCCGTCGATACAATTGAACGCATGGCCCCATCCCCCGACTAAACCATAGCCGGCGTTTAACGTTGCGTAAGGTGAACTTTCGAAAGTTGCGCGAGTCTGGCGAGACTCTATGGCCACTGCCTAACACCGGCTAGGGACCGTATTTGCCGATGATCGCGATCCGTCTTAGGCCACGTGCGCTCTAAAAGCGCGCTCGTTTTCACCGTCGGTGGAGCGCGCCGGGCAAGCCGATCCAGAGCGAACGTTGCGTGGATCGAATCCGAAACTCTTCGCGATTGTGTTCCCAATTGCGAGCGGTAACGACCATGATCATCGGACGCGCAGGTGCATCTCTGGAAAGCTCACCGCCCCGACCGGCCCTGGCCGCCCGAGCAGATGAGCAAGCCGTCCTTCGTCGTCGTTCCCGGCACGCGGCCGCACCGGCCCGAGCCGCTCGGCGCGGACGAAGCGATCGGGATGATGGACAAGATCGGCGTCGACCGCGACGTTATTGTGCCCCCTCCACGGTCGGCGACCCCAACGACGCTTCGATCGAAGCCGTGATCCGGTTTCCATCATCGCGCTCTAGCGCTCATGGCTGAGCTCCCGCTGTAGTCGCCGATTCTGCTCCGCCTGCCGCTCGAGCGGTCTCGTGCTCCCAGTGACATCGAGCGTGAAAATCTTGGGCGACGCGCGCGATACCCGTCCGGCCAGCCAGCTCTGGCGCTGGCTCACCCAAAAAGGCCAAATCGTCAGTCGAAAGGGAGTTCGGAGGCGACGCGCCGATCAATGCTCCTGGCATCCACCACGAGCGTCGTCCGCCCACGCGCACGGCTCGCCGCCACGTAGATGTCATGATGATTGTAGTTGTGATCCAAATACGTGACGCCTTGGCATCCGTGGACCGTCGAAGCATAGGCCCAGCCAAGGCGCAGTTGTCCCTGCGCCTTGGCAAGCCGCCAGGGATCGAAGGCAACCTGCCGTCGGTCGCCACTGTCGGCCTCCATGAGAATCCGATTAGCGCTGCTAAAAGGCTCGGTGGCTTCACTGACGTTGACAACGGTTGCCGTAGAGCCATCGACCATACCAATTTCGTCGTCGCGGACGAGGAATCTGATCCGATCACCGGCGGCCGACGCTGGGGCAGTTAATTGCAGAACTCAACCTGTGCATCTGGCGTCGACGGCGAAACAGGTCTCAACCGTCAGCGGAAAGCGAGACGACTTTGACAAACGCGGAGTCCTCGATCGCCTCGCCGTGATGCATCACGCCCTGCGGATACATCCAGGAGTCGCCTGGTTCCGCGACGAAGGTTTCGTCTCCGATAGTAAGTCGCAGTCGCCCGCTCAACAGGCAGGCGATCGTCGAATTCTCAGAATCGCGCGACGGCGCTTCGCGCGCGCCCTTCTTCCATGACACTTCGTAGATTTCCATATCAGGCGTTACCATCACCGATCGCGCCTCTTGCAAGTCTGCGCCAGACGTATCCGAAACGGCGATCGACAGTATCTCCGCCCTGTTGCGAAAAAGCTCGACGGTCGGAGGGGGGCGCCGCCCCGCGGTCAATTCTGACATGATGAACCTTGTTGCGTGTTACCAGGTTTTCTTGGCAGGCGACTTGATCTCGATCACCATGCTGTCCTCGAGCGCTTCGTGCCCGTGCGAAATGCCTCTCGGGTGCTGCCAGACGTCACCGGGATGCGCGATATAGGTCTCGCCGTCGATGGTCAGCTTGAGCTTGCCCTCCAGCAGGCGGACGACAGTCGAGTGATCCTCATGGGTGTGGATCGGCATCACGGTGCCTTTGGTGCAATAGACCTTCTGCATATGCATGCGGTCGGCCACCATCAGAAGCCGGATCGAGACGAAGGAGTTAGCGTCGAATGCCTTGGCGCCGACAATGCCGATGCGATGCTTGGGAATCTCAGCGTCCTTTACGAAGACGCGGTCGAACTCAGCCGTGAGATCGGTTCCGGGTCTCACGGCATGGATGTCGGTGATATCGCGCATGACGACGGCCTCCTTAGCTGCCGTCCGAGACGGCAGGATGGTCGGGTTGACGATGTTTTCGAAGAAACGCAGACATATTCGGCAGCGCCGGCGTGCCAATGAACTCTTCCAGCGCTAGAGCGATCGACAGCGCGCGCTCTTCCGCAAACGGCGGGCATGTCAGTTGCAGACCAACCGGCAGAAATGCTTCGCGCGACTGGATCGGCGTCGACGTTCCGCACTGGCCGAGCATGTTCATCGGCCCGGTGTTGCGGCTCAACCGGCGGGCTAGTTCGGCCCCTTCAGCGAGCCCTTCGCCTTGCGTAATGGGCACCGCCACCAGCGGGCAGGTTGGTGCCAACCAGGCGTCGAGATCACGCATTTCCTCAACGGCCGCCGCTTTGATGCGATCGTGGAAGCGCCGCATGCTGACGTATTCGTCGGCGGCCAGCTCCAGTCCGCTGGATAGCCGGAAAGCGACAACCGGGTCCATTCTTTGCCGCTCGTTGGCAAAGCGGTCTCGCCCCAGCGTCGCCAGCAATTCGGCCGTCAGCAAGGTGCCGTTGAAGCGGACGCGGTGCTCGAGATTTGCCATCGGACGTTCGACGATCACCGCGCCGTGCCGCCGCATCACATCGACGGCGGCGGTGATACTGGCATCAACCTCGGCATCCAAATCAGAGAAGAAGTAATCCTTGAAGCAGCCGAGCCGCAGCCCGTCGACCGGCTTCGCGAAGACCGCATCGCATCCACACAGCGCCGCGTAGACGTCCGCGGCATCCCGGGCGGAGCGCGTCAGAATGCCAACGCTGTCGAGCGTCGGCGACAACGGGAAGATGCCCGACGTCGACCAGCGGCCGACCGTGGTCTTGAGGCCGAAAACGCCACACAACGCCGCCGGCAGGCGGATCGATCCGCCGGTATCGCTGCCCAGCGCAAAGGCGCAGAGCCCCGCCGCAACCGCAACGCCCGAGCCGCTGCTTGAACCGCCGGGAACACGCGCGACATCACCGTCCCAAGGGTTGGTCGGCGTACCGCGCACAGCGTTCTTGCCCGAAGGGCCGAAGGCGAATTCCACCGTCTTGGTCTTGCCAAGAATGATGCAGCCGGCCCGGCGTAACGACCTGACCACCGGCCCCTCGACTTCCAGAATATCCGCCAGCTCAAGTTGCGATCCGACGGTCGTCGGCATGCCGTCGACCGTGAAGATATCCTTGATCGCCACCGGCACGCCCATTAGCGGCCCAAGATTGGTCCCCGCAGCCAGCAGCCGATCGATCGCCCGAGCGGTCTGCATCGCGGAGTCCGCCGCGACATGCTGGTAGCTCCCGAGCACATCATCCAGCGCGGCGATGCGATCGAGATAGACGCGGGTCATGGACTCGGCCGAGCAGCGGCCTGCCCGCAGATCGCGGGCAAATGAAGCGAGGCTTTTCCCTTCGAGAGGGTCAACTTGAACCGATCCCGCACTGGCCATGTCCGAACGCTCTCCGTTGTCGCGGCGCGTCCCGGTTGATCCGAGACGCTAGGCTTTCGATGAAAGTCCTCCGAGGCGGCGCAGGCCGACCAGATGGATGGAGGCCACGAGAATGAGAATCGACAGTCCGATCAAGACCGTCGAGGCCGCCGCCACGGTCGGATCGATACGAACCTGCGTGAACTCCAGCAAGCGGATCGGAAGCGTTTCCGTCTGCGGATCGGACAGGAACAAACTGACCGTGTAATTGTCGAACGACAGAATGAAGGTGAACAACGCGCCCGCGATGAATCCGGATCGAACGCTCGGCATGGTGACATGAATGAACGTCTGCAACGCATCCGCCCCCATCATCTTCGCCGCGTCGAAAAGGTTTTCATCCATGACCTCGAGACTCGCCATCATGGTTCGCACCATGAACGGCAATGTCACGGCGACATGCGCGATCAGCAGCGTCGTGAACGTCGACAGCACATCGATCGCGCGGAAGTATTGCAATAGCGCGATACCGATCACGATGGCGGGCAGAACCAGCGGCGACAAAAGCAGCGACAGCACCACACTGCGGCCGACGAAGCGGTAACGCGCGAACGCCAGCGATCCCATCACTCCCAGAATCGCTGTCCCTAACGTGGTGAGGGCCGCAAGCTTGACGCTGAGCACCACCGCCTCGATGAAACCGTCGAGATCCCAGACGTCGCTGTACCAGCGTAGCGACAATTCCCGCGGCGGAAACTGGATCAGATTCGCCTTGCTCAGGGACAGGCCGGCGACGATCACAAGTGGCCCGATCAGGAAGACCATGATGGTGATCACGATGCCGCGCAACAGGATCCTCTCCGTAACATTGGACGACATCGCAAGAGCCCTCTAGTTTCGAACCTGAAAGGATCGCTTCGACAGCCACCAATAAAGGACCAGAACCAGCAGCGTCAGCAAGATCAGGATGGTGGAAATGGCCGCACCGAACTGCCAATCCAGCAGAATAAGGATTTGCTGAGTCACCATCGTCGGGATGACCTGGACGCGTTCGCCCCCGAGCAACTCGGGCACCACATACGCGCTCACCGCGGCCGTGAAGACCAGCATCGAGCCCGCCAGAATGCCGGGAATGCTGAGCGGAAGTGTCACCTCGATGAACCGGCGGAACACGTTGGCGCCAAGCGAGCGCGCCGCTTCGTCAAACCGCGGGTCTATTTTCTCGATCACCGATGCGAGCGGAAGCACCATGTACGGCAGATAGACATGAACCAGTCCGATCACAACGCCGGTGAAGGTGAACAGTAGGCGGACCGGCTCGTCAACGACACCGATGGCGATCAGGAAATCGTTGAGCGGCCCATGGTTGCGCAGAATCACCTGCCAGGAAAACGTCCGGATCACCACGCTGACCATCAGCGGTGAAATAACCGCGATCAAAATCCAGCGCTGCCAGCGCGGCCCGAACCGCGCCATCGCGAAAGCGAGCGGATAGCCGAGAATCAGACAGAGTGCCGTGACGATGACACCGAGCTTCAGCGTGTTCCAGAGCACTTTGAGGTAGTCCGGAGAACTGAGAAAGCGGACGTAGTTTCCGAACGACACCGTGCGGGACGCAGAGTCGGCATCCACCACGATGAAGCCCTCCCGGAGGAACATGACCATCGGCAGGACGAAGAACGCGGTCAGGAACAACAGCGGAGGCAACAGCAGCAGAAGAAATGCCCATTTTTTATGGGCAATACGGCTTATCAGCGTCGAAAACGGCGCGTAGAGCCGGTAACTCAGCGGGGAAACAGGAGAGTGCTCTGCGGTAGCCATGTTATCCATACTCTATCGCCGGTCGCGAAATTCTGCTTGTCCGAGTCGGTATCGGTGTTCTGCCGATGGACTTCCACACGCACGCCGCACGTCTCGACATAATATTGGGTCGATGTGCCCAGATACAGCGTATCGACGATGGCACCGTTGATGACATTCTGCCCGGAAGATGGTTGCTCTGCGGACAGAACCATCTTGCCAGGCCGCACCGCGACGATGAGCTTGCTGCCGGCCTGCACATCCTGTGGCGGTCTCAGCGCCTTGATTCGCCGGTCGCCGATGGCGATGGTTACCTCTTGCGCACGCGCCTCCTCGACCACGCCCTCGAATTTGTTCGACTGACCGATGAAACCCAGAACGAACTCGGTCTTTGGTGTTTCGAACACTCCCCGCGCACTGTCGATCTGTTCGATCCGCCCTGCATTCATCACCGCGATTCTGTCGGAGATGGTCAGAGCCTCGTCCTGATCGTGCGTCACGAAGATCGAGGTGATGTCTAGGCGACGCTGAAGATTGCGCAGTTCGATCTGCATCTGCTCACGCAGCGACTTGTCGAGTGCGGCAAATGGCTCATCGAGCAACAGAACGGCGGGTTTCAGAACCAGCGCGCGCGCGACCGCAACACGCTGCTGTTGGCCGCCCGACAGCTCGGTCGGCAGCCGACCGCCCAGCGGGCCAAGCTGCACCACGTTCAGCGTCTCATCTACCGTCCTTTGGATTTCGGATTTGGGCACGCCTCGCATGCGCAGACCGAACGCCACGTTCTGCCACACCGTCATGTGCGGAAACAGCGCATAGTTCTGGAAGACAAGACCAACGTTGCGGCGGTGCGCAGGCACTTTCGTCACGTCGCGGCCCTGAATGCGAATCCGGCCTTCGCTTGGCTCGATCAGTCCGGCGATCAGACGCAGAAGCGTTGTCTTGCCGCAACCGCTGGGCCCTAGCAAGGCGAGCAACTCGCCGGGCGCAACCTCCAGATTCTGGGGCTTCAGCGCCAGATAGTTTCCGTAGCTTTTTCCCACCCCCTCAAGGGTGATATCCATTCGAGTCGACATCCGCTTACCCGGCTATCCGCTTGTTCCAGCGCCCCACCCGTGCGGAACGATCCTGCTGGAAGATTCCTCAGTTCAGATCATGAAAAGTATCGGACCCTTCCACCAATACGGAAATCGCCGTCATCAGGCGCCCCGACTTCGAAACAATCCACAGGAGCGACGCGACGCCAGCGTGCGGCAAGCTCGACGACGCTGCCGCCCATGACGTTTTGAGCGAGATCGCCCGCTCAAAATCCGTTTTCCCGTTCCAATGTTTGTGCGCGCTGACGCCGGAATCGAGATCATGAACGCTTCTCTCGTCAAACTGGTGTGTAAGGGGCGGATCAGCGATTTGATTACGGCAAGAGAATCGTCCCCGGCGCGCGCGTGTTTTGCCGCGCGCTTTTCACCCGAAAGCACACTCAGACTGAGCATACCGGCCGCGACGCCCGGGAGGGCGACTCTTCCAGTTGTGGACACCCCCGCCCTTTCCTTAGCCGGCCATCAACTTGTTCCAGCGATCCGTCCACTCAGCGCGGTGCTCGAGGAAGAATGCCCAGTTGGCTTTATGAATGGCATCAAACTCCGCCGGAGTCGACGGAATGATCCCCTTCAGCTTCTCGGGCAGAACTGCCTTCTTGTTGACCGGACCTGACGCGGCATTCTCCGCGAGAGCGGTCTGCACTTCGGGTGAGAGGCCGAAATTGAGGAACTGCGCCGACAGTTCTGGCTCGGGTCCGCCCTTGACGATCGTCGCACAGTTCAGCAGCGCGAAAGAGCCCTCTTTCGGCTTGGTCATGCGGATCGGAACGCCGCGTTCGATGAACGGAAACACGTTTTTCGACGTAATCGCGCCGATCAGCATCACTTCGTCTTGCTCCACCATGGAAACGGCATTCGCCGCGTTGGTGAAGGTGGTCAGGAGATTCGGCTTCAGCTCCTTGAGCTTTTCAAAGCCCGCCTCGACCTCGAGATGCGCTTCGCTAATCGGCCGGCCGGATTTCAGATGCGCGGCGATCACATAGGTGTTGTACCAGTCGTTGTGCTGAATCGAGGCCATCGCCACCTTCTGGCGCATGGCCGGATCCCACATCGCTTCCCAGCTGGTCGGCTCCTTGAGCCTGGTGTGATACGCGAGCGAATCAAGATGCATCGCGATACCGACGGCATGATCATCGCCGACGACGAAGCGCGGGTCGATATCTTCAAGCACCGGCAACAACGTCCTGTTGAGCGGAATAATCAGGTCTTCCTTTTGCGCCAAGGGAACGAAGCTCTCGTCCATCAGCATCACCGAGTGAGCCGGATTGGCCTTCTCCGCGCGCATCTTGCCGACCTGATGGATGCTGTTGCCCGGATCGTAGAATACCTGGGCACCGAACTTCTTCTGGAACGGCTCGATCCAGTGTTTCTTGATGGGATCGACCATGTCGAAGTAGCCGCCCATCGTGATTTTGCGCGTCGCCGCGCGCACGTGAATCGCCGGCGTCGCGAGCGCGGCGGCGCCCAGCGCAGACCCTACTAGAAACTTCCGTCTTTCAATCTTCATGGACGTAGCCCTCGCTGCTAATAGTCGAACTTCTCTTCTTCTTGGAGCAATCTCGCGCGGCCTGATCAAGACCGACTTACGCTTGGCAACTCCTCTGACCGAGACCGCTCTTTTCCTTCATGTCACTTGCAAGTCCTGACGCCGTATAACGACTGGCGTGGGCTGAAGCGAGAAGACGCATCAGGCGTTGCCCTTCGCTGCAATCTCCTTGACACGCTCACGTCCGCGCTCCAACGCGGCAAACGACCTCGTCGGCGAAGCCATTAGCCAGCGGTAGCCCTGCTCGATAACACGGTCGACATTGTTGGTTCCCACATGCGGATGGCCGCACACGACACCGTGTGCCTTGCACGTCTCGAGAATGGTATTCATTGCCTTGACGACAACAGGATGATCGTACTGACGCGGAAAGCCGAGATTCTGCGACAGATCGCCCTCGCCGATGATGACCAGCGCCATTCCGGGGACTTCCTTGAGAATACGCGGAAGATTCTCCAGCGCTTCGACGCTTTCGCACATCATGCCGACAAGAATTTCGCCCTTGGGGTCGAGCGGCCAGACATCGGCGCGCGAGTAGTATTCCTGCTGCGTCAGCCCCCAATAACGGGCGGCAATGCCCGGGCCATCGCCGCGCCGGCCGTGCGGTAGAACGTTCAGCGCATCGGCAGGACGAGCGTAGCGGCAGGCCGCAACCGCCGAGCGCGCTTCCTCGACGGTGCGGATGTGCGGCCAGATGATGCCGTAGACGCCCATATCGAGCGCCTGCTTGGCCATCCACTGATTCATTTCGGCGCCGTTGCACGGCAGCCGGACCATCGGCGTAACCGGAGGCGCGACATGGCCCGCGGTGGCGATCCGGCGGGGATCGAGCATGTATTGCAAGCAATCACGCAGCGTCCTGATGTCGAACGGATTGTGCTCCATCTCGAACACGACAGCGTCATACGGCGCGCCCGCAACGGCCTGCGCGCTGCCGGTGTCCGGCGGCGAAAACGCCGTGAACGTCGGGTTGCCGCTTTCGAAGGCGCGGATGGCGCCGTTTAGACGAGGAATGGAGGACATCTCTGGGACACTCACTGATGAATTTCAACACCTTTACGCAAGTCGCCGTCCGGTTGTTAGTCGGCGGCTGACGCAAGTCAGACGGACCGCGTCGTGAGACCGTTCTCGAGGTCGCTGGCCCTGGCCGCGTCGGTGCGGACCGCCGGATCACCATAACCGCCACCACCCGGCGTCGCCATCAGCACAGTATCGCCACGCTTCAGAAGGTACTGACTCTTCGTGTCCGATACCTTTCCGTTCATTTCGAGAATGCCCGGCGCGCCGGCCTCCCCGCCGTGAACTCCCGGCGCCGGAAATGCGGTTCGCTCGGCAAGAAACGATACGGCGATCGGCGTATCCGACAGGCTCTCCATCAGCACTTCTTGGCCGAGGCCGCCGCGATGCCGACCATCCCCGCCGCTGTCCGGCCGCAAGCGCTTGTAATGCACGCGCAACGGCGCAATGTGCTCGGTGAGTTCGATCGATGTGGACGAAACGTTCGACGGCCACGACAGACATGACAGGCCATCGCCGGCGAAATTAGCGCCCATGCCGCCATTGAAGAAGAACATGTTGGCGTAGAGCTTGCCGTTCTCTCGCACACCCGATTGATTCATTCCCCACATCGGCGAACCGCAGGCAGCCATCACTTTTTCCGGGACGACCTGACCGAGGCATTGGAACACCAGAACCGGGATGTAATGGCCGATTAGCATGCGCGATCCGCCGGCCGCCGGAAAGACCGGATTGACGATGCATCCATCCGGTGCGGAAACGGAGATCGGCCGCCAGGCGCCCTCGTTGTTAGGCAATGTCGGCGTCGTGCAAATCTTAATGCCGTACATCGTCATCGCGTGCGTGTAGCAATACGCACAATTGATGGCACGCTGGACCTGAGCATCTGTGCCGGCATAGGCGACCGCGATGCTGTCACCCTTGACGGTGAGCGCCATCTTCAACGTGATGGGATTTCCAGTCAGGCCATCGGTCTTGAGCTCGCTACGATAGGTGCCGTCCGGCAACTCGGTGATCGCCGCGCGCATGGCAGCCTCGCAACGGGCCTGAAGCGCTTCGGCGAGATCGTCGAGATCGGTCAGCTTAGATTGCTTCATCAACGCAACCAACCGGTCTTCCATTAGGTCGAGCGCGACGACCTGGGCCCACAGATCGCCCAGCGTCTGGTCCGGCGTCCGTACGTTCTTGCGCAACAGCGTGACCAGCGTTTCGTCCCACTCGCCAGCCCGCAGCAGCTTCATCGGAGGAATTTGCAAGCCTTCTTCGAAGACCTCGCGTGGCTCAGGCGAGCGAATTTTCCCGCCGATATCGGGCGCATGCGCGGTCGAGGCGCTGAAGGCCACCAGCACGCCATCAAGAAAGATCGGCTTTGCCACCGAAATGTCCGGCAAGTGGCCGGTACCCAGCCAGATATCGTTGGTAATCAGCACATCACCGGGTTGCAGCTGCTCCGGCGGGAAGAAGCGCAGGAAGTGCTTGACGGTGGCGGGCAGCGTGCCGATGAAGCTCGGGATGCTTTCGGTCGCCTGTACCAGCGACTCGCCGGTCGCGTTTGTGACGATGCAACTAAAGTCGTAACTTTCCCGCACCAGCGTGGAAAAGCTGGTGCGGACCAATGCGGCAGCCGCCTCGTCCACGAGCGAGATCAGGCGTCGCCACAGCAACTCGATCTCAACGGCATCGAACTTTCTATTTCGGGCTACGGTCATTGCGGCATTCCTACGAACCGATGCAAATCTGCGTACTTGATGTCAGGTGGGCATTCGTACCAGGATGGTCCGATCCTTCAGGATACTGACCTCGCTCCCCGGCCCGACCACGAACGTGCTCTCATTTTCTTCAAAGACCGCAGGCCCCGAAATCGTCATGCCGGGCGCCAGCGCGTAGCGATCGTAGACCGCCGCTTCGATGAAGCCGACGGGACCATCGAAGTACACTTTGCGGTGGCCTTTGAGACCATTCTCTATCGTCTCACTCGCTCCGAGTTGCAGAGGCCCTTCGGATCCCGGCATCGGCGCGGTAAACGAAAGCCTGAGGGATACAAACTGGATCGAACCGCTCGGCGGCGTGCGCCCGAAGAGCGTGCGATAGGTCGCTTCGAACACCTCGCGGATGGATTTTGCATCAAAGGTTTCCGAGAGCCGGACCGTGATCTCCGAGCCTTGGCCGACGTAGCGCATATCGGCGAGGCGGCGGACGATACGTCTGGAAATATCTGCTCCGGTGGTCGATACGATGGCGGATGCCTCCTGTTCCATTCTAACGAAAGCTGCATCCGCCGCAGCCCAGTCGGCATCGTCGATTTCGACGTTGAAGGAAGATACGCGATCGATGCGTGCCGGCGCCTTCAGCATTCCGATCGTGCTGCCGACCCCTGCGCCCGGCGGACAGACGATCTGCTGCACGCCGATCTTTGCGCCAAGCTGCCACGCATGGACCGGTCCCGCTCCGCCGGTGGCGAGCAAGGCGTAGTCCTGTGGCACACGGCCACGCTCGGCGATGGCGACGCGCGCCGCGCCGGCCATGCTTTCGTTGGCGACATCGAAGATACCGTAAGCGCCGCGCGTCGCATCAAGATTGAGGTCGCACGACAGCTTCTCGATTGCCGCGCTCGTATCCGCGTCGTTGATCCGCATCGTGCCGCCGAGAAAGAAGTCGGCATTGAGATAACCGAGAGCCAGATCGGCATCTGTTACGGTCGGCTGCGTGCCGCCATGACCGTAACAGACCGGCCCAGGCACCGCGCCGGCGCTTTCCGGCCCGACCCGCAGGGTGCCGACGTTGCTCTTATGAGCAATCGAACCACCGCCGGTTCCGATTTCGATCAACTCAACGGTCGCAATCTGAATTGGCAGGCCGCTGCCACGCAGAAAACGCTTTTCGCGCGCGGCTTCGAATCCCCAGGCGACCAGCGGTTCGCCATCATCCACCAGCGCCAACTTCGCGGTCGTGCCGCCCATGTCGAACGCAAGAACGCGATCGATCCCAGCGTTCTTGCCGAACCACACGCCAGCCAGCGCTCCAGCGGCGGGACCGCTTTCCAGCAACTGGACTGGCGCGCGCTTGGCCTCAGCCACATGGGTAAGTCCGCCGCTCGACAACATCAGGAACAAGCCGCCGGGAATACCGAGTTTGCTCAGCGACGTTTCCAGCCGATCGAGATAAGCTTCCGCCAAGGGCCGTACGTAAGCGTTGGTTACGGCTGTCACGACGCGCGGATACTCTCTGATTTCAGGCGCAATTGCGCTGGACAGCGACAGGCTAAGCTGCGGAAAGCGCCTGGTGATGATTTCCGCCGCCTGATTCTCATGAGCCGGATTCGCATAGGAATGAAGGAACGCGATCGCGAGGCTTTCAACCCCGAGACCGACCAGCTCCTCGGCCTGCCGCAGCACCCCGCCGGCGTCGAGAGGTTTCGCTACCGACCCGTCGGGTCCCAGCCGCTCAACCACCTCACGCCGAAGCGGCCGTGGCACCAGAGGGGCCGGCATTTGCAGGAAGAGATCGTAAAGCTCGTATTTCCGCTCGGTGCCGATCTCCAGAACATCGGCAAAACCGGCGGTGGTGATAAGACCAGTCTTCGCTCCCTTGCGCTCGATCAGCGCATTGGTGAGCAGGGTCGTCGCATGAATCACGCGCGTGACATCGCCCGGCTTTGAGCCCGCACGTTCAAGCACCTTGACGACCCCCTGCATCGCACCGCGCGACGGATCGTCGGGTGTTGTCGGTTCTTTCCAGATTGTCGTTCGTCCATCGCGAGGATCGAGCAGAACGAGATCAGTAAAGGTCCCTCCGATATCGATTCCAAGGGACAGACCGGTATTTTCCATGTGCCTTCCTACAGGTATCTCTGCAACGCAGGATCAGCCGCGCTCGTCCGGTGGAGTGGCCGTTGGTCAGCGAAGCCGCATCGCGGCTCTCCCTCTAGCCGAGCGCCAGCGCCACCGAAATTGAAAAGTCGTCATGATTTGAGTACATTTCGGCATTGATTTGGAGACTGTTGTGTCGCGCCTACCCCCTCCGACCGCGCTGCTCCGGGCCTTCGAGGCATGCGCGCGCCATCTCAGCGTCTCAAGAGCCGCGAGCGAATTAAATCTGACCCAAAGCGGTGTGAGCCGGCAGCTCTCGCAACTCGAGAGCCTGCTCGGCATCAAGCTATTCTATCGCATTCGCCGGCGGCTGACGCTCACCCCGGCCGCAGCAGACTACGCAAACGACATCCGCGCCGCGCTGGCGCAAATCGAAGCGGCAACGCAAGCGTTGCTCGCGCATCAGGGTGCCGACGGCACGCTGACCATTGCGGTGTCGCCCACCTTCGGAACGCGGTGGCTGATTCCGCGCATGAGCCGCTTCCGTGCGGCGCGGCCGCACATCACTGTCAATCTAGTGAACTACAGCGCGCGGGCAACGCCGCTTGACTTCGCCGCCGAGCACGTCGACGCGGCGATCTTCTCGACCGTCGAACCCGCACCCGGCGTCGCCGCCTATCGTCTGCTCGCGGAGGATTTCGTCCCGGTCTGTTCACCCGCCCTGCTCAAGGAAGGGCGTTTGCAATCGCTGGAAGATCTGGCGAAACAGACCTTGCTGCAGCACACGACGCTGCCTCAGCTCTGGCAGAACTGGTTCAAGTGGCAAGGCGTCAGCGGTGTCAACGGGCAGCGCGGGCCGATCCTGCAGCATATGGCCATGGTCGCCAAAGCCGCCGCCGCCGGTCTCGGCGTCGCGCTGCTGCCGCGATTTCTGTTTGCCGACGAAATCGAAGCCGGACACCTCGCCGTCGCCTTCGATGTCGAGGCTTACGCGCCGCGATCGTACTTCGTCGTCTATCCCGCCACGTCATCGATTATGCCCGCCTTGCGTTCGTTTCGCGACTGGATTCTCGACGAAGCGCCTTTACACGAAGGCCAATTTACCAACGGCAAGGCGAAGTGACGGCCGTGACGCCGGCTGGCGGCACGTGACGGGCGAGCCAGCTTCGAGCGCAGCAGAGCGCTTCATCACTTTTTCGGTAATCTCAGATTAAGGCCGCCGGATTGGGAGCTCACTATTCGCTCCCACTCCTTAGACATCTTCGACTGCAGCTCACGGAACTGCTTGGCCAGCTCGGTCAGGGCCTCTGGCGTCGGTGAGGACCCATTCTTTTCGGAAGGAGCTTTTTTGGTCGGAGCGAGAGGATTTGAATCTCCGACCCCCTAGTCTCCCAGGCCTCGCGTGCGGTCAATTTGACCATTTTGTTAATCGGCGTGGGGTCCGGACGCCGATCGGCGTCCCAAGTGCTTGATTGACTTCGCATGTGTGGGGTCAATGTTCGGCGCCGATCCACACCTCGCCGAGGAAAAGAAAACCGATGATGCGCTCTCGAAACTGGCCGTCAGCGCCGTCAACGCCGAAGCGGCTTGAGGGAGCGGTGATGCTGAAGTTCATTTTATCGGCCCCGCTTGTCACAGCCTTGAGCTCAGCCGCTTTCGCGCAGTCGGTCGGCGAGCAAACCGGCGTCAACTCGGCCCTTGGCCTCGCGCCCAAGACCGAGGATTTCATCAAGGAGGCCGCGACCAGCGACATGCTGGAGATCGACGCCGCCAAGATCGCGCAACAAAAGGGCAATGCCGACGAAAAACAGTTCGCCCAGCAGATGATCACCGATCATACAAAGGCCAGCAGCGAGCTGAAAAGTCTCGTGCCGGCCGATATGAAATCGGCATTGCCGACGACCTTTGACGACAGCTCGCAAAAGAAGCTCGACAAGCTACCCGATACGAGGCCCGAAGACTTCGCCGGGCAATACGATCCGACGCAGGTCAGCGCGCACAAGGATGCAGTCTCGCTCTTCGAGCGCTATGCGAAGGGCGGGGAAGATCCAAAATTGAAAGATTGGGCGGGCAAGGCACTTCCTGCCTTGCAACATCACCTTGAGATGGCGCAGGCGCCATGGACAAAAATCGCAAATGAAAGCGACGGAAGGTCGCACTGAGTTGCGACCTTCAGTTCCAGTCGCATGAGGAAGTCGCGCGGGTAACCCGCGCGGCTTAGGTCGCTTGATGACGAGCCAAACCAATGAAACCGAGGTTGTTGCTAAAATCCCCGCGTCCGCGACTGGTCGATGGCGGTGTTTCCGTCTCCAACGGACAGCCGCCACACAAGAGTAGTCGGGCCAACGCTCCTCGTGTTTGAGCCTCTTGGTTAGGGAGAGCTATTTCGCGAGCAATGTTTCGGGAAAGCAGGCGAATAGCGCAGCCGGGCCGGGATACACGTCGATGCATCCGGCTTTCCGGAGCTCTTTCTCACCGTGAAGCCGCCCCAGAGCACTCCGATGGTGCGGACCCTCATCTTGCCTGCCGCTTCCGCATCGTACGGGGAGTCGCCGATGGCCGCGGCGCCCTCTCCGTCGATCTTGAGCTTGTTCAGGACGACCTCGGAGATGTCGGGCTCCGGTTTTGATTCCTCGACGTCGTCGGACGAGGTGGTCGCGTCGACCAGCTTGGTGATGCCGGCGATGTCGAGATACTTCTCCAGCTCGTCTTTTTTAGCCGACGAGGCGATCGCAATCCGGAGGCCTGCGTCTCGGGACCGCTTCAGTAGGTCGGGTACCGCGGAAAACGGTCGGATCAGCGGCAGATACTTGGTCTTGAAATGCTCGCTCCTCCAAGCGTCAAGCTCCTGACCATAGTCCCGCTGGGCCTCCTCGGACAGGAAGACGGGAATCAGCTTGTCGCCGCCCTTTCCTATTTGGCTTCGCGCTTGTTCGAAGCTGACGTCGTGGCCGAACTTTACCATGGCTTCGTGCCATGCGATCGCGTGCAGATCAACGGAATCCAACAGCGTGCCGTCCAGGTCGAAGATCGCGGCGCGTGGCAAATCAACCTCCATCTCACGGGTAGGACTGGAGGACGAACTTGGCTGGGCGATCCCGGTTCCGGCGAAACCGATACGGACGGGTGATCTCCCTTCAAGGGCAAAGGCGATCCAGGTTGGACCGTCGTCTAAAACGCCGTTCGACCGGAACGCGCCCGCCGTGCGCGTCCGAGCAGGCGCGTATCGTCTTCCATTCGGAGACCTGTTGGCGCAGCTTGCGCCCGAGGTCCCGCTCGAAGGCTTCCGGGGTCTATTGCGATATTTCGGTGGTCTGCATCTGCCCACCTCCTAGGCCGCGGCGCGTTCGACCGGCCGCAGGCGCATCGGCTTTCCGCCGGGCGGACGCCGGAGCCCTTCATCCAACGCGCAAAGCGCCTCCAGGATCTCATCGATCGTGACCGGCGCCTTCAGCCCTTCAGGCGCTCGCAGCGATGGGCATGAAGCGATCGCAGAAGCATCGGAGGTCCACGACGCCAGGATAGCGCGCTTCTCGGAAAGGCTGAGAGTTGGAATATGTGCCCGTCTAGAGCTTTCAGATCTCCGCTGGCTATCGACAACTTGGCTTCCTTTAATCATCCCCCGGTGGTGAAGCCGGGATACAAGGTCATCCCGCCATCGACGAACAAGGTCGCCCCGGTCACATAGTCGGCTGCGTCCGATGCCAGCCATGCCACGGTATGGGCGATGTCATCAGGTTCGCCGATCCGCTTGTATGGGACGAGCGTCATCAAGCTGCGATAGGCCTCAGGCGTTTCCCAGGCAGGACGGTTAATGGGTGTGCGGATGGCCCCCGGCGCGATTGCATTGGCGCGGATGGCAAGTGGTGCCACTTCCTGTGCGATGCTTCGCATCAGCTGCATCACGCCTCCCTTTGGGGCCGCGTAGTTGACGTGGCCGGCCCAGGGAATCTCCTGATGAACCGAACTCATGAAGACGAGCTTGCCAGCCGCCGCCGAGACCTCGTGCATGACACCGCGGCGCGTGAACTCGCGCACGGCCTCTTGCGCACACAGAAATTGACCGGTCAGATTGACGTTGATCACGGTATTCCACTGCTCCAGCGTCATATCGAGCAACGGCGCATCGCGCTGCAGGCCCGCGTTGCTGACGCAGATGTGCAGCGTTCCGAAATGATCGATGGCCTTGGCAAACATGGCCTTGACCTCGTCCTCCTTGCTAACGTCCGCCTTGATCGCAATGGCCCGCCGCCCACCTGCCTCGATCTGGTGGGCCACCTCTTCGGCCGCTTCAGGATTGGTAACATAGTTGACCACGACGTCCGCGCCCGACGCGCCGAGGCCGAGAGCGACCGCTTTGCCTATTCCCGAATTGGCGCCGGTCACCAAGGCCGGCTGTCCCTGCAGCACCATCGGGTAGCCAGGCGACGGCCGCGGACGCGCCCCCGGCGAGGCCGGGGCAGCG
>Ga0070684_100001262_pt1 | contig 18121 bp, 16 predicted proteins | sample KBSC723LmetaG_FD_65653 | JGI IMG/M metagenome (GOLD analysis project Ga0070684, IMG submission 65653) | Corn rhizosphere microbial communities from Kellogg Biological Station, Michigan, USA - KBS C7.2-3L metaG | ecosystem: Host-associated > Plants > Roots > Rhizosphere ...
TGCCAGTGATACGCGTCGAAGCGCTTCAGCACATCCTCGGTAAAGCTCCACTCCGTCGGCCCGTCGAGCGAAATCAAATTGTCGTCATACAGCACAATCAATTTGCCCAGGTGCAGCGTGCCTGCCAGCGATGCCGATTCGTGCGAAATGCCTTCCATCAGATCGCCATCGCCGCACAGCACATAGGTGTGATGGTCCACGATATTATGTCCCGGCTTGTTGTACACGGCAGCCAGGTGCTTCTCCGCCATCGCCATGCCCACGGCCATGCCGAAGCCCTGTCCCAGCGGGCCAGTCGTCACTTCCACGCCATCGGCCTCGCCGCTCTCGGGATGCCCCGGCGTCTTCGAGTGCCACTGCCGGAACGACTTCAGATCGTCGAGCGACATGTCGTAGCCCGCAAGAAACAGCGTCGAATACAGCAGCGCCGAAGCATGCCCGTTCGACAACACAAACCGGTCGCGGTCCGACCACTTGAAGTGCTTCGGATTGTGCTTCATCAGCTTGTGATAGAGCAGATAAGCGATGGGCGCGCAGCCCAGCGGAGCTCCGGGGTGGCCGCTGTTCGCCTTCTGCACCGCATCCACCGCGAGCAATCGTAAAGTGTCAATCGACAGTTGATCGAGGGAGAGGCTCGCAGGGCTCGTCGTCATTCCATCGTCCTTTCGCATTCACGCGGAGTGGGTAAGTAAATGCATTTACTTGGATACGATCTCAACCTCTACATTGTATCCAAGCCAGCGCTGAGTCTCCGGCCAATGCAATGTTAATGATATCTGGCCGGGCTCCGGCCCCGCCTCAACGTCGGTGGCGAATCCGGCGCTGCCGAGCGCGTGACTCTGCGCGGTCCGGGTCGTCTTCCAGCCGTCCGTGCTCCAAACCAGTTCAAACCGGTCCCCGTCTAGGATGCGGAGCGTATCTCCCGCGTTGACTCTCTGCACCGGCCGCCGCAGGCTGTAAATTTCAATTCCGCGCCGGATCTTCCTCCGTCCCGCATCGGTGCAATAACGCTCGTATACCGGATCGACGCGGTCGAACACCTTCCCGTCCTTCGCCGAGCGCAGCAGCTTCAGATACTCCGCATGCGCCCACACCAGCGGCGTCGCCGATCCCGCCGGCTTGCCGGCATACAGCTCCTGATCCGGAATGTCGCCGTCATCCCACACCTGCTCGGGCAGCATCTGCCCCGGCGTGGCAAATCGTTCGTAGGTGCAGATCAGATCCGCGATATCTCGCCCCGCAGCCAGTTCGTAATGCGCCCGCTCTCCAGTCATGAGCGGCCAGGGCCGCCCCTGTCCCCAGCCTTCGAATGGCCCGCCGTCCGCGGTGTCTCCGTAGCCGTCCCAGTTGTAGCGCATCCACGCGGGCCCTTGCGGCAGATCGCGCTTCAACACCGCGTCCACCACCTTGAGCGAATCCACCATCAGGGGATCGTCCGCTCGCCGCACCCCATACCGCACCAGTTCGAGGAACCCACCATCGATGATCTCCCGCGCTTCAAACTCGTATCGAGTTCCCGGCGGCCTGTTGGCAATCCTGATCGTCTCCTTTCCACAACTCTCGCAGTGGTATGCCTCTCCCGTCTCGGGCGGCCGGATGCGCATGTAATGCCGCTTTACCTCGGGCAACAGCACGCCATCGTTGGTGACGGTCCAATCCTCCAGGTGCCCTTCGATCCAGTCCGCAAACCCCTCCAGAAAATCCGCCAACTCGATCGCGTCGCGCGCCCGCAAAAGTTCCGCCGCGCAGATCAGTGCGGAGATTACCGCCGCCAGCGTCGACGGCGAATAACCTGGGTTCTCCTCCCAGCGCTCCTGGTGCGTGATCGGCGCCTTCCTCACCAGGAACCCCGCCGCGCGTTCCACGAACGAAAAGATATCCATCTCGCCCAATCCGTTCGCCTTCCACAGCCGCCAGGCCAGGATGATGGGAAACGCTACTTCGTCGAGCTGGACGCCGCTCCAGTAGGGCTCGCCGTCTACCCAGAAGTTCTGCGCAAACCCGCCGTCGGGCTGCTGCGTACACGCCAGGTACACCAGCGCCCTCCGCGCTGTCTCCGCCCTTCCGCACGCCAGCATCGCGGTCGCGGTCTGCACCATGTCGCGCGTCCAAACCAGGTGATACCCGCCGAGGTCGTCGTCGCCCTTCGCATTGCCCCATGGAATCGACGCCGACGCCACAAACGCGCCTGAATACGTCTTGTCCTCGTGCGCCAGCAGCACGTTGTGGCTGGCCCGCATCAGCATGCCGCCATCCCGCGCCTTCTCCGCCAGCCACTCCGGGTTCGCCGCCCGCTGCCACTGCGCAATGAAGCGCTCGCGATGCTGCTCGAAAGGCAATACCAGCGCGCTGACCGCCGTCTGCAGAGCCGTGTGCAGCGTGTCGCCAATCCCCACCGTAACCGTGAATTCGCGCGCCCCTTCGGCTTTGCCGCAGTTACGCGCGCACTCCAGGTTCAGCTCGCCCAGCAGCGCCACGTTCCCATTGGTCGCCGAACCAAACTCCCAGTCCATGCGAAAGTTTTGCTTCACGTCGCGCCAGCCGTCACTGGTGCCCACAAACCCGCAGCTCACCCGGCTGAACCCGCACGTCGCGCCCATGGCAAGGTCGAATGGATCTTTCCAGGCGGCCAACACCTTGTAGCCCGCCACGTCCACGGCGCGCGCCGAGTTCCCCGCACCGCCGCCGCCCAGGTGCGGCGACAGCAGGGCAAACATCTTCAGCCGGTCGATCAGCTCCGCATTGCCCTCCAGCCGCACATGCGTCAACAGCACGGAATGGTGCGGATCGCAAATGATCTCCTTGATCAGCGAATAGCGCCCCTCCGGATCGCGATTCGTGTAGCGCACCCCCAGCGTCTCGCAGTGGATGTACTCGAATTCCGACGCCAGGTCGCGCTTCTCCTCGTGCACGAATGTCTCGCCATCCGTGATGAGGAACTGCATGTCGCGAATCTGCGGATGATCGATGGTTGGGTGATACACCTCGTTCACAATGCCGTGCGAACACGTGAACCACAGCCGGCTCGACGCCGAATATGCTGTGCCTACCGCATCCTTTACTGCCGAAGTCCAGCGCGGCTCCAGCCCGGGCGCGCCAAAAGCCTCGCCATCCTGTTCCAACCAGCGATAAAGATGATTTCCATTCATGTCCGGACGGAAGGCCCCCATCTGCTCGACATGCGCTGCACGCCGCAACCCGATAGTAATCGGTCGGCGCGAAATCGAACGCCACGCGCACCGCCGTGCATCCGTTCGCAGCACGTTCACCCAGTTTGAGGGCTGCATTCGGCCGGCTCGAGCCCGGTTCGCGCCCGTGCTACACTTCCGCTGCACTCTTCCTTCTGCGAATCATCTGCCGTTCGCGGCCCCCTCCGGGCTGCGAACGCACATTCCGGGGCCTGCCATGCCGTCCAAACGTCGAATCCGCGTTGCCTTCCGATCGTGCTTTGCCCTGTTCGCCCTCGCCTCACTCGTAGCCCCGGCCTGGGGCCAGACCAGTTCGGTCGATCAGTGGATCTGGACCGGCGGGTTCGGATCGTTTCCAGCAACGGGTGCCGGTCCCTCCGCCTTCTACGGCACAAAGGGCGTACCCGGCGTCCAAAACACCCCGGGCGGCCGAAGCGATTATGTTTCCTGGACCGATGATCAGGGAAACTTCTGGCTCTTCGGCGATGACGGCACGGTCAATGACCTTTGGAAGTACGACACCGCATCGGGGCAGTGGACCTGGGTCAACGGGCCATATTACGGACAGTGCACCAATGATCCCCAGGATCTCCAGGACTGCTGGCCCACCTACGGTACCCTCGGCGTGGCGGATCCTGCAAACACTCCGCCCCCCTTCCGGTTGGCATCCTCATTCAGCGGCAGTGACGGAAACCTGTGGCTCATCGGTGGAATGGGCCTCGATGCGCGCCAGGTCGGGGGACCCCTGAACGCCCTCTGGAAATATGACCCGCTCAAAAACGAGTGGACCTGGATGAGCGGCGGCTCCGAGTTCATCAACAATCGGCCCTTTCCCGCGGTCTACGGCAGCAAAGACGTTCCGGCCAAATCCAATACGCCGGGTAGCATCACCCAGCCCGAGACCTGGAGTACCACCGACGGAAATCTCTGGGTATATGGAGGGACCGCCGAGGACGATAAAGGCAATCACGGAAATTCGGACGACCTCTGGTCCTACAACATCGCCACCGACATGTGGACCTGGGTGCGCGGCAGCGGGACGACCGCCAGTTCGGTTCCCCACCCCGCCTCCTACGGCACGATAGGCGTTGCGGCGCCATCGAACAGCCCCGGAGAACGCCTGGAGGCCACAACCTGGACCGACGCACGCGGACACTTATGGCTTTTCTCGGGCCTCGGTCAACCCAACGATCTCTGGGAGTACGATCCATCCACGAACCTGTGGACATGGGTCAGCGGCACAACCGATCCCAATTGCAACAGCGACGGGTGCGCCAGTAAAGGAATCTACGGAACCCTGGGCATTGCCTCGCCCGGCAATACACCAGGCACCCGCACCGGCGCCGCCGCCTGGACGGCCCTCGATGGCAGCCTCTGGCTTTACGGTGGCCTGGGACCAGACAGCACCGGCATCTCCGCGGGCACGCCCGGCACTACCTGGCTCAACGACCTGTGGCAATTCGATCCGGACACCCGCCAGTGGACATGGGTGAGCGGCTCAGACCTGCAGCCCTGCGCCGAGCTCAATGTGACCGGAAATTCCTCCTGGGGCTTCTGGTGCTGGACCTCTGTCGACCGTGGAGTGATGGGCTCAGCCGGCGTCGCCAACACACCCGGCAGCCGCAACGGATCGGCCGCGTGGCGCGATCTGGCAGGGAACCTGCGCCTGTTCGGCGGTGACTACTTCTTTGGATCGGCCGGCGTTGCCTACGGTTACAAGGACGCCCTCATGGACGATCTCTGGTCGTTCCACCCGGCGTCCGCGTTCAATCGCGCTACCAAGCCCCCCAAATTCAGCCTGTCCTCGGGAAACTACACCACCGCCCAGACCGTGATGATCAGTGACGCGGACACTGGCGCCCCCATCTACTACACCACTGACGGCTCCACTCCCGACCAGCAGTCCGACCTCTACACAGCCCCCCTCACTCTTAGCCAGAACACCGTGCTCAAAGCCATCGCGGTGGCCGGCGGCGCCGGCGCCAGCGCCGTTACCCAGGCTACCTACGTCTTCCAATGGTCTTTCACCATGTCCATGGCGGGCGGTTCGCCCTCCGCTGTCAACATTCCATCAGGCGGGACCGGCACATTCACGCTCGAAGTAAATCCCGTGCTTGGATCTACCTTCCCATCCCCGGTCTCATTTGCCGTTTCCGGACTCCCGCAGGGAGCGACCGGCTCCTTCAATCCTTCCTCCATCTCTACCGGCGCTTCCCAATCCAAAATCTCGTTTTTGGTGCAGACGACCGCCGCGTCGGCGATGAATTCCGCGCGCCCCGACACCTCGCTGTTTCTCTGCTTCCTCTCGGCTCCGCTCCTGCTGATGACAGCACGCCGGCGAATGCATTCCATCTGCGGCTGCATGCGGATTGTTCTCTGCGTTTGCGCCATGGCGCTTGCAGCCGGTGCCATCACCGCATGCAGCGGCGGCGCGACAAGTGGGAGCGGCGGCTCGGGAAGCGGGGGCACACCCCCCGGGACATATCCCCTCACGGTCACCGCGACTTGCGGCAAGTCGCAGGCCACAATTGTCGTTAAAGCCGTCGTCGACTAAACCGGTCTCCCGGGGCGCCGTTGCCGGGGATGCTGCGACAGAAGGTCTGAAGCAGTTCTCCGCACAGATGTCGATCAGGAATGAGAATCACCGCGGAACGAGAATTATCGCTTCCGCAGAACCAGCAGCACAAAGCTTGTCAGGGGAATTCTCCACTTCACAAAAACCGGGCGCAGTGCATGTTCCACCTGGCGCAGCCCGGGAACGCGGGCATAGTAGTTGTGCCCCACGAATCCGGCGTGACGAATTACGTCATATCCAATCTCATTGAGGGCCGCGGTCATCGCCTTTGACGGGCCCTTGCACATATTGTAGTAAGCCGGAAATTTCCCTTGATTCCCATCGAGATCCCGGTCCGGCTGAGCCACTCGCAGCATCACGCGGGTGATGGATTCAGGCAAAACGCTATTAATGAACAGTGGGAGACAGCGCGGAGACGGGAAAAAATGCACGGCGACTCCGCCCCGCCGAAGCGATGAGCAGATATTCCGGTGCACCTGCAGAGCATCGGGCACATGTTCAAGGAAAAAATGCGAGAAGACGAGGTCGAATCTCTCCTCCCCAACGCATGCGGTAAATTCCTTCTGGGCCGCGGTGAGGTCGACTTTAAACTTCCTGTATGATTTCGGGGCCTTGTCCAACTCCTCCTGAGAAATATCGAGAAGTGAATAGTCGATTCCGTTCTCCCGAATGAACTGCTCATCTAACCGGGGATTGGCGCCGCCGCCGACGTCGGCAATGCTCTTCGCGCCGAGATTGATCACAATCTGTTCCAGGAACCCGCGAGACTTATCGAATCCCGGGTAATTATCGAATACGTCGAACTGAGGACCAGTCGGCCCCATCCACTGCAGCGGAACGGTGTCCGGCATAAATACACCTCAATATGGTCCATTTAGAACTGTTTAAGAACTATAGCACGCACCATATTGCAGGTCGGAACTGAAGCGCCGGAGTATGCTCTCCGGCCGCCTCATTCACAAAACTACTTCGCGATCTTGTCCGCGCATTCACATTCCCCAAGACGAAAATCCCCTCTCGTCTCCAGGGGCTCTGCACGGCGGCGTGGCGCAACGGGAGCATCCTGAAACCCGTCGAAGAAGGAATCCTCATCCCCGTCTCGCGCATCCACCCAAGCGAAGCCGCTGATCCTCTTGTGCTGCGCGTCCGCGCAACGTCACCTCAACCCGCTACAATTTCTACTGGAGGAGATTCCCCAAGATGGCATTCGAAGTTCCACCCCTTCCTTACGATTACGCCGCGCTCGAGCCGTACATCGATGCCGAAACCATGAAGCTCCACCACGACAAGCATCACCAGGCGTACGTCAACAACGCCAACGCCGCGATTGAAAAGCATCCTGAGCTGGCGTCGAAGTCCGCCGACGATCTGCTGCGCGACCTGAACGCGATCCCCGAAGATGTCCGCACCGCGCTGCGCAACAACGCCGGCGGGCACTCCAACCACTCCATGTTCTGGGCCATCATGGGCCCCGCAGGCCAGAACGGCAGCCAACCCACCGGTGCCCTCGCCGACCAGATCAAGGCCGACTTCGGCGACTTCGAGAGTTTCAAGAAGACCTTCAACGAGACCACGGCGAAGCAATTCGGCTCCGGCTGGGGCTGGCTCGTGTGGAAGGGCGGCAAGCTCGCCGTCATCACCACACCCAACCAGGACTCCCCGCTCTCGCAGGGGCTCTACCCCATCCTCGGCAACGACGTCTGGGAACACGCCTACTACCTCAAGTACCAGAACAAGCGCCCCGACTACCTCGCCGCGTGGTGGAACGTCGTCAACTGGAACGAAGTGGCGAAGCGCTTCGAGACCGCAAAGAAGTAGGAGAACAAGTTTTCAGTTGTCAGTTTTCGGTTGTCAGAATCTCCAGCCGCCATCGTTCCGGGGCACGTGCTGAAAACTGACAACTGAAAACTGAAAACTATTCTCTTACCACTTTCACGAAGATCCCATCCGGCAGCTCACCCTCCAGCAGGTGCACGACCCCGTCCTTGACGTAGCCTTCAATCACCTGGCGCGGCTGCTTGGGCGCATTCCCCGCCGGCTGCGTCGCCCTGGGCGGCCTCTCGTAAGCATTCGCGCGGATGCCCGTCCCCTGGTCCGGTCCTCTGGTCCCTTGGTCCCTCGGCCCCTTGCTTCCCTGGTCCCGGTTTTTCCCCATTCCCCGGTCCATGGCCTCGTTCGCCAGCTTGTCGGCTTCCTTGTTCCCGCCGCGCAGAGTATGGCCGATCTGAAATCCATCGAGCTTCCTTGTCAGCGCCCGAGCCTCTTCCCACAGCGGCTTCAACCCCGGGGAAGCCACCTTGTACTGGCCCTTCATCTGCTTGACCATCAACTCGGAGTCAGACACCATCTTTACGCGCCTGTGCCCATGCTCCAGTGCCCATTTGAGCACCGCCACCAGGCCCGCATACTCGGCGTAGTTGTTGGTCTGGATACCCAGAAACTCGCTCAGCCGCGCGAGCACCTGCCCGCGCCCGTCCTCGATCACCGCGCCAAACCCGGCTGGCCCGGGATTGCCCCGCGACCCGCCGTCGCAATGCGCCGTCACCCACTCTGCCGCGCCCGTCTCACGCCCGGCCGCCCCGCCTTCGAACAGATTTCCCGTCATTGCTCCCAGTGTAGTGGCGTCTGGCCATCTCAGATTCCACAGCCGCGATCTCCCCGCTTTCCGCGTCTGTGCAACGCACAAGCCGACCCGCCAAAGCGAGCGTCTTGCCCTGACTCGTTCCCCCCCCGCCACCAAAGTACCGTCCCACGGCGCTATCCCGCGGCTCACAATCTCTGCTCCGCTCCGTCAATTGAATGCAGCTGCAGGATTTTCCTCCCCGGATTGGAGAACACATGGCGACTGACGCGGTCACCTACCCCTTCCCCAACTCCGCCGCGCCCTGGATGCGCGCCGGAGCGGTACAATCCACCCCAAGGACGGGAAAAGGATTGGGTTCCAGCCGGACGATCGAAAATACCAACAGCGGACAAAGCCGCGCCGAATCCCGCACGCCGGAAACGGAGCTGATCCGCGAGGCCCAGGCAGGCAATCGCGCCGCCTTCGATGCCCTCGTCCGGCAGTACGAGCAGCAGGTGCTCCGCCTCGCGCTCCACCTCACCGGCAGCGAGCACGACGCTGAAGACATCTACCAGGAAGCCTTCCTCAAGGCCTTCCGCTACATCGGCAACTTCCGCTTCGAGTGCTCCTTCTACACCTGGATCTACCGCATCGTCACCAATCTCTGCCTCGACCAGCTCCGCCGCCGCAAGACGCGCCGCGAAGACCAGGCCGTTATCCTCGACCACTCCGGCGACGAGATCGATGTGCTCTCCTCGGTCTCCGACGATCGCTCATTCTCTAACCCCGCCAAGGAACTGGATCGCAAGGTGCTCGGCGCCCGCATCCAGGACGCGCTCTCCAGGCTCACGCCCCGCGAGCGCATGGTCTTTGAACTGAAGCATTACCAGGGTCTCCGCCTGCGCACCATTGGAGAAATGTTGAACACGACAGAAGAAACCGCCAAAAACACATTGTTTCGCGCGACCAAAAAATTGAGATCGCAACTGGCGGGCCTGCGCTAACAAAACGGCGCCGGCATCGAACTACTTTTTGAGGCTTAGAGGACGTTGATTATGAATTGCGAATTGGCCCATGAACGCATCGTCATGGCCGCGTACGGAGAGCTGGCGGACGATGCCTCCCACGAACTCGACCGGCATCTGGCTACCTGCCAGCCTTGCGCACAGGAGCAGCAGCAGCTTCAGGCCCTGCGCCTTCTGGCCGATGCCCATCCCGTAGTTGAGCCCGATCCCAACCTTGTAGCGCGCTCTCGCATGCGGCTGGAGGAAGCGCTTGACGCGATCCCTCCCAAGCGCTGGTTTGAGCGCGCCCTGCAAAAGCTGCGCAACAACGCGGCCGGCCTGCAATCGGCTCCCATCGCCGCCTGCCTTCTGCTGATCGTCGGCGGAGGCGCCGGCTCGCTCGCCGGATACCACATCGCCGAAACACACGCTGCCAAGGCGGTCGAAGTCGCGCCCTCTTTGTCGGCGCAGCCGTCCGATGCCGAGCACGCAAGTGTGCAGCGGATCCCCACGGCCCAGCCGGCAATCACCGAGCTGACCACGCCCCAAGAGGAGATCGCCAACGTCTCCAGCATCGTTCGCCAGCCGAACAGCGAATTTGTTGAAGTGCATTACAACCAGCTCGTGCCCCAGGCTGTGCGCGGCTCTCTCGATGACCCGCAAATCCGGCAGTTGCTGGTGCTCGCCTCGGCCAACGCCCCCAGCGCCGGCGTACGCGATGATTCGGTCAGCCTGCTGGCGGCCGAGTGCCGCGCCGGCCATCACTGCCAGGGCGCGGGTATCCGCGACGCGCTGATGGTCGCTCTCCGCTACGACCGCAACGCCGGCGTGCGGGAAAAGGCGCTCGAAGGCCTTCAGCCTTACGTGGCCCAGGACGAGCGAGTCCGCGACGCCGTGCTCGATGCGTTGCTGAATGACGCTGACCCGCACATCCGCACCGCCGCCATCGGCATTCTGGAGCCGGTCGAGGCCGACACCAGCGTGCGCCAGGTTTTGCAGTCCGTCGCCAACAGCGACCGCAACCCCCGAATCCGCTCGGTGTCGCGGCAGGTGCTCAGCCAGGTAGGAGAGATCCAGTAGCCGGAAGCGCGGTCGGCGCCGGGCCCGGCGGTACATTTTCAGTGGTTTTCCGCGCAAACCGCTGTGCAATGCGTCCAACAGATTGAGGGAGGACGCGAAATAGGATGGAAATCTTCCCCCGAAATAACGTAAAGTGGTGCCCGTCAACCCGACCAAGAGCGGGTGATGGGAACGAAGAGCAGGAGAGTAACAGATGAAGTCCCTTTTGAGGCCGTACCAGACATTCGGAGCCGCTTTGGTGGCTCTTGGAGCCATCGTTGCCGCGCCGCCGGGAGCACCGGCGCAGACCGGAATTGCTCACCTCTTCCAGCAATTGAATCCGCTGATTTCCCACTCCACACCCGGCTACCTCGGCGTGCTCGTCACCGACGTGGACAACGACACCGCGCAGAAGCTCAAGCTGAAGGACAGCAAGGGCGCCCTCGTCACTCTCATCGACCACGATGCGCCCGCCGGTTCGGTCCTTCATGTGAATGATGTGGTTCTGTCGGTCAACGGCGAAACCATCGATGGCGCCGAACACTTCGGCCGCATGCTCAAGGAAATTCCCGCCGGAAAGAAGGTCGCTCTCGTCGTCAATCGCGAGGGCGCGCAGCAGGCCATCACGATACAACTGGTCGACCGCAAGGCCATGGAGCAGGACGTCTGGAACAAGATGAACTCCAGTTCCTTCCCGCCGCCACCGTCCGGCATGGGCATTCTTACCGGCGGAGGCGACGGCGTCACCGGCTGGCATATGCCGCTGTTCACCTCAAGCCTCAACGTCGGAGCGCTCGTCGAGCCGCTCACCTCGCAGATGGCCGACTATCTCGGCGTCCCCTCAGGCGTGATGGTCAAGCAGATTGCGCGCAAGAGCGAAGCCGATATCGCAGGCCTCAAGCCCCACGACGTGATCCTCAAAGTCGGCACCGAGTCCATCAAGACCTCGGCCGACTGGGACCGTGCTCTCCGCTCCAACCAGGGCAAAGGCGTTCAGGTCACCATCTTGCGCGACCGCAAGCAGCAAACCGTGACCCTGCAGGTCGACTCCAAGCACCGCAGCCATGCCAAGGCGGTGTGGACCGATATGCCGCCGAAGGCGGGCCTTCCCGAAGTCGCCGCAGCCGGCTCCCACCCCGCGTGATCCGCTGCGCAACGAACCGCCGGTCAGGAGACCGGCGGTTCGTTGCGCGGTTTCAGCCATCATGGGGTGGAAACTGTTTACTGAAAGGTAATCTTCGCACGAAAGCGGGTTGCCGGAGACGGCTCTTTCTTCGCTATTTATTCGCTAAATTTTCGGGTTCGGGCGAAGATCGGAAGCAAATGATATTCTTCGTTAACTATATGAATCCAATCAGATTGTCCGGGCCAAGCAAATTTTGAAAAAAAATTTTCACGGCTAATTTTCTGGTAAACATTTTTGGAGAGCTTTCGGCAGAGAGAAACTGCGAATTTGGACGCGAAGCTGTGCCGAGCACACCATAACTGGAGAGTTGATTTTGCGCGCGATTGCGGGTCTCGGCTGTGCCGGCCATCACAGGTGTGAGTGGGGTCAGGCTGCGGATACTCCTGTCATGATCACGGCACCGCGATCTGCGGCACGTCGGTGTAAGGTTCCACCACCTGGATGTTATAGATCACCGGAGCCGCCGTATTCGGCACCCAGATCTCAAGCTGGTATGGGCCCGGTGACACATTGTAGATGTAGTACATTCCGTCCTGGCCGACCCTCGCCGGCGTAGTGCGTACGTTGTCTTTCATCACCGTGACCCGATACCCGGCCGCCGGGCTTTTGTCCTTGTCGCGCACCACTTTTCCCCGCACCGTCGCCGCGGCATGCGCCGCGGTAGCTATCGCCAGCAGCACCGCCCACGCCGCCATCCTCTTCCATCTCAGGCGATTCATGGATGCTGCCCCCCGTTCTGTGCCACCGGCGCGATGGGCTGCGCGGTTACATTGGGCTGATACGGCTGCGCCGGATGGTGCAGCACGACCGGCGTCAGGTCGATGCGCTGCCCGTTGCGCGTCACGGTGACGTCGTTGGTGGCCTTCGGGTTGAGGTCGACGTAGTGCGGATCGTACCCGTCGTGGCTGAACGAAAGCAGCGGCATCTCGGGTTTTCCATCCACCCCGTTCGTGGTGTGAATATCCAGCTTGAACCGGCCGTCCGGCAGCTCCTGATAGAGCGGAGGATTCACCGCAATGTCTTTGGAATCCAGCGGCTGAATCCCGTGGCCGCCATCCCCGACAATCTGCCCCGATACCTCGAAGACCTCCAGCCCCCGCGACTGCTTGGCCAGCGTCTGATTGATGAGCAGCGCAATACCAACCAGCGCCGCCAGCGCCCCGCCCAGCTTCAGCGCGCCCACGCTGAACGTGGCTCCCTGAATTCCGCCGAGATAGCGATAAGCCAAAGCAGCCAGGCCGGTTGCCAGCAGGAACGAAGTTGTGATGGGAGGCACCGGATAGCGCAGCGGCAGGAACACGCCTCCCGCCAGCCCCAGAAACGCAAAGGCCGCTACGATGACCTCATCCACATACCAATGCCGGGACTGATCCGCATCGGGATCTGCCGGACTACCCTTTCCAGGCGACGGCGAACCGTTCGCGCCGGGCGCCCGGTCCGGCCGCCCTTCCATAAGCTGCTGTGAGTCGCCCATGGCACAACCCTCCTGTGTTCAGAGGAATGCGAAACAAGGCGGAGCCCGGGGAAAGAAAGTGACCAGTGGCGCTGATTATGCGCATGGCAGGTTGCCGGAAGCAAGCACAATCGCGATGGCCGCGTACGGGTGGGGATTCCCGCCGCCTATTCCTTGTCGGTGAGGCAGCCCTTTACGACCGATACCCAGCTAATGAGCACGACCGCTGTGCATCCGGTGAGTCCGACGAAAAACAGCGTCTCGACCGTCCGCATGGCAAACACCGCGAAGTTGAATTCCATCGTGTTGATCCTCCGGACGGGATAGGAGCACTATGCTCCACGCTCCGGATTTATTTTACCCCTTTATCCGGATTCCACGAGCCCTGCAGCTTGCGCACATAGAGAATTTGCCCCACGTGATACGCGCGATGCGCGCCGATGTGCGCGATCAGCGACGCCCCCTTGGCAAGGTCCGCGTCACTGGCGTTCGCGACCGCCGTCTCCCAGTCGGCCAGCTCCTGGTTCAGCTTTTTCACCAGGTCGTCCCACTGCGCGGCGTCGAACTTGTCAAAGGTCTCATTGTTGTTGCCATCGAACTTTTCCGGCTTCTCGCCCTTGAACTGCTGCAGCATGCGAGCGTCCCAGTACCAGATGTGATATGCGAGCTGCCCCACCGAGTGGGCGTCTTTGCCCGCGGGCTTCCATTGCGCCTGCTCCGCCGTGAGACCCTCCACCGCTGTGGATACGGGCACAAACCATTCCTCGGTCTTATTGGTGCTGCGGAGCTGCTCGAGCAGCACTCCGCGCAGATCGGTGGGCGGCGTCTTCTTGGCCTGGGCCAGCGCGGACACAGGCAGAAGGATCAACAGCAGGACGGAAAGCTTCTTCATGGGACGTGACCTCGCATGGGAATTCGACTGCCGGAAGTATACCGTCAGAGAAGCTCCGGCCCGTCACGTGTTTCAGCCGGTTCGAAACTTCGTCGAGCGGCTGCTCGCATGCCGCACCGGCGTGAGCCTTCAGCCGGCGCGGCAGGTTCCCATCAATCGGCTCCCCCGCTCGCGCCATGACCCACTGGCCGGCAGGTTTGCGGCTGCTCCCCGGAGTCCGCTGCGAGCGCCTTGACTTCGGCTGAATTGAGCACGCGCCGATAGACTCGCACCTGCCCAACATCTCCGTTGAAGAAGATGCCGTCATCGCGCTGGGCGCCGATGAGCAGCGGGCCAGGGCTCGATCCCCAGGGCGCGAGCCCGTGAAACACCTGAACCTCGCGGCCATTCAGGTAGACGTGCAGTTCGCCCAGGGTCTGATCGAAAACGGCCGCGGTGTGGACCCATTGATCTACCGGCAGGCCGCCCGCGTTGACCCAATAATCTGTCCACCGCGTTCCAAAGATCGTTGCGCCCCACTGGGCTTCCGGTGTGGGCCCGAATCCGAGCCGCCATTGCGAACCCCAGCGGGGACCCACCTGCGATACCCACGCCGAGTACGCCACCGGCACATGCGGACGCACCCATGCACTCACCGAAACTGACCCGGCCGTATCGTAATCCCGATTGCGCGGAATCTCGATCGATTCGCCTTTGCCGCTGAACCGGTACGCCTTGTCGGGACGCCCGTGGCGGTCCGGCGCGAGCCCCGCCCCATGCACAACCGGCTTCGCATCGGGATGGCACACGTCCGCGGCCGACCCTTCCAGCGGAAGGTACGCGACGAGCCCGCGATTCAGGTCCACGTCTGACCCGTAGTTGTTTTCTCCTTTTTCCGTCTGGGCGAATCCGGGGATTGCGCGCAGCCGGTCGGCATCGCTTTTCATGCCTTCGGCGTCGAGCGCCGCAAGCAGGTTCTGCCGCTCCACGGAATCGAAGCGAAAGTCACCTGCAAACTCCGTGCGCAGGCGCTCCCAATACGGTGCAAGGCTGTTCTGCCCGGGCGATGCAATTGCGTCGAGCATGGGCCGCGCCACCGATAGAAGCGGAAGCGGCTGCGTGTCGAATGCCGATCCGAATCGCCTTGCCCATGCATGCCTGCGCCGCTGCGCTTCGCTCAGGTATTGCCCCGGCCCGGTGTGCGCGGGAGCATCCGCCTCGCCCAGCAGCTCAAGCGCGCGATAGAAGCCGCGAAATCCCACGGTGCCGTGCGTCTCTCCCGGAAAGATCTCGAAGTGGTATTCGACATCGGGATTGGGCGCCGCCTCAAACGTCTTGGCGAAGCGCATGGCGCCCACGGCGATGTCGGCCTCTTCATCGCCCCCGTTTCCGATGAACACGAAATGCGGCCCGGCTGCCGAATTCGCCAGCGCATCCGCAAGTCTCGCCACGAAGCGCTCGTCGAGCCCGTAGCTGGGGCTGAGCGAAATGTTTGCCTGAAACACGTCGGGCCGCCGGATGAAGGCGTAGAGCGCGAACATGCCCGCATTCGAATGCCCGGCGAGAATGCGATAGTTCCCGATGGGATACTCCACCTTGACGTGTGGAATGAGTTCATCGGCGAGGAACGCAAGAAAGCGGTCGGACGGGCCGTCAGCAAACGCCGAGCCGGCAAACGTGGGCGTGAGGTCACGTCCTCGGTCGGTATTTACCACGCCCACCACCACCATGGGAGGCAGGCGGCCGTTGCCGGAGAGGTTGTCGACCGCCGCCGTGACCTTGCGGAAGTTCCATTCGCCATCCAGCAGCACCAGCAGCGGCGTGCCGGGCTTCACCTGCTGCGGAGCGGAGACCAGGATCGTCCGCTGCTCGTGGAGAATTTTGGAATCGACAACTTCCCGCTTGCCGATGGTGAGACCGTAATCCTGCGCGAGGGCAGACGTCCCCGCTACGGAGAGCAAAACGGAAAACAAAATGGCCTGGATTCGTAGGGTAGACATCGTGCGCTCCCTCAGATTCTGTGTGCGCCCGCTCGATCGCCTGCGGGCTGACACGCTATCATAGACCCCTCTGCCGGGGATCGCCTGTGAACTGTGCGGGTTGCAGCGCGCTACAGCTTGTAGCGGCTCATGTCGAGCCGCGGCCGCGGAATGCGCGGCTTCATCTCGCGCAAGGCGCCGAGCACAATGCCGGCGACCGCTACATCGCGATACCACTTGTGATCCGCCGGGATGACGTACCACGGCGCCGCCGCGGTCGAGGTCCGCGAAAGCACTTCCTCATAAATGCTCTCAAACTCCGGCCATAGCTTCCGGTCTTTGAAATCGGACCGCTCTACCTTCCAGTGCTTGTCAGGATTGTCGAGGCGCTTGCGGAAGCGATCGGTCTGCTCGCCGCGGCTCATGTGGAGGAAGAATTTCCGGAGGACCAGGCCGTTCTCCGTCCATCCGCGCTCCACGTCGGCGATCTGGCGCAGGCGCATCCTGCCCTCTTTTCGGGGAATGTCGCCTCGCGCCACGCGGGCAATCACATCCTCATAATGCGATCGATTGAAGACGCCGAGTTCGCCGTTTGCCGGCAACGCCCGGTACACGCGCCAGAGGTAGTCATGCTCCAGTTCCTCGCGGTCCGGAGCCTTGAACGAAACCACCTTGCAGTGCTGCGGGTTTACGCCGGTGAAGACCTTCTTGACGGTGCCGTCCTTGCCGCTCGCGTCCATTCCCTGCAGGATGACGAGAAGCGCGCGCTCATTCTCGGCGGCGAGCGCCGCAGCCAGTTCATTGATCTCGTTGCGGTAGTCCTTCAGCGCGCGGCGGGCAGAGGCCTTGTCGGCGTAGAAGTCCGTGGCGTCGGCGGGCAGATGAGAGAGGCGGACTTTGCTCCCGCGATGGACCCGGTATTTCTCCCAACGGTCGAGGGGAATCAACGCGTTGCGCACCTCAAAAGCTTGGATGCGGGAGAGCCGCGTTCCTATGAACCGGCTCGGATGGGAGGATCTGTCTACGACGCTTGCGGCACTTTCAGAGACTTGTGCCGGGCGGCGCCCGGGCCTTCGCGCAGAAGCCGAAGACCCGGGACCCCGCTCGGTGTGAGCCGGCTAACCTCCCAGGACATGCGCCATCCGCAAGTGCGGCCGAGGTTTCAGGCGGTCGGGGCGCGTCTGTGCTGAAAGGACTGAAAGCAGGGATTTGGGGTCAACCGGCGGCCTCAGGCGAAGATCATAGAGCGGATCCCCCAACGTGATTTCGCCGGAACGGATGAGGAGGATTTTTGCCGCGGGCCAGCCGTGCCGCACCAGGTGCGCGGCTTCCTCGAGCTCGCAGCGGGAAACCGTGTTGTGGAACACGACCGCGTCGTAGGTGTAGCTCTTTGAGAGCGTCCACAACTCCCGGTAGTTGTTGGCGTGCGCCAGCGCGAAGCCGGACGCGCGCTTGAGCGCCTCCCTGAGGATGGCGAGTTCGTCCTTACGGCCCACCGAGAGAACGCGGAAGTCGCTCGGCTTTGAAAACGGACTCGCGGACGACGTTTGCGGGTGGAGATTGCTGGGATCGGCCAGCGGACGGCCCGACCCAATGGATTGGGAAAGAATGATGGAAGGCATGGATGTTCCTCCAAAAACGGTTGGCTGAACGCAATTCGGCTTGCTTCCCCTGGGGAAGCGCGGATTGAGCTAAGCCAGCACGGGAGGAGCGCGGAGACGAACCTGCGAACGGTTCGGGGAAAGGGCGAGGGGCAGGCGCTGCTCGGCAGCACGGTATCCGGCACTGGTCAGAGCAACGGCCGTGCAGGGAACCGCGATGCGCGTGGGCGAGGTCTGCGGCCGGCGCGTGGCCACGGGCACGAGTGCCCTCACCGAAGCCCGCGCCAGGTCCTGATGCTTGTCCCAGACCTTGACGATGGTCGTGCGCGAACTCACGCCAGGCTGAGGATCGGAGGGGCGAACCCCTGCGCCGAACATCCAGAGAAAGACCGCCAGTGCCATGCCCACGCACACGGCCGTCAACGGCTTGCGGCCAGGCGCTGCCGCAGTCTCGGTTCCGGTCTGGGCGGAGCCAGTGCGGGCAACCGCGGCCCGCTCTGCGAACGACGAGAGTGGGCGGAGCCGGGAAGGCGCGATGGATGGGTCGTGGGGTTTCATGGGCGGCGCAATGCCAACCTTCAATTCGTTAGACGCCCGGACCGCGGCGAGGTCACGGCTCAACCGGAACGGCAATTTTCCACA
>Ga0070684_100001266_pt1 | contig 18101 bp, 15 predicted proteins | sample KBSC723LmetaG_FD_65653 | JGI IMG/M metagenome (GOLD analysis project Ga0070684, IMG submission 65653) | Corn rhizosphere microbial communities from Kellogg Biological Station, Michigan, USA - KBS C7.2-3L metaG | ecosystem: Host-associated > Plants > Roots > Rhizosphere ...
ATCACGTCGAGCGCGTGCAGGTGGAGCTTCACCGTCCGGTCGAGTGGCAGACGGAGCTGCGCCGAGGTCAGGTCGCCCTGATCCGGGTACGCGAACGTCCAGGCGAACTGACGTGCGATCACGGTCACGTTCAGGGGGTCCTTGCCGGCATCGTCGTTCTTGACGAGGGCGATGCTGGAGACGATCGAGATCGCCGTGACCAGGATCGCCGGCACCGCTGTCCAGACGATCTCGACGCCGGTATGGCCGTGGATCGGCGGCCCGTCGGAGTCGTCGTCCGGCCGCACGCGGAACTTGATCAGCGAGTATGCGATCACTGCGGCGACCAGCGCGAACACGGCGATGCAGATCCCCGTCGTGAACCAGAAGACGAAGTCGATCCGGTCCCGCTGCTTCGAGGCGACGGGCGGCAGCCAGGGGATCAGCACCGCGACCGCCGTCGCCGCGCCTCCGAACAGGATGCCCAGCCCCAGTAGCTGGAGAATCGAACCCCTACGCACGGACCATCGAGCCTAGTGAATTCCGACCCGACGCGCGGACCGTACCCACGGCTCCGAAAAACGAGAGGGAGGGCTCTCGCCCTCCCTCTCGGGATACGACGTCGGTGGTCGGACCTACGCTTTCTTGACCAGCGAGTTTGGTGGGTACAGCACCGCGTAATCCGTGCTCTTTCCGGCCTTGATCCGGTAGATCGCGACCGGGCCGCCCTGAACGTCGCCCTGGGCATTGAACCTGACCGTCCCGGTGATGCTGTTGGTCAGGTTGGTCTTGAGGATCTGCTGGACGACGCTGGCGCGAGTTCCGTTCGACTTCGAGATCGCGTTCAGCATCACGACCATGGCCTGCGCGGCATAGACCGCGTACGGATCCGGAGGCGTGCCGTGCAGCTGCTTCGTGAACGCCGCGAGGAACGCCTTGCCCGCCCCCTTCAACTTCGAGTTCGGAACACCCGCGACACTGACGTACGCACCCTCGGCGGCCGCACCCGCACCCTGGGCCACAGCCGAGATCGGCGTGAAACCGTCGGGAAGGATCAGTTTGACCTTCGGACCAAGCGTCGACCGCATGTCCTTGATCAGCTTCCCGCCGTTCTCGCAGACCAGGCCTCCGATGTAGAGAGCGTCTGCGCCGGTGCCCTTGATCTTGGTGGCGAGCGCCGTGTAGTCCGACGCCTTGGGGTCAAAGGCGGAGAACCCGGTGACCTTGATCTTCAGGAGGTTCACAGAGTTGCGCGTGTTCGTGGCGACGCCGAGACCGTAGGCCTCCTTGTCGTTCAGGATGTACACCTTCTTGACGCCGAGCCGCTTCATGAGCATTGCGTCCGCAGCACCCTGATATTGGTCCTGGGCCACTACGCGGGCGTAGTTCCGCTTGCCGGTGGGGTAGTACTTGTTCGGCTCGCCAGGCGCGGTTCCAGGTCCGGCAGTGGTCAGGCCGGTGTAGGTGTTGGCCGGGCTGACCATTCCAACCGGCCCGCCCGGGGCGCGGTTGAGGATGGGCACGATGATCTCGGAGCAGCCCGAGTTGAACGTCCCGACCACGCCGATCACGCTCGAGTTACGGGCGTAGGCGTTGCCGTTCTGGGAGCACTTGGCCGAGTCCCACTTGCCCGCCTGAGCGGTCGAGTCGTCGCAATCCTGGAATCCGACCGTGTAGGCGCCAGCCTTCCAGTGCGCTCCGCTCATGACGAACTGCTCTGCCTGCGTCATCTGGTTCGACTGCGACCGCTGCGCACCCTGGCGAGGCAGGTCGGAGGCGATGACGAACTTCGGTGTCCCCGAGCCCTTGTAGACCAGCGGGGCGCACGACGATGACGGGAGCGGAGTTGCCTGCTTCTTGCTCGTCCCGCCGGATCCGACGGTCGCGAGCACCAGCGTCCCGACGACGGCAATCGAGAGCGCTGCGAGAAGACGCTTCGTCACTCCAACCTCCTCCTTGTTTGTCGCTCGCTTTCCCTACGAGCAAGGTCAGTATCGAGCGAAGCGCTGTGCGTTTCAAGTGGGAAACGACGGGTCGGCCTGCTCGGCGCGGGATTCGCGGCCGGGCAGGCCGACGGCGGCGACGCCGGCGCCGGCCAGCGCGAGCCCCACGCAGAGCAGGATTCCGGCCCGGAAGGCATCGCGGGACGCGACCTGCACCTCGGCCGACTCGGCGGGGGCGAGCGGAACCTTGCCGTTCGCGGCCTCGTGCCGGTGGAAGACCGAGGCCGCGATCAACCCGGCGATCGCGATCGCGAACAGGCCGCCGAGGCGTGAGACGGTGATGCTGACGCCGGCGGCGAGCCCCGAGTGGCGCTGCGGGGCCGCCTCGAGAACGACCGTGGTGATCGGCGCGACGATGCCGCACAGGCCGACGCCGAAGATCAGCGCGCCCGGAATCACCGTCGCCCAGCTCGAGCCGGGCCGGATCAGGAAGTAGAGCAGGAGGCCGACCGCCAGCACCAGCGGCCCCACCGTCAGCGGCAGCCGCGGCCCGCGCCGGTCGGCGAGCCTCCCGCCCCATGCGGCCCCGAGGAACAGGACGACCCCCGTCGGCACGCTCAGCAGACCGACGGTGAACGACGAGAAGCCGATCGCCTGGAGGTACAGGTTGAGCAGGAAGCCGGAGGCGTAGAGGGCGCCGTAGACCAGCACCGTCTCGATGTTCCCCGCGACGAAGGCGCGTCGGCGCAGCAGCTCGCCGGGAATCAGCGGCGAGTCGACGTGGCGCTCGACCACGACGAACGCGGCGAGGAGCGCCAGCCCGACGGCGAGCGAGAGCAGCACTCGGGCGTCGCCGAATCCGCGCGGGCCAGCCTCGACGAGCCCGAACGCCAGCGCGGCGAAGGCGACCGCGGCCACGGCCGAGCCGGCCAGGTCGAGGCGGCCCTCGGTGTGCCGCTCCTCGTCGAGGTCGCCGGCGGCGAGCACGAAGACGACCGCGATCGCGGCGATCGGGAGATTCAGGAAGAAGATCCACCGCCAGGAGACCCACTCGATCAGCGCCCCGCCGATCGGTGGACCGGCGAGTGTCGCGACGGTCGTGCCGGACGACCAGAGGCCGATCGCCCACCCGCTCTCGCGCCCGTACGTGGCCCGGAGGAGACCCAGGCTCGTCGGCGTCAGGAGACCGCCGGCGGCGCCCTGCAGCACGCGGCCGCCGATCAGGACCGCCTCGTTCGGTGCAGCGCCGCAGATCACGGAGGCGGCCGCGAACCCGATCACGCCCGCGAGGAAGACCGGTCGCCGCCCGTACCGGTCGCCGAACGCACCGCCCGGGAGATACAGCGCCGCCAGCATCAGCGAGTAGGAGAGGACGATCCACTGCTCCCCGGCGAGGCCGGTGTCGAAGTCCTTCTCGATCGCGGGCAGCGCGAGGTTGAGGACGGTGGCGTCGACGAACGCGATCGACGACCCGGCGATGGTGGCGACGAGAACGAAGCGACGGGCCCGCATCGACCGAGCGTATGTACGGATGCTTTTCGGGGGCCCAAACAGCGTCCTTACATCGCGACGCTAGGATCGCCGGCGCTGCTTCGGGCGTCCGGGGTCGAGAAGGACAAAGACGGCCGAGGCAAGCGCAAAGCTGTACCAGCCAAACGCCCAGAGGAGGTCCCTCTTGATCACACGCCTACGCCGACTGAGCCCGTCGCCCGCGATGGTCGTCGCCTGTCTCGCGCTCCTGGTCGCCCTGGCAGGGACGAGCGTCGCCGCCGTCCAGGCCGTCATTCCGAGGAACAGCATCGGAGCGCTCCAGCTGCAGGCCGCAAGCGTCGGTGCGTCCGAGCTCAAGGCCAATTCGGTCAACTCGTCCAAGGTCCTGAACCACTCGCTGCTCAAGGGCGACTTCAAGGCGGGCCAGCTGCCCGCCGGCCCGCGCGGCCTTCCCGGTACCGCCGGCCCCGCCGGCCCGGCCGGCCCGGCAGGCCCGGCAGGCCCGGCCGGGGTCGCATCGCCCGGGTACGTGGCGGAAGTGCTGACCGCAACCGGGACGAGCGGTGCAGACATCGACTCGACCTCGTTCACGAACCCCGATGCTCTGAAGCTGAACGTGACCGTTCCCGCCGGCGAGACGGACAAGCTGCTCGTCTCGTTCAACGCGGAGACTGCCTGCTACGGAGGCAGTGCCGGCGAACGCTGCCTGGTCGGGATCACGGTCGACAACGCCGAGATCGCCCCGGCGGCCGGAAGCGACTCGTACTTCGACAACAACGGTCCGACGGATACGTCGAAGCACACGCAGGCGACCCAGGCCCAGCACGCGATCGTGCGGATCAGCCCGACGCTGAGCGCTGGCGCCCACACGGTCCGGGTCGAGCTCGCCACGACCTCGTCGTCGACCAAGCTCAAGTACGACGACTGGACGATCGCCGTCCAGCGCGTCCGCGTCACCTAACTCCTGCGCCGATTCGACGTCTCGGGGACAGGTATGGGCCTGTCCCCGAGGCGAGGCCGCGCCGTGGCCATAATCTGCCTGTGAGCATGGAGCTCGAGCGGCAGGCCGCGGGCGGGGAGGTGCTCGCGGACGCGGTCGAGATCGCCGGACGCCTGCTCGAGAACGTCGAGCGGGTGCTGCGCGGCAAGCACGACGAGATCAAGCTGGTGCTGGCGGCGCTCGCCTGCCACGGGCACGTCCTGTTCGAGGACGTCCCCGGCACCGGGAAGACGGTGCTGGCCCGCGCGATCGCGCGCAGCGTCGAGGACACCGCGTTCGCGCGAATCCAGTGCACGCCCGACCTCCAGCCCTCCGACGTGACGGGCGTGAACATCTACGACCAGAAGCTCCAGGACTTCGAGTTCCGGCGTGGGCCGCTGTTCGCGAACGTCGTGCTCGTCGACGAGATCAACCGGGCGATGCCGAAGACCCAGTCGGCTCTGCTCGAGGCGATGGCGGAGCGCCAGGTGACGATCGACGGCCAGACCTACGTCCTCCCCCGGCCGTTCCTCGTGCTCGCGACCGAGAACCCGATCGAGTTCGAGGGCGTGTTCCCGCTGCCGGAGGCCCAGCTGGACCGCTTCTTCCTGAAGGCGCGGCTCGGATATCCGGGCGAGGAGGACGAGCTCGCGGTCGTCCTCGACCAGCAGGACGGCCATCCGCTCGACCGGCTCCGGCCGGTGGCCAGCGTCGCGGAGCTCGACCGCCTGGAGGCGTCGCTCGCAGCCGTGTACGTGGACGAGCTCGTCCGCAGGTGGACGATCAGGCTGGTGCGTGCGACCCGCGAGCTCCCCGAGGTGTCGATCGGCGGCTCGGTGCGCGGCAGCCTCGCGCTCGAGCGCGCCTCCCGTGCCTGGGCGCTGCTCGACGGGCGGGCCTACACGACACCCGACGACGTCGAGCGGATGTTCGCCCCCGTCCTCGGGCACCGGCTCGTCTTCGCGCCGACCTTCATCGCCGAGTCACGCGGCCGTTCGAGAGACGAGATCGTGAACGAGGTCTACCGGCGCTGCGTCTTGGTGGCGCCACCGCCCGATCTCGCCGACGTCGCCGGTCCGCGGTGGACGTCGCCGAGCTGACCTTCCCGCTCGTCCCACGCTGGCGCCCCGTCGGCTCGGCCTTCGGCCGCCTGCGCGCCGCACGACGCGGGATCGGGTCGAGCGTCGCCACCACCCGGTCGTATGTCCCGGGCGACGATCCCGGCCTGATCGACTGGAAGCTCTCGGCGCGGCTGTCGTCGATCCGCGGGTCGGCCGAGTTCATCGTCCGCGAGGACTTCGCGGACGAGGCGCCGCGGGCGGTCATGGTCGCCGACCGAGCTCCATCCATGGGTCTGTACCCGGAGGACCTGCCCTGGCTCTCCAAACCGGCCGCGCTCCGCTCGGTCTGGCAAGCGGTCGCCGCCGCGTCGGCGCAGGAGCTGGGCCTGGCCGGCTACCTCGACACCGCGGCCGGCGACTGCTGGTTCACGCCACGGCCGAAGGCGCGGTTCGCCGAGATCGAGGCCCGCGCCCGCGACGCCCCGTTCGACGCGGTTCCGGACGGGCTGGAGGCGGCCTTCGATCACCTCGGCCGCAGCCGCCGGTCGCTGCCGGCGGGCACCTTCGTCTTCGTCTGCTCGGACTTCCTCGACCCCCCGCGCGCGACGACCTGGCTCCGGGCCCTCGGCGTACGCTGGGATCCCGTCCCGGTGGTCGTGCAGGACCCGGTCTGGGAGCAGAGCTTCCCGGCCGTGGATGGGCTCGTCGTGCCCTTCGCCGACGCGGTGACCGGCCGGATCAGGCAGGTGCGGATCTCCGCCGGGGAAGCTCGCCGGCTGCGCGAGCTGAACGAGGCCCGCCTCGCGAGCCTGCTCGCGGAGTTCGGCAGTCTCGGGCTCGACTACGTCGTCGTCGGCGAATCCGGCCCGGATGCCGTCGTCCGGGCTTTCATCGACTGGGCCGAGGCCCGGATCGCCTACCGGCGAGGCGCGTGGCGATGAGCCGGATCTGGATCCTCTACGCGGCGGTGCTGGCCGTGCTGCTGGTGCTCTTCCTGGCGCTCGGCTGGCGGCAGAACGGCGGCGCGGAGACGTTCCCTGCGCAGGCGTTTGCGGCTTCGGCATCGGTGTCGCCGGCGGCCGTCTCCTTCGGCGACCGGCTCGGCGCGCGCCTCGATCTGGTGATCGATCCGCGAAAGATCGACGACGGCTCGGTCGAGGTGCGTCCCCGTTTCGGCCTCAACCGGGTGATCGGCGCGACGCTGAAGCACACGAGGGGCGCCGGCGAGCTGCTCTCGTACCGCTACGTCCTGGAATGCCTGTTGCCCGGCTGCGCGCCGCAGCACGCCCGGGTCGCGCGCCGCTTCCCGCCGGCGCTGGTCTCCTACCGCACGCGCGACGGCCAGCTCGTCAACCAGCAGGTCCGGTGGCCCGCGTACCAGCTGCTCTCGCGGGTGACCGACGCCGAGCGGCAACGGCCGGTGTCGAGCATGCACTTCGACGCGTCACTGCCCGCGCCCGGCTACCGGATCGCACCGGACACGCTGCGTGCCGTCGCCGTCGGGCTCGCCGCGTTGATCGCGGCCGCCGCCGTCGCCCTCGCCTGGATCGCTCTGCGCCCGCGCGCGGCCGCGGGAGGCCCGTCGACCTCGCGGCTCGAGCAGGCGCTGCGGGCGGTGCGGGCGAGCACCGCGAACGGTCATCCCGAGGAGCGCCGCAAGGCCCTCGGCTGGCTCGGCCGGGAGCTCCGGGCCGTGGAACGGCCCTCCGAGGCCGAGACCGCCCGGCGGCTCGCGTGGTCGGCCGAACCGCCGACGCCGCGGTCGACCGGTGACTTCGCGACCGAGATCGAGAGCACGGACGGAGCCGAGTGAGCCGACGGCCGTCGATCCCGCTCTCCTCCGTGACGGCGCTCTCGAGGAGCGCATGGTGGACGCTCCTGCTGCGCGCAGGCCTAGCCGCCGTGCTCGTCGCCGGGCTGGTCGGTGCGTTCATGCTCACCCGCCACCACCGCAGGACCGACGCGTTCCTGGAATCGGGCCGCAGCCCGGTGATCGCACTCGACCTCTCCTGGAGTGTCTCGTACGCCAACTCGAAGCTGATCGAGCAGACGCTCCGCGACTTCGCCGACTCGGGTCGGCGGCTGGGCCTCGTGCTCTTCTCGGACACCGCTTACGAGGCCCTGCCGGTCGGCACGAGCCCCGACGCGCTGCGCCCGTTCCTCCGCTTCTTCGCGGGCAGCCAGCAGAACCCGTGGGCGGCGACCTTCTCGGCCGGAACCCGGATCTCGGCGGCCCTCGACCTGGCCCACTCGATGCTGCGGCAGGCGCATGTCGAGAAGGGCTCGGTCGTCCTGATCAGCGACCTGGACGACTCGCCGAACGACGAGGTCGACCTCGCCCGTAGCCTCGTCACCTACCAGCAGGACGCGATTCCGATCCGGATGATCGCGGTGAACCCGGTGCCGCAGGATGCCCAGTTCTTCCGCGACGCCCTCGGCTCCGGCGGCTCGGTGACGACGTTACGGACTCTGCGGAAGGTGGACACCGGACGTTCCTTCCCGACCCTGCTCGTGGCGCTGATCGCACTGTTCGTGCTGCTGCTCGCGCTGAACGAGCACCTGCTCGGCAGGCTCGTCTGGGGCGGGCGGAGGAGGACGGCGTGAAGCGCACGACGATCCTGCTGGTTGCGAGCGGTGCGTGCGCAGTGCTCGCGGTCGTGCTCGCGCTGTTCGCCCGCGACGTCGGACGCTGGCCGCAGGCGATCCGCTCGGGCGACGTCGCCGCTGCCGGCCCGGCACGCCCCGCCGGCGTCTCCTGGACCGTCGACGAGACGCTGCCGTTCTCGCCGGCCAGGCAGGCGCTGGGCGTCGGCGACGACCTCGCGTTCCGCCGCGCGGCGCTCCGCTTCCGCCTTGCCTACACCCGGGACCTCCAGCTCGCCCGGACGTCCGGCGCCGGGCAGGCTCGCATCCGCGCCGAGACCGCCCTCGCCCGCGAGATCCGCGGCGACTCGGACCGACGGCGCGCGTCGGCCGCCTCCAACCTGCTGGGCATCCTCGCCCTGGTCGACGCGGCCACCGCTCCCGCCGGCAACGTCCCGATCGACCGCAGCGTCTTCGAATTCCAGGACGCAGTCCGGCTCGACCCGGCCAACGAGCAGGCGAAGACCAACCTCGAGCTCCTCTACCAGCAGAGCACGTACAAGTCCTCGGTCCGCGGCCGCGAGCGCCTCCAGCGCTCCGCTCACGCGGGAGCGAGCTCGTCCGCGGGCGGGCACGGGTACTGATGGTCCACTTCGACACCCCGACCGCCGGTCTGGTCGCTCTCGCCGGGCTCGTGCCGCTGGTGCTCGTCCTCGCCGTCGAGCGGCGGAACGAGCGCGCCCGGGCCCTGCTCAGGCTGTCCGGGCCCTCGTCCGGGTCACAATGGACGCTGCGGGTCGCGGTCGTCGCGATTGCCGCCGTCCTCGGGCTCGCAGCCGCGCAGCCAGTGCTCAGCAGCACGACCCCTCGCCTGGCCAGGCTGGACGCCGAGGCGCTCGTCGCCGTCGACACGTCGAGGTCGATGGACGCTTCGACGACCGCCGAATCCGACGTGCGCCTCGACCGCGCACGCCGCATCGCCCTGCGCATCCGGGCCGCGCTCACGGACGTACCGACCGGCCTCGGCACGTTCACGGACCGGCCGCTCCCGCTGCTGCTTCCGACCACCGACCGCGACGCGTTCGCATCCACGGTCGAGAAGTCGCTCGGCATCGAGCGGCCGCCCGGCCTCCAGAACAGCACGACGATCTCGAGCTTCGACGCAGTCGCGCCCTTCCCCCTCGAGGGCTACTTCAGCCCGACGGCGAAGAAGCGCCTGCTCGTGATCCTCACGGACGCCGAGAGCACGGGGTTCAACGAGCCGGGCGTCCGCAAGAGCTTCGAGGCGAAGCCGCGGACGGCCGTCGTGCTCGTCCGCATCGGCCGAACCGGGGAGCGCGTCTTCGGCGCGAGCGGGCAGCCGGAGAGCGCGTACATCCCACCGCCGGCGACGGGGGAGACGCTGCACCGCTTCCTCGCCGCCACGCACGGCCGCGCCTACGGGGAGGATGACGTCGCCGGCGCGGAGAAGGCGGCCGTCGACGCCCTCGGCTCCGGGCCGACCGTGAACCTCGGCTCGACGACGGCGAGGCACGACCTGGCCCCGTGGCTGGTGCTGGCGGCCGTCATCCCGCTGGCGGTCGTTCTGCGCCGCCGCAACCTCTAGCGAGAATACGGCCATGAGCGCGGCGGTGACCTGGCTCGGACATGCGACCGTCGTCGTCGACCTGGACGGCGAGCGCGTCGTCACCGACCCGGTGCTGCGCCGGCGGGTCGCCCATCTGCGCCGGTCTCGCGCGGCTCCCGTCCCCACCGCGGCGACCGCGGTCCTGCTCTCGCACCTGCATTACGACCACCTGGACGTGCCGTCGATGCGCTCGTTCGCGCGCGAGCTGCCGGTGGTGCTACCGCGCGGAGGCGCCCGGCTGCTACGCGGCTTCGCGGATCTGAGGGAGGTCGAGCCCGGCGACAGCGTCCGGATGGGCGGGCTGCAGGTGGATGCGGTCGAGGCCGACCACGACGGGCGGCGAAGGCCCGGCGGCGCGAGCGGCCCGGCCCTCGGCTTCGTCCTACGCGGCTCGCGGACGGTCTATTTCGCGGGCGACACGGACCTCTTCGCCGGGATGGCCGAGCTGGCGCCGCTCGACGTCGCGCTGCTGCCGGTCGCGGGCTGGGGGAAGGGGCTGGGGCCCGGCCATCTCGACCCGCAACGGGCCGCGGCCGCGCTTGCGCTGCTGCGCCCGGCGGTGGCGGTGCCGATCCACTGGGGCACCTACCGGCCCGGCTGGCGCCCGGACGACTCGGCCGGGCCCGCAGAGGCTTTCGCGCGGGCCGCCGCGGAGCTCGCGCCGGAGGTGGACGTGCGGATCCTCGCGATCGAGGCGACCCTGAACCTCGACTAGATGCTTGACCGGAAATCTCGCGTGTCCGGCTGCGCGATCTGGTCGTCTGGGCCGCTCCCGCACCGGTTCCGCGGCCGGAGGCCGCTGCACCGGCGCGTCCGCTTCGGGCGCCGAGCCCGTCACCGTTACTTGTTCAGTAGCGGCGACGGTCTCGTCGCCCGCCCCAGAGGGACCAGCTCGCGCCCCGGAGCAGACGATCTTTTCCGGTCAAGCATCTAGCGTACGATCCCGGCTCTCCCCGTACCCCCGAGAAAGGAACCGCATGCTCGCAACCGGCTTCACGACCTTCCTGTGGTCGCTGATCGTGATCTTCTTCATGGTCGTCTACTTCATGATGCTGTTCAGCGTCATCGTGGACATCTTCCGCCGCCACGACGCCAGCGGCGGCAAGAAGGCCCTCTGGCTGCTGTTCATCCTGTTCGCCCCGCTGCTCGGCCTGCTGATCTACCTGATCGTCAACGGACACGGGATCGCCGAGCGCCAGGCGAAGGACGTCCAGCAGTCGCAGGCCCAGCTCGACGACCACATCAAGGCCGTCGCCGGTGGGTCCGCCGAACAGATCGCGAAGGCGAAGGAGCTCCTCGACGCCGGAACGATCACGCAGGCCGAGTTCGACCAGATGAAGGCGAAGGCACTCGCCTAATCGAGCGGGACCGTCTCGGGGGCGGTATTCATCCGGTCCCCGAGACGGTCTGCTCAGCCGGCGCAACCGGGCGAAGCGGAACGGCGTCGTCGCCCTGCAGTGCACGCCGCCAGCCGGCGAGCAGGCCGTGCACGGCGGGTGCGCCGACGATTGCGCCCCCGGGTGCAGGCAGCTCCGCCGGGTAGAGGACGAAGGGGCGCGTCTGGGGGCCGCCGAGGCCCCCGTGGAACGAGATCAGCTCCTCGAACGCGCAGCCTTCCTCCAGCTGCGGGTCGTAGAAGCTGCCGACCATGATGTCGGCGACGTTCGCGAACCCGTCGGTGCGAAGCAGGTGCTCCGCGGCGGTCGGCGCGAAGACTGCAAGCGGGTCCTCGCCTTCCACCGTCCCCGATTCGAGGACCCGGGCTCCCCGCGCGCCCAGCACGACCGCACCCCGGTCGCGGGAGCGCACCAGCAGCCAGCCGACATGCGGGTGCGCGCGCAGCTCGGTGATCAGCCGTGGATGGCGATCGTCGATCTCCTCCAGCGTCAGCCGCCGCGGCTCGTCCATCAGGTAGACGAGTCCGAGGTTGCCCGAGCCGAGCACGACCACGGGCCGGTCGCCGACCTTGTCCTTCGACGTCTTAGGCGCCTTGGCGGTGGCGCCGACCGCCTCTCCGAGCGCCAGCCCGGTCATCGCCTGCTGCTCGTCGCCGCCCTCGATCGCCTCGACCCGGCCGTCCTCGAGCGAGCGCTCCACCAGCTCGTTCAGCCCGTAGCCGTTCCGCTGCTTGAAGGTCGCACCCTGGGTCTGGCCGTGGTCCGAGAGGACGGCGATCAGGTAGGGACGAGCCGCGTACCGGCGCGCTCGGTCGATCCGGTCGAACTGCTGGTCGAGCTTGCGCAGCGCCTCGAGCGTGTCCGGCCGCTCGAGGCCGGAGTGGTGCGCGACCTCGTCGTAGCTCGAGAAGGTCGAGTAGACCACGGGCCGGCCGAACATCATGTCCGAGATCACTCCGTAGACGATCAGGTCGCGGACGATCACGCACATCGCCGCCCGCATGAACGGATAGATCCCGCCGCGATGCCCCCGCGGGCGCACGTCGCGGCGGGCGGCCCGTAGCGCCGCCGTCCACTCGAGCACGACCTCCCAGAAGAAGAGAACGAACGTCCGGCTGACGTTGAGCCCGTTCGCGAAGAACGCGCGGTAGCCGGGGTTGGCGCGGGTCTCCGCGCTGATCCGGCTGCAGGTGAGGATCACCTCGTCGGCCTCGCCGGACAGCAGGTTCCCGCGGCTGGAGCCGCCGTTGACGAGGAGGCCGATCCCGGTCGCATGGGCCTGCTCGATCTCCGCGCAGTCCTGGGGGCCCGAGCAGGCGACCACCCGCCCCGTCTCCTTGATCACCCAGCGGAACGCGGGGATGTCCTGGTTCGAGCCGAGCAGGATCCCCGCCTGGCTCGCCCCGGTCTGGGAGGAGAGATCCGGCTCCCACTCGACCAGCCGGTGAGATCCCTCGTCGACCCAGCGCGCCAGCGTCGGCGCCGACCCGTCACGCATCGCCCGCTGGAGCACCGGCAGTGCGAGGCCGTCGATCTCGAGGAAGAGCATGCCCGGGACGTCCGAGACGGCGCCGCCGCCCTGCCGCCGGGCGATGCGCCGCGTCGTCCGCAGCATGTACGTGTCGTCGTCGTTCGTCCCGAGCAGCACGGACAGGGCGACGCCGATCGCAGAGGCCACCAGGGCGGCGAGCAGCGCCCAGCCGAAGTTGTCGACGGTGATCGAGGCCGCGTCGATCCGCGAAGCGAGCAGCAGCATCACCGCGTTCAGGACCAGCGCGATCAGGAAGCCGAGCACGGCCATGAACGGGATCCGCAGCGCCGCCGCGATCGGCGGCAACACGGCGTTGAGGATCGCGATCAGGAGTGCCGTGACGAGCGCTCCCCTGAAGCCGTCGACCGAGATGCCGGGAAGGAGCCACGCGGCGATCAGCAGCGCGGCCGCGGTCTCGACCCAGGTGAGCAGGACCGGCAGCGGCCGGTAGCGCAGCCCGGCGGGCTGCCAGCCTGCCCGCTCGCTCATGCCACGGGTGTCGACACGGCCGGGGGAGGCGCCGGATGCTCTCGTGCCAGCTGCCTCCGCAGGACCTCGGTCCCGAGCATCAGCAGGACGAAGAAGATGATGATGTTCACCCAGTAGCCGAACTGCGGCGTCGGCCGCCACCAGAGCAGGAGCAGGTAGCCGACGATCGTGACCGCGTAGATCCCCGCGCCGCGCAGATGCGGCGCCAGGTGCTGTCTCGCGGTGACGGCATACCTGCCGGCCCCGGTGAGCCAGACGCCCACGAGCGCGACCACGCCGAGGATCACGCCGGTCCAGCCGGCGCCCTTGAGCAGCCTGGTGATGATCGCGTAGGCGTCGTTCGCGGAGGGGCGGACCGTGTCGGAGACGACGAGGTTGTTGACGACGTAGCGGCCGGCCCAGCTCCTCGCGAGCAGGATCAGGAAACCGGCGGAGAGGATCCCGATCGCGATCGCTCGGACCTCGAGGCGACGCCTGCCCGGAACGAGCAGCACCGCGCCGATCCAGGCGGCGAGCGCAAGCGCCCAGATCCAGTTGGCGACGAAGCGGAGTGCCCGGGTCGCCCGCTGGCCGGTCTTCAGCTGGTCCGACTGGAGGAGCGTGATCTGTCCGGCGTCGGGCGGGATCCGGTCTGCGACGCTGAAGCGCTGGCCGAGCCGTTCCAGGATCGGCCGGAGGTCGAGCACCACGGCGCCGTTGGTCGTCCGCAGGACGTTCTTGTCGTCGTTCAGGAGCGCGACGAACTGACGCTGGGCCAAGGAGCTCGCGTCGACGAACAGGTTCTGGACCCGCGGCCGGGCGAGCAGCTGCTTCGCCGCGCCCTCGGTGGCGTTCTGCACCAGGCCGGCGATCGGCACGGCCAGCGGCCTGAGGTTGTCGGGCAGCCGCTGCCTCAGCGTTGCCGCGACGTCCGTGTTCGCGTAGAGCTGTTCGACGAGCGTGGAGGCGACCTGGTCGCGGATCTTGTCGTCGGCGATCAGCGCGCGCGCCGTGCCGCGGAAGTTCCCCTCGTCGAGTGCCGTGCGCTTGACGTAGTTGGCGAGCACGGAGACGACCAGAAGCAGGATCCCGATCACCGTCAGCGTGCGCGCGGTGATGATCCGCCAGCGCGGCAGGCCTCTGGGCGGAGGCGGGGAAGGGGCGGAGGTCTCGCTCATCGGGTGGCTCCCTTCGTCAGTGACTGAGCGGTCGGGTGCAGCATCTCACGCCGGCGCGGTCGCGTCATAGCCCGCTCGGGGTGAAGTCTGCGCCACCGCCGGTTCCTCCCCGGCCCGGCGGCGCCGGAGATCGTAGAAGAGCAGCGTGATCGCGATCGCGGCATACGGCACGACGAAGGCGTAGACGAGCGAGCTGATCAGGTTGATCAGCGCGAGCGATCCCGAGGTCAGGAACAGCACGGAGACACCGACGATCGGCCCCAGCAGGACCGCAGTGACGTTGACGAGCGCGCCGATCGCGAGCACGCGCGGCCCGTGCCCGGAGACGAGCTCGCTGCTCCGGCGCAGCGCCGGCGTGGCGCGAAGATCCTCGAGCACGCAGGCCTGGCTGAGCACCGCTTTGCGGACGAGGTAGACGACCGCCAGCGGGATGCCGACGATCGTCAGGGCAAGCAGGCCGGCGACCAGGATCACCCGGAACCACGCCCAGCCGAGCGAGCCGAGCCGAGGGACGATTCCCCGGAACGCGTCCAGGGCGTCGGGCCGCTCACCTTCGTGGATCTTGCCCAGCGCGCAGGCGACGGCGGCGCTGACGGCGATCCCCGCGAAGATCGCGGAGAGCTGGCCGAAGAGCAGCGCGCAGATCCCGCTGACGATCGGGTCGCTCTGTGTCTCGTCGAGGAACGTGCCGACCCCGGTCGTTCGGATCAGCACCTGCTGCAGCAGCACGCCGAGGACCGACAGCGGCACGAAGATCAGTCCGATCCCGACGAACAGCAGCCGGTAGCGGCGGTAGAGCTTGAAGGCGGCACGGTAGATCTGGCCGCCGGAGCGGGCACGGTCGATCGGGAACGGCTCGTGGGGAGACCAGGCGGTCCGTCGGCTGAGCCAGACGCCGAGCAGGGTGACGGCGGCGAGTGCACCCAGCACGAACCAGGGCGTGCGCAGGAACTCGAGGTAGAGCTGCGACCCGGTCGCGACCGCCCCGCAGAAGAAGCTGGTCGCGCTGAGGCCGCTCGTCCCGCCTGACGGCACCTTCGTGCTGCCGCCGCGCCAGTCGTCCTCCGACCAGCTGACCGGCTCCGTCCACTGCTGCTTCGTGTTCGGCCCGGTCGGCCCGGTGTTCGGCCCATGCTCCTTCTGGCCCCAATGGCCGCCGTAGGCGAGCCAGGCGAACGGCGCAGACGGCGACGCGGGAGACTCGTCCGGGAGGAGAACTGCGTGCGTCTGCAGCTCGCGCGAGGGCGCGGTGGTGTTGTCGCAGCCGAAGCCCTCCTGCGCGCTGTGGCCGAGCCAGACCGACTGCTCGAAGTAGTTCGCATGCGAGCCGCGGCCGGGGAAGACGATCGGGTGGGCGCCCCGCTTCTGGAGCTTGTCGTCGTCCCACGCGGCGCGCTCGGCCCCCTCGTGCTGCGAGTAGCCCACCTCGGCGGGGCTGCGCTCGAGCGCCTCCGACGCCGTAGAGGCGTCGAACATCAGCTGGATCATCTCCCAGTCCGACTCGTGCTTGTTGTTCCAGTCGTTGAAGGGGTAGTAGAGCCAGTACTGGAGGGCAAGCTTGCCCGGCTTGCCCGGCTCGGCGACGACGCGGGCATACGCCGTCGGCGGCTTGCCGGCGAAGATCCGGTCCGCCCACTGCTCGTAGTCGCAGCCGGGGTCGAGCGGAGAGCCCGGGAAGTCGAGGTACGTCCGGTCGCTGCGGCCGTACAGGTCGGCGGCCGCCGGCGCCGTGCGGATCAGGCGCCCGTTCGAGTCGACCAGCCGGACGTCGGAGCGTCCGAAGAGGGGATCGACGGGAACGGGCCGATACGGCTCGCCGTCGGAGCTGCAGGCCTCGGACTGCTGCTTCAGCGCGACCACCGGCGCGTAGCGGTCGGCCAGCTGCTGCTCGGGCGAGGAGGCGGCTGCGGCGATCGGTCCACCGGAAACGACCGCAGCGAGCAGGGCGACGGCCAACGGCACCGTGCGGCGCACCGCTTTCAGGCCTGTCGGCCGCGCAGCGCCGCCTCGATGCGATCGAGCTTCAGGTCGAGCTCGTCGAACCTGGTCTCGAGCCGCTGCAGCTCCGTCAGCTCGTCCAGGCTGTGCTCTGCCTGGCGCTCTCTCGCCGCCCGGGCGACGAACGTGGAGGTGATCGCGGCCGTGACGATCGCCAGGAAGGCGATCCCGTAGAGCATGACGACGGCTGCGATCAGCCGGCCCGACCAGTGGGCGGGCGTGACGTCGCCGTAGCCCACGGTCGTAACCGTCTGGATCCCCCACCACATGCCGACCCAGACGCTCGAATACTCCTCGCGGTCGAGAACGCGGATGAGGACGCCGCCGACCACGACGACGGTGGCAGTGGCGACGACGATGGTCGCGACCGCACCGCGCACGGTCGGGGGCTCGCGCAGGAACTTCGCCATCCGACGTTCGATCGGGTTCGGACGCGCCACGGCGGAGACGTTACGCCAGGGGCCGGATCGTCTACACGAGCCGGGCGGCGGTGGATGTAGGGCTAGCCGTACTTCCTGACGCCAGCTGGCAGCACTGTCCGCCGGCCCACGCCTCGTCATGCTCTCGGGATGCCCAGCACGATCGCATCTCCGGCTTCGTTCCCCGCTCGATCGGCTCCCGCCGTCGGCGGCGAGACCTACCTGATCGGCCGCCGCGGCTCGCCGCACGTCCACGAGTACCGCGACTTCCTCGAGCGCAACCGCGTGCCGTTCCGGTGGATCGACGTCGACCGGAATCCCCTCGTCCGCCACCTCGAGGCGGCGCCCGCGTTGCGCCGCCGGTCGCTTCCCTTCTTCCTGTTCGCCGACGGCAGCCACCTGGAGCCGACCGCCGGGCCGGATGCGGACCTGGCGTTCCTGCGCACGCGCGCGGAGCTCGCCGGGCGGGTCGGGCTGCACGCCGTGCCGGACGACGAGCGCTACGACGTGGTGATCATCGGCGCCGGCCCGGCGGGGCTGACGGCGGCCGTGAACGCGGCGTCGGAGGGGCTGCGGACGCTCGTGATCGAGCGCCACGCCCCCGGCGGCCAGGCCGGCACGAGCGCGCGGATCGAGAACTACCCCGGGTTCCCGCAGGGGATCACCGGCAGCGAGCTGGCGCGGTCGACGCACGACCAGGCCGTCCGGCTCGGCGCCGAGATCGTGGTCGGCTCCGAGATGGTCGACGGCTGGCCCGAGGCCGACGGCTCGATCGCGTTCGAGCTCGCCAACGGCGCCGTCGTCCAGGGACGGACCGTGATCGGCGCGATGGGCTCGCAGTACCGCCGGCTCGAGGCCGCCGGCCTCGACGAGCTCGTGGGGTCAGGCGTCTACTACGGCTCGGCGCCGAGCGACGTGCTCTTCCACCGGGACGGCGACGTGTTCATCGTCGGCGGCGCCAACTCGGCGGGCCAGGCCGCGCTCCACGCCGCGGACCTCGCGCGCTCGGTCACCCTGCTCGTCCGGGGCCCGTCGCTCGGGGACTCGATGTCGCAGTACCTGGTCGAGCGCTGCGAGCAGCATCCGCGGCTCGCGATCCGGACGAACACGACCGTCACGCACGCCTTCGGCAACGGCCGGCTCGAGCGGATCGTCCTCCTCGACCGGCAGAACGGCGCGGCCGAGGAGATCCGTGCCGACGCGCTGTTCATCCTGATCGGCGGCGAGCCGACCTCCTCGTGCGCGCACGGGTGGCTACGCCGCGACGAGCACGGGTTCCTGCTCACCGGCCCCGAGCTCCTCGACGGCAACGGCCGGGGCGACTGGCCGCTCCCGCGGGATCCGTACTTCCTCGAGTCGAGCCAGCCCGGCGTCTTCTTCGCGGGCGACGTCCGTCACGGCTCTGTGAAGCGCGTCGCGTCGGCCGTCGGCGAGGGCGCGATGGCCG
>Ga0070684_100001267_pt1 | contig 18096 bp, 33 predicted proteins | sample KBSC723LmetaG_FD_65653 | JGI IMG/M metagenome (GOLD analysis project Ga0070684, IMG submission 65653) | Corn rhizosphere microbial communities from Kellogg Biological Station, Michigan, USA - KBS C7.2-3L metaG | ecosystem: Host-associated > Plants > Roots > Rhizosphere ...
CCCCTCGGGCGGGGGGTCGCCCTATAAACCCCGTGGTGGTACCCCTGGGGGCGGTCGTGGACGGTAGAACAAACGTTCGGCCATGGGGACCGCGGAGCTCTTAACGGCGTCTAATCAAACGATAACATTTTGTTAGCACCAGGCCCTTGCACCTTACGTATCAATTTGTTATATTGTAGTTGTCGGGAGCGAGAGACCTCCCACACAGAACCAAACGGATCGCCCGCACGGCGATCAACACGAAAGAGAGTCACCAAAAATGAGAGCAGCACAGGCCGCACGCGCACAGCGCGACGCTCAGACCCGCATCGTGGATATCGTCAACGCGGGCGAGCAATTCCATAGCGCCTATGACCACATCTCGCGCCAGGCATTCGCGGCAATTCCGCCAACGCTGCCGGGTTACGCCCGGGAATATCTCCGCGGTTATCTCAACGCGCGGCTCGATTTACTCTGGCGCAACACGGAATTCCGATATCAGCTCGCGGACGGTTCATGGGTCAACGCAACGGACCTTGAATACAACGGCACAGACCAAAGCTCCGGGCACTGGGTAGCAACGCACAATCCACCGGCCGCGCATTTCTGGAAAGGTACCGACCGTCCGTTCACTCACCCGCAGCCTATTAGCACGGAGGATGCATCATGACAACGCATCGCATGCACGTCGGCGACGACGGAACGCTAGACACCGTCATCGTATGCCAGTGTGGCGCCGAGTTCCGGTACAACGCCGACGAGCTGGACGCCACGCCATATGACGAGTTCCTAGAGTGGGCCCTCGAGGATGCGGCAACGCAACACGACGCCGACCTGGACGCCAACGACTCAACGCCGAATGCGCTTGCGCATCCCGCCGGCCCGTGCCTTATGGGATGCGGCCTATGCGCGGCCTACTAACCAGGTCGAAACGTCGTGAGACGTCTAGGCGTGAAGCGCCTACCGATGAGACCATTTTTGGAGAGTCACCACATGCCAACGCACACACACGTTTACACCACCGGGCGCTCAGGTTCTGTCGAGACCTGCCGATGTGGCAAATTCCGCCACGTCAACGTCAAACCAGAAAACGCCATCGTTGAACAACGGGCCGAACCACCAACGATTTTCGATACGCGCCATATCTCGGTCAACGTAGACCGCAACTCCGGCGACATTCACGTAGCGTGCGACATGCGCGGCTGCAACGCCGCCGCCGAGTTCCAGGTCCGACGCAACGATGTCTTCGATGGGTTCTGGCAACAGGCCTGCTGCGCGCATCTTCCCTTCGCGGTTCGCGAGGTTGGCATGCTGCCGCGCAACGCCCAGCCACACGGACCATTGCAAGTGCGCGGCCTGGCGGTCCACGTCACCACATGCCCATACGCCGATGAGCCAACGATGCCGCCCGCCTACTGCTGCCGCAACCTAGAGAGCTTCAGCTAATGAACACCATCATTCGCGCGGACCTGCGCGCCAATTGGGACAACGGCGACGCGTGGGCGTCCACAATGAGCGCCTGGTTTTCCATCGCCGACGTCCTTTACGTCACCGGCGAGGATATCCCCAACGACTGGGGATACCGCCAGCCGGCTACCACAGACCACGTCATCGCCAACATGTGCAACGATGCCGCCGAAAACGGCGAATGGCTAGCCACGGACCTGCGCGAGGCTTACTACACCAGACTGGTCACCGCCGATGACTTGCGCCATGCTGGCAACATCCTAAAGCGCCTCTCAGACATTCTCGAAGCCAACGACCGGAGCTACTGACATGATTACCCTCGAATCCGGCGCGTTCGGATGGGATTACCTGCTAGTCAACGACCGCGGCGAGTCCATCCTGATCCAAACCGACTATGACTACCCCGGCGTGGCAACAACGTTCGGCTGGGGCGGTTCCGAATCCGATATTTCAGGAGCTCTTCAATACCTGGACGACAACGTCGGCGCGAGCGTCGAAGACCCCGGCTACTTCAACAACTGACAGGTCGAAACGTCGCGAGACGTCCAGGCGTGATGCGCCTGCCGATGAGACCACTTTTGGAGAGTCACAACCGATCATGGAAACTATCCACCTTACGCTAATGATCGATCCATCCGACGCCGGGGAATTCGACCCGTATCATCCAGCGCTCAGCCCCGCACAACGCGCGGCGCTCGTCCGCGCACGATTGTTCGCAATTCTCGAAGAGGAAAACGACGTCGAATTGGCAACACGCCTGACCATAGAGCACAACGGCCTGGCTGCACTTGCGCGCAACGCCGTACGCGAGTATCGCAACGATTACCACTCGCCCGCCTTGGAGGAGGCTATCGAGCGGCTCGCATCAGCGCTTGACTGACAGGTCGAAACGTCGCGAGGCGTCCAGGCGTGATGCGCCTGCCGATGAGACCAATTCTGGAGAGTCACCTATGAAAACACTCGCGGACCTCAACGCCAACGCCCACGAGTACCGCACCTTCGGCAACGAGGGCAGCGGCACCGGGCCATTCACTCTACGGACCTCGTGGGCCGTGGGCTCGCAATCACGACGATGGAACCGCTCCGGTAAAACGCATCTGCTGCGTATCTCAACCGTGCTCGCAACGCACCCGGATGGCGGCTGGAAACCGAACTACTACAAGGTCGGCCAGGTCTACTCCGCCGCCGCCATGTGCGACTCCAACGGCCAGCACACCGGGCATGTGTACCCCAACGTCGACACGGACGCAGTGGACTGCCAGCGTTGCCTGAAGGCACTCCAGTGATCTACTACGCCGAGTGTTTCGCAAAACCGTACGGTGGCGGCTGGGCCGTCGCCGAGACTCCGGAAGAGGCACTCAAGCGGGCTCGTCGCAACGTCGGCGAGACCGCCCGCCACGAGCGCGGCTCATATGTGCTGGAGTTTCCGGACAACGCGGAAGTGAGTTGCGGCAGCGAGCTGTACGGCGGCTATCGCGCCAACGTCCACCCGCTGCGCATCGTCTCCAAGCACAAAATCACGATGGACGACGACGCACTGCTGGGCCGGTAATTCTGGCCCCCACTCTATCATTTTGATATACTGAGCACACAACGAAACCAGGAGAGTCACCAATGTCTACCGCCAACGCTCGCGCCATTCTTGACAACGTCGAGCTTCCCACCGCCCGCTATCGCGCCATTCGGACCCGCTACGTCGGGCCAACGAACACCCGCGGCTCGCGCATCATCGCCGACGCTGGCGACCGCGCCTCGCGCGTCGAGGTTAGCTACGATCCAGCACTCAACACCGACCAGAACCACGCGTACGCGGCCGTGCTGGTCACGCGCAAGATGGGATGGGACGATCCCCAGTATTTCACCCCATTGGTTGGCGGTGGATACAACGCCGAATACTTCTGGGTTTTCCAGAACCGCCCGGAACCCTGGATCGTATGCGCCGCGTGCGGCCATAGCGGGCCGCACACTTCCGATAGTGGGTGCTCACTCTGCGACTGCACAGAGAAAGTGCCGGCATGAACAGTGTAGAAGCGCTGGACTTCGCACTCCAGATCCTCCGCAACCGGCAACGGCGCGTCGCGCCGCAGCCGGACGGCTCGAGCCCCACTGCGGACGCCATTGAAACCCTGAGCGCACTCCGCCAGCTCATCGAAGAAAACGAGCGCATACTCGACGCCGAAGAGAGCAACGACGACAACGCGCAACAGTCATTCTGGAATGCGTACGTCCGATGAGCGGCTGCCCGTGCTGCGGCGCCAACGTCGCGCCGAACGTCCTTCACATCAGCGGGCCGTGCTTCGGCCCAGTCCAACGCGCGGGCGACGGTGAACTGATCACCGTCTGCCACCGCCGAGCCAACCACGCGGGCGCCTGTTCCGACTGGGCGCCCAACGAGTGCACCGTCCCCGACTGTGCCTGCACAGAGGAGGAGCCCGAGCTATGACCGAACAACGCCTCGCGGACGTCGAGCGCCGACTCTCAGACCTTGAGCGCGTCGACCGTGAAACGATCCGCCTTCTTGACCGCCTCACCACCGCGATAGAGCTGCTGACCAACTCTCAGGTCAACCAGCAACGCATCCTCAACGAGCACACCGGTTTGCTGCGCGACCTGGTGCAGCTCGTTGGCAGCGTCGACGACCGCCTCGGCCGCATCGAGCAAATCTTGCTCGAGCGCGGCCACCAGAACGGAGCATCATCCACATGAGCAACGCAGCGACGCCGGCGCCCAACGCGGCAGCTGCCTCCTCTCTGCGCACACCTGAGGGTGTGCGCGCCTGGCGCAAGGAGCGCGGGCTCTCGCAGATCGACCTGGCGGAACTCCTCGAGGTGGTCCCCCTGACCGTACTGCGCTGGGAGAACGGCCAGGTCGGCATCCCGCGCACCGTCGAGCTGGCGCTGCTCTACCTCAGCGAGGCGCGGTCATGACAACGCTCGAAGAGTTAGCCGCACGCGTCGCACGCCTCGAGGAGCGTCAGGACCTCGCCACCAAAGCGGACCTGCTCGAGGTCCGTCGCGACATCGCCAACATGGCCACCGGCATTGGCACCGATCTTCGCGACATCCGCGGGCAGCTCGCAACGCAAGGTCAGAACATCGGCGAGATTCACCAGGACATCGCCGAAATCCGCCGCATCCTTGTCCGCGGCATCTTTCGCTGGCCATGGGAGAAGCGCTAACGCCCCACCTCAACACAACACTGGATATCCGCCCGTGCGGGCGGGGTGTGTCACCACCCCGCCACGCTTACACGCCGATCACCGGAGGATCGACATGCACATCAAGACTACACTGGCCGCGCTCGCATTTGCGCTGGCCACCACTGCCAGCAGCACGCCTCAGGTGGCTGCCCAGAGCTACACCGCCACCACCGCAACGGACCTGGCCACGGTCGCGCCGTACCAGCACCTCAGCGACACGTCCAACGCGGGCATGGACAGCATTCTCTTTATCTACCTGCGCCCGAACCTCGACAGATACTGGGGTCAAACCCTCGGCAACATGTACACCGCGCCCGGCTGGTCATGGATCAATCGCAGCGGCGGCACCGCCACAGCATGCGGCAACATCACCCTCGAAAACGCAGCTAAGCAAGCCGCGTTCTACTGCCCACGCGACAAAGTGCTCTACTTCAACGCCGACTTTCTGCAGTACCAGGAGCGCCAGTTCGGCTTTCCTGGCATAGCTACCGTCATCGCCCACGAATACGGGCATCACATCCAGAACCTCGAAGGCTGGGCCTCCGTCATGACAACTCAGCAGGAAGAGCTTCAAGCTGACCGCGACGCCGGGGCGTACCTGCGCTGGGCAGGCTGGACCTACACCACCAACAACGGCGGCATAGCCAGTTGGTACACACTCAGCGACGTACAGGGCGTGGCCTGGGCCGCCGGCGATTACCTGTACTCCGATCCCGACCATCACGGCACGCCATCAGAGCGCTCTGAAGCGGTCACGCGCGGCTGGAACAACGGCCCCGGACTGAGCAGCGCCGCTATCTAAACCCAAGGTATAGTTCTTCTGGGTTCACAGGCCCACCTGGTGAGGATGCAGTCGGCCCCGTGTCATGCGGGGTCGTTCTGCGCCTGGGATATAGTCTGACTGGTACGCGGTGTCTTGGTGACTCTTCCACCGCGTGCGAGAAGGGGCCCCCGTTGTCGACAACGGGGGCCCTCTTGCGTTAGCGCCGGCCCTTCCTCTTCGGCTCTTTGCGCGGCACGATCTCCGGCGGGTGGTCGAAGCACATCTCCAACCCGCGGCCGCAGGTGCCGCAGTATTGCCCCATCAAGATCCTCACCGGTAGGCCGCGCACGTGGTCACCGCATCGCGTGCACACGCCACACACCAGCTTGTCACCGGCGCGCAGCCCCCAGCGCACGTCTAGCTCAACCCTGCGCACGTTCACGCGAACACCACCACACGGCCGGCCCATAGCTGCCGCATCACCACGCTCCTGCGTAGCTGCGTCATCTCGCGCTGGTACAGCAGCTCCTCAACCTGGTCGAAGTGCTGATACTGGACGGCGCGTGCGATCCACGCGTCGTAGCGGATCATCTCGTTGCCGAGCTGGCGGATCTCCGCCAGCAGTTCCGCTTCAGCCTGGTTGTACGCCCTCATGACGTGCTCTCGAACGGCATCGTGCAGTCGAAGTGCAGGCCGAACCCTGCGCGCTCTTCCGCCTCGCTCAGGTGGATGCCGCAAGCGCGGCAAAGTTTGGCGCCAGGGTTGATTGCCACGGTTTGTTGCCCTGGTTCTTCGGGCACAATGGGCGTCAACAAACCCTCGTCAACAAACCCCACCGCAGCCACCACCTCCGCCTCTCGAGTCAGGGTTTCGAGATCAGAATCGGCCGCAACAGGCGAACTCTCCGGAGTATGAGATGCCACCCCCTCGATTTGGCAGCTAACCTCCTCGACCATCTCGCTGTCCGGTATGCCGCCAAATCCGCTTACCCCACTCTCGCTCCACGGACGCCGGCGCGGGGCAAGGACCAGCACACCTGGTCGCCCGCCCTGCGGGCCGGCAGGCTTGCTGATGACGCAGCCCTTGTAGATTGACTCGTAGCGCTCGAGCACCGCCTTGAGCTGGTCACTGTTGCGGATACCGCCCACGTGTGCGTGCAAGATGTCCCTGCCATACGCCTGCCGCTCGTCGCGCTGCTCGAGCCAATCGACCACGCGATCAACGGAGCCGTCGAGACGTTCGTCTTTGAACGTGAGCGACAGGCGTTCCTGTTCCGGGAGTGCGCGCCAGCAGTCCAGAATTGCGTCCATGTACAGCGCAGCGCGCTCGACCATGCTCGCCTCGACCAGGCCGCCCTTGCCGGGGTTCTCGGCTTCGCAGAACACGCCGATGATGCGCAGTAGATGCACGTCCGCCTTCTGCAGCGCGGCCGAAACCGACGAGCCCTCCATGGCCTGGGCCCGCTGCTTCCAGCGCCGCTGATGCGCGCTGAAGGCGGCCAGCGCGCTGGCGTCCAGGCGCCAGCCACGATGCAGCGCGCGCTTGCTTAGCAGGTCGAGCAGCAGCGTGTCCCACACGCCGGGCGTGAACAGCCCGCCGTCGGGCAACTGCAGCGAGCGCAGGTCAGACAGGTGCGGCAACCAGCGCGGTCGAAGCCCATCCTCTTCCCCGCCCAGGCGTCCGTGCAGGCCAGTCTGCAGGCCGCCGCACACCACCATGGTCGGCTTCTCGATCAGGATGTCGACGTCGTTGCCGCCCTTGCTGCCGGTGCCGACGCGCTCGTACTGCCACTGCTCGCCTGTCCACAGTTCCAGGAAGCGCGCACGGTCGGCACTGCTGGTTCCACGCTGGTACTCGCCGAAGGTGAGCAGCAGTTTGGACAGTTCGTCGGCGTCCCAGATGATCGAGCCGCTGCCGTACTGCAGCCGCCGCGCAATCGCCGACATGGTCGAGTCGCTCAGGCGCAGGCGCTTGTCCCTGGGCGCCTCACTGTTGGCGCGGTCGGGCGCCTTCTGTGCGCGCCAGGCGCTCGTCGCATCCTGGTACTCGCGATACGCCTTGACGTCGTAGTCGCGCAGAGGCTTGAAGGCCATACTCTGCACAGGCGACTTCCCCGCACCACGAGGCGCCAGCAACACCACCCACAGGACCATGCGATCCGTCCAGGGGCCCTCGATCTCCACCATGCCGCCAGCCGCGCCGGCTACCGCGGCCACCGCAGCGCCGCACGCCAGGTTCGCCGGCAGCCCCATGCGCTGGGCCAGACGCACAAAGGCCTGCATCGGCTCGGGCAGTACATCGATGGGAAACCTGGGGATGCCGGCCAGGTGATAGTCGTCGGGACTCTCCGCGGCGTACTCCGTATGCGCTCGAGCGACGAACACCGTGTTCAGGTAGTCGCCCAGCTCAGGCCAGTTCTTGACGATGGTCGGCAGCCCCTGCGCCGGCTGGCCGGCGGCGATCTTCTGCGTCGAGTCGTGCGCCAGGCGCTCGATCTCTGCCTCCCAGTGGCGCGTGCGGTCATCCAGAAAGCTGCGATCATTCGCCTGCTGAGCGGCTGCCTTGAGCAGCGCCGAGATGGATGACTCCTCCATCCCCTGGCGCGCCAGGAAGCCGCTCAGCGGCAGCAGGAAGTCGCTATGCCGGCTGATGATGGGCGTCCGCGGCCAGGACTCAGCGATGGCGGTCACCAGCGTGGCGTCGAAGATGGCGCTGCTGCGCAGCGTCGACCAGGGCACCGCCGACTCGGCGAAGACGTCCGTTGCGATCTGAGGAGCTGCTTGTCCGCTGCGAGCTCGAGCCCAGACCTCGACCAGGTACGGGTTCGCGTTCCAGTCGTCATCGGGCGCGGTCTCGAGCCCGCTCCGCGGATGCTCGGCCAGCGCCAGGATGGCCGGCATGTCCAGGCTCAGCGCTTCCTGGGTGCTCAGGCGGACCTTGTAATGCCCGCCGTGACTGTTGAAGCTATTCGTCAGCCGCCACAGGCGCAGCTTGTCGTAGACCGCGTGGTCGAAGGGGGTCGACCCCATCAACTCGACGGCGGCAGCCTTCTCCCAGACATGCAGGTTCTCGTCCGGCTCAAAGCCGCCGAACAAGGTGTGCGGGATCTCGACATGAAATCCCTTCGCTCCGCTGAAGTAGACCCGCAGCGCCTCGAGCGGCACATCGGCGAGCGCCAGGCGCGCCATGAAATCCCTGACCCACTCCAGCGCGACCGCGGGGTTGTCGCGGTTGTCGAAGTCGAAGCGCAGGCTGGCATCCCAGACCTTGCCAGCGAAGCCTTCGACCGTCCCGTTCCCGCTACTGTTGACGTGGGTGCGCGGCCACTCCACCAGCGCATCATCACCACGCGCGTGGCTGATATAGCGCTCCGCTCCGGTGTTGGAGAGCGCGACGACATCACGGATATGCCGCACCCGGTTGCGGCGGTTCAGCGCGCCCAGCGCTGTTTCGACGTACACAAAGCCCGCAGGTTCTGGCATTACTCACGCTCCAGCATCTTGCGCATCAATGCGGCGCGGTCAGCCAATTCACCAGCGGGCTTCACTCCAGTTCTGGACCTACCAGGCTGCCCGCGCACGCCGGCGCGGCTATTGTCAGGTTCGGGCGGATTCAATGGGTGGATATCGCGCGCTTCGACAAGCAGTGCGACTCCAGTCCGCCCATTGATCGGCCATGTCTTGACCTCCAGAAAGCCAGTCACCACCAGGTGCTGACCAGGGCGCGCCCAGCGCTCGAGCTGGGCACGCTGCAGACCACGGAAGCGCACAACACATTCAGGATGTTTGACGTGCGCGTCCACCACCTTGCCGCGCAGCTGCAGCACGTCGTTGCCGTCGGCATCGAAGCGCCGCTCCGGCTCGCGGCTGACGATCAGGCGAAGTTCGACCTGGAGCCCACCGTCATCGACAAGGCTCATCTCAGAAAGGCAACTCGCCTTCTTCTTCTGCGGCTTCCGCCCTGGTGGTCGAACGACTCCCCACCGCAGGGATGACCTTCATGACGTAGTTGTGGTATTCGTTGCCACCCTTGGTTCTGGGCGGAGTGACACCGACGTACTTCAATCCGATGGTGTCGCCGACGCGCGGGTCCAGGGTTTCAAACCGCTTCTTGAGCACGCTCCTGAACAGCGCCACACCCCAGCGGTGACCGTCTTCCTCATCTTCAATCACCGCGATTTTGGCCGGACCGAAGTCCGTGACAATGTCTTCCCACCCGACGAGCTCGCCGACCAGCGTCGTACCGGGTTCGTCGTCAGGGTTCCAGCGATCAGGCAGACTTCCGTCGTCAGCTGCCAGCTGACTGCGCAGATCCGTCGAGGACATCCTTCTTCACTTTCCTTTTAGGTTTCACTGGTTTGCCGACCAGTGACTGGTCGTCGGTCATCATCCATTCCGCGAGTGTTTGAGGGCTCATCACCTCCATATCGTTGACCTGGCGGACGCCGGTCAGCTTTGCGATCTCGAGCAGCAGGTCTTCGCGTAACCCTGGGTGAAGTCCGCACCACGCTTCCAGCTCCACATGCAAGTGGAGGCTCACGCGAGCGCGCGCGCGATCAACTCCACGGCGCTGCCGTCCAGGATCATGTTGTCCGTGACGCGCACCACCCGCCAGCCGAGCGCCGCGGCGAGCGAGTATTTCCGACAGTCTTCCTCGAAGCCGGCGCCGCGGTTGTGGCGACCCTGGATCCAGATAGCGCCTTCCACTTCGATGCCGAGACGCTGCGACACGAAGGCGCCGTCGAAGCGATAGCGACGGCCCTCGGCCTGGGCGAAGGCGTACTCCAGTGTGGGGCGCGGCAGACCGGCGTCGGCCAGGCGCTGCCACAGGGCCCACTCGAGCTTGCGGACGCTGGCGTCGCGCAGGATCTTTTGCGCTGGCGTGGGCTTGGCTACAACCATCGGCGTGCAATCAACCAGATGAAGCCAGCCACGCCGCCGAAGATCAGCGCCAGCATGAACATCAGCAAGAACCATTCACCCAGCGACGTGTGGCTGGAGTGATAGTTGCGGTCGCTCATCGGAGGCCGACCACGCGGCTGCACACGGGCCATGGTTGATACCCTCGCTTCGCCCTCAGGCGTTCGGCGACCACGATCTGCGCTTCACGACTGGCGTAGCCGGCGATGCTGGCGTACACGCCGCCGCCATACGCCAACCAGGTCGGTTGATCGAACTGCAAGCCGCCGGAGTACGTTCTGCCGATCAAGTGCCAGCGGTTGTTGCTCTCACAACTCGCCAGTAGATCCCAGACGCCGGACACCTGGGCGACGGGGGCGCTCACCGTCAGGTCTTGTGACTCCGGGGGCTGAGGCGCAGGACTGGGCTCTTCAGCCGACACCGCTTCAACCTCAGGGGCAATGCCGCCCACCGATTCCCCATTGTTCGCAAGGGACCTGTCAGAGCTACCCTCGTCGCCCATGTCCTGCGCGAAGGCGGTCGCCGGATTGGTGACCACCATCAGCACGGCAGTGCCGACAATCGCGAGTGCCTTCGCCATTACGCCGCGCCCTCCGGCAGCGGCAGTTGCATCTCATCGGCGACCATTCGCAGCGCATCGCGCTCGATCAGGAGCGCTTCCATCACCTCGAGCATGCGGCGTGTGAGCGGCGCGTACCCACCGAAATCGAACTGATCGGCGAGCATGTCTTTTACGGCGCGGTGGTACCCGCTCAGGTAGCACAAACGTGGGTCTTGAGCCGACGCTGAATTAAAGTGTTTGAAGGTCCACCAACTGGTGTTGGCGGCTTCGTTCGGCGATGGCACGCCGAACTTCGCGCTCTGCTGAGCCACGGCCTACGCCGCCCGTGTGTCTTCTACTTCAGCGGAGGTTTGCGGACTCCGGCCGGGAGCATCGACGCACAGGTACAGTTCGAGCGACGTCAGCGTGCGGTGCGGACAGCTGTAGAACTTGCTCCTGGCCAGCCGCCGGCGTTCCTCGTCTGGCCCTGGCATCGCCTCCAGGAGATCAACTACATGCGGGCAGCAACATCCATGGCGGTCGCCCTCCACACATCGAGCGGAAGGCCGCCGGTGTGCGGAGGTTGGGTTCCCCTTCGCGAGCATGTCCGACATCATCCGGCCTGGACATGCTCAGTGCCTGACGATTTTTGCTCAGAGCAAAATTCGCAGCTCCGCAACCACGTGGCACCACCGAATCACACCATTCAGCCGACCATCAGACGTTGCGTCCAGCGCGGAGTAGGCCACCATCGGGACGAACGCCAACAGCATCGCCAGCGCTGCACAAACTTTGCCGCGCTGTCGCGCGCGCAGCGCCTGGATCACCTTCAGAAGCGCGCTCTCGACCTGCGCCCCCAGCCCTTCCTCCTCCGCGCACTCCAGCAGGTTCTCGACCACCGCCGCGGTCGTTGCGTTCAAGTCCTCGCGCCTGGGCGGTAGCGTCTCATCCCCAGCTCGGCGCCGAGCTTCGATCCATGGTCGCTCTTGCCAGTCCAGGATTGGCAACCACACACAATTCGGAGTAATGGTTCCATACGGACCGTATTGCTCCAGCAAGCGCGTAATGTGCGCGTCGGAAGACGCGCCGCCATCCAGAAGTTTCAGCATCGTCTTCGCACGCGCACGGTCAAACGGTAATGAACTACCGCTGACCAGGTGCAGATCGTGTGCGTCCCATAGACGGCTGACATGGTGAGCGGGCACGAAATTCGGTGAGGCGAAATCGGCGCTGGACATGCGGATAGAAGCTCCTCTGTACCTTTTGAGCGAAGTGGCGAAGGCCACCTCTGCTCGGGCCGCGCGCCTCAGTCCCCGCGGTCCAGCTGCTTCAGTGGTCGCTATTTACGGAGGCCTACTCCGGTGAGCACAACTGTTCAGTGGCGACATACTTTACCGCTGTTACGTCGCCGGCTCAAGCCCGTAACGGTTGAAGCCGGAGTGAGCACAATTCGTCACGCACTGAGCATTCTTTCCAGCGAAACTCCGGCATGTGACGTCCACGTGCGGTATCCAATGGATCGACGACTTCGCCCGACACGTAGAGGAAATCCTTGAGCGCCAAGCTACGCGCCGGCACTCTTCCAGCGAAGCGACGGTTCTCCCTGCAGATCCAGGACCACATCCTGAACCAGATCATCAAACAGCGTCGCCCATTCCTCCTGTGTCATTTCAGGAAACTCCAGCTTCTGAGCCTCGACCAGCGCAGCGCGTAGGTTGCGGGTCCCGTTCGCGAACTGGTCCAACATAACCTGACGGTCCAGGAGCAGACGCCGCGTCTCGGCAATCTCGCGGCGCTGCGCGTCGATGATCATGCGCTGCTCGTCGTACACCTCTTGCGACACCCGCCCCAGGTCGTACCGCTCGTACAGGCGGTTCTCGCGGCCTTTGAGCTCGGCGAGCTTATCCGTCATCTCTTCAATCGAGCCCACCTTCCGCACGAGTTCATCGACCTCAAGCAAGATCTGCTGCTCGACTTCATGAACGACGCAGTCCGGATGCTGGACTGCATCGATGAACTTAGCCTGCACCTTCGGCCAGAGCACCGTCGTGGTGACCCAGCCGACCGCGCACGGCGGGTAGTCCTTGACGACGGCCTGCCCCTTGCCGTGTTCGCGGATGCAGCGCAGGTATCCGTACGCCTTCTCGACGCCCTTGTACACCTTGGGCATGTACGCCATGCGCCAGCCACACGGACACACGACCCGCCGGCGCAGCGGATGCGGGCGAGTTGGCGTCTTGCCTGAGTCGCGCAGGTTGCGCTGCTTGATCAGTCCGTCGAGCGTGTCAAAGGCGACCAGGTCATCCATGTGGCACCCACCGTTCAAGCGACAGTCGTTGCGATCCTGCTCCTTTTCATGGATGAGCGGCGGCACGCGAAACGGCACCGCTTTGGGATTGACGCGGCGGCCGACGACAAAGATTTCATCGCCCCGCTTTTCGGTGACCACGTCAGATCGACCGTAGTCAAGGCGCCCATACAGGCCAGGGTTGCGGAACACTTCGCGCAGTCGCCCGCCGGACCAGACATCCTCTGCCGGCGTCATGCTGTTGACATGGTCCACCACTGCGCCCATGCGGTCGCCCCTGGCGAAGCGTCGAATCGCGTCGGCGATGATCGCGGCGTGGTTGGGGCGGAGCTGCACCGATCCGTTCTGCTCGTCACGGAACAGCCACCACGGCAGCTTGCCGTGAGGTGCCCGACCCTGGGCGGCGCGCATGCGCCGCGCAGCCATCGTGCGCTGGCGGATCTTCTCGCGGTCCTTGCCGGTCATCCACGCGTGGATGGCGAAGTCTTCGATGCTGAAGGTGCCCCTGGCGACTTCGAAGGTGTACTCGGGCAACTCGCGGTGTAACTCGGCCATGGGCATGCCGCCGACCACGTCGCGGAACAGACGGTCATCGTCGCGGAAGACGACGCCCGAGTGCTCCCTCGCGTGCGCGTCCTTGGCCATCTGGCGCATCGCGATACGCTTCGGGTTCACGCCCGTGTCCCAATCGCGATAGATGGCCACAATCACGTACCCGCGGTCGGCGCCGGGCTGGCCCAAGCCCTCCGTGGAAACCACCTCCTCATGCAGAGGCGGCGGCAGCGCCTGGGTCAGGCCGAAGGTCATACGAATGTCGTGTTGCTGGGAGCCATGCGAAATCTTGTCCAGGTCGTCATCGCTCAGGCGGGTGTACTCCGCCTTACGCAGTTCGAAGGGGACGGATGGGTCACAGGCGAGATGAACGATCTCATGCTCTTTGGGTTGCTTCTTGCGCGGCACGGCGTGACTATACCCAAAAGTGGTAGCGATGAGTGTTACAGCTCCAGAACTGTAACGCTTGTCGATACCACTATTGCCGGAGCAGTTAAGTTACGCGTTCACGAAACCGTTAGACTGCCGTGATGTGCCCTGAATGAAAAGACCCCGCCGCGAGCGGGGCCTTTTCGGGGCCTATGAACACCTGATGGGAGGTGCCCAGACCGTTGTCTAGTGTAGCCATCGAAGAGTCCCCAGCACCCCGAGCAGTGCCGGTTCGCGGTAGCCGCTGGCTGAGAAAGAACGGCAAGCATCGCGACGCTGAGATCGAAGTCACCGAATCAAACGGGCTCAGCGTGATGTTCAAAAACGTCGTCGGCGGCGCCCATATGGGCAATCAGAAGGTTGACCCGAGCAAGGTCTACACGCTGCCCTATGAGACCTTCCTGCGACAGTACGTCGTGGCCGCGGGCGCCGTCGGATCTGGCGGCGGACGTAGCTTTCGCCAGGTGAACCTGCCAAAGCCGCCCGTGTACGAAGCACCGCCGGCCAATGGCAAGGTGGCCACGGTTGACGAGATCACCTCAGCCATCGAAGACGTCTCGCCAGCTCAGGCGCAGGCCTGGCTCAATCGTGGCGGCCACAACCGCCCCACGACGAAAGGGCGCATCTCGCGCTATGCGCGGGTCATGGGTCGGGGCGAGTGGCGGCTGAATGGTGAGGCCATCAAGTTCGACCGCAATGGGCTGATCATCGACGGCAAGCATCGCCTGCTGGCGTGTGTCGAATCGGGGGTCACCTTCCGCACGCTCGTCATCCGCGGGCTCGAGCCGGAAATCTTCACCGTGCTGGACATCGGCAAGAACCGCACGCCTGGCGACATCATGGGCATCGCCGGCTACCAGAACCGCGTCGCCGTCGCATCAGCCGCACGCGGGCTCATCTTCATCCAGGCGACCGGGCGGTATGACCCCCCGACGCGCCGAGAGCTCGAGCCGCTGGTCACCCACGCCGCGCTGCTGCAGTACGTCCAGGAGCATCCTGAAGTTGTCGACGGCGTGCTGCTGGCGAATCACGTACGCACGGGCGGCTTGTCTGGCGGCTCTGGCCTGCTGGGCACGCTGTTCACGCTGCTGCTGCGCGTCGACCGCGACGCTGCTGCGGACTTCGCCGAAGCGCTCAAGAGCGGTGCTAACCTGGACGTCGATAGCCCCATTCTGCGCTACCGCAACCGCCTGATCACCGACCAGCGCCTGCCAAGCAACCAGGCGTCGCGCGAACACCTGTTGGCGCTGGGCGTGAAAGCCTGGAATTTCTGGCGAGCCGGCGAGCAGGTCGGCCAGCTCACCTTCCACGCCGAGCGTACGTCTGGCCGCCGCGGAGGTGAGGCCTTCCCGGTGGCAGTCTGATGCGCGCGGACACGTATGCCGCGCTCGAGCGTGTCCTGGGGGACCCGAACCGCACCCCGCTCGCAGTGCTGGAGCTGCTAGTTCGCATCGAGTACGAAGAGCGCCAGTCGCACATCAAGCATGAAGAGCGCCAGGCCCGAGACCCGTCACGCGCGAACGGACACGCGTCCAGCGTCGAGCACGTTGGGAAGGTAGCCATCGACCGCCGGGCGATGCGGGTCTGGGTAGACGGCGTCGAGATGCTAGACCTCACCCCGACCGAAACCCGCCTGCTGCTGTTATTCGCCGAGCGCGAAGGGGAGTGCCTGACGCGCGACGACCTTTTCATGGCAACTAACCCGAACAATCGAAAACGACAGATACACCAAACCGAAAGCGAAGAGATCGAAGCCCGCACGCGCGTCGTCGCCGTACATATCGGGCGTCTGCGTCGCAAGCTCTCGCGTGATTGGATCGTGACCGTGCCAGGGTTCGGCTACCGCTTCGAACCTTCATGAGCGCGCTTTGTGATTGGTGCAAGCGCGACACCAGGAGCTTCGACCTACCGCCAGCCATGATCGAGGTAGATGTCACCCCGCCCTGGACAGAGCCGCGCCGCCATTGGACGGTGTGTACCGACTGTTTTGCGGAATGGATCAAATTCATCGCCCAGCGCGACGGGGAGGCAGCGGCATGAAGGTCTTCGCGCGCGACTGGGTCGACTGTTTCGCTGCCGTGATGCTCAGCCTCACCAGCATGTTCAGCTACGTCCACGAGGCGTACGGCACCGCGGTTGTGAGCGCTCTCTGCGCAGGGCTGGTCGGCGGCATGGTCTTCACGCGTTGGGCGATCCGCCGACGATAAACAATGAATCAGCAATGTCGAAGTCATCCAGAAGTCATCCCGAACTCATCCCGAACTCATCCCCCTATTTCCGTCGGTGCCTGTACCTGTTGCCGCCGCTCGAGGGGCAAACCCGCCGACGCCCGTGCTATCAACCCTCCACCATTCGCGGGCTGCCGCTCTGCGACTTCCACTGGCGCGTCGTCGAGCGACGGCTCAAGCATCGGATCGAAGACAGCATCAGCTAGGGGCATAAACAAACCCCCCACCGTCCGGCAGTGAGGGGCCTGTTCCCGCAATGGCGACGGTCTGGGATACCGAGGAGCCCGTCGCCGCTAGCACTCTACCAGGAGCAAGCCATGAGCGAGTACGTGGTTGTGCGGAGATGGCAAACCAAAAAGCGCGCCTACCAGATCGCGGTTGGCCCATTTCCGACTCGTCACCAAGCGCAGCGGAAGATCGAGGAATACATCCGCGAGTGGGGCTACTGGGATAACCGCGACCAATTCAGCGTGGCGTTGTACCGACACCCCGAAGACTCCGAACGTTTGGGGGAGGTAGTTTGAATGGTGCATATGTCTAGCAAAGTGGTTCTGTGATGGGGGTCATCAAAGCGCCGCATCTTGGTGGTGATCCCGAAGCCGTCTACGTGGACAAGCAAGAGTGGGACGAACTCCACGCCGAGAATGAGCGACTGCGGGCGAGGTGGAAGCGGCTGCAAGTGGCTAGCTCAGAATACCTACAGCGTCATCGTTGCAACCACACCGCACGTTGTTGGTGGGATGAAGAAGCGGCGGCGGCTATCGTCAATGATCGCGGCCCATTCGCAGACATGTCAGGCGAATACGGCGACACTGTGCGGGCAGCGCTCGCTTGAGCGAGATAAAAGATGGTTAGATCTACCAAGGATGAGCCGCCTTTTCGTGAGGCGCTAACTAAGAATGCTGACTCGGTGACCTTCAAAGGCCACGACTATCAGTTGGAAACGGAGCGGCGAATGGGGGTGCGTCAGCAGGAACTCATCGATGAACTCCGCGCCGAGAACGAGCAGAAACGCAAGGACATTGACTACCTGCTCGAACGCCAGCGTGATCAACTGGCACGCGCCGATGGTCTGATCGAGACAATCAAGTCCGCTGAAGATGCCATCGAGCAGACGTGGCGGCCAGAAGTGAAAGCACTCCGCGCCGCACTAAACGAGGCCCTGGCGCAGAACGAGCGATTCAACACTCGCTACAGGGACAGTGAGGCCGAGAACGAGCGGCTGCGGGCTCGGATCATTATGCTGCTGCGCTGCCACTACGACGAGCACGAGCACCATGGGTCACCAACCTGCTTTGATATCCAGTCACCCACAGACGAATGGGAAACTGCGGCGCTGTTCCATGTTAGATGGACCGCTTGATAGAGCTAAGTGCCGTTAGAGCAAGTACGCCAGCGCGAGCCCTCCGATGAGCAGGCCTGTCTTGAGCTCCATCTGCCCGGTGGCCAGGAACACGACGTCGAGCACGAGCACGAGGAGCGCGATGATTGCCCCGATCCACGAGCGAGCGATGGGGTAAGTGGGCAGTCCCTGCATTAGCGATTCGTCTCCCTTCCAAATATAAAACCGACGGCTGAGCCGATGACCACGAGCGCAGCCTTGGCCGTCTCGTCAGTCGTCGGGCTCACCACGATCCACGTCATCGCCAGAATCAGCGTGATTGCGATGATCGCCATCGCTATCGTTTTGACCAGCTCGAGCTGACCGTCG
>Ga0070684_100001268_pt1 | contig 18095 bp, 15 predicted proteins | sample KBSC723LmetaG_FD_65653 | JGI IMG/M metagenome (GOLD analysis project Ga0070684, IMG submission 65653) | Corn rhizosphere microbial communities from Kellogg Biological Station, Michigan, USA - KBS C7.2-3L metaG | ecosystem: Host-associated > Plants > Roots > Rhizosphere ...
CGTTCTCAGTTCCTTACTTTCGAGGTTATCGATCCTCTTGAAGTCTCTGTTCTTGATATCGACAAGACGGTGGATCTCACCTGGCTCATGTTCGAGGATTGTTTCGATTCGGATCTTGGTGGCCCGTATCTTCGAGATGCCACTCTCGCTAACTTCGACAAGAGGAAGATCGCAAGCCTGTCTGATATGGCTCTCATGTCAATCAACCTCAAGCCTCCGGTACAGAACTTCACCGTCGATAGCTTCCCCTACGATTCGTCACGGGCACTCTTCGCCAAGGCTCTCCTTATTGAATCAATCAAGCACCTCATGAGGAGCTACACCGAGCAGCCCGCAGTCGTCGGCGCAGGGCAGATCTCTTACTTCGACCGACGCGATTACCTTCAGCGCTGGCAGACACTTTACCAGATCGAGATCGAGGAGTTCAAGCACTGGCTTGCTCTCTTCAAGCGTGGTTACTACAACTTCGGTTCTGGCTCGCTCCTCATCGACCTCAAGTCTGGTCGTCGCCAGATGTACCCACAGATCGACAGGGCTCGCGGTCGTTACTGGTACTAAGCCATGGACAACGCCAACTCAACATACAATGTTGGGCCTGCCGCTCGTACCCCCAGGGAGGTTCGAGAGTTACGTCGTCGTACCTTAGAGTTCCATCACAGATTGGGAGTCCCGGTTATCTTCAAGAGACGAAAGACCCTTGAGGATGTTGAAGCCGGAAACGAGGTTCGTTGTCCCTACCATTTCAACATTCAGTACCAAAGCGACCTTTCTGGTTGTCCATATTGCTTTGGAACAGGAATCCTAGGTGGTTACGATTCTGGACTGATTGTCTATGTCAGCCCCGGCGATGCTCCTGAAGATCTCTTTCAGCTAACTGAGAATGGACTCCTTACCAGGATGACTCATCCTCAGTGGACTGCTCCGTGGACTCCTGAGATGCACGATGGAGATTTGATCATCTACGCCGATTTCGACCCCGATACTCTTGAAGTCATCACGACCAGTGATCGGTTTGAGCTAGATCAGGTTACGCCAGTAGCTCCCCGAGGAGCAGCCCCCCTGGGCTATGCCTCTCACAGAGACCGGAATACCTACACTTACACTCCTACGAAGGATCTCCTAGTAGCTCAGAACTTCCGTGCAGATCTTCTTCCGAAGGGGAGTTTTTACTACAATGTTCCAATCGTGGAGCCTGATCTTTCGAGCTATCCTCCTCTACCGGCTGCTCCTCCAGGAACAGATGTGGACGATTTCAACCCTGTCCTTCCGGCTACAGGCGAAGTTTCCATGGTCATGCGCGTCAGAGGAGGAGATCCACCGGCAGGCTATGGAACAGATTCAGATGTCGATGTGAACTTCCCTCCAGAGGAGATCTATGGCTGACACTCCCATTAGCCAGATCGTTGCCTTTGCTGCCATGGGAGTGGCCTTTCTCAGCATTTTTGGAGTCTTTGCTGTAGCAGCGACAGTTTCCCGCAACTACAGGAACTATCAAAGAGACACTCATAATTCCTTAGTCAAACAATGTAAACGAGATCAGTTTAGAGATAAGGTAGTGATTCAAGCTCTAAGAGATGCTCAGGGCCGAGCCCGAGCCAGCATTCCTCCCGACCTGATGAAAACCCATGATGGAGCACTTGTAAATGAACGACTCTATCAAATAGGTCTGATTCAGTATACCATCGACCAGCTTCAAACACAATACGGCAAGTGCCTTAAGGATCTACCATGACTTCACATAGAGTTGCAGTAATCAGCCAGGTTTCAAATGCCCTGAGAAAGACGTTCGATTCGAACTATCCTGATCCAATGTTCAGGGATATCTATGTTGGCCCAGAGTTCCAACTTGCAAGGGAGAAGTACCCGGCTGTCTACGTGCGCTATCAGGAAAGTGAGATCAAGAACATTGGACTCGGACATAGAGTTGCTGCCGTTGATGATCAAGGGATGGATCGACTTCTTCGACAGGCAATTGCCACGGGTTCTATCCAGTTCACCGTCATGGCTCTCACTCCGCTCGAAAGAGACACGATGATGGATAACCTCGTAGACCTCTTCATGTTCGGCAAGGAGGAAACCGAACGCTCAGCGTTCTGGACAAACATCTTCGATGAGAGTTACATCTGGTTGAACCTGAATACTGAATACATCACTCCAGGAGGAGTCGGGCAGTTACCAGCCCCTTGGCAAAGCGAGAACGATCTCCTCTTCAATGGCTCCTACATGCTTCAATCGACTTGTGAGTTCTACTCCGACATGAATACCTCAGACTTCGTGCCGATCAATAGCGTCAAGGTCTATCCTTACAGACAAGACCAACAGGTGCCAACAGGGGCGAATGACCCCGCCTCGTGGGATTAAGGATGTCGTTTCCCGAAGAGACCAAGCACTGTCCTAAGTGCGACAAGGACAAGCCACTTGATACCTTCGGGAAGAATCGAAGCCGCGCAGACGGGCTCCAGGCTTGGTGCAAGCTCTGCTCGAAGAGAAACCAGCGCGTAAGACGAAGAGAAGCGCGTAAGACAGTACTGGAATCCGCTCGCCAGCGCCGCCTAAACGGTGAACCTACGATTTTAACAGTCTTTCCACCTGAATCCTAAATGGCAACAGCATACACATCTCCAGGCGTAAGAGTTATCGAAACTCCGAATCCTACTCTCGTCTCTGGAGTTCCAACTGTATCACGACTTGCATTGGTCGGTCAAGGCCAGGGTTATCAGTACGCCACTGAAGCTCTCGTTCTAACAGGCACAACCAAGATCACTCTCGCTAATCGAGGACTTGATCTCGCACAGGCTCTGAACGCAGATGTTACTCTTCGTTCGCCGCTTGTCAAGTACGCAGTTGATTCTTCAGTCGTCAATCCAGGTAGCTACTACATCGTTCAATCGGGAGATCCAGATTCCACGATCACTGGTGATGAGACCTACACCATCGAGCGAATCCCCGATCCAACCACGGCTCCCACTCTCGCAGCAGGTACAGGTACTCTAACAGGAACCTATTCCTACGCAGTCTCCTTCTTCAACACACGAGGAGAGACTGGAGTTGGCCCCGAGTCTGGAACGATTGCTGTTTCCTCACAGGGAGTCAGCCTTTCGGCTATCCCGCTAGCTCCTGCTCAGACCGGTATTACTTGGTCTGGACGTAACATCTATCGAAAGAAGTCAGTAGCATCTGGTGGAGATGGACTTTTCCACCTCGTTGCAACGATCAACGATAACGTCACCACGACTCTTTCAAACGAGTCCGCAGCAGACTCAACGTCTACCTCGAACAATCCGAAGACGGGAATGGTATCAGGAACCAACGTCCTTGTCAACTACAAGTTCACCGACAACAATTACTACGAGCCGACCCTCTTCGAAAGCTTCGATGATGTTTCCGACAAGTACGGAAGCGCTTTCAACTCAGACGGAACGATCAACAGTTCTCTAACCTTCGCCGCTCGACTTGCATTCTCAAACGGAGCGACAGAACTAATCCTCGTCAGCACGACCGGTTCCTCTGCAACTGCATATGGAACCGCTATCGATAAGCTCAAGAACGAGGAGTCAGCAGCCTTCGTTGTTCCTGTTAGCGGAGATACCTCTATCCACGCACTCGTTGCTTCTCACGTTGCATCGATGAATACCTTGGGTCTCTACCGTCAGGGAATTGTCGGACAGGATGGATCAACCACAACCGTCCTCGCTTCTACTCTTCGCTCAGCAGCAGCAGGGTTTGCTTCTGAAGCAATGAATTTGATGTCTCCAGCATCGTTCGGAGTCATCAACCAGTCAACCGGGCTAGAGATGCCTATCGGTGGTCAGTACATCGCAGCTTGCTATGGCGGCATGGCAGTAGCGCGAGATCCACAGATTCCTCTAACCCGAAAGCCGATGGGAGCAATCCTTACCGTTCGAGACAAGAGAACAGAGTCTGAGAAGCAGCAGGATAGCTCCTCAGGGCTTGCGGTAGTCGAGAACAAGGGAGGAGTCATCCGAGTACGCCACAGCGTTACAACGGCTCCTGGCTCTCCGAACACTGGAGAGTTCTCAGTTGTTCGAGCAAAGTACGAGATGGCTCGTCGTCTCCACGATACCCTCGATCAGAACGTCATCGGTATCGTCGCTCCTCTAGATGAGACACCACACATCGTTGAGAGCGTAGTTAACGGAGTCCTCGAACAGCTAGTAGGTGAACAGGCCATCAGCAGCTACACCAATGTTAATGCCCGAACGCTGAATGGCGATCCGACTACAGTAGAGGTTCGATTCGAGTACGTCCCGGCCTACCCGATCAACCGCGTCGAGGTTCGCTTCATGATCAACACTGTAACCGGAGTCCTTACATCCCTAGAGCCCGGAACTACCTAACCTAAATGGCACAAGAACAAGCACAGCAAGCAGAGAACCTTCACGCAAGAGTCGGAGGATCAGGCTTCACATGGTTCAAGTTTCGCGATCATGTCGTTGCCTTCACTCAGGCCATTGCTGTTACGAGTCCTGCTCCCGTTGCAGATCCCCAGGCAATTCAGCCTCTCAACTATCGTCGCCCGGTAGAAATCGTAGTACCGCGAGCTATTGGCCCAGGTACTCTTACATGCACTGGTATCGAACTTTGGAATCAACCAGTATGGCAGAGATTGGTTGGACTCGGTGACGCAGCCGACCTAGCCGATGTCTTCCAGCTAATGTGGAACGCAGGTGTAGCTGACCTTCAGGCTAACGTTGTGGTTGATCCTCCTGTTGGTCGAGGTTCCGGAGGTCGAAAGTACGTTCGAACCTATCACGGAATCAAGATTTCGAACATTGATGATGGAGAGAACATCGATATCACTACAATGTCTCTCGCTAAGACAGTGACCTTCATGTACACTCACAGCGTGAGAACTGGAGTGAACCAACTCTTCCAGAGCAGAATCGATACTGGCAACAACTAGACACGCTAAGGCGTGAAGTGAGGTGAGGTAATGTCGAACACCATCTTTGATGAAGAGTTCGAGAAGCAAAGCGAGGGCGAGGCTCCTGAATTCCCAGATGAACTCGTTGGAGATCTCCAACAGTTCGCAGTGGTAGGACACCTGTCTGATTCATTCACATATGGTGGCCAGGAGTTCGTCATTCACACCATGACTATCGGAGAAGAGCTTGAAGCACTTGCAGCAGCCCAGAAGTACAACAACATTCCGGTCGCTACTGGTCGAGTCTATGCTACGGCTATGGTTGCAGGATCAGTCCAGAGCCTCAATGGGGCTCCACTTGTCACTCCGATTTCCCCAAAGCAAGACATTGCAGAGCTTAAATTCAGTAAGGTCTTGGCATGGTTCTGGCCGACCATCGAGGTGGTCTACGACAGGTTCTCTGCTCTAGAGAGAAAGCAAAAGGCAATCCTAGATGGACTAGCGAACACACTCGATGAAGACGACAGAACTGAAGAGCCTACTGATTCTGTGGCATAGGCAAGGTCTATTCCAGGGCGATCTCAATCGAGTTCAGCAGCATTGCTTAGCTTGGAACCTTAACCAGGACACTGAGCAGAAGCTCGATCTCCTTAAGGTACAGACTCTTGCTTCAAACCCTGAAGTCTACAAGGCAATCTTCGAGCCGCTAGCTGATCCAGATGGTGGAGGAGAGTGGAAGACACTCAACCCCGAAGAAGAAGCCGAACTTCTAGCTGAGTTCGAGCGCTTTCAAGCGCAGCAGGATCAGTTATGACGGAAGGGAAGAACGTTATTCGGGAAGGGCTTTTGCCCCATCATGGAATCATTCAGTTCGTTCCATTCTTCCTCAGACAAGGGCCGGTGCATCTCGGAAATAGCAGGTTGGGGCTGAGGCTTATCCATAAGCGCCTTGAGCGCTTCCCATCCTGTTGCGATCAGGGCTCCAATTCCAAGAATCAGAAAATAGAGACCAGTAAGAACGAACCAGAGAATGATGATTCCAACTAACGGAGGGAAGATGAGGCAAAGGATGATCAGTAGTAGCAATCCGTCGTTGTTATTGTTTTCACTCATGACCTTAGTATAGCATGCCTGATGAGAATCCGCAAATAGATCCTGATGCTCGTCGTGCAAACGAAGAGCGAATGAACCAGGACTTTAATGATCGATATAGCACGGGTGGCCCTCCACCTGAGAGACTGGTTCGTGAGCAGGGTGCAACACAATACCAATACATGAAGGATTTCTCTAACTTAAAGGCCGCTCAACAGCAACAGTTAGAGACAGAAAGGAAGATTCTGGAGATCCAAAGAATTCAGCGTAGAGAGAGCGATGCCTATATGCGGGCTCTTCAAAGGACTCGCAGAATGAAGAAAGATGAGTTGAAGGACGAACTTGAGCACTTCAATTTGCTCAAGGATCGTAAGCAAGCAATCAAGGATATTGAAGCTGTTGAGAAAGGCGCTGCTAACTCTGCTCAGAGGCGCAGAGTTGAAGATCTCAAGGTTCAAGCAGCACAGGCACGAGCCCTGCAAGATGAAATAGGAATAGATGCAGGAACACAGATCCAAGCAGGGCCAAATGCAACACCTGCTGATTTGATTCGACAGGGAAGAGGAGGATTTGCAGCCCGCATGATCTCAAAGGGAGGAGTCAGAGGATATATCGGTACTCAATTGGCCGAAACAAGTGGAGCCCTTAAGGGAGGACTTGGAGTTGGCAGCATCACTGCTCTTGCTAGAGCTAACCCCTATGTAACAGCAGCTATCGGTTTAGGACTAACCTATCGAGGATTCAACGATGGACAAGGACTCAATATCCCCTATGTCGGCTCTGTCCCATTCACTGACTGGCAAAACCAGATGGCTTCAGGTCAGATTACAGGAGAGGGTTATAGAGCCGGATTAAGTGCCAAGATTAGAGGATTCACGATGGGTATGAATCCATTCGACACTATCACGAGCCAGGTGGCCAACTCGATCATTGATGCAGTGCGAAGTCAGGGTTTCCGAGGGGAGATGGAACGTAACTTCGAGGACACGATCAAGGGTATCTACAAGGATACCGGACTTCCTGTTGAACAGATTGCAGCCCTTGGAGAGATCTATGCTCGAACAGGACGGCTTGATGAGTTCCGTCATTCAATGGAAGACCTAGACAAGATCGCCAAGGATACGAGTCAGAGTGTCGCCAGTGTCGCTACTCAGTTCCAGACTTTGAACGACGCATTGGTAGTCAGATCAGGAAACACCCAGACAGGACGGGTCGGAGCTATTGTCAGTGCTCTTGGAAGTATCCCCGGAACTACTCAGTCACAGAAGGAACAGATGGCCAACTTCATGGCTCAGGGAGGATCTCTCTACACTGGACTAACGGGGACAGCAGCGGGAACGAACATTGGTCAGAGATTTTTCGACAGACAGCTTCAGACAATTCTACCGAGTCTTCGTCAGTCACTTGAGGTGCTTCCCGAGAATCAGCGAAAGCTCCAGATCGCCAACTGGATCGAAGCTGGAATGTTTCCTGGGATCACCGATGTTGGAGCAGCAGAGAAGTTGATCTTTGGTGGCCCCAAGGCACTAGCCTCGGTTCCAAAGAGAGCTTCGCTAGCTCGAATTGATAGGGCGTTTGAGGCAGCGACTACAAGTGAACGAATCAAGCAAGCCGATCTTCTCAATCGTGGAATTGGATTCGATGACGCGAGACGGGTACCAAGAAGTGCTTATATTGCTGAGCTTGAACAGAGACTTCGCCGGGACGGTTTGACTCATAATCAGATTCAGAGAGTTATGGAGCCCCTGAGGGATGAACTTCGATCCCCAGGACAACACAGAGGAAGTTGGCACGAGGCTGTTCAGTCTGCTCAAGGCCGAGCCCATACAGTGGCTATTCAGAATCCACAGAGACGTGAACTCAACATTAGACTTGACTCTGCCGAGACACGTCGTCTCCTCAGTGGAAAGAATGTCAAGAAGCAGATTGGACTTGACGATGCATGGAACGGAGCAAAGAGTGTCGGAACAGCATTTGCTAACGACCTAGGGTTCTAATGTCGGGAGTAACCTTCAAGCACAAGAACCCTGATGTAGGTACACTTCACTTGCGTCTGCCACCAACCGAAGTCGAGTGGGGCTTCAAGTTAAACACAGCTATCACAGACACCTTTGGTGGCCAGGTCATCCAAATCCTCTCCACTGCCTATGACCACTTGACGATCACTGGTCGGTTTGGTCTCGAAGGGCCACATGGAGCGAACATCGATCAAAACGGAAATTGGGATGAGAGAAACGAGGATGGCTTCTTCTCTCTTGGAACCCGGCAGAATCCTCGAAGAGGAGGAACGGGCAAGCGAGCTTATGAGATCGGTCTGACTCAGATGACTCAGTACTTCCGTCGCTACTTCACAGTGGCTACCGCAGGTGGAGACAAGCTTCGATCAGGAGGGTCATTTATTCGAGGTGCTTACAACCAGCAGTATATGAGACTCGCCTATTACGGCCACCTAGAGGATTACGAGCGAAACTGGCTAGTGTACCCGACGAGTTTCCCGAGCTATCGTCGTTCGAATCAGGATTTCGCCCCTGAGTGGAAGGTAGAGTTTCAGGTAGTCGAGCCCGACTTCTTTCTCGACACTCAGAACAAGCTCAAGGCTATCGACCGGCTCAAGAAGAACATTGGGTACCGTCCTCTCAATCCGTTCTCAGATCCTCTCGCTCAACAGATCAATCCGAAGACCAAGAACGGCAAGAAGAGAATCATCAAGCTTACTCAGGATCAGCTAGACGAACTGAACACGAACGTCTTCGATTACTACGGATCGATGTTACCGCAGATCTCTCTTGACGATCTCACCGAACTACTAGCAGGTGATGCCAGTGTTGCAAACATCTATGAAAACCAGCTAGAGAAGCTTCTCGGTCAGTCTGAGAGTGAAAAGAAGAAGAAGAGAAAGCGTAGGAAGAAGAGCTAATGCCAAAATACGAAACCACAGCCAAGCATGACGCCAATGGAACATTATCCTTCTATAAGGACAATGTTCACTACGTCCATACGCTGTGGGTCGAGACCCTATCGCAACCACATCAGATCAACGGATCGGGTCATCAGTCAATGCACATGAACCACTGGTATCCAAAGAGCTACGCTCCGGGTAACATCAGTCTTACCGTCCGCTGTAAGCATCAAGCAGACTATCAGCACCTTGCTAATTTCATTCGTCTTCATCATCGACTTCTACTCGAAACTCCAGGGCTTAGATTCAGCAGTCGTAAGGGTACGACGGGGCTACGACATCTCATGTTTCTCCGAGTTCCCTCAGAGAGAATTGAGTGTCACGGATGGGTTCCAACCTTCACCCTCAATAAGAAGGGAGTATTTGATCCTGCTCCTCAATGCACCTTCGATTTCTTCGTAGCTATCGATCCGTTCTCTTCTGATCCTCTCATCTCTCATCAGATTCGCGAGTGGTGGAACCCGGCAAAGATGAAGCCGACCGATCCATTCCTAGTTGACCCCGAGCAGGGTGATCCCGAGCGAGATGACACTGAGGATGTCACCAAAGAAACTAGAAGGAAGGGGCCAGATTGAAACGCTTTATCTACTCACCTGAAGTAACAGCTTACATCCGATCTGAAGAGGCCGGTAAGGTCTTCGATGTCTCAAAAGACATTGTATCCGGTTCAGTAACTAGACGACTAGACGCCTTATCGGATGCTCAATTAACCCTCCAGAACAAGTTCGGGCTCTACACTCGAAAGTTCAAGCCGATGGATCGGATCGCTATCTTCATGCGGAGGGTTGGAGATCCCATGCTTGTCTTTTCTGGGTATGTAGACGAAGCTCCGTTCTACCAGATGTTCCCCGCTCCGGTTTCGATCTCAGCTAGCTGTTCTCTCAAGCTCCTCCAGAACACTTACTTCGATCCAGGTCTTCCATTCATGACTCAGTGGTTTACCAAGTTCGGTTGGATCTACAATCCTTCAACCGGAACGATTACCGATCCCTTCTACGGATTTGGTAACTATGATCAGACTACCAGAAATAAGTTCTCAGACGGTAACATGGCGACTCTCATCGCAGCCGCTCTTCACGAGATCGGAGGATGGCCGAGAGATCACATCTTCATTCGCACGATTCCGAATGAATTCAAGAAGACTCTCAGCAAGCTCATGAAGGCCGAGGCTCTAGAATACAAGGAAGACTATCAACACACTGTTGATCGACTGGCGATGCTTCTAGGAATCGGATTGGACGAAGATCCGACAATGGTTTCAGGGGCCGATCTCCCATCCTTCACTGGAGGAAACGCGAGTGCTGTTCAGCTTGCTGCCTTCGCAGCCGCAGCGGGATTCAAGGGTGATTCTCTTGTCATCGCCGTTGCTGTAGCTCTAGCCGAATCGAGTGGAAAGTCAGACGCCATGAACTATAACACCGATGGTTCATACGACGTTGGCATGTGGCAGATCAACACGGTTCACTGTCCGGATGCTCCTAACAACGGACGTAATCAGCCTGCTCCTCCTCATGGAGTAGGAACGCTGAAGAACCCGAGAGACTTCAACCGAGTCAAGAATGCTCTACCCGCTGTTGTTCGTAACTTCATGGTAGACATGTGTAATCCCCAGAAGAATGCACAGGAGGCATATGGAATCTCAGGTAGCGGTCGGTCGTTCTCAGCTTGGGCAACATACAGCAGCGGAGCTTATCGAGATCACATGGTGGATGCTCAGAAGGCTGTCACCGAGTACCGACGAAAGAAAGGTAAGGTCAAGCTTCCCGATTCTCAGGACACTGGAACCGAATGGGCTAACACCGGAGATCGCAGTGGACATACTCCAGCAGGCATCAAGATGGGTAGAGCTATCCTCGCTCCCGGCGCTGATCGATCTGGAGCGCACACCAAGGCTAGAGTCATCGCCTTTGTTAGACGAATCGCAGCAGTCTATGGCCATGGACTTGTCATAACAACTGGAACAAATCACAACCAGTACGTTGCAGGTTCACATAGACAGTCTCAGCATTGGACAGGAGATGCATCAGACATCGGACGAACCACAGACGGAACATCTTTCTCAGGAACTCAGGCTAACCACAATCCTGAACTAACGAAGCTTGGACAGGCTGCTCTAGAAGCTGCCGGTTGGAGTAAATCACGAGCCCGAGCCATTACTGGCGGTCTCTACGACATCACCTTCGCTAATGGAAGCAAGGTACAGATCATCTTCAACACCTTAGAGGGAGGAGACCACTTCAACCACCTACACGTTGGGGTAACGGGAACTCTTCCGAAGGAATTTACCGGAGGAAAGGTTGTAGTTGAGGACGGAGGATCAGGAGACGCTAACACCAAGCAGGGCCAGGAGATCCAGAATACTGAGACCATTGCTCGAACACAGGCATGGTTCGCTACACAGCTACCTACCACCGATACGATCACTGCCGTTTCGCTCACAGGTAAGCGAGCGCTCGCCAATGACATTCCTCTGTTCGAATGGATTCAGCAAATGGTCAAGTCTTCAGGACGGCGATTCTGTTCTATGCCCAATGGGGATTTCCTCGCGTTCTTTCCGGACTACTTCAACGATTTCAACCGAACTCCGTACTTCATCATTCGTCCAGTCGAGATCATCGATCTTCAGATCCAGGTCTCAGATCGAGACCTAATTACCCACGTCTTTGCTACAGGGAGTCAGTTTACTCAGCAGCTATCAGTCTTCGACCGGATGGTTTCCATGGTCGCTTCAGTCCAGGAGCCCGCGTTCAACATGTTCATTAACGTGGATGACGGGAAGAAGACAGCCGATGAATCCAAGGGAAAGAAGAAGTCTAAGAAGAAGAAGACCGATGCACTGAACGTTTGGAAGGGCGCTGAGAAGTTCCTCAAGCACTACGGGGCTCGTCCTCTTGCTCTTGATCTCCCTGACATTAGACATCCTGTTCTTCTCTGGATGGCCGCGTGGATGGAGTTCCAGAAACATTGGGCTAACCAGTTCGGTGCTCAGGCATCCTTCACCTTCATGCCAGAACTTCTGCCTGGAGGAATCATCAACCTCGATCACAAGATCACCATGTTCGTAGAGTCAGTCACTCATTCCTTTGACATGGAGAGTGGGTTCACTACTTCCGCTGAACTCAGTTCACCGGCATCGGCTAATAAGAAGGACAAGCGCTTCGGCTCGATGATCCTTGCAGGAGGGAACTTCGGAGTGGCCGACGCAATCCTAGAAGACAAGCAAATCGCAGAAGACGCAGTTCCACCGCCGATCCGGAAGGAAGATAGACCAGGGCCGAACTAATGACTAGAGCAGCAGATAGAAATTCAGACTGGCGAATCGTCAGGATCTCTGAAGTTGACCCTGAGCAGAATGTTATCCAGGCAGAGGATGACTATGGGACAGTCCTCATGATTAACACCTGGAACATGCCGACCCTACTTCAGATTCCTGTAGTAGAGGAGTTGTGGGTTGTCCGACGCAGAGGGAATGACTGGATTCTGGAGAGCCGTTACGATCCGGATGATGTACAGAATCCCCTTACGTCTCTAAAGGCAGGAGACGCCCGCATAGATATTCCTGGAACCCTTTACATTGGAACTAAGGGAGTCAAAGATGCAACTTACGGAGTTTCGACTTACGGGGCTGATCCCTATAGCGGCACTACCGGAGTTGCTATTGCGGGGACGACATCTATTGAAGGAAACTTCACAGCTTCAGGGATCACGAATCTTACTCCATGGTTGATTGACATTGATGTGTTCATGACTCCGATTTCACATGTCAATTGGAATAACGTCATTGTTAACACAAGCGCAGTTTACAATGCCTATCAGAAGTCCTCGGGAGTGCAGAATGACGAGATCAATTTTGATGTCGTTCTTGGAGCCGGAACATGGGATATCGAGGTTATGCATGCAATAGATTCAGATAGAGGGATTTATACCGTTTACCTTGATGATCTCAATTGTGGAGTCTTTAGTGGTTATACCGGTCTAACTTTGTTTGTGAATTCCAAGTCAACAATCTCCGGTATCGTGATAAGTGAGACCAAAAACTATCGATTAAAGTTGAGGATGGAATCTAAAATTGCATTCTCTACAGGCTATTATGGTGCGATTCAGCACATTCAACTCCGACGTACAGCAGGACGTACAGCGGCCTAAAACGAACACTAAGGAGAGAGATGAGTAAGTCATTGTCAATAGCCCTCGGAGACCTTAACGTTACAGGGCGACATTACGACACAGTAAGAGGTAAGGACAAGTTGATGCAGGATCTACGTTGCCTGCTCATCGAACAAGTGGGCACCGATCCAGCTACTCCTGGATGGGGCTCAGCCCTAGATACCGACTCTTACGTTGGGGCTGTTTATAGCGATGCTCTAGCGGCTGAGGCACGAATGGACATCATGGCACTACTTCAGGGATACCAAGCGGCTCAGCTAGAAAAGCTCAAGCAGGAAACGATTCAGTATGACGGACTTAACACATTCGAAGAAGGAGAGGTCATTGAGAGTATCGATGAGATCACTACCTTGCAAGTCGGAACTACTCTCCTCGTTCGAATCAACCTTACTACAGTCGCTGGCGATCAGATCAGAATAGATGTACCAGTAGATACCTTTAGTTATGGCTAGATCATCAGCAGAAATCTCACGAATCATTAGAGCCCGTCTCAAGGTGCTCGATCCCGATATCTCGGCTGAACCTGGTACGCCCGAGCGCAAAATCATCGATACCGTTGCCGAGACCATCGCGGAAGCGGAGATCGATCAGTTCGTTCTCGATTATCAGTATGACATCGATACAAAGGTTGGAGATGACCTGGATCGATTCGTTAACCTTTTCGGATTCTCTCGACAGGGAGGACGACAGGCTACAGGAACAGTCACTTTTAGTCGCGACACTCCAGCTACCACTGACATCTTCATTCCCATTGGTACCCAGATTGTCAAGCCAGCATCTTCAGTCTCGCCAGCTATTGTCTACCTGACTACCGCAGCGGCGACAATCTTCCTTGGGGGCACTGAGGCAGATGCTCCCATTCAAGCAGTAGACCCTGGAGAGGCAGGCAATGCCCCTGCTAACTCGATCATCTCCTTCGGTTCAGGTTCCTCTCTAGGGATCTCTACGGTCAACAATGACCTTGCTACAAGCGGAGGGTCTGATCCAGAAACCGACGCAGAGCTACGAGTCCGATTCAGAAACACGATCTTTAGAAACGTAGCCGGAACCACGGATCAGTTTCTCGCTATCGCTACAGGTTCTAGGTTCACCAAGAAGGCGAACGTTATCGGCCCGATGAGCCGCTTCTCTGAGTACATTCAGGTCGAGTCTGATCTTTCCTCTGATTCACAGTTGGGGACTCAGGGGTTCGCGAAGTACATCTACCCCTATGATTACTTCCTCTCAAATGGAGATCCAGGCGCAGAGATCTTCTACGGAACTGGAGACTACTCTCTCACACCAACGAACCCAGGAGGTGGATCAGCAGCTACTTCTGTTCTCACTGCAACTCTAGCTAACACCACCCTCTCTAGTAACTTTGTAACCGGTACTGATACGAATATGCAGCTAACGAACGCCGGATCATTTGGTACATCAGGGACGGTCAAGCTTGGCAGTAGTGATCCTCCTGTTTATGTCACCTATACAGGTAAGATCGCGAATACCCTCACAGGATGCGTCTCAGTGGCCTCAGGAACGATTCTAAGCGGCACGCAGGTCACTCAGGGTACATTGAACGTCGGACAGAATGTTCTCCTTGAGCAGGCTTACTGTTCGATTTCCTCAAGGAACGATCCGGCAAACAACATCCTCATGTACGTAGATGTCTTTGTGTCTGGATCAGATGATCAGAGCATTCTTGAAACACTCCTATTCCCTCCAACCGGCAATGCTGTTAACAACACCGGCTCAAGTCGATTCTACCACGGCAAGTACAACCGAGACGGAACGACAACTGAGCCTACGGTTGGTAACTGGCTCTGCTTCCCTGCTAACCAACCAGTCGTCTCTCTACCTAGCTCGATTACTATTGGAGCGAACACCTGGATTCTCGGTACAGACTACTGGCTCGTCCACGACATCACATCGAACATGGGCTCGCGTCGAGCTTCCGATGCTATCGAATGGAAGAGTAGCGTTACTACTGCCGCAGGAACGGAGTTCGTAATCGAATACGTCTGGAATCGAGTACCACTCGCATTGAATGAGATTATGGATACCTACAAGGCAGTCACTCAGGACGTGCTCGTACACGCCGCCAAGCTCCGCTACTTCAATGTCAATCTCGTAGTCATGTACTCCTCTGGCTTCTCCGCAGCAGCAGTTGAAGCTGATCTTTTCACCACTCTTTCTAACTTCATGGAGAAGGTAAACTTCGGAGCAATCATCCAACTAGCGGATATTGTAGAAGCAGCCGCTGGAGTAGCAGGGGTGGACGCTGTACGAATCGCTCGAAGCTCCTCTCCAGTTGATGATGCGACCTACTACGGAATTCAGGAGATCAACCCGAACACGGGCTCAATCATCACCACTTATACAACTGACTTCGGACTTCTCGATTCACAGCTACCTGTTCTCAACTCGGTCAAGATCTACAAGCGAGCACAGAACACGTGGACATTTTAGTTGAATGGCAACACTTCCTGAACTACGCGATGCGCTAACCGATCTTCCGGTACCCAATAGGGAGATTGAAGAGCCCCTGGCGGCTCCTGATCTCTTTGCTCGAAAGCTTCATCGCTTCCCAGAAGAGCTTTACAACCTTCATCAGGACTCTCACCTCTATCGCTTTCTTCTCGCGCTATGTGGAGAGGGTGGAGCAGGGTCAATCAAGAAGGAGACACTGTACTCGAAGCTCCAGTCTTCCTTAGCATCGACTCACTTCCATGATCTCGACAAGCTCTACGGAGATCCACTAGCTCTTCCTCGAATCTCCACAGAGATCTACACCTTTGATCCGAAGAACGACACCCTGACTGTCAACGAATGGATCGAGATCTACGCCAAGGACGCAAGCTACCGTAATCGCTGTCTTCTCTGGATGCGAGCAATCATCTACGGAGGAACTACGATGGGAATGAGACTGGCCGCTGAAGCCGCCTGTGGGGTCGAGTGTGACATCTTCGCCGTCGCTGATTACCTCGATGACCAGCGGTCTGATCACCCTAAGGGAATCGTCAACCTTGGAATGACCTCTTCTGATGGTGAGTTTGTAATCGTTCCTCGAATCAACTCGCTGACTAACCAGGAAAAGCATCGGATCATCGCTATGGTTGATCGAGTTCGACCAGTCGATACTCTAGTAACCATTTCATTAGGTACTACAGTCCGAACTCAGAAAGGCGCTACAAGCGTAGAAGCTACTTCTGACTTCTCTACGATTCTTCGACTCGTTACAGGACGAGTAGATGTCGATTGGCCCGATGTTGGAGGGCCAGCCTCTGAGAATTTGATCATAACCGGTAGCTTCGAGAACACTGTTTCTCCGTGGCTAACCACAACTGGTGGATTCATTACCGCAGGAGCAACCCTTACATCTTATTCTCCATCTCTGATCGCAGAACGACCAGTTTTCGGTTCCTATGTCGGCAAGGTGGTAACCCCTGGTGGAGCTACACACGAAGGACTACGTTACGCCAATCTTTTAGTTCAGATCAATCAGACCTACACCTTCTCAATTTTCGTTCGATCAGACAGCACTATGAATCTCGACATTTGTGTAGGAGGAACGGCTGTTGGCACTCAAACGATTGCCTTCCAATCGACTACCGAATGGCAGCGAGTCTGGATCACCTTTACAGCGTCTTCTACGGGATTTGCTGAATGTGCTATTCGAACGACCGGGACAACAGCCGGAACATTCTACGTAGACGGGGCTCAGTTCGAAAACATGGCCGCGCCGACTCCGTACATCCCAACTTCAGGCACTGCAAGAAAGCGACCCACTACAGCAAGCAACGGTCGCTGGATCGAGGCAGGAATAGAGAAGGAAGCTCCTACATACGCATGGATGAATCGACAGGAATCAGCTACGTTCCTCGACATCGATTCGGTCACTGCATCCTCACTTCATTATGGAGATTTCAATCCAACTCAAAAGGATATCTTCGTTCATCTAAAGACTGGAAGCGGAGACCAGTTCTATGCGTACTCTCCTGACTACTCATTCACTGAGGCATTCTCTCAGATCGGGCTCAGTATTCCATGGCAGAGAAATGACATGGTTCTCGTCAACAATTATTACCCCTTGGAGTATCTACAGACTATAGACCTAACCCCCTTCAATGTCTCACCAGCAAATCGTTTCTGGGCATCGAGAGAAGACGATGCTGGAATTGATGAATGGCTAAAGTTTGACTTAGGTAGATCTCGATCTGTCAACTATATCGAATTTGAAATCTCTCAAAAGCCGGTAACAATCACCGTAGAAACTTCAACTGATGGAATCAATTACACTGAGGTTTCTCCGAAGACCGATACCGACTACGCCTTCGATATCTCCTATCTTACATCGATCCAGCCCTGGAGGTTCTTCCGTCTCTACTTCGACACTGTGACGGCCCGATATGTTCGGATTACCTTCACACGTCGTGATGATCCATTCCCCTTCGCTTCAACCACCGCATTCAAGTGGAGCATTGAGGTACGAAACTTCCGAGCGATCTTCTTAATGCAATCCGCCGATGATTACGTTCCAGACAGTGGAACTGACATTCTTGGCAATGAGTGGAGAACAGATATTCAGACCTTCGATCCTGATCTCACCCTAGACGGTCTATCAACCACCTTCTGGGTTTCACAGCCTAACCCAACCCCACAGGCCGTTGAAGCTCTCTACTACGATGTCTCGACTACCACCCACGCTGTTACGATGGGAGAGCTTGATGCCGGTCTTGGTGGAGGAGGAAATACTATGGGAGACTACGACACCATCTCTATGTCTTCTATGGAATCTTACATCACTGGAGCAGGAGCCCAGACCATCGATGAAATCTATGTTGATCCGGTCTTCTCTGGTTGTGATATGCATTTCTACTGGAGCACCGATCCACAACCAGAATGGGAATCCAAGCTATGGCATCCAGTGCCACGCCACTACAAGTGTACTCATGGATACCATGCGCTTCCATACCCTGTTACGGCTCGATACTTCAAGGTCGAATTCAGTAA